>ULTB01012889.1_pt1 | contig 47069 bp, 54 predicted proteins | sample 1957251 | NCBI WGS metagenome assembly ULTB01 (sample SAMEA4835724, study PRJEB28245) | human gut metagenome | biome: gut microbiome; material: fecal sample | place: Denmark | collected 2008
GTCTGGAGACGGACCGGGAAGATAGGTCAGTGCCAACACCGGGCCCCTTATGGGGCCCGAGTACTTTGCCTCCTTAGCTCAACAGGTAGAGCATGCGGCTGTTAACCGCAGGGTCGTAGGTTCGAATCCTACAGGGGGCGCCAAAAGAGCCGCCACTCATCCGGTGGCGGCTCTTTCAAATACGGGCCTTTAGCTCAGTTGGTTAGAGCAACCGGCTCATAACCGGTCGGTCCGGGGTTCGAGTCCCTGAAGGCCCACCATCGAAGCAAGCTGCGGCTTGCTTCTTTTTTTCCTTATGGTTCTGACAGGGCGCTTGACATCCGGCCGGGCACGGTTTATGATTGGAGTGCAATTTCACATAGGGGCGCTGGGTTTTCCCGGCTGAGATGGGACTAATTGAGGTCCGGACCCTTGAACCTGATGCGGGTAATGCCGACGTAGGGAACTTCTTTACGCATCGGGTTTTCCCCGGTGCGTTTTCTTTTGCGCCGGGAGAAGGCGAAAGGAGAAAGGAAAATGAGAAACAGGAAACTTCGTGCCATGGCTGAGGGCGCGGTGCTGCTGGCGCTGGCGCTGGTGTTCAACGCGCTCAAGCTCTTTACGCTGCCCAACGGCGGCTCCGTGGACCTCGCGATGATACCGATCTTCATCTTTGCCCTGCGCTGGGGCGTGGGCTGGGGACTGCTGGAGGGCTTCCTCTTCGGCCTGCTGCAGATGCTCATCGACGGCGCCGTCGCCTGGGGCTGGCAGAGTCTGCTGCTCGACTACCTCGTGGCCTTCACGCCGCTGGGCCTCGCGGGCCTCTTCCGCGGCAAGGGCAAGGGCATTTACGTGGGCATCCTGCTCGGCTGCTTTGTGCGCTTCGTCGTGCACTACATCTCAGGCGTCACCATCTACGCCATCACGATGCCGACTGAGCTCTTCGGCGTCGTCTGGGCCTCGCCCGCGACGTACTCGCTCATCTACAACGGCAGCTACATGCTCATCGACACCGTCATCTGCCTCGTCATCTTCGGCGTGCTCTACAAGCCGCTGGACAAGTACCTCCAGGCCCGGGACATCAGGGCCTGAACGCAAAGGGACGCGCCCTCTATGGCGCGTCCCTTTTTTTATGTGCCGGAGCCTGTGGTTATCGGCTCGATGACGGAGGCGAAGATGCTGCTGAGCTTTGCCATGCCCTCGGCGGCGGGCTGCTGGGCGGCGCGGGCGTAGATGTCGTACTTGGCCGACTTGTCGCTCGAGCGCGTGTTCTCCCGGCTGGTCGTGACCTTGCCGGAGATGGTGCTGGAGAAGCCCCAGATGCTGAGGCTGGACGCCATGGTGCCCTCGCTCGCATCCGTTATCTTGTCGGCGGTGGAGTCCTTGACCTCCATGGTGAAGTTCACCGTCGCCTCCTCCATGGTGAAGGCCGGGATGGGCACCAGGGCGAGCAGCGGGGCCTCCACCTCCACGGTGACGGGCTTGGTCGCGCCGCTCGCGGCGTCGACCACCGTGCGGTTGAGCTTGAACTTTATCGTCCGCGCCTCCACGGCCTCGTCCTTCGTGAGGTCGGGCATCGTCTTGAATGCGAGGCGGAAGAGCTGGTCGAGGTAGACGTTGCAGAGCTCCGCCTGGCCCTTGGCCACCTCTATGATGGGCTGGCAGATGAGCAGCCCTATGGGCAGCCCGGTGAAGTCGTCGGTTATAGCCATATGATCCTCCTTTCAATGCTAGAGCGCGGAGCGCCGGTTGAGCTCGGTCTCGATGCGGGCCATGCCCTCCGAGGGCTCGCGCAGCCGGAAGTGCAGCTCCATCTCGCCGCCGCCTCCGGCCTCGTTCTCAGGCAGGGGCAGCGTGACTTTTACATACTCCATGTTCATGACCCCGTGGCTCATCAGCGCGGCCAGGGGCGAGCGTATCAGCGTCTCGCCGTTGGGCGTGGGGTAGCTGACGGTTATGGTGCGCGGGACGTAGACCGTCTCGCCGCCGCGCTCCTCGGCGTCGAAGCAGGCGGCGATGCAGCCGTCCAGGCTGCGGCGCTCCAGCAGCTCATAGGCCTCCTGCATTGCGCCGCCCACGGCGGAGATGAGCTCCTTTGTGTCCATGCCGCGCCCCCTAACGCTCGAGCACGCAGAGCCGCTCGGCGCTCAGATGGTACTTTTCAAGCAGCGCCCCGAGGTCGTCGCCCACGTCCACGACGCAGTTGCCGTCCCCGGCGGCCATCGGCGACCAGACCGCGTAGCGCCCCGGCCCGCCCGCGGCGGCGGAGCTCCCCTCGCCAAGGTCGGTGAGGAAGGGCTGCCTCCTAGCAAATTCGCTCCAGTTCACAGACATCATCCTTTCTTTGCCTCATGTATAGGTCTTGCCGGTATAGCGCTCATACTCGGCCACGCCGCCGCTGTGGGGGTTGCTGTTATGGTAGGTCGTCTTGATGAGGTACATTTTGCAGCGATAGCCGCTGCCGCTGTGCCCTATGTTCTCGGCATGGTGCCATGTATAGCCGCTCGGGGTGCCGTGCAGCCCGGCCTTTGCGTTCGCCCTTTTTGCGTCCTCGCTCCGGCTGCCGGACATGGTTATGGTGTAGGCGCTGTGATAGCGGCTGTGTGTGCAGAGTATTTTCAGGTGGCCGCCTGTGGTGACGCTGCCCATGACGTATGAGCGGAAGGCCTCGGGGCCGCCGAAGTAATGATAGTTTTGGTCCTCAATGCACCAGTCGATGATGTCGGCCACGTTCCTGTCCTGCTCATATGACAGGCCGAACACGGCGGTGATGTCCTCGTCGTCCGGGCTGGTTATCCGCCTGCCGACTATTAAAAGCATCCGTTTGCCTCCTTCCACTGTACATGCTATGAGGGGGCAAGTCCGCTTAGACCTGGCAGAAAGACAGAGGCGGACGCACCTTGAAGGTGCGTCCGCCTCATATCGGGCTTGAGTTCAATATACCTTCGCGTCCACGAACTTCGCGAGGTCGTCCGGGGCCAGGATGATCTGCTCGCCGCGCATGCCCGCGCTGACGGCGATCTCGTCGAAGAGGATGTACGTCTCGTCGATGTAGGTGGGGTATTTCTTCTTCATGCCTATGGGCGAGCAGCCGCCGCGCATGTAGCCCGTGAGCGGGAGCAGCTCCTTGACGTGGATCATCTCCAGCTTCTTGTTGCCGGAGATCTGGGCGGCGCGGCGCAGGTCCAGCTCGTCCAGGACGGGGATGCAGAACACCAGCAGGCCCGTCTTGTCCCCGCGCGTGACCAGGGTCTTGAAGACCTGCTCCGCCGGCATGCCGAGCTGCTCCGCGGCGTGCTTGCCGGAGAGGTCGGACTCGTCGTATTCATACTCCGCCGTGCGGTAGGCTATGCCCGCCGCGTCCAGCAGGCGCATTGCGTTGGTCTTGGTCATCTTGTCCTGCCTCCCATCTCGGCGGCGCGCCGCTCGTATATCTCGCGGACGGCCCCGGCGTCCAGCTCGGGGAAGGGCGTCACGGGCCCGGGCTCGCCCTCCGCGGGCGCGAGCTGCAGGCGGTAGAAGATGAGGTCGTGCCACTTGCCGAGCTTCCAGCCGGTCTTGTAGTCCGTGAACACGTGCGCGAAGCCGAGGCTCTCGTGCAGGCGCTCGCTCGCCGGGTTGGGCGCGGAGACGGTGCCGTAGATGTTCACAAAGCCCTGCAGCCGCAGCAGGTCCAGCAGCGCGCTGTACAGCGGCCGGCCCAGGCCGCGGCCGGTCTCGGCCCGGTCAAAGTAGATGGAGAGCTCCGTGTCCCAGTCATAGGCGGCGCGCTCGCGGTAGCGGTGAGAGTAGGCATAGCCCAGGGCGCGGCCGTCGGATTCGCAGACGATGAAGGGATAGTGCGCGGAGATGGCGGCGATGCGCGCGGAAAACTCCTCGGCCGTGGGCGCGGGGTACTCATAGGTGATGGCCGTCTCGGTGTAGGGCGCGTATATCGCGGACAGCGCGGCCCCGTCCGAGGGCAGTGCGGTGCGTATTTTGTAACTCATAAATCTTCGCCTCTTTAAGGGGGATTTTAACCTTTACTGAACTCCGCGTCAAGGATTAACGGAAAATTCACAGCTTGGACTTTAATTGTCGCTTGTAAAATACTCATTTGATGTTATAATCGAAAACGTTATATTCTGAGCGCCCATATAAACGGAGAGGTGTCCGAGCGGTTTAAGGAGCCGGTCTTGAAAACCGGTGACCCGGCAACGGGCCATGGGTTCGAATCCCATCCTCTCCGCCAAATCCGACCGGGCACCCGCTTCGATGCACCGGTGTCGAAGCGTGTGCCCGGCCGCCTGCAAGGGCGGCTTTGCAAAATCCCGGGGCCGCGGGGGTGTGTGCTGCGGCGCGGGAACATCTTGATATAAATGAGGGATGAGAATGTCTAAATTCAGGGTCATAACCGACGGTTCGGGCGACCTCTCGCCCGAGCTCTACAAGGAGCGCGATATCACCATGGTGCCGTTCTACGTCATGCTCGGCAGCGGAGAGTACCTCAAGCAGGACGAGGATATCGGCACGGAGGAGTTTTACGAGTGGATGGTGTCGCATCCCGGCGTGTACCCTAAGAGCTCCACGCCCTCGACCCAGGACTTCCTCAAGGTCTTCCGCGAGGTGGCCGAGGCGGGCGAGCAGGCCATCTGCATCTGCATAACCGAAAAGTTCTCGAACTCCTACCAGACCGCGCGCATAGCGCTGGAGCTGCTGCGCGAGGACTATCCCGACGTCAAGATCGCGGTGTACAACTCCATGGTGGACACCGTGCTCCAGGGCCTCTACGTGCTCGAGGCCTGCAACCTGCGCGACGCGGGCTTTACCCTGGATGAGGCCGTGGCCCGCATGGACGAGATACGGCCGTCCGGACGCATCTTCTTCACCATCGGCAGCCTCTCCTACCTGAGCATAGGCGGCCGCATAGGCAAGCTGGCCGGCAAGGTCAGCACCGTGCTCGGCATCAGGCCCATCATCACGCTCAAGGAGGGCGAGATCTTCCCCTCCGGCGTCTGCCGCGGCCGGGGCAAGAGCCTCGACAAGACGCTGAGCGTAGCGCGCGAGTATCTGCGCGAGAATTTCACCTCCGCCGACGAGTTCGACATCGCCGTCGGCTACGGCTACGACTACAACGAGGCCGCCGAGTTCCAGGCGCGCGTCTGCGCCCTGCTCGACGAGCTGGGCCTCTCCACCGAGGTGCCCATCCGCCTCATCAGCTCCGTCATCGCCGTGCACACCGGCCCGCACCCGCTCGGCATCGGCATCGTGCGCAAGGCAAGGCTCGACAAGTGAACCAAAAGACCCGGCCGTCAAACCCGGCCGGGTCTTTCTTTGTCTTGCGTTCCTCCAGGAGAGATGCAATAACGTTTTCGCCGGCGGCGTGTACGTCGGCGAAAACACCGCTCGCGGAGCGGAGTGTCGAGCCGCAGGCGAGGCATGCAGCGCAGTGCGTTTAATTCATTGGAGAAGGCGGAGCCTTCTCCAATGAATTAAAAAGCCCGTGAGTGACAGGGGGTGCATCACTCACGGGCTCTCTCCGTCGCTCAGGCGCTGACGCATTGGGCGGTGCGGCGGCGATCCTCGTAGTAGGACGGATAGGTCTCGACGGGAACGGGGAAGAAGTCGAGGCCGAGGGCCTCGCCGCTCACGGCGTCGATGTAGCAGGTGTAGTGCATCTCCTCGGTGGTGAACTCCAGCTCGTAGAGGCTGCCGCTCTCGAGCAGCTTCTGGGAGTCGAACCTCGCGGATGTGACGTTGGCGGCCTCCAGGGCCAGGGCGCGGGCCTGCATCGGGCTTATATAGAGAACGTTCTTTTTCATGGTTGTTAGCTCCTTTTCGTTTTTGTTTTATGTGCCCATTGTAACGGGCGTTTATTAAAGTAACGTTAAAAGAAAAAGTTATTTTAATAACAATTTGCCGATTCCCTTTCTGTGTTACGGGCACAGGATACCAGAGCCTTATTAACAAGTCGTTAGAGCAGGATTAGAATATCATTAAAACCGTAAACATTTTTTGAACGCCTAAAATTAATTGCCCTTGCAAAATGCGGCGGCATCTGCTATACTTCGCCATGGATTTTAAGACGGTACTGAGAGACCGGCAAAACCGCTTATATGCTGCCGCGCGCCTGCGCGGGGATTTGGTGTGTCTTGCCGGGACCCGGCAGGACATTTTTTGTTGCGAAGGGGCGGTGTTGAACGTGAGAGAAAAGGCCAGGCTCATGGATGAAGCGGCGGTGAACCGCGCGCTGATGCGTCTCTCACACGAGATAGCCGAGCGCAACCGCGGCGTTGAGAATGTCTGCCTCGTCGGCATCCGCCGCCGGGGAGAGCCTCTGGCGCGGCAGATAAGGTCCAACATCATTAAAATAGAGGGCCTGGAGGTCCCCTGCGGCAGCGTGGACGTGCGCTATTACCGCGACGACCTGCAGCGCCTTTCGCAAGAGCCCATAGTCACGAAGGCGCAGCTGGACTTCCCCGTGGCGGACAAGACCGTCGTTCTGGTGGACGACGTGCTCTACACCGGCCGGACGGCCCGGGCCGCGATGGAGGCCGTGCTCGCCTGCGGGCGGCCGAGGGCCATACAGCTGGCCGTGCTCGTGGACCGGGGCCACAGGGAGCTGCCCATCCGGGCCGACTACGTGGGCAAAAACGTGCCCACCTCCCACACGGAGCTCATCGAGGCGAGGCTCCCGGAGTACGACGGCGAGACCGGCGTATACCTCATGGAGCCCTGAGGCTCCGCATCAACTTTGTGCGTCATCCCAATTAAAATACACTACGGAGAGAGGTAAATCGGGAATGAACAAGAAAACCATCGGAAACGAGCCGATCTACGACGCCCGGACGCTTGGCGCGCCCAGGATGCTCGTGCTCGGCTTCCAGCACATGTTCGCCATGTTCGGCGCCACGGTGCTGGTCCCCACGCTGACGGGTCTGTCCGTCTCCGTCACGCTGCTGTTTGCCGGTCTCGGTACGCTGCTCTTCCACCTGCTGGCCAAGGGCAAGGTCCCTGCCTTCCTGGGCTCGTCCTTCGCCTTCCTCGGCGGCTACTCGGCCATCGCGCCGATGCTCGAGAACCCGGACATGCCGGGCGTGTTCAACATACCCAACACAGAGATGCTGCCCTACGCCTGCTTCGGCGTGGCCTGCGCGGGCCTCGTGTACCTGGTGCTGAGCCTGCTCTTCAAGGTCTTCGGCGTCAGGAAGGTCATGCGCTTCTTCCCGCCCATCGTCACCGGCCCCATCATCATCGCCATCGGCCTGTCCCTGAGCTCCAGCGCCGTCAACAACTGCGAGGCCAGCTGGCCCGTCGCGCTGGTGGCCATACTTGTGGTCATCGTCTGCAACATCTGGGGCAAGGGCATGATAAAGATCATCCCCATCCTCCTCGGCGTCATCGCCTCCTACATCGTCGGCGCTCTGACCGGCCAGGTGGACTTCACCGCCGTCAAGGAGGCCGCCTGGATCGGCCTGCCCGTCGTCTGGAGCGAGACCGTGTTCGGCCTCTTCGCCGGCGGCAACGTCGACACCGCCATGCTCGGCACCGCGGCCGTCACGATAATACCCATCGCGCTCGCCACCATGGTCGAGCACATCGGCGACATGTGCGCCATCTCCTCCACCTGCGAGAGGAACTACATCCAGGACCCCGGCCTGCACCGCACCCTCCTGGGCGACGGCCTGGCCACCAGCCTCGCGGCGCTCTTCGGCGCCCCGGCCAACACCACCTACGGCGAGAACACCGGCGTCCTCGCGCTCAGCAAGGTCTATGACCCCCGCGTCATCCGCATCGCCGCCGTGCTGGCCATCATCTTCTCCTTCTGCCCCAAGTTCGCCGAGGTAGTCCACGCCATGCCCACCGCCACCATCGGCGGCGTGTCCCTGGTGCTCTACGGCATGATCAGCGCCGTCGGCGTGCGCAACGTCGTTGAGAACAAGGTCGACTTCACCAAGAGCCGCAACGTCATAATCGCGGCCCTCATCCTCGTGCTTGCCATCGGCATCACCTACTCGAGCGTCGGCGCCGTCAAGATCGGCAACGTCAGCTTCTCCGGCCTCGCCACCGCCGCCATCGTGGGCATCGTCCTCAACGCCATCCTGCCCGGCAAGGACTACGAGTTCGGCTCCGACCTCCAGGGCGACACCAGCGTGAATTTCAAGGTGTGATAAGGAAAAATCCTTGACAAAACGCGAAAATAATGTATAATTTATAGGCCTGCCCTGAGGGACAGGCCTATATCCTTGCCTGCATAAAGCAGGCCATAAGTCCAGAAGGAGGTGCACAAATTGGCAAAGACAAGCGAGAAGTACGAAGTGATGTACATCCTCAACCCGAACCTCTCGGAGGAGGAGACCGCCGCTCTCGTGGAGAAGTTCAAGACGCTTGTCGAGCAGAACGGCACTCTTGATGAGATGGAGGAGATGGGCAAGCGCAAGCTCGCCTATGAAATCAACTATCTCAGCGAGGGCTACTACGTGCTCGTCAAGTTCACCAGCGCTCCCGAGTTCCCGGCTGAGCTGGATCGTATCCTCGGCATAACCGACGGCGTCATCCGCAGCCTGATCACCAAGCGTCCCGAATAAGAGGTGCGCTGATGCTCAATCACATCGTATTGATGGGCCGCCTCACGCGCGACCCCGAGCTGAGATACACCCAGAACCAGACGCCCGTGGCGTCGTTCTCCCTGGCAGTCGACAGGGACTTCGGCCGCGGCGAGGAGAAGCAGACCGATTTCATCGACTGCGTCGCCTGGCGTCAGACCGGCGAGTTCGTGTCCAAGTACTTTCAGAAGGGCAGCATGGCCGTCGTGAGCGGCCGGCTCCAGATAAGGGACTGGACCGACAGGGACGGCAACAAGCGCAGAAGCGCCGAGGTCGTCGTCGACAACGTGTATTTTGGCGAATCGAAGCGCCGCGAGGGCGAGTCCCGGGACAATTACGGCCCGCGTGACAGCTACGGCTCCCGCGACAACTACAGCTCCCGCGACAGCTACGGGCAGAGAGACAGCAGGCAGGACAGCGCTCCGCGCCAGGCCGCGCCTTCCGCCTTTTCCGAGCTGGACGACGGGGACGGCGAACTGCCGTTCTGAGAATTAAAAGGGAGGTATAACCTTGGCTTTCGATAACAAAGGACCCAAGAATCGCAAGCGCAAGAAGGTATGCCAGTTCTGCGTGGATAAGTGCACCTATATCGATTATAAGGATGCCGCCAAGCTCAGGAAGTTCATCTCCGAGCGCAGCAAGATCCTTCCGCGCCGCACTACCGGCACCTGCGCCATGCATCAGCGCGAGCTGACCGAGGCCATCAAGCGCGCCCGTCAGATCGCCCTTCTCCCCTACGTCACCGACTGATAAAGGGGAATATAAGAAAGCCCCCGGACTTTGGGTCCGGGGGTTTTCCTTTTTTCAGATGATGCCGTGCTCACGCAGCCAGGCCTCTATGGCGGGGCCCACGCTCTCAACGGCGCTGCCCTTTACGGAGAGGCCCTTCTCCACCACGGCCTCGGGGCAGAGGCGGCGGATGTCGGCCTCGCTGCGGCCCATGCCGCTGCCCTCGTTGGTGCACATGGGCAGGATGCGCTTGCCCGCGAGGTCGCAGCCCTCCAGGAAGGTCCAGACCGGCATCGGCATCGTGCCGCACCAGCAGGGGTAGCAGAGGATGACGGCCTCGACGCCGGAGAGGTCGCCGGGTTCTACGGCGAGCTCGGGGCGCGCCCCGCTCGTGAGCTCCTCCTTTGAGACCTCTACGCACTCGCGGTAGTCATAGGGGTACTCGTGCTCGGCGCGTATCTCGAAGAGGGCGCCGCCCGCGAGCTCAGAGGCCAGCTTGGCGGCCCGCTCCGTGTTGCCGACCTTGAGGTCGACCAGCTTGCCGCCGGCATAGTTCATGCCCCGGCGCGAAAAATAGGCTGTCAGCGTTTTCATTACAAACCTCCAATAAAACGCCGCCGCGCCCGGTGCGGGGCGCGGCTTCAACTCATATGCCCGTGGGCAGGGAGTCGTCGTTGAACACCCAGTCCCGGACGTGGATGACCTTGTGGCTCTCGGAGCCGGTGCGGACCACGACCTGCGTTATGCCCGCGTTTATGATGAGCCGCTTGCACATCGAGCAGGGCATGGTCTCCTCGAGCAGCTCGTGCGTCTTGGCGTCGCGGCCCACGAGATACAGCGTGCCGCCCAGCATGTCCCGCCGCGCGGCGGAGATTATGGCGTTGGCCTCGGCGTGCACGCTGCGGCAGAGCTCGTAGCGCTCGCCGGAGGGGATGCCCAGCGTCTCGCGCATGCACATGCCGACGTCCGTGCAGTTGCGGCGGCCGCGGGGCGCGCCGTTGTAGCCGGTGGAGAGTATCTCGTCGTTGCGGACTATTATCGCCCCGTACTTCCTGCGCATGCAGGTGGAGCGGTTCAATACCGCGTCCGCGATGTCGAGATAGTAGTCCTCCTTGCCCATTCTTGTATCCATTGCACATACCTCGTCCTTATAGATACATTAAGTTTAGCGTCTGCCCTCTTCCAAGTCAAGCACAAATGTGCTATACTGTGTCGCATGGAAAACTATCAGCGAAAACTGGACAGGGAGCTTGAAGCGCTCGGCGAGAGACGACCGGGCCTTTTGCTGCACAGCTGCTGCGGCCCCTGCTCGACCTATGTGCTCGAGTACCTTACGCGGCACTTTTCGCTGGGACTGCTGTACTTTGACCCCAACATCCAGCCCGAGGCGGAGTATGAGCTCCGGCTGGAGAACCAGCGCCGCGTCCTGGAGGAGTTCCCGGACGTGAAGCTCCACGAGTACGGTTGGCAGGGCGAGCGGTATGACGCCGCGGTGAAGGGCCTTGAGGCCGAACCCGAGGGCGGCGCGCGCTGCACGGTCTGTTTCCGGCTGCGGCTGGAGGAGACGGCGCGCCTGGCCCGCGAGCTGGGGTACGAGTACTTCTGCACCACGCTGAGCGTCTCCCCGCACAAGGATGCGGAGAGGATAAACAGGATAGGCATGGAGCTGGCGGAGAAATACGGCGTCCGCTGGCTGCCCTCGGACTTCAAAAAGCGCGAGGGCTACAAGAGGAGCATCGAGCTCTCCCGGGAATACGGGCTCTACCGCCAGGACTACTGCGGCTGCCTCTATTCAAAGCCGGAAAACTAAATCGGTGACTGGGCGGGTTTCCACACCCCGCCGGGTTATAAAACCTAAATCAAAATGGGAAGGATGAACTAAAAAATGAAGATCAGTACCCGTAAACTCGCCTCCGCCGCGGTGGTCGGCGCGGCCTATGCCGCCTTGACCTTGCTGCTCGCACCGATAAGCTTCGGTCTCGTGCAGTTCCGCGTGTCGGAGGCGCTCTGCATACTCCCGGCCTTCGTGCCCTTCACCGCCTGGGGCCTCTGGGCCGGCTGTGCCATCGCGAATCTCGCGGGCGGGTACGGCATACCCGACATCGTCTTCGGCTCCCTCGCGACGCTGGGCGCCTCGCTGTGCATGGCCGCGATAGCCAAGGGCCGCAGGCAGCCGCTGAGCCTCGGCCGCGCCGTCGCCGTCTGCTTCATGCCCGTCATCTGGAACGGTCCCATCGTCGGCGGCGTCATAGCTTACAGCACCGGCGCCTTATGGGCCGCGCTGCCGCTCAACTCCCTGCAGATAGCCGCCGAGGAGGCGCTGGTCATGTACGTAATCGGCCTGCCGCTCCTCAAGCTGCTGCCGAAGTCCACGGCGTTCTCCAGGGCCATCGACGACCTGAACAACAAATGAAATGTAAAAAGGGCCGGCGTCCAATCGGATGCCGGCCCTCTTTTTTGCGCTTCACACAACGCCATCGGCGTGCAGGCGGGCTATGTCGGCCTCGCTGCGGCCCAGTATGCGCCGGAGTATCTCGTCCGTGTCCTGGCCCAGCGTGGGCGCGCCGCGCCAGATGCGGCCCGGCGTGGCGCTGAGCTTCGGGAATACGCCGAAGGCGCAGACCTCCCGGCCCAGCGTCTGGTCCGTGTACGTGACAAAGTCGTCCCGGGAGCGGAAGTGCGGGTGCTCCATGCACTCGGCCACGGTGTTTATGCGCGAGCAGGGCACCCTGGCGCGGCGCATCGTCTCCTCTATCTCGTCGGCGTCGTGCCCGGAGAACCAGAGCGTGATCTCCGCATCCAGCTCGAGCCCGGCGGGGGAGTTTATGGCCTCCGGCGTGGCGGCGGCCTCCTCGTAGGGGAAGCGCGCCTCGTCAAAGCCGACCGCGTGCAGAAAGCGCGTGTAGACGGCCTTGCCGACGGCGCCCATGCTCATGTAGCGGCCGTCGCGGCTCATGTAGACGTCCCAGGGCTGGGCGGAGGTGGACTTGTTCCCGCTGCGCCGGATGTCGCCGAGGCCGAGGGAGCGCTTTGTGAAGGCCTCGCGCATTATCTTGGCCTGGGCCTCGAACTGGGCCACGTCCACGACCTGGCCGCGGCCCGTCCTCTGCGCGTCCATATAGGCCGTCAGCAAGCCGAAGAGGGAGAAGAGGGCCGTCACATAGTCGCTGACCGCCGGGGCGACCATGAGCGGCGGCCGGTCGGGATAGCCGTTGTACAGGGCGTAGCCTGAGAAGGCCTGGCCTATCATGTCGTAGGACGCCCGGGCGCAGATCTCGGGCACGCCGCCGAATTCCCGGTGTCCGAAGCCGGAGATGTGCACGATGACGAGCGCGGGATTCACGCGCAGGAGCTCGTCGTCGTGTATGCCGAGCTTGTCGAGCCAGACCATGTTTTCGATGAATACGTCGCTCTCGCGGATGAGGCCGAGGAAGATCTCGTGCGCGTCGCGGCTGTCGGGCCGGAGCTCCAGGGTCATGGAGAGGCGGTTGCGCGCCTCCTGTATCCAGGCCGCGCCCACGCCCGCGCCCTCCTCATCGCGGGCGAGGGGACCGAAGGTCCGGTATGTGTCGCCCGCCGAGGGCCGCTCTATCTGTATGACCTCCGCGCCGAACTCGGCCAGCATGCTCGCGGCAAAGGGCATGGCTATGAGCGAGCCGGCGCCGACGACGCGCATGCCCGAGAGCGGGCCGAACTCCGGGATGATGAATTTCCTTTCTGACATGTGTTCCTCCACTGCAAGAATATCAGCGCATACGGAATGTGCCCAACGGGCCCCGTAAAAGGCCCGCTGAGCACATAAAAGGAGTGAAAAGTATCGGGTATCAGAGTCCCCTGACGGGCCGGAACAGCTTGTCCGCGTTCTCGCGCAGCACGCTCTTTTGTATCTTGCCGGTGACGTTGTGCGGCAGCTCGTCCACGAAGGCCACATAGCGCGGCTTTTTGTAGCTGGGCAGGTTGGCGCGGCAGTAGGCGATGAGCTCCTCGTCGGAGAGCGTGCAGCCGGGGTTGAGCACTATGGCCGCGGCGACGGCCTCGCCGAAGCGGTCGTCGTCCACGCCGATGAGCGCGCAGTCGAAGATGCTCGGGTGGTTGCGAAGCACGTCCTCGACCTCCTGGGCGTAGACGTTCTCGCCGCCGGTCTTTATCATGTCCTTCTTGCGGTCCACGAGGTAGTAGAAGCCCTCCTCGTCGCGGCGGAGCAGGTCCTCGGTGTGGAACCAGCCGTCGCGCAGGACGCGCGCGTTGAGTTCCTCGTTCTTGATGTAGCCGCGGAACACGGCGGGGGAGCGGACCAGGCCCTCGCCGACCTCGCCGACGGGCACCTCTTTGCCGTCGTTGTCCACGAGCTTCATCTCGCAGTTGGCGTTTATGCGGCCGACGGTCTTGCAGAGCTCGGGCCTGCGCTCAAACTCCTCGCGGGAGAGCACGGCGCTGCAGGAGGCGCAGACCTCGGTGGAGCCGTAGGACGGGCGCAGCTTGCAGTTGGGGAACATGGTGAAGATCTTGTGCACGTAGTCCATGCTGCACTTGCCGCCGGTGAACTGGGCCTCGCGCAGGGAGCTGGTGTCGTACTTCTTCCAGAGCCCGGAGTCGTAGAGCCGCATGTAGAGCAGCGGGGGCACCATGAGCATCATCGTGACGTGGTATTTTTCTATCTGGTCGAAGATGAAGTCGGAGTCCACCTTGTCCACCAGCACAAAGGTGCCGCAGAGCGCGAGCATCTTGACGAGGATGCTCAGGCAGGCGGTGTGGAAGAAGGGGCAGTGCGTGAGCGCCACCTCGGGGCGGTGGCTGTTGTCGTTCTCGATGGCGAGCATGAGGCCGTATTCGCGCATCATGCTCTGCGTCCTGAGCACGGCCTTGGAGGTGCCGGTGGTGCCGCTGGTGAGGATGATGACGGACTCGTCGTCGGCGGAGAGGTCGACCTGGGCCTCGTGGTCGTCGGCGCCGTTTATGAGCGAGGCGAGGTCGAGCTCGTCGGCGCGGGGCTCGCCCAGGACTATCATGCGGCTGAGCTTGCCGTAGGCCGCCTGAGCTGCGTGGATGGTGTCGGAGAACCTGGCCTCATACGCAACGGCCTTGCAGTCCACCACGTCCATGATGCGGGAGATCTCGCCGGAGAGGAAGTGGGTGTTGATGGGCATGGCCGTGGCGCCGATCTTCTGCGTGGCGAGAAAGACGAGGACGACCTCGGCGCAGTTGCCGAACATATAGGCGACGCGGTCGCCCTTGCCGAGGCCGATGGAGGTGAAGGAGTTGGCCAGCCGGTTCACCGCCCGGTTGAGCTCGGACCAGGTGTAGGACTTGTCCTTGTAGACAAAGGCGAGCCTATCGGGATACATCTGCGCGTTGCGGATGAGGAAGTGTTCAAATTGAAACATTTTTAATACCTCTTGTCATGAGCCGCCGGCCGGGACGGGGCCCGGCCGGGCGGATGATGCTTCGATGCGGTTTTACAGCTCGTTTGCGGGGACGGCGTCCATGAGCGCCTTGTAGCGCGCATAGTCGTCGGAGACCTTCTTGCCGTTGAGGGCGGTCATCACAACGAGGATGACGAGGCCGGTGCCGCAGCCGGGCCAGAAGGGAACGATGCCGAAGGGCTGGCCGGCGAAGTGCCACACCGCGGCGACGATGCCGCCGATGAGCATGGACCAGAAGGCGGAGTTCTTGTCGACCTTCTTCCAGTAGGCGGCTATGACCAGCACCATGCCGGCGACGGCGCGGATCTGGAAGGCGCCGTTGACCTGGGTGAGAATGGAGTTGGCGTAGATGCCGAGGAAGGTGGCAATGACGCCGATGCCGACGATGGCCCACTTGGAGAAGCGCAGCTGCTGCTTGTCGGTGGCGTTCTTATTGAGAACGGCGAGGTAGAAGTCGCGGGTCAGGGTGGTGGAGAGCGTCAGCAGGAAGGCCGGAGCCGTGGAGAACACGGCGGCGATGATGGCCATGCTGGCCAGGGCGCCGATGGCGGGGCCGAAGGTGTCGGCTACGGTGTAGAAGATGGTGCCGGCCTCGGCGTCGGGGTACATGATCTTGCCGAAGATGCCGATGAGGGCGGGGAAGAAGGCAAAGATGATGACCAGGATGGCCGCGGCGAGAACACCGGCGTTGGCGGTCTTCTTGCTCTTCGCGCTGTAGATGTTGGCGACGAGGGAGGTGGAGAGGATGAAGGCGAAGAGGCCGCCGGCGGCGTTGCCGATGACGGAGCTGACGCTGGGCTGGGTCACGCTGAGGTAGGAGCCGCCGAGAGTCTCGCGCACGAGATCGAGGCTGCCAACGTGGTTCCAGGCGAGGATGCCGACGACGACGCAGCCGATGTAGAGGATGGAAGAGTGCACGACGTTCATGGCGGCGATGCCCTTGAGGCCGACGAGGGCCTGGATGACGAAGATGATGCCCATGACCCAGGTCATGACGGTGACGTCGACGTTTATCATGGGAGCGAGGATGTTGGCCGCGGCCTTCGGCTGCATGGCGAAGAGGATGCCGTAGACGACGAGGACGATGACCATGACGACCATGCGGCAGCGGCGGGAGTCGAAGCGGAACTCAAAGGCCTCGGGCACGGAGTAGGCGCCGTGGTAGCCCGCGACGCGGTACAGCTTGCTGACGGTGAGGACGAAGACGAAGACGCCGAGGGACTGGCCCCAGTTCGTCCACGCGGAGGACAGGCCGAGATTGAAGGCGGTCTGGGCGCTGCCCACGGTGCTCGAGCCCGCGATCATTTCACCGAACATGATGAAGCAGACGAGGACTGCGCTGAGTTCTTTTTTGCCTACGAAGAAGGAGTTTATGTCGTTGCGCGCCTTGGCGCGGGTGCTGAGAATCCAGCCGATGGCTGTGGTCACGATTATGTAGCCGATTACCAAAATGAGCTCTAACATTTACATTTCCCCCTGTGACATTTTGATTTTGTAAGGGTGCGGTGAACTATAAGAAATTGGCATTTTCTTAACTATCGCCCGCAAACGATAACGGCCCGGTGCGAGGGGCCGTTATCGCCTGGGGCAAACGGACTCACATGAGCCCGAAGGCCTTCCACATGGGCACGCAGCAGATGCAGCCTACTATGCAGGCGAGGGTGTAGACCCAGGACATCTTGCTGGTGGAACCGTACTGGACCATGCCGTCGGCAGCGGCCATGGCGGTGATGTAGGTGCCGTTGTTGTAGGAAGCGTTGTAGACGTTCACGGTGACGAGCGCGATGAAGCCGGGGATGAAGGGGTGCATGCCGGCGGCGATGGCGAAGGGGGCGCAGGCCACGGTGAAGATGGTCATGAGCGCGGTCTGGGACACGAAGGCGAAGCGGACGACCGTGATGACGAGCACGCAGACGACGATCATGATGAACACGTTGGAGAACACGGGCTCCAGATAGGGCGCGAAGGTGGTGCTGACCCAGTCGGTGATGCCGGCACCGGAGAAGACGCTGCCGAGACCGGTGGAGCAGCCGATGAAGATGACGCTCTCCCAGGCGATGCTGCTGCGGAAGTCCTTGCGGTCGAGCACGCCGGTGCTCAGCAGGATGCACATGCCGATGAGGGCGACGACGGCGCTGGAGATGCCGTGCCAGCTCTCGGTGACCCAGAGGACGAGGCAGATGATCAGCACGAAGGCGGCGATCTTCTCGTTGCGCTTCATCTTGCCGAGGGCCTCACGCTGGGCGTGGATGACTTCGGCGGAGACGGTGACGTCGTTCTTCGGGGTGTAGAAGATGCGCACGCCGACGTAGGAGAGAATGAGCAGGGCGAGACCCCAGGGCCAGGCGACGCCCAGCCAGGTGAGGAAATCGAAGCCTTCCTGATAGCCCTCGGGCAGCAGGCCGATCATGGTGAAGCACATGGTCGAACCGGTCAGGAAGAAGGGACCGTTGGCGCCGAAGCCCATCCACATGGAGGAGAACAGACCGGCGGCGGGCTTGCTGTTGGGCTCATAGCCCATGGTCTCGCTGTAAGTCTTGGCGAGGGGCGCCGCGATGGCGACCTTGGCCGTGGCGCTGGGGATTAGGGCATCGACGATGTTGCCGGCGATGATGAAGCCCAGGGACTGGCTCTTGAAGGAGGCCTTGAACTTGCTGAGGATGAAGAGGACTATGCGCTTGAGCAGTCCGGTCTTGCTAAGAGCCGCGCCGACGGCGAGCACCGGGATGACTATCCAGATGACGCTGCCGGAGAAGGCGGAGAACACGGTGCCGAGCGCAGTGGCCTTGGTGGCTATCATGAGCGCCATCATCCAGAAGGCGGTGACGTAGTCGGGGAAGACGGAGCCCATCCACCAGAATATTGCCAGCAGGAAGAGGCCGAGCACCTTCATGCCCTCGGCGGAGAGACCCTCAAACGGGGTCATCACAAAGAAGATGACGGCCGCCGCGATGCCGAGGAGGAAGAATATAAACTGCTTGGTGTTGAAAAGCGTAAGTATTTTCTTGTTTTCCATTGGGAACCCCACTCTTTTAAGGTTTTAGGAAGCTTATTTGATCCCGAGGCCGCCGGCGACGACGCCCATCTGGGTCTCGGTGGTGCCGCCCATGAAGCGCATGATGCGGGTGTCGCAGAACTGCCTGGAGATGGGCACCTCGGTGCAGATGCCGTAGCCGCCGAAGAGCTGCACGCAAACGTCCGCGGCGCGGAAGGCCAGCTCGGAGGTGTAGTACTTTATCATGGAGCAGTCGGTGTTGATGTCCTTCTTGCCGGCCATGTAGTCGAGCAGGACGCAGTCGAGGTAGTTGAGCGCGAGGTTGTACTCGGTGTTCAGCTGGGCCAGCTTGTACTGGGTGTTCTGGAAGGAGGACAGCGGCTTGCCGAAGAGTATCCTCTGCTTGACGTACTCCTTGGTGAGCGCGAGGGTGTGCTCAACGGTGCCGATGGAGCCGTAGGCGGCCATGATGCGCTCGGCCTCGAGGTGCTGCATGAGGACGTAGAAGCCGCGGTTCTCCTCGCCGATGAGGTTGGACTTGGGCACCTTGACGTTCTCGAAGAAGAGCTGGGCGGTGTCCTGGGCCTGCAGGCCGATCTTCGGGATGAGCTGCCTGGTGAGACCCTCGGAGTCGGCCTCGATGAGCAGGAGGCTGATGCCTTTGTGGGCCTTCTCGGCGTTGGGATTGGTGCGGACGGCGACGACGAAGAGGTCGGCGACCATGCCGTTGGAGATGAAGGTCTTGCAGCCGTTGACGACGTAGTGGTCGCCCATGTCCACGGCGCTGCACTGGATGTGGGCGAGGTCGGAGCCGAAGTCGGGCTCGGTCATGCACACGGCCATGACGGTCTCGCCGCGGACTATCTTAGGCAGCCACTTCTGGCGCTGCTCCTCGGTGCCGTTTTCGGCAATGTAGGGGGCGACGACGTCGCCGGAGAGGCGGGAGAAGATGCAGTTGAGGCCGCGCTTGGAGTATTCCTCGGCCTTTATGACCGTGTACAGGAAGTCGCCGGTGCAGCCGGCGCCGCCGTACTTCTTGTCCACCCACATGGCCATGAAGCCCGCCTGGCCCATCTTCTCAAAGTAGGAATGGGGGACGCCGTGATTGTTGCACCACTCGTCGTAGTAGGGGACGGCTTCCTTGTCGAGAAAGGCGCCGAAGGCCTCTCTGAACTCGTTGTGCTGCCACTGGAACGGGAGTTTCCTTTCCATCTGTTTTCCTCCTTATCAAATTCAGCCGGGGATCACCGGACTTGTCAGACCTTGTCGGCGTTGGGCTTCCAGTCGGCCATCATCCGGGCGACCTCGTCCTCGCTGTAGCCGAGGCCGGAGAGCACCTCGCGGGTGTCCTGGCCGAGGGTGGCCGCCTTGTGGATGTAGCCCGGGGTCTCGGAGAAGAAGGCGTTGGGGCCGCGGGTGAGGAAGGTGTCGCGGCTGGTGACGTCGTCGGGGGTGGGGGCTTGGACGATGTAGCCCATGTGCTTGACCTGGGGATCGTTCACGACGTCCTGGTCATTGTTTATCTTGCAGCAGGGCACGTCGCAGGCCATCATGTGCTCTATGGCGGCGTCCATGTTGGGGAAGGTGCTCAGCCAGGCCTCGATCTCGGCGATTATCTCCTCCTGGTACTTGGCGCGGACGTTGACCGTGGCGTACTTGGGGTCGGTCAGGAAGTCGGGGCGGTCCATGGCCTTGGCGACGGCGGCCCAGGCCTTCGGGTTGGGCGCGCAGATGATGACGCCCTCGCCCTTGTCGTTCCAGAAGCCGCCGAAGGGGCACAGCGCGCTGTGGTGGCCGCCGTTGGGCTTGACGATGACGCCGTCGTTAAGGCGGTCGATGGTGCTGTTGAGATAGATCATGCCCTGGAGCAGGGAGACGTCGATGTGCTGGCCCTTGCCGGTGCGGCGCTGATAGTGCAGCGCGGTCATGATGGCGGCGTAGGCGTTGGGGCCGGCGAAGTAGTCGGCGATGGTGACGCCGTGCTTGATGGGGTGGCCGCCCTTCTCGCCGTTGACGCTGATCATGCCGGAGAGCGCCTGGCCGAGCAGGTCGAAGCCGGGGCGCTGGGCATAGGGGCCGGTCTGGCCGAAGGCGCTGACGGAGCAGTAGACGAGGCCGGGGTTGATCTCCCTGCAGACGTCGTAGCCCAGGCCGAGCCTGTCCATGACGCCGGGGCGGAAGCCCTCGACCAGGACGTCGGCCTCCTTTATGAGCTTCTTGCATACCTCGATGGCGCGGGGGTCCTTGAGGTTCATGACCACGGACTTCTTGCCGCGGTTTATCCAGGCGTGGGTCATGCCCTTGCCGTCCATGAAGGGGGCGTAGGTGCGGGCGGAGTCGCCGGACTGGGACTCGATCTTGATGACTTTCGCGCCGAAGTCGGAGGCCATCGCGCTGGCGCCGGGGCCGGCGACATTCGTGGTAAAATCAAGGATCTTCACATCGTCGAGCATCATTTCCATGTTGATTCGTTCCTCCTTATATATTGATGCCGGGGGCAATTGTGCGCTGTCAGATGGTCATCGCGAGCTGGTAGGCGGAGGCGACGGCGTTGTTTATGCGGCCGACGCTGACGGAGTCGCCGACGACGTCGACCTTCGGGAGCTTGTCCTTGAGCGCCTCGTAGAGGTCGTTGTTCGGCTTGGCGCCGGCGGCGATGACGATGGTGTCGGCGGGGATGGACTGCTTGCCGTCGGCGTTCTCGACCTCAACGGCGCCCTTGCCGAGCTTGAGCACCCGGGTCTCCTTTAGCAGGTTGACGCCGAGCTGCTTGGTGCGGTACATGATGGACCAGCGGCTGCCGGGGTTGATGTCGGGGGCGAACTTCTTGCCCATCTCCACGACGGTGACCTTGTAGACGCCGTTGTTGAGCAGCTGCTTGAGCTTGGCCTCGGGCTCGGTCTTGTAGATCATCATGAAGCGGAGCTGCTCGGCGGTGATGGTGCCGACCTCGGCTATGGTCATGGCGACCTCGACGCCGACGTCGCCGCCGCCGACGACCACAACGTTCTTGCCGAGCCTGGCCTTGCCCTCGAACACGTCCCAGGCGTGGACGATGTCGGCGCCCTCCTCGGTGGGGATGGGGGGCATGACGGCCTTGGAGCCGGCGGCGATGACGACGCGGTCAAAGTCCCTGGAGGCGGCCAGGATGTCCTCGGCGGTGGCCTCCTTGTTGAGGATTATCTCAACGCCCAGGGCGCGGCACTCGCGCTCGAGCCACTGGCCGAGGTAGCGGATGTCATAGCGCCTCGGGGGCGTGGCGGCGTAGAGGGAGAGGCCCAGGGTGCGGTTGCGCTTTTCCCAGATGGTGACCTTGTGGCCGCGCAGGGCGCTGACGCGGGCGAACTCCATGCCGGAGGGGCCGGCGCCGATGACGAGGATGCGCTCGGGGTGCTCGCTCTTGACCTCGGTGGGGAGCTTGCCCTCGGCGTTGCGGAGCTCGGTCTCGCGGTTGCACTCGTAGTTGCCGATGCAGCCGACCTGCTTGCCGGCCTGGGCGGCGTCGAGGCAGAGGGCGTTGCAGCCGACGCAGGGGCGGATGCGGTCATACTCGCCGCGCATGGCCTTGTTCACGAGCTGGGGATCGGCCAGCCACTGGCGGCCGATGACCACGCCGTCAAAGTCGCCGCGCTCGACGACCTCCTCGGCCTCCTTTATGTACTGGCGCATGCCCATGATGACGGGGGCCTTGACCTTGGCCTTTATCTGGCGGCCGAGGTAGTTCCAGTTGCCGAAGGGGACCTCCATGGTGATGAGGGGCACGGTGGAGTCGTGCCAGCCGGCGGTGATGGAGAAGCAGTCCACGAGGCCGGTCTTGTCGAGGTACTCGCAGATGTCGGCGATGTCGTCGCCGGTGCAGCCGCCCTCGAGCAGGTCGCTGCCGCTCACGCGCAGCTGCAGGGGATAGTCGGGGCCGACGGCGGCGCGGATGGCGGTCAGGGTCTCGACCATAAAGCGGTTGCGGTTCTCCATGTTCTGGCAGCCGTACTCGTCCTCGCGCTTGTTGGTCAGGGGGGACCAGAACTGGCCGTAGAGATAGCCGGAGTTGGTCTCGAGCTCGATGCCGTCAAAGCCGGCCTTCTTGGCGATGACCGCGGCCTCGGCCTGCCACTGGACGAACTCGTGTATCTCGTCGATGGTCAGGGCGCGGGGCATCTCATAGTGGGTGAACTTGCGCGGCACGGCGGAGGGGCCCACGGCCTCCAGGCCGTCTATGGTGGCGCGCGGCGCGGAGGTGCCGCGGTGCATTATCTGGGCAAAGACCTTTGCGCCGCCCTCGTGGATGGCGCTGGTGATGGTCTCGAGGGTGGGGATGTACTTCTCATCGGTGAGCAGGGGAACGTTGTGCGCGTGGCGCACCTTGTCCCACTGCATGTTGGCGAAAACTATGAGGCCGACTCCGCCTTCCGCCCTGGTGCGGTAGAAATCGGCGGCCGCCGCGTCAAAGATGCCGTCCACGCAGTGGCCCACGCTCATGGGGGACATCACTACGCGGTTTTTGAGCTCCAGGCCGTTGATCTTCATCGGTGTGTAAAGCTTCTTCATTGGTCTCTCTCCCTTTATATTCAGAATTGGTGCTTTCTGCGTTTTTCTATCTCCTCGGTGATGGCGGGGACGACGTCCCGGAAGTTGGCCGCGATGCCGTACTGGGATATGCCGTATATCGGCGCGGCCTTGTCGAGGTTGATGCTGGCGATGCGTTTGGCGTCCTGCATGCCGACCCGGTACTGCACGGAGCCGGAGACGGCGACGTTTATGATGAGCTCGGGCTTGACGGTGCTGCCGGATTGGCCGAGCTGATACTCGTGGGTGAGCAGCCCGCTCTCGACGAGCGGCCTTGAGCCCGCGACCTGTCCGCCGAGGGCGGAGGCCAGAGCGCGGAGCATGTCGAGGTCGGCCTCGTTCTTGACGCCGCGGCCGCCGGCGACTATGACCTCCGCCTTCTCGAGCTGCACGCCGCCGGCGGGCTTTTCCGCCGTCTCGAGCACCTCGTAGCAGGCGTCGGCGTCCACGTCGACCTGCTCGAACACCGCGCAGCCCCTGCGGGAGGCGTCCGGGGCCAGGGCCTCAAAGACGCGGGGGCGCACCGTGACCATCTGGGGCCTGCGCTCGGGGATGACGATGTTTGCAAACACCTTGCCGCCGTAGGCGGGGGTGGTCTGATAGAACACGCCGTCCTCGTCAAAGCCGAGGTCGATGGCATCGGCCGTCAGGCCGGTGTTGAGGCTGACCATCATCCTGGGCGCGAGGTCGCGGCCGAGGGTGGTGGCGCCGTAGAGGATGATGGAGGGCCGGTACTTTTCGGCCAGCTGGGTCAGCGCCTGCTGATAGGGGCGGGCGCTGTATTTTTCAAGGTTCTCGTGCTCCGCCGCGATGACCGCGTCCGCGCCGCGGGCGAAAAGCTCCTCCGTGAGGGAGGCGATGCCGCAGCCGAGAAGCACGGCGGTTACCTCCTCGCCGCTGTGCGCCGCAAGCTCGCGCGCCTTGGCGAGAAGCTCGAAGACGGAGGGCTCGATGTGCCCGTGCTGCTGTTCTGCAAATACCCAAATGCCTTTGTAATCGTTTGCTGCCATGTCTAAACTCCTCAGATTCAGATGAGATGCTCGGCTTCGAGCATGTCCACAAACTGCGCCGCCGCCTCCCTGGCGCTGCCGGAGAAGAACTCAACGGCCCCGCCGCGTTTGGGCGGCTGGAAGACACGCTTGGTGGAGGAGGGGGAGCCGGGCGTGCCGGTCCTGGCGGGGTCGGTGCCGAGCTCCGCGGCGGACCAGACGGTCAGGGGCTTTTCCAGAGCGGCGAGTATGCCGAGCGGGGAGGCGTAGGGAGGGTCGTTTATCTCTGCGCACACGGATATCGCCGCGGGCAGCTTTACGCGGACCTTTTCAACGCAGTTTTTGAGGGACCTGTCGCAGCAGGCCCAGCCGTCCCTGCACTCGAGGGAGGAGGCGAGCGTCACCTGGGGGATGTCCAGGAAGGCCGCAACGGCTGCGCCGACCTGGGCCGTGTCACCGTCGGCGGAGTGCTGGCCGAAGAGCAGCAGGTCGAAGGCGCCCAGCTTCCTGACGGCCTGGGAGAGCGTGTAGGCCGTGGCCAGCGTGTCCGCGCCGCCGAAGGCGCGGTCGGAAAGCAGATAGCTCTCGTCGCAGCCGAGCGCCATGGCCTTTTTCAACACGTCCGCCGCCTGAGGCGGGCCCATGGTGACGGCGGCTACCGTCCCGCCGTGCGCTGCCTTCAGCTGCATCGCCGCCTCTATGGCGTTCAGATCCAGCGGATTAATCACGCTCGCAACGCCGTCGCGGCAGAGATTGCCGGTCCTGGGGTCGAGCCTGACGTCGCTGGTGTTTGGTATCTGCTTTACAAAAACCAGAATTCTCATTTCCCTCTTGTTTAGATCCTTTCCGTGATATTCAGACAACACCGCGGGCGCGGAGGTCCGCGATCTGTTCCTGCGTGTAGCCTATGCCGCCGAGCAGCTCGTCGGTGTGTTCGCCCTTGCGGGGCGGGAAGAGCTCCCGGCGCGCGGGCGTCTCGGAGAGCTTTATGGGGTTGCCGAGCATCTTTACGGTGCCGTACTCGCCCCGGGGGTCGGTCATCTCGATGACCATGCCGCGGGCCCTGGTCTGCGGGTCCTCCAGCGCCTCGCCCACTGTGGCCACGGGCGACCAGCAGCAGTCCACGTCCGCGAGGAACTCCTTCCACTCGGCGAGCGTCTTTTCCTTGAAGATGCGGGAGATCTCCGCCTTCATCTCGTCCTGGCGGGAGAGGTCGCGCTGCCATTCGGCGTACTCGGGGCGGCCGATGACGTTGCAGAAGTTGGCCCAGAGGTGGGCCTCCACGCCGCCTATGCTCATGTAGCGGCCGTCGCGCGTCTCATAGACGTTGTAGCAGGCGAGCTGGCCGAGGAGGATGCCGCTCTCGGGCTCCACGTCCTCGCCCGTGGCGAAGTAGCCGGAGGCGTTCCAGCCCATGAGGGAGATGGCCCCGTCGAACATCGCGGTGTCCACATACTGGCCGCGGTCGGTGGCTTTCGCGCCCATGAGCGCGATGAGTATGCCGCTCATGGCGTAGAGCGCGCCGCCGCCGACGTCGCCTATCTGCACGCTGGGGATGGACGGCTTGCAGCCCTTCCAGGCCGTGAGGCCCAGGATGCCGGCGCAGCTGATGTAGTTGAGGTCGTGCCCCGAGCGGAGGCGGTACGGGCCGTCCTGGCCGAAGCCGGAGATGGAGCAGTAGACGAGCCTGGGATTGAGTCGGCTCACCGTTTCGTAGTCGATGCCGAGCCTCGCCGCCACGCCGGGGCGGTACTGCTCGACGACGACGTCGGCGCCGCGGACGAGCTTGTAGAAGATCTCCCTGGCCTCGGGCTCCTTGAGGTTCAGGCAGAGGCTCTTCTTGTTCCGGTTGACCTGCAGGTACGGCATGCCGAGGCCGTTCACCCTCGGCTGAGAGAGCCGCCAGAGGTCGCCGCCCTTGGGCGGTTCCACCCTGATGACCTCCGCGCCGAAGTCGGCAAGCATCATGGTGCAGAGCGGACCGGGATACATCGTGCTGAGGTCGAGAATGCGGATGCCCTTGAGAGGAAGCTCCATTGTCCTTTCTCCTTTCCCGGGTGTCCGGCCCCGCGCGGCGGCCGAAACCACCCTCCGCAATGTAAAAATATTTGCTGAATCTGAGTTGAGAGACAGCCGCGGGAATCGGCGGTTTGATTTGTCTAAAAAATATCATGTATCTATTTTTCCGACAATAAACGGCTTTTTCCGCACATTATCCACATTGTTTATGCTTCAACAAAACATTGTTAAGTTACTGACATATCAATTATCAGTTGCAACATCAACAAAAGATGGCTGGATTTTTTGCCCTAAATTGATTAAACTCACTGTATACATACACATACATGTGCCCATATAATTAGCAGGAAGGAGAATACGATGGATATTAATCAGCTCCGTTATTTTATTGAAATATGCAAATTGGGCAGCATGTCAAAGGCGGCCGTCTCCCTCAACATAAGCCCGCAGGGGATAAGTGCAGCCATACGCCGGCTGGAGGACGAGCTCATGGCAGACCTCTTCTACCGGTCCGCGAACGGGCTGGAACTGACGAACCTCGGCAAATCCGTGTATTCCGAGGCGCTGGTAATCGTCGAGCACGTGGACAAGATCTATAATTTCGGCAAACTCGAGGCGATGGGCAAGACGAGCATCACCGTGGCCGTGACCATGGGGCGCTTCATGAAGCTGCCGCCCTCGCTGCAAAAGCTGCTGCTGACTCCCCCCGACGAATTCAGCGTGAGCCTCATAAACGAATACTCCGCAGTCTGCACGGACATGGTCCTGAAGGGCGACGCGGCCTTCGGCATGGTATACGGCGAGTGCGACACCAGGAAGCTCAACGTTACCGAGCTGGAGAACGTGCAGCAGGTGTTCATCGTCAACAAGAGCCACCCCTTTGCGAAGAAGGGGAAGATCTCCATACGCGAGCTGGACAACGTCCCGCTGCTGATGCCCGAGATCAAGACCGTACCCGGCACGGCGATAGCGGAGGAATTTGCAAGGCACAACATCAGGCTGAACCTCGCCTACGTCTGCATGGTCCCGCACCAGGCGATAGACATCGTCAAGAAAAACGAAAACCTCGTGGCCAGGACGCTGCAATCGGACATAACCGAGGCGGACCTGGACCAGATCTGCGTCCTGGACCTCGTCGACTACGACTTCACCATGCCCTTTTCCCTGATAACCAAGAAGGGCCGCAAGCTGAGCGTGCACGAGCAGCTCTTCAAGCATCTGATGCTCGACTGCTACCGCCAGCCGTAAGGCCGGAAACAAAAAATCGCCCCGCAGCGGAACACTCCGCCGCGGGGCGATTTGTTTTTTGTTGGATCAGCTAAGAAAAAATTGTTATAGCCGGGCCCGTCTGATATAATATTGCCATATTGAAAGGACGGTGCCGCGATGAGATCAAAGACGCTCTACACCGTGATAGTCGCCGACGACGAGGACGAGCTGCGCGAGGCGGTGTGCTCCATGATCCCCTGGGAGGAGTACGGCTTCAAGCTCGTGGGCAGCGCCAGCAACGGGCTGGACGCGCTGCAGCTCGTGGAAAAGCTGGAGCCGGACCTGCTGCTCACCGACATACGCATGCCCTTCATATCGGGCATCGAGCTCGCCCGGCAGGTGCGCGAGGTGCGCCCCGCGACGAACATAGCCTTCCTGAGCGGCTACGACGACTTTGAGTACGCCAAGCAGGCGATACAGTACAACATCATCAGCTACATGCTCAAGCCCCTGACCATGGAGGGCCTGGGCGCGGAGCTGCGCAACATCCACCAGAAGATAGACGCGCAGTTCGCCATGTTCCGCCAGGCCCCGCCGCGCGCGGACGGCCCGGACCTGCGCGCGGCCATGCTCATGCCGCTGGTGCTCGACGACTTCGCCGACCCGGAGGGCGACGCGCACTCGGAGGCCTACGCCCGCCAGTGCGGACTGCTGCGCGACAAGAGCGACCGCCCCTGCTACACCGTCATGGTCTCCACCCTCCTGGGCGAGGACGGCGCCAACCGCACGGCCCCGGCCTTCGTGGCCTCCGTGGACAGGCTGGCCTCGAAATACCTGCGCAGCGTCAGCTTCTTCGCCTCGGGCAAGGTCATAACCGTGCTGCTGGGCAACCCCTCGGACTTCGACGAGTATCTGCACATCCTCGCCGACGAGCTGCCGCAGATGGCCGACCGCGTGCTGGGCCGGCGCTGCCGCATCGGCGTCAGCCGCATGGTCCGCAGCCTGAGCGAGCTGCACGGGGCCTATCGCGAGGCCATGGAGGCGCTCAGGCAGGGCGACCGCAGCGAGGGCGGCGCGCAGTTCATAAGCGACCTCGCCCCCGCCGTCAAGGGCGGGAACCTCCTGTGCAAGCGGGCGCTGGAGACCATCGACCAGAACTACATGGACGCCGGGCTCTCCCTCGTCTCGCTCAGCGGGATGCTGGACGTAAGCCCCAACCACCTGAGCGCCTGCATAAAGAAATACGCGGGCGAGACCTTCATCAACATACTCATCCGCAAGCGCATGGAGGCCGCGCAGGAGCTGCTCGCCTCCTCCTCGCTGAAGGTGCAGGAGATCTCCCGGCGCTGCGGCTATACGGACCAGCACTACTTTTCCTACTGCTTCAAAAAATACTGCGGCGAGTCGCCCAACGCCATGCGGCGCAGGCTGGACTCCGGAAGGGCGGGTGAGGGCGCGTGAGGGACAGAGCGCCCCGCACGAAGCTGCGCATAACCAGCATACTCGTGACCATGGTCGTGGGCACGGTGGCGGTCATACTCATCTGCTGCATAGCCCTGTTCCTGGACCGCTACCGCAGCGCCATGGTGCAGAGCGCCCAGACCAGCAGCGCCCAGGCCGTGTCCCAGGTGTCGAACACCGTCGGCAGCTATCTTAGCGACATGGACCAGGCCATGAGGCTGGTGAAGCAGTCCGTCTCCGAGAGCGGGGAGAGCCGCGACCGGCTGCTGGCCGCGTTTTTGAAGTTCCGCCCCGACGTCGTGGCCGTCACGAGCTATTCCGCGGACGGCGAGCTGCTCGACTGCTGGTCGCCGGACCGCGAGCCCAAGGAGAACATCCTGCAAAACCTCTCCTTCGACCTCGACATGGCCCGCGCCACCGGCGGCTCCTTCATGACGGCGCCGCATGTGGAGACGATATTCGAGGGCTACTACCCCTGGGTCGTCACGATGACGGCCCCGCTCGAGGGCGGGGGCGAGGCCGCCTGGGTCTCGCTGGACCTGAGCTTCTCGGGCATCTCCAGCTACATAAAGAACGTCAGCATAGGCCAGCGCGGCTACTGCTTCCTTATGGACGACGCCGGCAACATCATCTACCACCCCCAGCAGCAGCTCATCTACGCCGGGCTCAAGAGCGAGGACACGGAGGCGCTGGCGGCGCTGGAGGACGGGGCCTACGCGGACGACACGGTCATCTACTCCGTGGCCAGCGTGGGCGAGAGCGGCTGGCGCGCCGTGGGCGTGAGCTATGTCGACGAGCTGGTGAACCGCAACGTGAACGACATGATCCGCCTCTCCTTATGGCTGGCGGTCGTGGTGCTGGCCGTCGCCGTGCTGACGAGCTGGCTGCTCTCGCGGCTCATCGGCAAGCCCCTGCGCGGCCTGGCCTCGGCCATGGAGAGCTTCGAGTCCGACGCCGACCACTTCACCTACCGCCCCGTCGGCGGCACGCGCGAGGTGCAGGAGCTCTCGGACTCCTTCGAGCACATGGTGCTGCGCATACAGGAGCTGATGACCACCGTGCGCGAGGAGGAGGTCAACCTCCGCAAGACGGAGCTCAAGGCCCTGCAGGCGCAGATAAACCCGCACTTCCTCTACAACACGCTCGACTCCATCGCCTGGATGTGCGAGCAGGGCCGCAACGCGGACGCCGTCAAGATGGTGCACGCCCTCGCGCGGCTCTTCCGCATCAGCATCAGCCGCGGCCACGAGCTCATACCCATCGCCAAGGAGCTAGAGCACGCCGAGAGCTACCTGCAGATCCAGATGTACCGCTACAAGAACCAGTTCACCTACACCTTCGACGTGGACCCGGACTGCCTGGGCTACTACTGCAACAAGATAACCCTCCAGCCCATCATAGAGAACTCCATCAACCACGGCCTGGACCTCATGGTGGACGAGGGCCGCATCGACGTGCGCGTCCGCTTCGACGGGGACGACATCGTGTTCTCCGTGCAGGACAACGGAGTCGGCATGAGCCCGGAGCAGCTGGAGGCCATCATGCAGCACGGCCCCACGGACCGCACCGGCATAGGCATCAAAAACGTCAACGACAGGCTGAAGATATACTTCGGCCGCAACTACGGGCTGAGCATCACCAGCGAGCCGGACGTCGGCACCTGCGTGGAGATACGCATGCCCAGAATTCGGGAGGGCGACTATGAGACGAAGTAGGCTAGCCGCCGTCTGCGTGCTTATCTCGGCGCTGCTGCTGGGCGGCTGCGGCGCCACCGCCGCTACGGAGCAGCACACCGTGGCGCTCGTGGCCAAGTCCACGCAGACGGAGTTCTGGCTCTCGGTGTTCGCCGGGGCCGAGGCCGCCGCCACGGAGTACAACCTCAAGCTCACCATAACCGGCCCCGAGACCGAGGAGGACTACGAGGCCCAGAACCGCATGGTAGCCGACGCCGTGGCCGCCGGGGCCGAGGCGCTGGTGTTCTCCGCCATCGACTATGAGAACAACGCCTCCGCCATCGACGACGCGGCCCGCGCGGGCGTGAAGATAGTCGCCATAGACAGCTCCGTCGCCTCCGAAATGGTCAGCACCTACATAGGCACGGACAACTACGCCGCGGGCCGCATGGCAGCGCAGGCCGCGCTCGAGCGCGTGGAGGGCGAGCTCACCGTGGGCATCGTGAACTATGACATCAGCAGCGCCAACGGCCAGGAGCGCGAGCACGGCGCCGTCGACCTGCTGCAAGAGAGCGGCCGCGCCGAAGTCGCGGCAGTAATAAACACCCTCGCCGAGGCCGGGCAGGCGAAGGAGGACACCGAGGCCATGCTCGCCGAGCACCCGGAGATAAACGTCCTGCTCGCCTTCAACGAGCCCACCAGCGTCGGCGCCGCCGAGGCCGTGAGCGCGCTCGGCCTCTCCGAGAGCGTGTTCCTCGTCGGCTTCGACTCCAACGTCGTCACCGTGGACGGGCTGCAGGAGGGCAGTGTGGACGCGCTCGTCGTGCAGAACCCCTACGCCATGGGCTACCTCGGCGTGGAGAGCGCCTACAAGCTCCTCGCCGGCCAGGGCGACTCCCTCGAAAAGACCGTGGACACTTCTACACAGGTGGTGGATAGGGAAAACATTTTTACCATGGACAGTCAGAAAGCCCTGTTCGCCTTCGAGCAGTGAAAAACCCGACATGTTGAACAAAATGGCATACTCCGATTTTATTAAATTGTCGTATTCAAATAAAATTCTAACTTCCTTTCGGTGATATTTAACCTTGTTTTCGCTGGCAGATTTTAATAGAATTGTAACACCGGGCGGGATAAGAGGAGTCCCGCCAATACCGAAAATGAAAAAGGAGAATTGCCATGAAGAAAATACTTGCACTGCTTCTCGCGCTTGTCATGATCTTTGCGCTCGCCGCCTGCGGCGAGGCCAGCACCGACACCTCCAATCCGCCTGCCGACGGCGACACCCCGGCCAGCGAGGCTCCCGCCGATGACGGCGGCGCAGCCACCGTTGCCAACAAGGATAAGCCCCTTGTCTGGTTCAACCGTCAGCCCTCCAACAGCACCACCGGTGAGCTCGACATGGCCGCTCTGACCTTCAACGAGAACACCTACTACGTCGGCTTCGACGCCAACCAGGGCGCCGAGCTGCAGGGCACCATGATCCTTGACTACATAAAGGCCAACATCGAGGGCCTCGACCGCAATGGCGACGGCATCATCGGCTACGTCCTCGCCGTCGGCGACATCGGCCACAACGACTCCATCGCCCGTACCCGCGGCGTCCGCAGCGCTCTCGGCACCGCCGTTGAGGTCGACGGCGTCATCGACAGCACCCCCGTCGGCACCAACATCGACGGCACCTCCACCTACGTCAAGGACGGCACCCTCGAGATAGACGGCACCACCTACATCGTCCGTGAGCTCGCCTCTCAGGAGATGAAGAACTCCGCCGGCGCCACCTGGGACGCCGCCACCGCCGGCAACGCCATCGGCACCTGGGCCTCCTCCTTCGGCGATCAGATCGACATCGTCGCCTCCAACAACGACGGCATGGGCATGAGCATGTTCCTCGCCTGGTCCAAGGCCGAGGGCGTCCCCACCTTCGGCTACGACGCCAACTCCGACGCCGTCGCCGCCATCGCCGAGGGCTACGGCGGCACCATCAGCCAGCACGCCGACGTGCAGGCCTACCTGACCCTCCGCGTCCTGCGCAACGCCCTTGACGGCGTGGACATCGACACCGGCATAGGCACCGCCGACGACGCCGGCAACGTCCTGAGCTCCGACGTCTTCTACTACGACGAGGCCTCCCGCAGCTACTACGCCCTGAACGTGGCCGTGACCGCGGACAACTACGAGGACTTCCTGGATTCCACCGTCACCTATGCGCCCGTCTCCAACCAGCTCGACGCCACCGCTCACCCGACCAAGAACGTCTGGCTGAACATCTACAACTCCGCCGATAACTTCCTCGGCTCCACCTATCAGCCGCTGCTGCAGAAGTACGACGATCTGCTGAACCTGAACGTCGAGTACATCGCCGGCGACGGCCAGACCGAGTCCAACATCACCAACCGTCTGGGCAACCCCGACATGTACGACGCCTTCGCCATCAACATGGTCAAGACCGACAACGCCGCCTCCTACACCGGCATTCTGAGCCAGTGATAAGGCTGCACAGACACAGTGTAAGCTAACTTAAACCTTTGCTATTAGGGAGAAATAACTTCTCCCTAATAGCAATTTGTAATGAAAATCCGGCAGAATCAGGTTTTCGCTGAAACTGCAAATTTGCAAAACGGGAGTTAACAAGAATGGCAGATGCGAAAAATGATATCGTCCTGTCAATACGCGGCATGAGCAAGTCCTTCGGCCGCAACCGCGTGCTTGACCACATAGATCTGGACGTCAGGCGCGGGACTGTCATGGGCCTTATGGGCGAAAACGGCGCCGGCAAGTCGACGATGATGAAGTGTCTTTTCGGCACCTACCAGAAGGACGAGGGGAAGATCTTTCTAAACGGCAAGGAGATCAGCTTTTCCGGCCCCAAGGATGCGCTGGAGAACGGCATCGCCATGGTCCACCAGGAGCTCAACCAGTGCCTGGAGCGGAACGTGACGGACAACCTGTTCCTCGGCCGCTACCCGACCAACGCAATGGGCGTCGTCGACGAGGGCGGAATGAAAAAGAAGGCTTCCGAGCTTTTCCGTAAGCTCGGCATGACCGTGAACCTGAACCAGCCGATGCGGAACATGTCCGTTTCCCAGCGGCAGATGTGCGAGATAGCCAAGGCCATCTCCTACAACTCTCAGGTCATCGTCCTGGACGAGCCCACCTCCTCCCTCACCGTGCAGGAGGTCGAAAAACTCTTTGAAATGATGCGGATGCTGCGCGATCAGGGCATCTCGCTTATATATATCTCTCACAAGATGGATGAGATATTCGAGATCTGCGACGAGATCTCGGTCCTGCGCGACGGCAAGCTCGTCATGACCAAGCGCGCCGAGGACACGAACATGAATGAGCTCATCGCCGCCATGGTCGGCCGCTCGCTCGAGAGCCGCTTCCCGCCCGTGGACAACACGCCGGGGGAGACCATCCTCTCCGTGCAGCACCTCTCCACGAAGTACGCGCCCTATCTGCAGGACGTGAGCTTCGACGTGCGCGAGGGCGAGATCTTCGGCCTCTACGGCCTGGTCGGCGCGGGCAGGACGGAGCTCCTCGAGACGATCTTCGGCGTGCGCACCAGGGCCGCCGGGCGCGTGTACTTCAAGGGCAGGCTCATGAACTTCGCCAACGCCAGGGAGGCCATCGAGCACGGCTTTGCCATGATAACCGAGGAGCGCAAGGCCAACGGCCTCTTCCTCAAGTGCGACCTCACCTTCAACACGACGATAGCCAACCTCAATCAGTACAAGTCCGGCCCGGCGCTGTCCAATCCCAAGATGGTCAAGGCCACGAACAAGGAGATCAAGGTCATGCGCACCAAGTGCATGGGCCCGGACGACATGATAACCAGCCTCTCCGGCGGCAACCAGCAGAAGGTCATCTTCGGCAAGTGGCTCGAGCGCGAGCCGCAGGTCTTCATGATGGACGAGCCGACCCGCGGCATCGACGTCGGCGCCAAGTACGAGATCTATGAGCTCATAATCCAGATGGCCAAGGCCGGCAAGACGATAATAGTCGTCTCTTCCGAAATGCCCGAGATCCTCGGCATCACGAACCGCATAGGCGTCATGAGCAACGGACACCTCTCCGGCATCGTGAACACCAAGGAGACGGATCAGGAAGAGCTTTTGAGACTCAGCGCAAAATACCTGTAAGGTAGGAGAAGCACATATGGTAGCAGAAAAATCAAAGATCCTGACGGCTGAGCAGGAGGCTCAGCTGCTCGCTCCGATCGACGAGCATGTGGGCGCCATACAGGAAAAGATAAACGCCCTGCGCGTGGACGGCACCGACAAGGTCCTGGACATCCAGAACAGCCTTGAGAACCTCAAGCGCGACCGCATCTACACGGCCGAGGAGAAGCGCCAGCGCGCCGCCGAGCTCAAAAAGCAGCTCGCCGCGGCCAAGGAGGTCGAGGCCAAGAACAAGGCCGAGGTCTCCAAGCTCATCGCCGAGGCCGAGAGCTACCTCAAGGCCAACTACGGCGCCTATTACCAGGCCGTGGTCGCCAGCTGCGCCGAGGAGAACGTCAAGGCCCAGGAGAACTACAAAGAAGCCGTCGAGCAGCTGCATAAAGAGCACCAGGAGACGGTGTCCAAGCTCTCCGATCAGCAGGAGCTCAAGGACGAGAGATACGTCCACAAGAACCGCCTCTTCGACGCGAAGATGAACCTGCTCAAGGAAAAGCAGGAGATAAAGGACCGGCGCCACGCCGCCTTCGACCACAAGTACCACCTCATCGACCTGCTGCGCATGTCGAAGTTCACCTATGGTGAAAAGACGGCCCAGTCCTGGGAGAACTACCGCTACACCTTCAACCGGCGCGACTTCTTCCTGCGCAACGGCCTGTACATAGCCATAGTAATCATCTTCATCGCGCTGTGCATAGTCACGCCCATCGTGAAGGGTGTGCCCCTGCTCACGCTCAACAACGTGCTGAACATCCTGTCCCAGGCCTCGCCGCGCATGTTCCTGGCCCTGGGCGTCGCGGGACTCATACTGCTGGCCGGCACGGACCTGTCCATAGGCCGTATGGTCGGCATGGGCATGACCGCGGCCACCATAATCATGCACAACGGCCCCAACACCGGCTCCGTGTTCGGCAAGGTCTTCGACTTCACCGGCATGCCTCTGCTCGGCCGCGTGTTCTTCGCGCTCATCGTCTGCATCGTGCTGTGCACCATCTTCACCACGATAGCCGGCTTCTTCACCGCCAAGTTCAAGATGCACCCCTTCATCTCGACCATGGCCAACATGCTCGTCATCTTCGGCCTCGTCACCTACTCGACCAAGGGCGTGTCCTTCGGCGGCATCGACAGCACCATCCCCTCCATGATCATCCCCAAACTGGGCAAGTTCCCGACCATCATACTCTGGGCGGCGGCGGCCGTTATCGTCGTCTGGTTCATCTGGAACAAGACCACCTTCGGCAAGAACCTGTACGCGGTCGGCGGCAACCCCGAGGCGGCCTCCGTCTCCGGCATCTCCGTCTTCAAGGTCACCGTCGGCGCCTTCATCATGGCCGGCGTGCTCTACGGCTTCGGCTCCTGGCTCGAGTGCATCCGCATGATCGGCTCCGGCTCCGCGGCCTACGGCCAGGGCTGGGAGATGGACGCCATCGCGGCCTGCGTCGTCGGCGGCATCTCCTTCACCGGCGGCATCGGCAAGATCTCCGGCGTCGTCGTCGGCGTGTTCATCTTCACCGCGCTGACCTACTCCCTGACCACGCTCGGCATAGACACGAACTTGCAGTTTGTGTTCTCCGGTATTATAATTCTTGTCGCGGTCATGCTGGACTGCCTGAAGTACGTCCAGAAGAAGTAATCACATAAAAACGCAGTAAACCGCTGCAAAGCAGATGTGAGCGATCCGCCTTCTTTGCAGCGGTTTTATTATGCAAAAGAGGAGAGAATGAAGATGCAGAAACTGGGCGCCGTGCGCCGCGCTCTGGGCGCGGGCGAGCTGGACGGGACGCTGTCCCGGCTCAAATACGGCGAGATAAGCGGGGCCAGGGCCAAGGTGGCCCATGTGCTCGACGGGTTCGCCCGCAGCTTCGGCGATGACGAGGAGCGCCCCGTCGTGCTCTGCTCCGCGCCGGGCCGCACCGAGATCTGCGGCAACCACACGGACCACCAGCACGGCAGGGTGCTCGCCGGGGCCGTGGACCTCGACTTCCTGGCCTGCGCGGCGCCGAACGGCCTGAACAGGATAAGGTTCCAGTCCGAGGGCTGGCCCATGGTGGAGATAAGCCTCGACGAGCTGCTGCCCCGCACGGACGAGCGGGAGAGCACCGCCGCCCTCGTGCGCGGCATGGCCGGGCTCGTGAAGGAGCGCGGCTATGAGGTCGCGGGCTTCGACGCCTATGCCGTCTCCGAGGTGCTGCCCGGCTCGGGCCTGTCATCCTCGGCGGCCTGCGAGGTGCTGCTGGGCGTCATCGAGAACTGTCTGTTCTGCTCGGGCGAGCTCGACGCCGTCACCATCGCCCAGCTCGGCCAGAGGGCGGAGAACGTCTATTTCGGCAAGCCCAGCGGGCTCATGGACCAGACCGCGTCCTCCGTCGGTGGCGCGGTGGCCATAGACTTCGCGGACCCGGCGGAGCCGGTGGTGCGCAGCGTGGCCGTGGACCTCGAGAGCCTGGGCTATGCGCTGTGCATAATCGACTCCGGCGCCAGCCACGCGGCGCTGACGGGCGAGTATGCCTCCATCCCCGAGGAGATGGGCGCCGTGGCGGCCTATTTCGGCAGGAAGGTGCTCCGCGAGGTGGACGAGGCCGAGCTCCTGCGCGCCCTGCCGGAGCTCAGGCGTGCCGCGGGCGACCGCGCCGTGCTGAGGGCCATGCACTTCTTCGCGGACGACAGAAGGTCCGCCGAGGAGGCCGACGCGCTGGAGCGCGGCGACATCGACGCCTTCCTCGCGCTGGTGCGCGAGTCCGGCCGCTCCTCCTGGGAGCTGCTGCAGAACATAACGCCCACGGGCGCCGCAAAGGAGCAGGCCATGGCCGTAGCGCTGGCCGTCGCGGAGCGCGCGCTCGCGGGGCGCGGCGCCTGCCGCGTACACGGCGGCGGCTTTGCCGGCACCATCCAGGCCTTCGTCCCGCTCGACGCGCTCGAGAGCTTCAGCGCCGAGGTGGAGGCCGCGCTCGGACAAGGCAGCTGCCGCGCGCTGAGCATACGTCCCGTGGGCGGCACGGTGATCTGGGAATAAAAAAGAAAAAGCCTTACAGCAGACGCTGTAAGGCTTTTTGCCTGGCGCGGAAGGAGGGATTTGAACCCTCGCTCGGCTCAACACCGACTACTCCCTTAGCAGGGGATACAAAAACCTTGAAATATCAAGGGTTTCCGGCGCTATTGCTAATTGTAAAGCTAATTATAGATTTTGCCGTTACTTCTCATTACCTGCCGCCAGCTGATTGACGGCGGCGCGGGCGGCTTCGCGTCCGGGGTGGATGTAGCGCTGAGTCGTGGAGAATTTGGTGTGCCGCATGACCTCCTGGATGGTGCTCGGTGCTACATTGACCAGCGCCAGCGCTGTGGCCGTGGTGTGGCGGCATGAGTACGGCGGGAGCTTGCGCACGTCTGCGCGCTCGAGGGCGGCATAATACTCCTCGTAGAAATTGTCCTTGTTCATGCCCAGCACATAGCCCGCGCGGCTCGCGCTGGTGCTTATCAGCTGCTCGAGCACCGGGCCGATTATATCCGGGTACACGATGGGCGTCTCTTTGCGTTTCTTGGTCTTCAGACCGGCGCCGATGATCTCCTGCCGCTCCTGGTCAATCATGTCGGCCTTGAGCTGGAGCAGTTCCCCCGGCATCATGCCGGTGTATATCATCAGCAGGATGCAGCCGACAACGCGGTCGCCCTCGGCGTAGCGCCCCCACAACTTTTTGATCTCCACGTCGGTGAACGGCTGCTGCTCGGCCTCTTTGAGCGGCGGTATCTTGACATACTGCGCGAGGTTGGCGCGGGCGTTGCCCTCGGCCACAGCGCGCTTGAACAGATGGGAGAGCACGCTGCGCATATCTCGGGCGGTGTAATATGTCGGCCCCTTCTCGTCGACAATGGCCTGCAACTGGCCTATTGTGAGATCGCACATGGCGATGCCCGCCAGCCCCTCGAGCTTCTTCCACGCGATCTCAAACGCCTCGGCCCGAGACTTGGAGAGGCCGGGCAACTCGACCGCCGACCAGCTGTTCCAGTAGTCCCGGAGCGTGGGCTTTCGTTTTTCCTCGACGGGCGGGTTGGCGGCGTAGTTGAGCGCCTCGCGTTTGGTGGCGAACCCGCCCTTCCATTTCTGCCGCTGTTTGAGTTTCAGCGTGCCGGGCTCGACATACAGCTCCACCGTCCAGACCGCCGTCCAGGTGTTGCCGCGTTTGATGGCCGTGCCCTGGCCGTTTCCCCGCCGGCGTGGTGCGCGCCCCTCATTCTCGCTTTTCATGTTGCGTGCCCCGGTGACACATGATATAATAATATTTAGCTCTCATGTCACCTTCCTTTCTCGCGCTTCCCCGCTCAGTGCTGGTACCACTGGGCGGGGATTTTTTATTTTATCAATACCCGGTAATATCTACGACGGAGAATTTTGTTGCATTATCGTCCGTAATGAGCGCTTTGAATTCCCATGTGTCGCCCGGCGCAAGGTTGGTCACATTATCAAGCGTCGAGCCCACCTGGGTCCCGTTGTCATTATACAGGTTTATGCTCACCTGGACGTAAGAGTAGGTTTTGCCCGTATTGTTGCGGATGTGGCCAGTAACATAACTGAAATACTGGTCCGCGGTGGATGTGGAGTCGAGCAGTTCAAGATCAGGAGGCTCAGGCGTTGCCTGTGTGCCGCTCGTGCTCGGCGCTCCAGACGCCGACGGCACAGAGTTCCCGGTGCTCGAGGCGATGGCGACTATGACTATCACAAGGACCAGCGCCCAAAACCACCAGCGCTTGAGCAAAGGCTTTTTACGCTTAGGGGGCCTGTCTGCATCTCGGCCAAAGCCCGGCGAAGGCTCCGCCGTTATTTTTGCGCCGCACTCAGGGCAATAGCTCGCCCCGCCAACGTCAGCGCCGCACTTGGGGCAGTACATACATTTTCCTCCCTTTTCAATCTATTACATGGGTATACGCTATTGCGAGGCCAATAATGTGTACCTGGCTCACCTCCTCCCCTACGAATACAAGCGGGGGAAAGGCTGGGTTTTCGGCGTTGAGCGAGACCGTGTCCCCTACTCGATATACCCGTTTAAGCGTCGCCTCCTCGTCGCCCACGAGGACGGCGGCGATCTGCCCATTGTCAACAACGCTTTGCTGCCGGATGTACACGATATCTCCATCGCGTATTCCGGCATTGATCATGCTGTCGCCCTTGCAGGTCAGCGCATAATCGGCCCGGACATGTCCGGGCAAGTCTACATAGTCCGTAATATTCTCCTCTGCCAAAATTGGCGTGCCGCAGGCTATCTGCCCGATAAGCGGCACCTGTTTTGATGGATGGTATAGTTTTAAATTGCGGGGCAATATCACAATGTCATCTTCAAGCAAATCAGACTTTTGCACGCCGAACATATTGGCAATCTTTTCGATAACTCCCATGCGTGGTATGCGAGTACCATTTTCCCATGATGATACGGCCTTGTCAGATACGCCCAGAGCGCGAGCCAATTCATTTTGCGTCATGCTGGCCTGTTCCCGAAGAAGTTTGATGTTTTTGCCTATATTCATAGTAGCTCCCTCCGTGTGGCTAAATACTAACACACAATGTAGAGAATAGCAAGCACAAACTATTAAAAATCTACAATTTGTTCTTGACTATCTACATATTGTAGAGTATAATACAGTCACAAGCCAAGATGGAGGTGATTAAATGATGTATACGGTTAAGCAGGCGAGGCTTCTCGCCGACAAAACACAGACGGAAATGGCGGCTGAAATGGGGATATCTCGCGATACTTACCGCAATATTGAGCATAATCCGGCCCGTGCGACCATAGTACAAGCATATAAGATTGCGGCATTGACGCAGATCCCCCTTGACCAAATTTTTTTCGCTTCAAACTCTACTTAATGTAGAGTTACACAACCAAAGGAGGTGAGGACAACGGACGCTGACATTGGCGCTTATGGATTTGCCGGCACCGCATTTAATCAGATAATCGTGTTTTGCTCGGGCGAGGCAATGAACGCAGCAATAGCCGCCAACCCTCACATGACTGCCATCATGGGAGCTGACGACTATACACGGAGTGCTTTCCCCGGCGTGTACATTGCGGGGATTATGTGCGAGGCCAGTCGACGCGAGGATATATTGGCGGGCGGTCAAACGGCCATTCAAACACAATGTGAGTAGGAACCCCGCTTGATGGGCACACAGTTACTTCGACCCACCCGGCGCGAGTATAGGCCAGCACAGTTTCAAGATATTCCAGCGGATCGTGTGAGCTCATAGCGTATTCATAGCGAAAACCCTTGCAAGACACAGTTATCACCCCTTTCTTCTCGATATTACCACGAGATGGCAAGGGCCGCAACAATATCAAAACCGAAAGGAGAATACCCCCATGACGAGACTAGACAACTACAAGGAAACGCTCAAGCTGTGGCCGGAGGCGGCGCGGCAACTGCTGGCCCGGGCACGGGAGGATGAGGACATGAGCGACGAGGAATGGGACGAACTCGTCCGGTGCGCGGTGGATACGCGCGCCGTCAGTCCTGACGACCTGCTGCCGGAGGTGAGGGAGCGGCTTGGAATATGAGCACGCATCACTCTCGTGGCGCTTGGCGCAGACATGCGCAAACTGGATGCAAGAGAAAAGAGCGACACGCATGACGCTTGACGACATTCGCGCGATGGACACGCCCTGCATCACGCCGGAGCAGGCCGGGCGGGTGCTCGGCATCAACCCGCAGAGCATCCGCATAACGGCCCGGACAAACCCCGCGGCGCTCGGGTTCCCGGTGATTTGCTCTTCGCCGCACCGGACGCAGATACCGCGGCTGCCTTTTCTCCGGTTTCTGGAGGGCGGTGATGGTTGATAAGAGCTGCATTGGGTGCAGGCACTATTGGACATCCAATAAGCTGATGGATATACGCGCTTGCCAGTACATACTCAACACCGGTAAAAAGCGCCCGTGCCCGAGCGGACAAGGCTGCACGGTGCGGGAGAGCATAAGAAAAAGGAGGTCATTCAAGTGGGTTGGCAGAGTGAAGCCATAAAGGAGGCGAACATATCGGGCGCAGAGCTGGCACGACGGATGAAGCCCGCGTTCCCGGCAATCTCAAAAGCAGCGGTCAGTCTGGCCATGCGTCCGGCAGAAACGGGCGTAACGTTCACCCCGAGCGCGAACAAGACCGTCGCCGCCGTGACGGGCTACGCAAGGCCGAGACAGGAGAGACGCCGCTGCCCTGTCCGCATACAGGCGAGGGTCACGGAATCCCAGGCGCGCGCGTTTAACGCGGCGAGGGCGGCAATGGGGCACGCGACCGTCAACGACGCGCTTGTCTATGCGCTGACGCAGTACATCGCAGAGGCAAAAAAGAAAGCCGCCGCGAACTCCGCAACAGTCCGCGACGGCAAAGGAAAATACCCCGTTACAAGTATAACGAGCAAGGAGGCGGTTGTCAATGTCCAGGCTTGATACTATGCGGCGGTTTGAGCTGCCGGGAATCGAGTACGACCGAGAGCCGCCAGAGACGGACAGGTGCAGCGAGTGTTTTGCCGACGTTCCCGCGGACAAGCTGGTCCGGGGGCTGTGCCAGAGGTGCCGCGAAAAGGCTTGGACCTTTTTCGTCGCGGCGCTGCGGAGCCTGAGCAAGGACGAGCTCACATACATCAACGACAGAGCGGAGGGCGTGGACTTCCGCGACATCGCCGGAAGATAAGGAGATTGAACATGTACAAGATAACAGTAACAGACATAGAGACCGGGGCCATCAGGCAAGAGGCAACGGGCGAGTGCATCATTGCCGCTGCCTCCACGCGCTTGGCGGAAAGGGAAACAGAAGTAAGCATTATTAGAGTATGCCAAGCATCGTCTCTCACCATAGCCAACGCTATTTATGCCCTCGCGCAGGAATTGGGAACTATTTGCGCCGACGACGTTGACATCGCCACAGCGTATCTATACGTTGAAGCGCTAAGCAAGTCCCGGGAGGCGCGAGAGGAGGCAAAAGAGAATGAATGAGATCATGGCGCGCCAGACCTCACAGGTCGGCGAATATCAGGAAAGCAAGCAACTCTCGGAAATCAAAGGCAAAATGTTCCTCGCCCGCCAGTTTCCTCGGGACCCTGAACAGAGCCTCCAGAACGTGCTCATGGAGTGCAAGCGTCCGAAACTGGCCGAGGCCGCGCAGTATGAATACCCGAAGGGCGACAGCGTTGTCACCGGCCCGAGCATCCGGCTCGTCGAGGTGCTGGCCCGGCATTGGGGCAACATCGACAGCGGCGTCGCGGAGATAGACACACATAGCGACCACACCGTCGTCAAGGCCTATGCCTGGGACCTTGAGAACAACGTCAGCGATGAGAAAACCTTCACCGTGCAGCATGTTCGCACGACAAAAAGAGGCTCCTATAAGCTCACCGACGAGCGCGACATATACGAGATGGTGGCGAACAAAGCCGCCCGCCGCAAGCGCTCCTGCCTGTTGGCAGTAATGCCGGGATGGTACGTCGAGGCCGCACTTGATGCGTGCAACGAGACGCTGCGCAACTCGGTCGCGAACGGTAAAACCATCGAAGAAGTACGGGAGGCCGTCGTGGCAGCGTTCGCCGAGTTTGGCGTAAGCCCCGACAACATCGCCGCGAAGCTCAGCCGCCCCATTGATAAGCTCGACCCTAATGACATTGTCAAACTCAGGCACCTGTACGCGGCCATCAAAGACGGCTTTGTCAAAGCGCAGGATGCGTTCGACCTTTCCGCCCCCACGCCCGAGGACCTGCCGAGCGAGGAGGAAGAAAACGCGCTCGAGGCGCTCAACCGCGAGCTGACAGGAGGCCGCAATGCTGCTGACTCGTGACAACTACTACAGCCCCGAGGCCGACCAGGAGTATTTCTCCTGCTCTCAGTATCAGGCATTTTGCGAGTGCGAGGCCAAGGCCATGGCAAAGATACAGGGCCGCTGGGAAGATAAGCCGACCGAGGCGCTGCTCGTGGGCAACTACTTCCACACCTATTTGGAGGGCGAGGCCGCGCACGAGCAATACAGGCGGGAACACTTCGAGGAGATCTTCAAGACCAAGACCACCAAGGCAGAGGGGACCGTCGCCGTGGGCGTGCGCGCTCCCTTCGCAAAGGCGGACGAGATGATAGCCGTGGCACAGAACGACGAGCTAATCCGTTCTCTCATCGACATGCCGGGCGAAAACGAGGTCATCATGACCGGCGAGCTGTTTGGCGTCCCTTGGCGCGTGAGGCTTGACAAATACGTCGCCGCCGGGCGCCTCATCATCGACTGGAAGACGTGCGCGAGTATATCAGAGCTGCGCTGGAGCAGTGAGTACCGTGAGAAGGTCAGCTTCATTCGTGCCAACGGCTACATGATGCGCGCGGCGGTATATGCGGAGATCGAGAAGCAGAACGCCCACGCGGCCACGGACCCGAATTTTTTGATAGTAGCAATATCCAAGCAGGACCCGCCGGACAAAGATGTGTTTATGCTCAACCACCGCCAAGCCTGGGACCTGGAGCTGGAGGAAATCAAAGAGCGGCTGCCCTTGTTCCAGCGCGTCAAAGAGGGGCGCGTCAAGCCGAAGCGGTGCGGCGTTTGTGACTACTGCCGGGCGACCAAAAAGCTGTACGCGGTCAAGCCCTATTATGTGCTTGACCCTGAATTCCGGGAGGCGAGAGAAGATGATGACATACCAGACGCGGGAGCGCTGCTGGCCGACGCACAGGCGGCGCCAGCCGTGGAACAGCTGCCCACTATGCCGTGCGCCCCTCAAGTGGGTGCACCTTGATACCGACGAGTGGTGCCCGTGTGATGAGGTGCCCGTATTGTTTCTCCCGGCCAAGTCCGGGCGGTATAGGCTCGTGAGCAAGCGGGTCCTCGTCAACGGGGAGCTGTACAAGGGGGACCCGCACGTCGGCCCTAAATACGGCAGACTGCCGCATTATTACACGTGCCCCGTGCTCATCGAGGAGCGCAGACAATGGGCGCGCAGGAGGTGGGGGCGTGGCTGACAGCATATTGCAGGCTGGCCGCGTCTGCTACCTCACCGGGTCAACGCTGGGCCTGCACAAGCACCATATTTACGCAGGCTCCCGGCGCAAGGCAAGCGAGGAGTGGGGCTGCTGGGTGTGGCTCCGCGGTGACTGGCACAACCTCGCAAGCTACGGAGTACACAGCAACCACGCACTGGACATGCAGCTAAAACAAGCGTGCCAGCGCAAGTTCGAACACCTCTGCTACAAGCAGGCAGAGCAGAAAGAACTGGAGGGCTGATTATGCTTAATCAAGTGGCGCTCATGGGCCGCCTCACGCGCGACCCGGAGCTCAAATATACATCGACCAATAAGCCGGTCACGTCTTTCAAATTGGCGGTCGACCGAGATTACAAGGGCGACAACGCGGTGGACTTCATCGCATGCGTTGCATGGGACAGGACCGCCGAGATGGTGAGTCGCTATTACCGCAAGGGCGAGCGGATGGTCGTCAATGGGCGCATACAGACGCACAACTGGGTGGATAGCGACGGCAGTAATCGCAGCGACACCGAGGTCGTTGTAGATCGCGCTTATTTCGTCGAGCCGAAGCTGCGCGGCGATATTGCACACAGCCCCGAGCCTAACGGCAAGATCGCAGACATCGGCGGCGAAGACGGCGAGATGCCGTTTTGAGTTATGGCGAGGGACTATGTTTGCCTGTATCACTCCTACCTGGATGCGATACAAGCCCTCGGTGACGCTGAGAGGGGGCGGCTGCTCACGGCGATGCTGGAATACAGTATCACGGGCGCAGCCCCACAGCTCGGCGGGAACGAGCGTTATATATTCCCGATGGTCAAGGCTCAAATCGATAGAGACCGCGAAAAGTACGAGGAGAAATGCCGCAAGAATGCAGAGAAGGGGCGCCTTGGAGGACGTCCACCAAAAGCCGGAAAAGCTACGGCTTTTTCTGAAAGCCCAGAAAGCCAAGGAAAAGGCAAAGGAGAAGGAAAAGGCAAAGGCAAAGAAGAGGCTGCTTACGCAGCTAACGCGCGCGAGGCGGCGCTGGGTGCTGTGCTGTCGCATTATCAGGATTGCATCACTCCAACGCCGCCGAGCACAGTGGCGCAGCTGCTCATTGCCTACACCGACGAGTTGGGGCCGGACGTGGTGATACACGCGATAGACGAGGCCGTAAACCAGCGCAAGCTCACGTGGAGCTACATACAGGCCATCCTCCAGCGATACTCCCGCGAGGGCTTGAACACGTTGGCCAAGGTGGAGGCGGACGAGCTTGCAAAGGCACAGCGCAAGGCAGGCAAGCACGCGGGTGGCGGCAATATCTTCGCGCAGATGATACAGGAGGGCGATCTATGACCAAGGACGACGCGGCGCTGGTGCTGGCCGTGCTCAAGACGGCATATCCGGGCTCATATCGCGGCATGTCTGTGCAGGAGGCCAAGGCGACTGTGACTCTGTGGGCGGGAATGTTTGACGAGCCCCGCGAGGTCGTGGAGGCGGCGGTCAAGATGATCATCCTCGACGAGCCTGAGAGGGAGTTCGCCCCGACAATAGGCGCAGTAAAAGCGAAAATTTACAAACTCATGCACCCGGACGAGATGACCGCGCAAGAGGCATGGGTGCTGGTGAGCCGGGCCGTTTCCCGGTGCGATATGCAAAACCCGTCCAAGGAGTTTGAAAAGCTGCCCCCGGCAGTGCAGCGGGCCGTCGGTTCGGCAAACCAGCTCAGAGAGTGGGGCATGGTGGACGAGGACATATTTGGTTCCGTTATCGCCTCGAACTTCCGCAAGATATGGGACAAGCAGCAAGTCCGGGAGCGTGAACAAGCGGCCCTCCCGGCAGAGCTGAGGCAGATGATAAGCGATATTGCGCAGGGTATGACAATGCTCCCGGAGGGCGACGACAGGGAGGACATGAGAGCATGAGAGCAAATATACGAAAAGCAGATGTCACGTCGCGGCGCAAGGTTAAGCCCCGCGACGTCGTGATCGGCATCGTGGCGGTAGTGCTGCTGCTGATCCTCGCGGCGCTTGTGACGAACCGCGCGTTCGCGGTCAACGAGCCGCCCGAGCTTATCATACCGCAAGCCCCCGCACACGCCGCGTCTGGGCTGCTCATAGCGCCCGTACCGCCCGAAACGTCCGCTGACACGCCGAACACCTACCCGAGCCAGGAGGACGTGTTAAACGCGGCAATGGAGGCGATTCCCGACGAGCTGGTAGCAGAGGCCGCGCTTCTTGCGTGGGGAGAGTACAGCGGTACGGACTACGCACAGCGCACGGCACCGATATGGTGCGCTTGCAACAGAGCCGAAGCATGGGGGCTACCGCTTGACGAGGTAATGCACAGCGACGCTTTCCACGGACTGCTCACAGAGCGCGAAGTGCCCGAGGAATGGTACGACCTCGCCCGGGAGACGCTGGCCCGCTGGGAGTTGGAGAAGATGGGATATATAGACGTGGGCCGCACATTGCCGAGCGAGTACCTGTATTTTAGCGGCAATGGCAAGTACAACACCTACCGCACGGAGTATATCGGCGGAGTGGAGTATGTACCGGAGGATGGGATATGAAACAATACTGCCGATACTGCATGAACGCCATAGATTACAATGGAGAAGCTACAGACTTTGTTTGCATGGCAGAAGCGCCTTGCGGAGCAGATGGCTCGGGTGAGTTCTACGACGCAGCAAAGGCGAAGCGCCCGAGCAAGTGCAAGCACTACGTACATTGCGGGCTTGACATTTTTAGTTACGCGCCGGGCGGTTCATTCCGAGAATATAAGCCGAGGGAATACCAGAAGCCCCGGAGAAAAGCAATGCCGAAGATGGAGCAGCTGGACATGTTTGAGGGTGACGATACATGAGCCGCAAAACTAACCCCCGCCGCCGCCCGGCAACTATGGCAGATGTAGAGAGGGCAAAGCAAGAGGCACAGGCCGAGGCTATAAGCTATGCTATGGCTATTTTCTTTTCGGTGCTGTGTGATAAGCACGGAGCCACAGACGAGGAGCTACGGCAGTTTTGGGACGAGGTGAACTATCTCAGCGAGAGCGTGATACAGGGGTATGTAAGCCTTGCAGATTTGAGACATACACTGCGCACAGAGCGCGGGATTGAAATTTAAGGAGGCAGAGGAAATGAACGAAATTATTGTAAAAACTCAGGAAGAGCTTGATAATGTGCCGATGGATTATCACGGCAGGATAATAATAAAGTTTGGCATGTGGCTTGACCCGGCTGTATTGAAAAAGTCTTACGATTATGCCAGGGCCGTGCTGCGGGACAACGCCAGCGCCGTGCTG
>ULTB01051098.1_pt1 | contig 46591 bp, 41 predicted proteins | sample 1957251 | NCBI WGS metagenome assembly ULTB01 (sample SAMEA4835724, study PRJEB28245) | human gut metagenome | biome: gut microbiome; material: fecal sample | place: Denmark | collected 2008
TTTTCGGTCAGAGTGTCGAGATTTCTGACAAAGCTCTCAACGGACGGCACACCGCAGTCGTCGGGCGACTCGACGGAGATGATTTCCGGCAGCGTCTCGATCTTGTCGCTTCTCCTGCCGTTTGCCGCAGCGGCTGTCGCCGAGGCGGTAACAACGCTCAAAGCAAGGATAAGTGCGAATACTGTTGCAAGAATGATTTTTTTGTTTTTCATAACAAGTGCTCCTTTGAATTTATTTGCGGATTTCCTTTCCGCAACACAAGCATAGCAAAAAAGAGAGCCTTATTCACCGAAAAAGCGCTTGAAAGTTGTCACAAAATTGTAAGAGTTAAAAGAGCACTGCATAAATCTATATAAACGGTTTCCGACAAAGACAGCGCGTGCTATGCGGGCATCACCGTAAATTCTACGGTCTTTTTGCCTTCTTTTACGGTTCGGTATCCCTTTGTTTTATAGCTGACAGTCAAACGGTAGTTTCCTGCTTCAAGAGGCATGGGAGAATAAAACTCTCCTGCAGGATATTTCTCTGCAAACCGCAGAAAGAGCCGCTTTGTTTTCCCGTACGGAGAAAGAGTGAAGTCTTTCAGGTCATAAAATGTATTATAGCCGCCCCATTCCTCGCCGACAAACTCGGCGCCCGCCAGATAAGCATATATTAAAAGCCGTTTTTGCAGTGAGCGAGAGCTTCCTCCGTTACTGCCCGCCGATTCAAACGGAAACTCTCCGCCGTGAATATTCCACTCATTTTCACCGTCAGCATTATAATTGCACACAGTAAAGGGCTGTCCTCCCCACGGCTCATAATAGGCTCCGAAGCTTTTTTTATAAGCCCGTGACATACCTCTTGCGTAGGAAAGCCGGATAGCTGCCCTCGGTGTCTGTGCTCCTATTTCCGGCATTATGCGTTTAACTCCGAGCTTAAATTCAAGCTTCGGCGCCATCATAACGCTGTCACAGGGCAAAAGCTGTCCGGATGTGATTTCCTGACGCATTTCAAGCAGCTTTCTTGCATTATCCGTCAGCTATTCAAAGTATAAGGGCACAGGAAAAAGCTCTGCATATTCTTTTGCGGTAGCCGCTTCAAGAAAAATATTCTTAAAGGGAAAAAGACGCAATATTTCTTTTACAATCAGCTCCTCACTCCAAGCGGCAGCATCAAGGTTTTTTAATTTGAAATAATCGGAACGCATATTTGATATCCATTCGTGCATTTGAAAACCGTAAAAATTGCCGAGTGAATCTATAAGCTCGGTATTATACTGATACTCGTCTATATATCCGCCGCCCTGAAGCCGATCGATATACCACGGATAATTATTGTCGGATATGAGCTTAAACAGCTTCCCGTCTTTTCTGCAAGCTCATTAAATTTTTTCTTTCGGGCAGCAGCATGGACTGGCAAAAACGAACCCCCGCGAATTCGTCTATCAAGCCGTTCTTTTCATATCCGTGCCAGAGGAGCTCGTCATATCCGTGAAAAATATGAATCTGTTTTCGCTCATTTTTTATTGCCCCCGTCTGATTTTTTCGGCTTTTATACAGGAAAAGTCGCAACGATTGTTGTTCCGACCTCCGAGCTTTCCTCCACCCGAACCTCGCCGCTGTGCAGTGCGGCAATTTCCCAAACAAGCGACAGCCCCAATCCTACGCCGCCATATTCCCGACTGCGGGATTTATCCACACGGAAGAAGGGCTGAAAAATGCTTTCCCTGTACTTCTCGGGTATGCCGTATCCGGTGTCGGATACGCGGATAACAAGAGCCTTTCCCTCCTCCGCCGTCTTGACCCACACCGTTCCGTTTTGACGGTTGTAGCGTATTGCATTCTCGGTCAGGTTAAAAAGCAGCCGATATATCAGCGTATCGCTGCCAGTCATAACACCGTTGCCGTCGCACTCAAGAGCAATACCGTTTCTGTCCGCAAGCGGGGAAAGGTCGGCAAAAATCTCTTCAACCATCGGAGCTATCTCGATCCGGTCGTTACACGGAACCATGCGAAGCTCACTCATTTCAAGGAGGGTTTTCGTCATTTGAGACATCCGCTCCGTCTGCTCACGCAGCAGGCGAAGGAAGTCCGCCGTTTCCGGAAGCACGTCGGGGTGCTCGGCGGAAAACAGCTCAAGCTGAGCCTGCATAAGCGCAAGCGGAGTGCGAAGCTCGTGGGCGGCATTTCCGGTGAATTGCCGCTGGGCGGTAAAGCCCTCGTCAAGACGGTCGAGCATACTGTTGAACGATATGCTGAACTGTCGAAACTCCGGCAGAACTTCCTCGGTAATCTTCATATCCGTCAGGTTATTAGGCTGCACTTTTTCTACTTGAGCTGCAAAGGTTCGCAGAGGCTTCAGCGCACGGCCGCTGACGAAATATGCCAGCACGCCGCCGATAAGCGTCACCGCCGCCGTAATATACCAGTTAGTGGCGATAAAGGAATCCTGCGCGCCGTGTATGATAATAGTCAGCTCCTTATCGGCCTTTTTTTGCTCCGGATCGAAAAAGCCGGGCTCTCCCTCCTCTGTGTCGCTGAATGCGGAAACATATGAACCTATGGAATCCATATAATATCTGCCGGAGTAGCTCAAAAGACAGTTCATTGCAACGCAGGTCAAACCGATCAAAACGGCGGTCATTAAGGTGATGCGCCATTGCAAAAAAAGCTTTTTCATAAAATGTTTTCCTCCAAAAGATATCCTTCGCCGATGCGGTTGCGGATAGGATCGTATCCGAGAGCGGTGCACAGTTTTTTGCGCAAAGCGGAAATGTGTACCCGAATCGAATTGCTGAAATTGTCCACGCTGTTATCCCAAACATGGTCAATAAGCTCTTCCTGACTTACGGGACGCCCCTGATGCAGCAGCAGGTATTCAAGAATCGCCGCCTCTTTTCGGGTAAGCGTCAGCTTCAGTCCGTTGGCGGAGGCTATGCGTGCTTTGGTGTCGAAGGAAACGCCGCCGCAGTTCAGAACCACGTCGTTTTGCGTGAACTGTCGTCTGGTCAGGCTGCGTATTCTTGCCTCCAGCTCTTCCAAATGAAAGGGCTTGGATAAATATTCATTTGCTCCGGCATCAAGTCCGTCCACCTTATCGGCGACCTCGCTGCGCGCGGAAAGGATCAGAACCTTGGTGTCTCTGTCCGTTTGGCGGAGCTTCCGCAATACTGTCATGCCGTCCGCGCCCGGCAGATTCAAGTCAAGCAGTACAAGGTCATAGCTCTCAATGCCGAGCAGCTCGATCGCTTTGTTTCCGTCATAGCAATAATCCACACTGTAATCAAGACGGCGCAGACTGCGGACGATCGTCTCGCAAAGCGCCTTCTCGTCTTCAACAACTAAAATATGCATGAAAAGCCTCCTCGCTTCACTTCTCGGTTTATTTGACGGTTCTATTATATCATACAAACATAAGATTTCTGTTAAGTTTTTATTCTTAACACAAATTTTATATTCTCCGTGCTACAATGAGGGCACAAAGGAAAGGGGTGACCTCATTGGTTCGATCGAAAAAAGCTTTGCTTCAGTTCGCATTGATCGTCGGCGCTGCAGCAATGATCTGTTTCGGAGCCTTGCGCGGAGAGGCGGACACCGTGCTCAGCAAGGCGATCAGGCTGTGTTTGGAGTGTATCGGAATTGGATAGAAAAAAAACTGATAATAAGAAAAAGAGCATATCAAGGATTTTGTCACGCTTTCGGAGCTTGATACAAGCGGCAGCGACGCTTCTCACCAACATCCATCTGCCGAATTTTTTTAAGGGCGGAATTTATCAGGGCAAAGGGAAAGCCGTTTGCGTCCCCGGACTGAACTGCTATTCCTGCCCGGCGGCATCGGGAGCCTGCCCTATAGGAGCGTTTCAGGCGGTGGTGGGGTCGTCAAAATTCGCCTTCTCCTATTATATTACGGGCTTTCTTATTCTGTTGGGCGTGCTGCTGGGGCGCTTCATCTGCGGCTTTTTGTGTCCGTTCGGTTGGTTTCAGGAGCTGCTGCACAAAATTCCGACCAAAAAGATTTCCACAAAAAAGCTGAAGGGTCTGACCTACATAAAATACGCCGTTCTGCTCATAATGGTAGTTTTACTGCCCGCCCTTGCAGTCAATGATGTCGGTATGGGGGATCCGTTCTTCTGCAAATATCTTTGTCCGCAGGGAGTGCTTGAGGGAGCTATTCCTCTCGCAGCCGTAGATTCCGGTCTCCGCGATGCGCTCGGAGCCTTGTTCTCATGGAAGTTCGGCATTCTGATAGTAACGATTGTGTTGAGTGTGCTGTTCTACCGCCCGTTCTGCAAATGGCTTTGTCCGCTCGGTGCTTTTTATGCATTGCTTAATAAGGTATCCCTCCTCGGAATGAGGGTTGATAAGCATAAGTGCGTCTCCTGCGGAAAATGTGCAAAGGCGTGCAAAATGGATGTAGACGTTACCAAAAGCCCTGACCATACCGAATGCATCCGCTGCGGAATGTGCGTACGCGCCTGCCCCACGGAGGCAGTAAAATTCCGTTATGGATTTTGTAAAGGAAAAGATGACATCTGTTCTGCAAAAAATGCGGAGCAGCAAAAAATATCCAATAAAGATAAGGAGTAATCATTTATGAAAAGAACAAAAATACTGACCGTGCTTGCTGCGCTGCTGCTGATCCTCGGCCTTGCCGCCTGCGGTATGTCGAAAGACGGCAAAGAAAATGAAGGCAGCAAGGAAACCGGGATTGCCTCGCTGCTGGCAGCAGATCCGAAAACAACGGACGAGGCGTCCGAACTGCATCAAAAGCTGATGCAGCAGGAAACAGCGATCCTGTCCGAAAACAACTCTCTCTGGGAAAAGGTGTTCATGTCCGCCGACAAAGGTATGGCAATGATCGAGGACGGCGGCAATTACGGCGATTTTTTACTTACAACAATTGAAAACTCAAAGGATCAGTTTACCGACGATGAGCTTAAGCTGCTCAAAGACGGAGCGGAACAGATACGCGAAATCGAGGGCAAGCTGACCGTTCTTGAGCAGAAGTTCCCTGATTGCGGGAAAAAGCCGTCCGAGGGCGATATGAGCGTTCCGGCAGAAAACGGAAAGCCCAAAGAAAACAGCGACCTGATGAAGTTCCCCTCATTTGAGGGCAAGGACCTTGACGGAAACGAAGTAAAGAGCAGCACACTGTTTGCCGGCAATACCGTCACCGTGGTTAACTTCTGGTTTACGACCTGCAGCCCATGCGTGGGCGAGCTCAGCGATCTTGAGGCGCTTAACAAAAGCCTCTCCGAAAAAGGCGGAGAGGTAGTCGGTATCAACTCCTTCACGCTGGACGGCGATAAAACGGCTATTTCGGAAGCAAAGGATGTTCTGACAAAGAAAGGTGCATCATACAAAAATATCTGGTTTGAATCCAACAGCGAGGCCGGAAAATTCACTTCGGGGCTGTATTCGTATCCCACCACATATGTGGTTGATAAGAACGGTAACATCGTAGGCGATCCGATCACGGGCGCCATCACGGGGAAAAAGCAGTCGGAGAAGCTGAACGAGCTTATCGACCAAGCTATTGCAAACAGCAAGGGTTAAGTCGGCTGAATACCCGCTTATATATGCCCTCTGCGGATTTTTCCGCGGAGGGCTGTATTTTTTCTCTTTCGGATCCGGTTCAGACGCCAAAGCAAGGCCCGACCGGAAACGGGTGACAGATTCAACCGAAGTCAATCCGGTCGTTCAGCGGCAGTCCTGTCCGATTTCGGATTTGCACGGCGGAGATACTGCGTCATATGATTTACGGCGAACCGCCTCTCAGCATGGTAACGGAAGCTGCCAAAGGACAAAGGCAGCCGGCGGAGCATGAGCCGTAAAGTGCTCGTCCGGACAATGCCGATATGTACGCCTTCTCCGTTATCCCAAGGTCTGAGCTTGCATATCCGCAAGACCCGGATGCGCTCGTCCGATTCGGAATCGGATATTATCCGGATTATTATAATAACCGCGGGATCAGGCATAAATTGAATGGCCTGATACCTGCCCAACACAGATCTCAAGCCATTCTTGCTGCTCAATATTCAATTTGCACAAGGTTTTCAAAAAGCTCTGTCAGGCTTTTGGGTGCCCCTTCGGTTCCCGTGGGCGAGTAAAAGCACTTGCTCTGCTGCAAAAACAGAGTCCTTAAAGCCGCGAAGCCAATTTTATATTTTATGCCCAAGGATCTGCCGCTTTTGGGGTACGCACACCGGACAGCAGGTACTGCTCCCATAAGAACCATTTTCCGTCGCTTCCGCGTTGACGAAGCTTTACGGGACGGGGGGCATCTGCACCGCCGCACGGTATAAAGAGCTTCATATATCCCTGCTCATCCGCCGAAACATGGTTGCTTTCGACAACTATGGTGTAGGGCTCGGTTGGAGTATAATTATTATCGGGTGTCGAACCGACAAAATAGGTAAACGGAAGATAGGTCTTTCCGTCACGAAAACGATCGTTCAAAAATGAAATCTCCATTCCGTTCAGCGGACGGGGGCCTCTGAGCCAATTAAGCATCTCTGTTCCGATGTTTTTGTCGGCGGCGTATGCACACAGTGCAAGCACGGTGAGTGCAGCGGTTTTGAACGGTGTGTCAAGGCTTGCCTCGGGAAGCGCCTGCATTTCGGCAAGGCTTTCGGGCAATGCTCGGAATGTAAATGTTTCTCTTTTGTTGCCCGCAGACTGTACTGCAGAAACAACTGCCTTTTGTGCTGTGTTTTTTAACTTATCAAAAATTCCCATTTTATTCTCCAATCTGTTTTCCTTCATTACCTTAATCGGCATTGAAGGATCTTAATAAGATTCAGCTTTTTATTTTCCACTTTATGCTATCTTCGTGAAGGGTATAACCGCAATAAGAGCAGCATCCGTTTTCATCGGGCATGAAGTTTGCTCCGCAGCTCGGACATTCTTTTTCAGTAAAGAAATCACCGTCAGTCTTTCTTTTTTCCGGATTTCTTGCTCTTTGCAGGGTCAATTTCTTTTTAATTTTTTTTGTAAACGGCTTTTGATTTTCGGGGAGGAATGTTTTGGTTCCGTAAATTTCAGCCGTAACCTTTGTTATCTCGTCTGTATTTGCAACCTTTAAAAGCTTGATTGTATCAACGCTGAAATCAAGCATATCCTTGTCGCTTTCATTTTTCAAGAAGTATTCGTTTAAGCAGGCTCTGAGGTAATTCTCTGAGTATCCTACGATTTTCTTTGCAAGGTTGTCTTGCTTAACTTTTCCGTAGATAATAGGCGAGACAATCACTCCCAAAGCAAGAATCGCTGCACCGACGCCGGCCGCAAGGGAAATCTCGGTGTCCTCGATTAAATATAAGCACAGAAAGATACATACGAAAAGTATGGAGCCGGACACGATAAGCTGTAAAAATCTTTTCAGGTTTGTACTGATAGATTCATAAATCTCGAACGACTCGGTCTGCCAATCGTAAAACTCGTTTTTAATAACGGCGCCGCAGTATTCGCAGGTAACCTGCTGACTGTCAAGCTTAACACTTGCACCGCAGGACGGGCAGGTTATTCTTAACATATCGTTATAATAGCTTTTCTTTTTTTCTTTTTGATCGGTGCTGCGAACGTGTCTTGACTGGAGTATTCTGAGATATGAATTCTTACGGTATATCTCATGCTGAACCGTGTTGTCTTTGGTTGACTCGAAGCGCTCCAGTGTGCTGCACTTTAAAACCGATTCACGCCATTCTCTGCCGTCATCGCTCCATGTTTCAAAGTCATTTTTAGGGATGGGAACAACATCCGTAACGTAAATTTTTCGGCAAAGCTTATTCCTGTTAAGTCTGTTGATTTGGCTGACGATTTTTTTTCGGAATGCCATATCCATTCTTGCCGGAAGAAGGTCTTTATCCGCTTTTCCGAGCGGTATCAGAATTCTTTCAAAGGCATTTCTTATATCTTTTCGGATTTTTGAATTCTGAAGGGGAGTGTCCTTTTTTGCAAGCAATCTTTCAAGTTTGGCTTTTTTGGAGTTTTCGGAAGAGTATTCCGAAAAATCTACTGTAAGTATTCTTTTACCGATATAGAATGTACATAATATGGCAAAGGAAGCCGCAATAAACAGCGATAATGATAAATCCATAGAAATACCTCTGATTTATTCCTTGCTGATCATTTCGTTTTCGCTTTTCTTTCTCCGTTTGCCTTTTTCAACATCGCATATCATTATAACAACAAAGAACAAGCCGACGGGGATTGCCGCGCAATAGAGAAGAAAATCAACAGGATTTCCCTCCGGGGAAAGCTTGTAATCGCCTTTTGAGGTTTTATAAACCTCGACGTTTATTGTATCGCCTTTTCTCAATTTATCATAGGTATATTTTTTTTCGTAGCTGCTCGACCAGACACGTTCTTCATATTTTCCCTTATAGGTTTTTCCGTCAATAACATATGAAACTTTAAATTTATATGTTGTATAACGAACATCACCGGAATCATCCTTATCGTCTTTGGTTGAAAAGTCAACAATGACGGCGGAAATTCTCTGTATATCGGCTGAATTTTTATAATCTCTGCTTTCAATCCTGCTTGTAACAATTCCGATTACACCCGCAACTATCAAGCCGATGCCGGCGACCATGATAAATATGGTCATTTTAATGTCTTTTTTTTCTGCTATTTTACTCATGACATACTCTCCTTTTACAAGCAGGACTGTACCCGAAAATGCTCAGGTACAGTCCCCGAATTTTTAAGCCATAACTATCTTAAGACTGTCAAGAAGCTCTTTGATAAACGGGTCGTCAGCTTTGATATTCTTATTATTGATTTCAAGCTTGACAAGAAGTCCGGTCTTATCCGACTCACCTCTGTTTGCATATGTAACAAAGAAGTCTTTCTCGTAGTTTTCTGTTGTAACATGAATAATCGAATAGGTGTTTTCACCGTATTGAGCATCTTTGCCGATTTCAGATTTTCCGTTTTTATAGGTCTGAAGGTTGCAAAGCTTTATCGTGTTTTCAACAGCCTCTTCCTGACTGCGAACCATGTTTCGAGCGGTCGCGGTAAGCTTTGCAACAGGAGAATACTCTCCGTCTTTGTAAATAAACAGGGTCACATCGCCCTTGAGCGGATCTTTTGAATCCTTGCTGAAGGAATCGACTTTATACTTGTAGCCTGCCGGAAGCTTGAGAGTGATAAACTCTGCGTTGATATCTGCAGGTCCGTTGCCTTCGTCACCCTCCTTCATTCCTTCCGCCGTTGTTACTTCGGCTGTTGTGTCTTCTGTCTCATCAACTGCGATAGTATTTCCTGTTGTGCTTTCCTTACCGTCGCCGTCAGCCTTTCCGCAAGCAAAAAGGCTCAAAGAAACAGTAAGAATCATGAGTAATGCAAGGATTTTTTTCATGTTAATCGACCCTTTCTCTTTTTTAAATTTTTATTTTTTTTGAATGGGATTGCCGTCTTTGTCGGTGAATTTGCCGGTAATGATCTTTATCAGGTCAACAAGAATGCCGATGCCGAAAACGCCGGCGGTGAGAATATAAAGAATGCCCGATCTTACTTTACCCGCATAGAAACGGTGTGCACCGATTCCGCCGAGGAAAAGGCAGAGAAGAAGGGCTACAAGCCAATCTTTTTCGCCCTGTCCGCTGCCGTTGGCACCAACGGGTGCTACATAATCTTCAACCTGCTCGCCGTTGAGTATCTTTTTAACCTTTTCGGTCACTTCGTCAAGATACGCGCCTCTTTCAATAGGAAGATTAGCTACACCTTTTATGCCTTTTTGCATTACGCTGTTTTTGTCAACGCGCATACCGTTGACGGTCGTTTTGTTCTCCTGAATGTTTGCCATGACCTTGATTTTATTGCCGTCCTTGACAAAGACCCAAATCGTAACATCGAGGTTCGGTTCTTTCTCAAAAGAAATGCGCTTTCCGGGGATTCCCTCTTTGATTTTGAAGGGCATTTTAAAAGCCGAAGCACGTGCGCTGAGCTTTTCGTATACCTCTTCAACGGTGGTTGAATAAGAGAGTTCAAACTCTCTCGGGGCTGTTGCCGTTGCAATTGATTTAATGTCTGCCATAGTTTTTCCTCCAATATATTATTCCGTGCTTTAGTTAACACGGTAGGTTATGATTTTCGGCACTTTTCTGCCAAAGTGCGTAATTCATTTACCAAATCTTCGTTATATATTTCCGCATTGATTTCTGTGCCGTCGTTCATCTTAAAATAAAGAAAGTATCCGCCGCCGTCGAGAACAAAGGCTTTAATTCGCGGAGATTTATACTTCTGAGCCTGTAAAATAAGGCCCTGCTCTTTCACAACGTCAAGTATTGCCGCGGCATCCTGTGCGCTTACTTTTTTATTCTCAAATTCTACCCTTGGATTTTCATAGTCGTAGGAATAGTCTGCATCAAAAAGCCATTCCTCATTTTCTTTTTTGAGAGAATAAACATAAGAATCCGTGTAGCTCATTGACGAACAGGAAAAACTGATTACACTCACATCTGCCGCAGTGTATTTTTTCTTTGCTCCGCAGCCGAAAAGACCTATAGGTAATAACAACATAAGCAAAAATAAGCTCGCTTTTTTAATGCAGTCTGCTCGCTTCAAATTACAAGCGTGCTCCGCATTCGGGGCAGAATTTCGGCATAGGCTGACCGTTTGCCGGAGTCCATCCGCAGTTCGGGCAGCGTGAAGGCATTGCTGCAGGCTTTGCACAGCCGCAGCCTTGGCAGAATTTGCCTTCATTACGTGTGCCGCAGGATGAGCAAAACCAGGAAGCGTCAACTGTTTGCGGTGTAACGGGTGCCGCATTATTATAGGCGTTGTTTTGAACCTGAGCGGATGCTGCTGCGGTGTAGGCGACATTTTGGACCGTGTTGCCTGCAAATCCGCCCATATTCTGCTGCGGCTGACCGTAGCCCTGATTCATTTGGCTGTAGCCTTGGTTTACGGAAGCTCCGCCCTGCTTTATCTGCTGGCAAAGCTGCATAACCTGAACGGCTGTTTCATAAGCGTTCATAAGCTCCATCTGATTGCCCGATGAAATGCCCGACGTTACATCAAATCCTATCGGGTTCGTTATATATCTGTCGGTAACACGGAAGCAAACTCTTACGTTGGATACCTCACGGATTTCGTTAGGCGAGGAATATGAGCTTGAATTACGCACAAACGGCTGAGCGGCAAGCGGAATATTGAGCATGGATGTATTCATCATATTGTTCATTCGGTTCATGTTTCCGCCGAAGCCGCCCTGATTGTTAAGCTGTCTGTTGTCGAAATCATCCCTGTTGTCGGGGATACCGTCGTTATCCGAATCGTCAAGTGTTCTGTATTCCGGCTCGATCCAGAAATCCTGAAGCTGAGAAAACTCAAACACCTGAGGGTTACCGCTCCTGAAATCTCTGTTATCAATAGCAAATATAAACCAGCGGTGATTAAAATCTGCTTGAAGCGTACTGTTTCTTCCGCCCGCCGCTGCGGTGCAGTTAAACTGCTGATACTTCTGCTTGTTCTGCTCTCTCTGTTCAAGGTGAGCTTTAACATCCTGAACAGTTCTCTGCTTCCAGCCGCTTGTGAATGAGCCTAGCTTTTGCTTGCAGTCTGAGCAAAGCTGCCCGTCCGAAAGCTTTTTCTGAGTGAGCAGATTGACTTTATCACCGCATATGTCGCAGAACTTTTTGTCAAATAATCCCATAAAAGATTCCTCCTTTTAATGCACTTTAATTATACTTTTCCGCCTTATTGCCCTTTAAGAAAGCCTATTCAATGCCTTTCATATCGGAAATATCATCGTCATATAATTTCTCCGGTCTGAAGTCAACAATATAAGCTTCATCCCGTAAGGAACAACAAGGTAATATAAATGCTGTGTTTTTGAATTGCCGTAGTATGTGTTGACCTTAAAAACGCCCTTGAAGCCGGCAATCTCGCACGCTTTGGTAATTCACATTATAAAAATTCCTTCAAGCAATTAATTTTTGCCCTTTATCCGTTCCCGAGAGCTTCCCATGTGTCATTCAACGCATCGTAAAAATAAACAAGGTTGTCACACACTCCGTAATAGCGCTCTCTGACGAATTGGTCGTCTCTGTTTGTGCCAAGCGCAAAAATCCAGCACGGGCGACCGTCAATTTCCCGGCTTTGCCCTGTATATTGCACACTCATACCTATATTTATGTAGTACTGCACCTCTCGAGACTCCAAAAGAATTTCTCTGGCTATTGCAACATTTTTATCCTCGGCTTCACTGTCGTCGCCGTAATCACTGTATATGGAAAAATCATAAAAATTCTCAGCGACAAGATGTCCGTCCATCCCGGAGAGCATCGGAAACACCGAAAAAGAGCTGTTTCCCTTTTCAAAAAACAGCGATACGTTTGAGTGTATTTCGCTTTCATTGCAGCGCAGTAAAAAATAATCAATTCCGTAGCCGCTGTATTTATAAATTACATCGTCGGTCTTTACGGAGTATTCGCCGTTATCGGTTATTTCCGCCCGATAAACAGAAGCAATGTATTCAGTATCGGCAATAACTACCGCATACAGCTCCGCACCGCCGACGTTTACAAGGGGAGAGCCGCAGAGGAAATCATATTTATCCGCATACTTACTGTTATCTAAAAATCTGTAAACCTCCTGCTCATTCGCCTCATAGCCGACATAACCGATATAGGCAACACCAACCGATTCGTTGTTATCGAGAATGGTTTTTTGAAGCCTCGAAAGATCGGTGTCATTTTGCACGGTCGTCAAGTGGGAGACATCGGTTGTTTTGTTTTCGGTCAAATCAGGATCATCGGAGGGTTTCGCCTCACAGCCCGAAAACGCGGCAAGCACAGCCAGAGCTATAAATAAGGTTAAAATATATTTACTTAACTTCATCATGTCATCCGCCTTTCTTTAAGCCTGCAAATAAATATTCGGCAAACCGGTCTGTTCTGCTCGGCAGTCAAACAGCTTTGCATTATTATTTAATCGGTCATTTATACACTGTCGATAACCGAAGCAAAGTAGTTTTCGGAAACTGAGCCGAACAGGAAAGCGTCGATAAAGCCGTCACGCTTTGCTTGCCGGACACTTTCCGAAAGAGCCGCGTCGTTCTCGTCGCTTATAAATAAAATAACACGACATTCCGGGGTGCTTTTTCTGACCTTTTTTGTTATTTCCATTCGTTCCGGGAACATCCAAGGAGAGTAATCCTTTACTTCCATCAAAAGCACGTCGGATTTATGCAATTTGCACCATTCGGCGGTTGAATCGGGCGATTCGGAAACAACAACCTGGCAATCCTCCAACTCCTGCATAAGCATTCTTTCCATATTGTGCGCATGAATGGCACTTTGAATGTCCAAAACGATCTTTCTCATTCCCATCACCGCCTTGTTACTCATTTTCTTTTTCACTTATAATTGTACTTATTTTTTCCCGTTTGTCACTGGCATTTGTGCCAGTAAATGCAGAAGAAGTATTTGTTTTCCGAGACTGTTTGTCAAATAGCACAAAAAACCTCGGCCTTTGAAGCCGAGGATATTTTTTGAGTTATTCATCTTTTAATGTTGTAACCATCAGCTTGTTTTCAATCGCGGTGGCTACCGGCGCTTCACGGTTTTCAAAGTTGCCTGTTTCTGAACTATGCAATGACGGACGGAAAGCCCCCATGCGGTAAAAAGACCGATAAAAATAAAGCTGCGCAGATAGGAAAACAGTAAGGAATAAAAATCGCCTTTTCCGATGAAGCGGAAAGTATATGCAACGGCGACCGCAAGCATCACATTTCCGACTATCATCAAAGTTCTTTTTTTCTTTCAATCATACAGCTTCCCTCATTTTATCGAAGATAGGCTTACAAAATGATTATAGCATGACATCAGGCTTTTTTAAACAACCGACATTTTCGATTTAATTCAGCTTCAAGGTTATGAATAAAAAGCCGTGTGCGGAGCTTGCCGCACACGGCTTGAATTATTCGGATACAATACCTGCCTCGATCAAGCCGCGCAGAAACTCATCGGCGTCGCTTCTTATCGTCGCTTCGTCGGCGTCGAACTCGATCTTCATTGCTTCAACTATCTCGTCGCGGGTCTTGCCCTCGCACAGGCGGTCATAGATAAAAGCGCCGCTCTCTGAGAGAGTGAAGATGCCGTTATGCTCTATAACGCTCTTGCCCACGGGGATGAGCATCGTCTCGCCCGCGACCCTCCTGACCACATAATCTTTATTGATCCTCATGTTTTTCGCTCCTGATCTCGTCGGCTCGCTCGGCAATGAACCGAGCCGTGTATTCGCTCATCTCGCACAGATATTTCGGCGCAAGGTCAAACCTGCCCGTCTCGCACTTGCACGCCGCCGCGCAGACGGGGCAAAGCGGGCGCAGCTTGCAGTTAACGCACTCGGCGGGGGTCCGTATCTCGGCGGTCGCCTCTCTCACCTCGCGCCAGCACTCCGCAAGCCCCAGCTCCAAGGCATTTCGGCTCTCGCCGTTTATCATGCCGCAGGGATTCACATTGCCGAGGCGGTCGACCCACAACGCCGACCTGCCCGCACGGCAGCGCACTCCCCGCTCGGCCTCGATATCGTCGACGCATTCGCTTTCACTGTCAAAAAACGCATTCAGATTATCCGCACGGCGCAGGAATTCCTCCTCGCCGAGGGTCAACAGCGAATACTTCACTCTGTAGTAAGCCGCCTGCTCGGGAGTGAATCTCGCGGGATTTGAGCCGACGCTGCCCGCATCACGCCGCACAGGCGGATACATATAGGTCGTCAGCTTCATATTCAGCCCCATGTCGGCGGTCAGGCGGCAAAGCCTCTCGATATCGCCGCAGTTATCGGGCGTCACGCTGCAATTTATCTTAACATCGACACCGATATCCTGCATTCTCCTGATGTTGGCGATGACCTTTTCAAACGCGGGCACTCCGCAAAGGCTGCCGTATGCTCCGTTATCCGCACCGTAGAGCGAAATATTAAGCCTCGTCGGCGGCAGCTCCTCAAAAAGGCGGGTGATCCTGTCGCCGAGAAGCGAGCCGTTGGTATTTATCGAGATAACGAAGCCCATGCGCTTCAGGGCGGTGTATATCTCGGGAAAATCCAGCCTTGAGAGCGGCTCGCCTCCCGTTATCAGCAGGAATATCACGCCAAGCTCCTGTGCCTGCCTGCCGAGAGATATCCATTGCTCGGCGCTGAGCTCGCCGCAGCGGGAGGCACCTGCGGAGTGAATGTAACACATCTTGCAGTTAAAATTGCAGCCCGAGGTCAGCTCAAAGGTCGCCGAAGCGGGTATACCGAGGCTCGCACAGCGGGCATTTAGATATCTCGATATCATCGGCTCGGTCGATGGACGTTCAGCCCTTATTTTCTCCATAAAGCAGCCTCCAGCGCTTCAACGCTTCTCTCATCGGGTGTGCAGACCAGCCGCACCACGGGCACCCGCGCGACAGCCTCGGCAGCTATCGCCGCCGCAGCCTCAACGCTGCTCTGCACGCTCGTATCATAGGTCATTTTACCGAGCAACTCTCTGAAAGCCTCGGGTGCGGGCACGGGCGTGACGGTATTCTCACTCGCCTGCCCGAGCAGTACTATCGCCTTGACGGGGGCGCTCTCATCAAGAGCAATGCCCGACGAGCCGCAGAATGCCGAGCCGTAGGCACGCACCCCGCCGCCCTCAAGCCTTATCACGGCTCTGTCGCCGTTGACGGTGAGTGCGCCGCGGTATTTGTTCCAAAGCGCCGCCTGAGTGGATTTGCCCGCCTGCTTGTTGCCCGCAAAGAGTATCCCCTCCCCGCCGACGGTTATAAACGACGAATGGAGAAAAGCGGCTTTCGCCTCGAGCAGCCTGTCGGGGATATCAAGTGCGTCTATTATCATTGAATCCCAAAGCTCGCCGCAGTGATCAATATAAAGCTCCTCCGTCTCGCCGCGAGCAAGGCAGGCATAATCCCTGTAGCCGCCCTCGGCGGGGTCAAAGAATGCCGTGTAGTAATACTCCCTGCCGCCGCGCTTCACCCGACGGTATCTGCCGTTTCGCTTTCCTTCGCCGAGCTGCGGCAGCGGCGAGCGGCGCACCGTGATATGACCGTGTGCCTCGGCTTCATCGGTCAGGAAGCGTTCAAAATTCGCATTGCCCGATATCTGCTCCTCGCTCTCGACGCAAAGAGCAAGCCCGGGGAATTTATAAGTTCTCTTATACATAGGTGATATACAGTATCTTAGATCCGCCGTCAAAATGCGGCGGGGCGGTCTTGGCAAACTTGCCCGACGGCATATCGCCGAGCTTTATGCGGTAGGTTATGCCGCCGAAAAGTCCGTTTGAATCGGTCGATTTATAATAAACATAGACATTGCCGACCTGCTTGCCCGAGATATTCTTAACACCGAGCACTCCGCCCGAAGCGGACAGCTCAAAAATATCCGAATTTAGCGACGGAGTCTCGGTGAATTCAAGGCTTTTTATTGCGGTAACATTTGAAACGAGCAGATCGGCGTTATACGGAACGGCCTCCTTTGAGAGCACGGTCATCTCCGCGCCGGGCAGGAGCGCAGTCACGTCAAAGACAATGTCGCCGCCGTCTGTCGCAAAGCTGAGGCTGAGCAGCTGATATGCCCTTGAGGAATTATTTCTGACTCTCACGGCAGCAATGCCGCTGACCTGCCTGCCGCTGCCGTCCTCAACGAAGCTGCCCGAATATGAGAACATATCGCTGACCTCAACGCCGCCGACAGTATGGGGAAAATCGCTTTTTGCCGTGTATTCGCCGCTCTTCTCCGCCTTGGTCGGAGCAGTGCCTGCCTCGGAGGGGTCGACCTCGGTCAGCTCGGCGCTCAGGCCCTCACGCAGATTCAGCGTGGTGCCCTCGGGGATATACACTGTCTTTTTCGGCTTGAAAACGCCCGTTTTGAAGAGTATCACCGTCAAAACAGCCGCTGCTGCGACCGCCGCCGCGGCGATCGCTATGATTTTTTTCTTCATAAGCATCCTGAACTTTCATTAAAGCTCGTGCCGAAAGCCGCCGATATGTGGCAGCCTTCGGCACAATATCATTATGAGCTGAAAACGTTATTGTCCTCAACAGGGACATGGTAGCAGAGCTGCTCCGCCGGCTCCATATCACAGGCGTCGGTCAGCAGAGTTGTCTCGCCCCACTCCTTGACCACGACGGGGCAAATATTCTCGGCGCTCTTGGCGAGCATCTCACAGCTTGAAGCGATTCCCGTGGAGATGGCTAAGCTCTGAAAGCTGATAACGGGTTTTGAATACAACTTACTCATAATACAATCCTCCATCCCATCAGTTTCTTAATGAAAGAGACTGCCTTACGGATTATCATCCTGAAGAATGAAATAACTGCGCTCTGAGGGGCTGCCGCCACGGTTATCTCCTCCGTAGCTATCGGCTCGCTCACCCTGCCCTTGGAATCGGTGACGACTATCTCGTGGCTGCCCGAATCCGTCTCGTCAACTACATAGGCATAGACCCATGTCTTGCTGCCGTCCTCATTGACGGTGCAGTTTGTGACCGCTTTGCCGTCAACGGTGAGCGAAACGATATCCGCAGGGGTATTTATAGTGAGCCTTGCGGTGTCGCCCGTCTTTAGAGCGGTGCGCTCCCATTCAGAGGTGACTCCTGCGGAATCAGCCGTAGTCATGACCCTGCTTATCGCCTTGACTGCCGCCGCATACGCTCTGTTATCGACCGTCACATAGTCCGCCGTCTTGGTCGAGGACGCAGTCCTTGAGGTGAATTTATAATTCGTAAGCGAAAGCACGGTATCGGAATCGTTTACGATAACTATCGCGCCGTTTGCCGAGTATTCGCCGTTGGTGGTATCAAGCACAAGGAGCGAAGAAATATCATAGTATTTCTCTGCCGCGCCTGAGACGGTGAACGTCTTGATGGTGCCGCTTGCATTGAGCACCTTGACCGTCGCCGTGCTGCTCGAGGCGCCCGGCTTTGCGACCTTCATGCCTATCTGGAACGAAGCCGCAGAAACGGTCGGGATAAAGGCAACCGCCTGATTCTCATAGAGATAAAGCTCGTTATTGGGGCCTGCCTTGCTGAATTTTGCAACGGAGTCGGCGTAGCTTGCGCCGCTGAGAGCCGAGATGCCGTCGATGAACATCGTGCCCGCAACGGCATTGCCGTCCACGGTGGCGGTGCCGAAGTCATTCGCCGAGATAACGGTATCCCTGACTTCGATGAATCGGGCGTTATTCTCGCTGTCGGCGTTGTAAGCCCTCTCGATAACGCCGCTGACGGACTTGCCCGCAGGGTCATAGATCCTCACGCCGTCGATATAGATCTTGTAGCTGTCGTCGCCTGTCTTATCGAATACCTTGGCGTATTTCGGTGTCACGGTGACCTTATAAGTGCCGTAATCGAGGGTGGAATTGCCGACGGGGACGCTGACAACGGGGATCTGATAGAGCCCGCTCTCCTCGCCGTCGGAAACAAGCCAGCCGTATGCAAGCGCCGCACCGTTCTTCTGCTTATCGGAGTAAACTATGCCGTTGACAACGACTATGGTCTCATCCTCGTCAATATCTACCGTGGAGCCCGCCTTATATTCGCTCTCATAGAGCGGGGCGTTGTTGATGGCAGCGCCGTTAACGGTGCTCGTCGGGCTGATGGTGGCGGTCGGGGTCACGGCCGCGGCGTCAAGATAGAGCTGACCGTAGGAATAGCCGTAATAGGTATTGACTATGTAGGTCTTGTTGAAGGAATTATCAAGCCCCTCGACCTTGACAAGGACTGCGCCGGTCTTGTTGCTCGTGACGCTGAAGAGATCGAAGCCGCTGCCGCAGAAGGTGAAGCTCGCGGTCGGCTCCTTGCCTATCGAGCCTGCGTCAAGAGTTGTGACCCTTGCTCTGTCGAGCGAATAGGTCTCGCTGCTGTCGTTATAAGCGGGATCGTAGCCGTAGACATTGTCTGCGTCGAAGCCCGCAACAGATGAAATTCCGGGACGATCCTCCGACTGATAAGCCTCCCTGCCGCTGCCGACGGTCTGCCAAGCATAGCCGTCGCCGTCGACGAAGTCGATGAAGCTCTCCTCATAGAAGATGTTCGCCGCGGGGATAACGGTTATCCTGCTGTAGTAACGGAAGCCGTCGAGAATGACCTCGTAGTAGAATACCTCCTCCGCCGACATCTGCATATCGGTCGGGGTGTAGATGACCGCCCTGCCGTCCTGAGGGTCAATGGCAGCCGTGCCGTGGGCAAGGGTTATCGTCTGTTCCTCGGAGGCGAACTGAGACTTCTCATAGGCGGTGCTGTTGAGAGCGCCGCCGAAGGTCGCCGAGATCGCATTGACAGGGGTACCGTTAAGGATAATCTTGTCATTTGCGATCGGGTGGATCTTGACGGGCAGACCGTAGTCGACAACGACCGTGTCGGGCGAAAGCCCCTCGGTGGTGTAAACGCCGAACGCGAAGTGAGTGTTGTAATAGTCGCTTACATTGGGGGCGGTGCCGTTCTGATTGAAGCGGTAGTCGCCCTCGTAATAATAGGTGGTAACTGCGCTTGCGGTATCGGAGATAACAACCGCATTCGTGCCCGTCGTGCCGCTCGAGACCGTAACGGTTGCGGAGGCGGCGGGGTTAAAGAGCGTGTAGTTGTCGGGCACGTCGCTCAGCGGTGCGAGGGTGTAGCTCTCGTTATACTCCGAGGTGTTCAGGTGGATAAGGTAGCTGAGCCTCTCGCCTATCATCACTCTGTTCTCAAACGGAACGACCGTGCCGGCTCTGTTGACCGGCTGACCTGCGGCGTTGACGAGGTAGAATTCATAGTTGACCACGGCGCCCTGCCACGGGAGCACGGGCGAAACGGTCTCTTTGTATGCGTCGTTGCCGAGGTAGTTCTTATAATAAAGAATTGCACTGGTGTTGGTCGGGTATGCGCCCGGATTCCTCTTGCCCTCCATAGTGCCGGTAAGGTAGACATAATAGCTCAAGGCAAATTCCTTCTCGGCAATGATGCCTATCTTCCAATAGAAGGTCTCGGGGGCGAGCGAACGCTCCGCCGCACCGTCGCCGTCGGCGTCTATCATTACCGCCGCGGAGTTGGTGTTATAGAAGAAATCCTTTGCGTTTATAACGCCGTCAACAAGGATATTCGTTGCGCCCGAATCTATGAGATCGGAGAAAGCCTGAGTGCCATCGGCGCTGAAGGTAACGGTCTCGAGGGTCTCGGCTGCGCCCGTGCGGGTGCCGACATCGTTGATATCGGTGATAACGCCGTTCGTGAGGTCGGCATTGGTGTAGAGCGTGTAGCTCTTGACCTCAATCTTCGGAGCCTCCGCAAGGGTGAAGGTCTGGCCGTTCTTGACATAGGTCGAGGCTCTTTGCAGATTGTATTCGCTGCCCATACGGTCAACGAAATACGCCTCGGTCGCCGCCTGCTTGATATCGTCTCTTATCGCTGCAAATGCAGAATCGAGCTGGGCTGCGTCATCGGCGAAATAGCAGTATTTCTCATCGCTTGCGATATTCCTGATAACATACTGCATGGATTCGACGGTTACGGCGCTGTCGACCGCAAGGCAGAAGCCTATCGAATACATCTTTGCGCCGAGGCCGGGCACCTGAGCCATATACTGCTGGCCGTTGTAGGAGGCGCTTGAGTCATTCTTGATAACGGTGAAGGTCTGTGTCGGGTCGCCCTTGATGGCGTCCGCCATTCTGTGGCTGTTGCCCGGGCCGTTATAGAAGTATGCGTGCGAGCTGGTCGTGGGCACGTCGTTTACGGTGGCGTAGGTGCCCTGCAGCCAGTTATTCCAATTCGCGCTCGTTGACTGAGAGCTGAAGTAGTTGTAGGAGAACGGCGCACCGTCGGACATGAAGATGACATATATGTCTCTGTCCTCCTGATTCGCCTTGTTTGCCGCCTGTTTCGCTTCGACAAGCGAATAGACCGTGTCAAACGCATAGTCATAATTCGTGCCGCTCGCCGTGGCGATGGTCGAGGTGTCAAACGAAGCTATCGACTCGATGGGCACAAAGGCATTTGCATTTATTGCGCCCGAGCCGGTGTAGACCTGAGCGTTGTTGCTGTTGGTCCTGATGGTCGCGTCGGTGAGGTGGTCGTTGCTGTCAAGCAGCGGCTTGCCGGAGATAACATAGCCGTTGAAATCCGCAATGGCAATGTCGATATCCTGAACTATGCCCGCCTCATTCGGCTGATTGAAGCTCGTTATAAGGTTGCCGACCGAGTCGCGCAACACCTCTATCCTTGTCTTGGTAACGCTGTTGCCGCTTGAGTCGGTGGTGGTGACCACGTCATTCATTGACGAAGAGGTATCGAGCATGAGCACCACGTCGATACCCTGGTTCATCGGAACGCCCGTTGCGGTAAGCTCTATCTTGGCAACGCCGCTGTTTTGGAATTCGGGTGCGGAAGCGGATTTGCCGACTCTGACGGAGCCCGCCTCGGGGTAATCAGGGTAATCATCCTTGGGAATAACATGGAGAGTGAAATCGGGTAGCCAATTGTCTCTGTAATACGCCGCAAGGCCGACATAATCGCCCTCGGTCGAGGTATACTGCACGGCGTTGAAGTGGCCGGTGAGATCGAGGAGCATACCGACGGTTACGGGAATGGTTTCGGTCGTCGCGTCCTCATAGGTGACAAGGAGGTTCGCGCCCGTCCTTACCGATTTGCCCGCGCCGATATACACGGTGCCCTCATTGGTGTCAAGGGTTATAGAGGTTATCTTCTTGTTGGTGACGGGTGTTTCGCCGCCGGAGGAGGAAACCGTCTTTTTGTAGAAATAAACCGTTGAGCCGCCGTTGTAGCCGCTGTAGGTATAGTTGCTTCTGAGGTTGAGGCCGTATGTAGAGCCGCTGAGCAGAAGCTGATTATTGGTGTAGGTGTAGGCAACGCCCGAGCTTGAGAAGGTCACGGCAGAGCTGCTGCTTTCAGGAACCTTGAGATATTTGCCGGCGTTTGCGCCGCTCGTCGCCTTAAAGGACGAGGTGGCTGCGTCATAGACCCATTCGCAGGCCGTTACTTCGTCAGAGCCCTCGATAACGTCGCCGTTCGCGGTGACCGCAACGCCCGCAAGCCTTGTTGAAGTATAGCCCGAAACAGTAGTATACTCATTGGAGCAGGCATACAGAGCGCTTTGGTTGGGGCGAGTTGCCGCCATCACATACGTCTCGCCGTCCTCAAGGTCGGCAAGCGACGAGGCATTGACCTTGGTGTAGCTGACGGTGCCTGCGCCGCCCTCGGGCGCACGGTAGAGGTAGAACGAAGCGGGGTTATTTTTATAGCCGTTGATAAGGCTGCGGCTTTCGTTCTTATTGAAGTAAACGGTGGTGCCGCTTACGGTGGTGGAGAATGTATAAGCATTTGCCGAGCCGCCGACGGTGAACACATTGCCGCTCGTGCCGAGCTTTGCGTCATAGCTGCTGGAGGAGCTTGCATTGCGGCTCATTGTGATATAGCCGTCGTCCGTGCCTATCTTCCAGCCCGAGCCGGAGGCGGTGAAGGTCCATTCATTCGCCGCGTAGTCGCCCGTGATGGTATCATCCATCGAGATGCCACCCGTGCTCGTAGCCTTGAAGCCAACGCGGTCGGTGGTGCCTGCGTCAACGGGCTGCATGAATTCGCTGCCGTTATAGATGAGCAGGTATTTTTTGCCGTCCACGATATCGTCGGCCGAAGTAACTCTCGTATAAGCCGTGGAGGAGGAGGAGCCGCCACCCGTGCTGCCGGTGCTCTCGGGTATGACGTGCTCTATCTCGTGAGTCTTTGTCACGTCGCCCGTAACTGCCCATGACTGCGGGCTTGCGGTGACGGAGGTGTCGGGCGAATAACCGCTCTCATTTTTATAGCTGTTGGTGACGCCCTTGCTCTTTAGGTTATGGATGCCGCTCTGTGAAACTCTTTTGATCTCGATATTTTCGTTATCGAATTGGAATACGGTCATTGTGAGAGTATCATCCGCACCGTTGTGGTTTTCGTAGTAGCCGACAAAGCCGGCGTTCATATAGGTAAACGCAAGAGTTTCCGTCCTAAATACGGTTCTGCTGTTTTGTGCAATGTTGATGCTGTCACCCTTGGTCAGGTAGACCGAAGCGCCTCCGAGATAATCATCCCAGCCGTTTGAATGGTCGTGACCGTAGAGGAAGACGATATTGAGGCCGTTGCCGCCTGCGTCGTTGAGCACGTTGAATATGTAATTTGCGTGCTGCTTGTCGCCGTCGTTCCTTGTCCTCATCGAGTAATGAAGCGGCAGATGGGAGATAACGAAAATCGGGGCCTTGAAGCCGACAGCCAGCTTGTGGTTGAGGTAGTTGCGCAGATTCTCGGCCGTGCGCTTAATGGTGGCTTCGTCGTTGTTATACCACATATAGTCGTCCTCGTTGATAACGAAAACGCCGTATTTGCCGCTCGAAGGGTCATTGTCTCCGCTCTTGGCAAGGCCCGCTGCGCCCGCCTCGTCGTGGTTGCCCTGGCAGAACGCCGAATTATCGTCATTGCAGTCGATAATGCCGGTGACCGCGCTTTTGAGCGAGGCAATGCCTGCCGCCGCCTGATTATAGCCGTAGCTGTAGTCGCCGCAGCAAAGGAATCCGTCCGCCGCAGTGACACCCGCAGCAGCCTTGAGCTGAGTAACGACGCTCTGCACGAAGGTCTTGCCGGCATCATTGCCGCTCGGGTTCTGATAGTCCGAGCACGCAACGACCGTGGTAAGCTCCCCTGCGGCCGAGGCTTTTAGTTTGGCTGCGCCGACAGACCCCAAGAGTGCAAATGTTGACACTATCATCAACAGACTTAGGAGAACTGCGACGAAGCGCTGTGAATTTTTCACTGCTTTTTTCATAAGAACTCCCCTCTCATGCAGTTGAATTAGACTTCCTCGTCATAAGACAAAGCCAAAAAGGCAAATTTTGTTTATGCCGATTAAACAATTTTTCATTTTCATTAATAGCATAATTCAGCGGTCATGTCAATGCTTTTTTAGAGGTTTTTAGACAATTGAGCCAAATTGCGTAAAAAATTGCACGAAATTCGGCAGTGTCATCGTTTCGATTACGAATTTCATTAGAGAATTCTTTAAAATACTATTCAAAAAAGCGCCGAAAAAATCCCGCCTCCGTTAGGAAGCGGGTTTGCTGCTTTACGGCATATACGGGTCGTCGACGCATTCATAATCATCGGGCATGATGAACTGCGAGATGAACTTGATGGTGTAGTCAACGCCCCACTGACCCTTTTTGCCGCTCCAGCGCCGCGAATGCGGCTCGATGGAGAGCGCACCGTTGTAGTCGGCGCAATAGAGCAGAGCCATGGCGGATCTCCAGTCTATCTGGTCGAGACCTGCGGGCGGGTCGTCGAAGTGGTCGTTTGATATATAGAGGGCGCCCTTGATATGGACATGATAGAATCTGCCGCCCCAATCCCTCATCTCCCTGAGATAGTCGCCGCTGCGACTCAGGCAGTGGGAGATATCGTATTTGATGCCGAGCTCGGGCAGGGCGCCGAGCACGACCGCCCACGCCTTATCCTCATATATGAAGTTCTCCCAGTCGCAATTATAGACGGCTATTTTAACGCCTTTATCTCTGCCGAATTCGATAAGCTCGGCAAGATACCTGATCGCCGCCTGACAGTTGTCATAATAGGAGAGAGCCTCAACGCGGTTAACGCCGACGTTAAAAACGGGGCAGCCGACTATGGAAGCGAGGGTAATGAGATTCTTATCGTGAGCCTGAGCCTCGGGGATAATATTGCCGCTCTCGTCAAGGCGGGTCATGCCCCACCTGCCTATCGAGACGACTTTGACATCGTATTTCTCGGAATTCGCCTTTATCTCATCGGCCTTTGCGAGTATCTCGGCGGAGTCGTAGCGGTCGTTGGCACAGAATTCAATGCCGTGCAGCCCCTTTGACGCCACCGCCCTGAAGTGACCCTCTTCCCAGCCGTTTATGATTGAAAGTGTCATTGCTTTTCCTCCGTTACGGGCAGCAGCCCTATTATATAATGTATGGGAAGCGCTTTTATTCAAAGCATTCTTTGCGACGTCTTCCCGACCGGTTTTTTCCGGACATTCTCCGTATGCTTAAATGAATTCTTTTCAAATATTCATCATCGAGCCGGGCACAACGGAAAGCGCAGCCGCTTTGCCGTGCATCCTTTAAGTCTGAAGCCTCCCGCCGAGTGCGTTTCAGCGTCGGCTCTCAATAAGCCTCGCTATGCTTGCCGGGGTGCGAAGCTCGGAGCGGTCTATCCTCGTCGGCTGAAGCTCGATGCCCTCGTCCTCGAGCCTTGAGAAAAGCTCGATAAACGCTAACGAATCGAGCGCACCGCTTTCGATAAGGTCGTAATCCGGGTCAAAGACCCTCTCATCCTCCGTCAGCTCAAAAAGAAGCCTTGAAATATCTGTCATAGCTCTGCAAGCGCCCTCCTGTCAATTTTGCCGTTTTGATTCAGCGGCAGCGAATCGAGCACGGCTATCTGCTTCGGTATCATATATTCCGGCAGCCGCTCCGTCAGACGGGCGGCGATAGCCTCGGGTGAAGCATCGCCCGAAGCAAAAGCCTTTATTAGCTTGACGCGCCCGCAGCCGTCGTATTTTGCCACGGCAACGCAGCCGTCAACGCCCTCAAGTGCCGAAATATTACGCTCAATATCCGCAAGCTCAATGCGGTAGCCCTTATACTTTATCTGTCCGTCCGTACGTCCGCCGAAATACAGCCGGCCGCTTCTCACGCTGCCGAGGTCACCCGTCCTGTAGCCGTTGACGCCGTTTTCGCAAAAGCAGCGGTTCGATTTCACATTAAGATATCCGCCGAAAACGCTCCTGCCCCTTAACACTATCTCGCCGTCCTCAACGGTTATGTCCGCCGTGGAATTTGCCGTCTCGCCTATCGGTAGCGAATCGCCCGACAGCATATCACGGGTTATCTCAGCCGCCGTGACCGCGCTGGTCGCCTCGGTCGGCCCGTAAGCGTTGATTATCCTTATCTCGGGGAATCTGTCGAATATCTTTGCCGCCGTCTGTACCTCAAGCGTTTCCCCGCAGAAATACATACACCGAAGCTCCGGGCAGCTTGCGCCGCCGAATTCCGGGTCAAGCAGGCAGTACTTCATAAACGACGGATTGGTTACAGTCACATTCGCTTTGCGGGCAAGCTCGAGCAGCTCACGCAGACCGCCCGTGCAGGCGGTGAGCGTATGCCCCGAGCAGAGAGAATAATATATATCCGCAACGCTCAGATCAAAATTTAAGTTTGCCTGATTCAGCACCCTCACGCCGTCATACTCCGACAGTGGTTTAAAAGCGGTTATCCACTCGATAAACGCCGCCAGGTTCTCCGCCGACACGGGCACTCCCTTCGGCTCGCCGGTGCTGCCCGAGGTGAACATCACATAGGCGGTTCCCTCCGGGAGCTCGGCAGCCTCGCCCGGCGACAGCTCCGCAAGCGGAAACGGCTCGTGAGCCGAAAGGGTGAAGGCTCCGAGCAGCTCGATGATGCTGCCGATCCTCAGCGCAGGCACCGAAACGTCGATCGGCACATAAGCCCTGCCCGCGATAAGGCAGGCAAGCATCGAAATTATCATCTCGGGGCTTTTTGCGCCGTAAATCACAACAGGTGCGCCGCCGCGGGCGAGCCGCTCCGCCTCAGCCTGCGCCCTGCCCCAAAGCTCTTTGTAGGTAATGCTGACGCCGTCGGCTTCATAAGCCGCCCTGCCGGGGAAGCGTGCCGCGGCTGCTCCTATCATCTCCGCAGCCTTAATCATCCCTTATTTCCTCCTCGGGAATAAGGCTGTGGTCGTAGAGCACTCGGGAGTGATTGTCGAATTTCAGCTCCTTCTCGAGCAGCTCGCCGTCGGCTCTGTCATATCTGAGGCGGTATATCTGAGATATGCGGTAGTAATCCCCGCCCTCCCTGCGGTAATGGTTGTTCTCCTCGACGAGCTTATACCTATACGGGAACGGCCGCTCGCTGCGAAGCTCGCCGCAAAGCTCACCGTCGGCGATCCAGACGAGTATCTGCACCCGCTGATCGGAGGTATTCTTAAACCTGAAATCAAGTCGATTATAGAATACGGACGTGCCCGTGCCGAACGGCACGCGCCGCCTCTCGTCGGGGAAAAGCGCATCGCTGTGATGATGAAGCTCCGTCACCTCGAGCGGGCTGTTGAGCACGAGCCAGTGTATCATATTCGCCATTTGGCAAAGCCCACCGCCGTAGCCCCTGCCGACCTTGCCGCTGCTTATCGTCATCCCCTCAAGGAAGCCGTTCTGCCTTGTGGCGGGGCCGACAGTGCGCCAAAACGAAAAGGTCTCGCCGGGCTCAATGACAATGCCGTTTATCTTCTCGCAGGCAAGGCGGATATTGGTCACTTTATTCTCCTGCAGGGTCATGTCAACACCGTGCAGCCTGCGCAGCAGCAGCGAGGTGTGACCCTTGACGATATTCGGCAATTCCTCTCTGCTGCGGCTCAGGACTATCCTGTCATCGGAAAACAGATCCCGTGCATTGCGCAAAAGGATCTCCTTCTTGAGCGATATCTTGTAGCACAGCGGACTTATCTCGCAAAACAGTTTTCTCGCCATTTTCAACTCCTCCTGCCTGTATTCTACCATATTCTCATTATTTTTCAACCCCTTTTGTCGATTTAGGTGATTACGGTTTTGCGGCAAAAGCAAAAATGCACCCCGCCGCGGAAGCGGGATGCGGTCGAGTTTGGCTCAGCTCAACGCTCCGAGCACAAGCGAGCCGTCCTCGGCGCAGCCTTTATTTGAAAAGCGCACGGGTTTGCCGCCCTCGGCGGGGCTGCCGATACGGATATGCACTTCATCGCCACTCCGAATTTCAAGCGAAGCGGTGTAGACCTCGGTCTCGCCGGGCATAAGCTCCGAGAGAGCGCAGCCCTCCGCCCGCACCTCGCCGTCGGCCGCGCCGATAAACACGGCGGGGTCGGCATATATCGGGGCAACCCCCGTATTTTTGACGGCGACATATACTTTAGTCTCGCCGCACGCTCTCTTGACCGCCGCACGGCTGACAAAGAAATCGTAGCCGAGGCTTGCGGAGGCTTCGTTCGCAGCCTTGACCTGCTCGGCGGTAAGCCCCGTATCAAACGCCCGCTGCATCATCAGCCAGGAGCAGTGAGTCTGTTTCACGCATTCGTCATAGGGCTGCATACCGTCGTATTCGCCGCCCGTCAGGAACGGCAGCTGGCACTCGGGGCGGAATTCGCCGCCGATGGGCTGAGTTTTCCAGAGCCTCGACTGATGCGCGCTTCGCAGCCTCGGTACGAATTCCCAATCGTGCTCCGGATTTATCGTCTCATAGGCAAAGGAATCGTCATGGTAACCGAGTTTGCCGCTCTCGGTGCCCGGTGTGCCTGGATAGCGGGTAAGCACATGGGTTTTTGTAAAGCTCTCGGCAAAGGCGGCTATCACCCTCGCCTGCTGCTCCTTTGAGGGCGCAGCCTTGGGGCAGGCGGAGAAATGCCACTCACCCCAATGGCCTATAAGACCCGTAGTTATGTATGCAATGCGGCTGTCGCCGTCGCACGCCTTGCCGAATTCATGCACGAAATCAACAAGGAAATCTATCAGTCTGTCGTCGGAATAATCGGGGCTTACACCGCCGCCGTAACCGTCATAGGGCAGCTTCTTGACGCCCATATCCCATATGAATTGCGGCACGGCCTTGTCACCGAGCTTGTCCGCGGGGTAGTCGAGGTAAACACGGAACACCGCCTGATTGCCTCTTGAGGATATATCGTCGAGATAAGGCTCAAGCCCCTCGGCGATGCGATATTCGCCGTCATCGGTCACAAGCGCCGACAGCGGGATATAAAACCACTCCATGCTGTGCTCAACGGCAGAGTCAACGCCGCCCTCGCTGTAAAACGGCATGAAGCCCTTCATCGGGTTGCCGTAAGCCCGCTCATATACGAATTCACTCGGCGTGAAGCCCTGCACGCTGCCGAGGAGCATATAAAGGCTCAGCAGCAGAGCGCCTATTCTTGAAAAAAAGCGTATAAATGCTCTCATATTATCCCTCCAACTCGGATTATATCACGCCGCCGACCGAAAGACAAGCCATAACATAAAAAATATCCCCGATGAATTGTGCAAATTATACAACTTTGTATTCCACTGCGGGCTTCTGCGATGCAGTCACGCCGAAATTACGGTTTTTAACGAAAAGCTATTGCATAATTATACGCAATGTGGTAGTATATATGCAAATAATCCCGATATTATACACTTTGCGAGCCTGTTTATTCTATATTTTATAGCTTGCAGGTGTTCCGTCAAAGGCGGTGTATCTAATATGAAAAAAGTATTTATCGACGGCAGCGCAGGCACAACGGGGCTGCGTATCCGAGACCGTCTGGCTCAGAGAGACGATATAAAGCTCATAGAATTACCCGAGGAGAAGCGAAAGGATACTCAGGCGAGGCGCAAGGCGCTGAACTCTGCGGATATCTCCTTCCTCTGCCTACCCGACGCCGCGGCGATAGAAGCGGCGGAGCTGGTGGAGAATGAAAATACGGTGATCCTCGACACTTCGACCGCCCACCGCACTGCACCCGGCTGGGCATACGGCTTCCCCGAGCTGTCGGCGGAGTTTGAGGCAAAAATAATCTCGTCAAAGCGCATAGCCGTGCCCGGCTGCCACGCGAGCGGCTTCATCGCCCTCGTTTATCCGCTGATCGAGGCGGGGCTGCTCGGCAAGGACACTCTTTTGAGCTGCACCTCGCTGACGGGCTACAGCGGCGGCGGCAAAAAGATGATAGCCGAATACGAGGGCTACGAAAAGGGCGCACCGCTCTTCGCCCCGAGGCAATACGGCACCTCGCAGCAGCACAAGCATCTGAAGGAGATGAAGGCCGTCTGCGGCATTGATGAATTTCCTATATTCTGCCCCATAGTCGACGATTATTACAGCGGCATGGAGGTCACAGTGCCGATATTCGCCCGTCAGCTAAAAAGCGGCGGCATTGAGGATATCAAAGCGGTCTACGCCGAGAAATACAACGGCCCCGTTGTGACCTGCGGCGACGAATCGCAGGGCGGCTTTCTCTCGGCTTCGGCGCTCTCCGGCACGGACGGCATGAAGATATGCGTTTACGGCAACGAGGAGCGGATATTGCTCACGGCGATATACGACAACCTCGGCAAGGGCGCTTCGGGCGCGGCTCTCGAATGCATGAATCTGGTGCTCGGCAAAGAGAAAAACTACGGATTGAGTATTAAGCGGAGGTAAACATAGATGAAAACGGTTTCGGGCGGCGTTTGCGCCGCTAAAGGCTTCACCGCGGCGGGAGTCCACTGCGGCATACGCAAGAATAAAAGCAAAAAGGATCTCTCGCTGATATTCAGCGAAGTGCCCGCATCGGCGGCGGCGGTCTACACGACCAACCTTGTCAAGGGCGCCCCCCTGCTCGTCACAAAGAGCCACCTCTCAAACGGAAAGGCTCAGGCGGTCATCTGCAACAGCGGCAACGCCAACACCTGCAACGCAAACGGAGTTGAGATAGCGGAGCAGACCTGCGCCCTGCTCGCGGATGAGCTGGGCATTGACAAAAATGACGTCGTCGTTGCTTCAACGGGCGTTATCGGTCAGCCGCTCGACATTGCGCCGATAGCCTCGGGAATCCCGCAGCTCCACGCCGCATTGGGCGACTGCTCGCTCGACGCAGCCGAGGGCATCATGACGACCGACACCAAGGTCAAGGAGATCGCCGTCAGCTTCGAGATAGGCGGCGTTGAATGCAAGATAGGCGGCATCGCCAAGGGCTCTGGCATGATACACCCGAATATGGCTACGATGCTCGTATTCATCACGACCGACTGCTCCGTCAGCAGCGAAATGCTGCAAAAGGCGCTCTCGGGCGACGTGGCGGAGACCTTCAACATGATAAGCATCGACGGCGACACCTCGACCAACGACATGGTGACGGTGCTCGCAAACGGCATGGCGGGCAACAAGGAGATAAGCTCCGAGGGCGAGGACTTCGACACCTTTATGCAGGCGCTTAACTCCGTCACGGTCTGGCTCTGCCGCCGCATAGCCGCCGACGGCGAGGGCGCAACGAAGCTGCTTGAATGCAAGGTAACGGGCGCAGCGGATAAAGCGACCGCCAAGACCGTCGCAAAGAGCGTTGTCTGCTCGTCGCTGACCAAGGCGGCGATGTTCGGCGCCGACGCGAATTGGGGCAGAGTGCTCTGCGCCATAGGCTACAGCGGCGCAAAGGTCGATATTGATAAAATAGACGTTTCGTTCAGCTCGGCTGCGGGCAGCATCCTCGTTTGTAAGGGCGGCTGCGGAGTCGGTTTCTCCGAGGAGAAGGCAAAGGAGATTCTCCTCAAGGATGAGGTTGAAATCCTCGTGGAGCTGAATTTAGGCTGCTTCGCCTCAACGGCGTGGGGCTGCGACCTTACATATGATTATGTCAAGATAAACGGAGATTACAGGACTTGAGGTGAGAGGGATGAATATATCGAACGCACAGCGGGCAAAGGTGCTCGTCCACGCCCTGCCGTATATACAGCGGTACTCCGGCAAGATAGTGGTGGTCAAATACGGCGGCAACGCCATGATAAACGAAGAGCTAAAAGACAAGGTCATGCGTGATATCGTGCTGCTCTCGCTCATCGGCGTCAAGGTCGTGCTCGTCCACGGCGGCGGCCCCGAGATAAGTGAAATGCTCGGCAGGGTGGGTAAAAAGAGCGAATTCGTCAACGGCCTGAGAGTCACGGACGGCGAGACGGTCGACATAGTGCAGATGGTGCTGGCAGGTAAGGTGAATAAAAGTCTCGTCAATATTATCGAGAGCAAGGGCGGCAGCGCGATCGGCCTCTCGGGCATCGACGGCCACATGATAGAGGCGAAGGTCAAGGATCCCGCCCTCGGCTATGTCGGCGAGATAACCGCCGTCAACGTCAAGCCCGTGCTCGACGTTATCGAGAAGGGCTATATCCCCGTCGTCTCGACCATAGGCTGCGACAGCGACGGCAATGTTTACAACATCAACGCCGACACCGCCGCCGCAAAGATAGCGGGCGAGCTTGGGGCGGCGAGCCTCATCTCGATGACGGATATCTGCGGCATCCTAAAGGATAAGGACGACCCCGCAACGCTGATACCTAAGATCACGATAAGCCATGCGCCCGAGCTGATAGAGCAAGGCATTATCAGCGGCGGCATGATACCCAAAGTCGAATGCTGCATAAATGCGGTCAAATGGGGCGTGCAGAGGGTGTTCATCATCGACGGGCGTATCCCGCACGCAATACTCATCGAAATGCTCACCGACGAGGGCATCGGCACCATGTTCATTGACGAATAACGGAGATAATTATGAATATAAAAGAACTTGATAAAGAATATGTGGCGGGCACCTACGCAAGATTCCCGCTGACGATAGTTAAGGGCAAGGGCTCGATCGTTTGGGACGACGAGGGCAAGAAATATATCGACCTCTCCACGGGCATAGCGGTCAACTCCTTCGGCATTGCGGACGGCGAATGGATGGCAGCCGTCACAAAGCAGCTCGGCTCTTTGCAGCATATGTCGAATCTTTATTACACCGAGCCCTGTGCCGAGCTCGCTCAAATGCTCTGCCAAAGGACGGGCATGGATAAGGTGTTTTTCTCAAACTCGGGCGCGGAGGCCAACGAATGCGCCATAAAGGCCGCGAGGAAATACGCCGCCGAGCACCGCGGGGCTGAGTATTATAACATAATAACGCTCAAAAACAGCTTCCACGGCAGGACGGTAACGACCCTCGCCGCAACGGGTCAGGATGTGTTTCATCACGACTTTTTGCCGCTGACAGAGGGCTTCCTCTACGCCGAGGCAAACAGCATTGACGATATCAAGACGCTGACCGAGAGCAATAAATGCGCCGGAGTGATGATAGAGGTCGTCCAGGGCGAGGGCGGAGTTAACCCGCTCGACAAGGATTATGTCAAGGCTCTTGCCGAGCTTTGCGCCGAGAAAGACCTGCTGCTCATCTGCGACGAGGTGCAGACGGGCAACGGCAGGAGCGGCAAGCTCTATGCCTATATGAATTACGGCATTCAGCCCGATATAGTTTCGACCGCCAAGGGGCTTGCGGGCGGCCTGCCGCTGGGCGCAACGCTGCTCGGTGCCAAGGTCAGCGGAGTATTCACCCCCGGCACTCACGGCTCGACCTTCGGCGGCAACCCTGTATGCTGCGCAGGCGCAATAAGCATTCTCGGCAGGATAGACGACGAGCTGCTCAAGGGAGTGCGTGAGCGCTCGGAATTCATCATAAACGAGTTGAGCGGCGCACCCGGCGTTGAATCGGTCACGGGTCTCGGGCTGATGCTCGGGGTCAAGACCTCAAAGCCCGCCGCCGAGGTCATCAGCGGCTGCATGGCAAAGGGCGTGCTGGTTATAAAGGCAAAGGACAAGGTGCGGCTGCTGCCCGCACTCAATATACCCATGGAGCAATTGAAGCAGGCAACGGCCGTTATTAAAGAGGTCTGCGCCAAGTAAAGGAGGAGCAATATGAACCTGTACGGAAAAGATTTTTTAAAACTTTTAGATTTCACTCCCGATGAAATAAATTATCTTATCGACCTCGCCGCCGCCCTCAAGGCAAAGAAAAAGGCGGGGATCCCTCACAAACTCTGCGAGGGCAAAAACGTGGCTCTGATTTTTGAAAAGACGAGCACCCGCACCAGATGCAGCTTCGAGGTCGCCTCAAGGGATCTCGGCATGGGCTGCACCTATCTCGACCCCTCAGGCTCGCAGATAGGCAAAAAGGAGAGCATCGCCGACACGGCAAGGGTGCTTTCGAGCATGTTTGACGGCATTGAATACCGCGGCTTCGGTCAGGTGATAGTCGAGGAGCTGGCGGAATTCGCCTCCGTGCCTGTTTGGAACGGGCTGACAAATGAATTCCACCCCACTCAGATACTCGCCGATTTTCTCACTATCAAGGAGCATTTCGGCACTCTGAAGGGCATTAAATTCGTATATATGGGCGACTCCCGCTTCAACATGGGCAACTCGCTCATGGTCGGCTGCGCCAAGATGGGCATGAGCTTCACCGCCTGTGCCCCCGAGGAATATTTTCCCGACAAAGCGCTCATCGCCGAATGCGAGGCCATAGCCGCCGAGACCGGCGCAACGCTCAGCTTCTGCACCTCGCCCGAGGAAGCCGTAAAGGACGCCGACGTTATCTACACGGATATATGGGTCTCGATGGGCGAACCCGCCGAGGTCTGGGCCGAGAGGATAGAGGCGCTCTCGCCCTATCAGGTCAATTCGGCTCTGATGGCAAAGGCTGCGCCGGGCGCAATATTCATGCACTGTCTGCCCTCGTATCACGACCTCAAGACGGCTATCGGCAAGGAGATAGGTGAAAAATTCGGCATGACCGAGATGGAGGTGACCGACGAGGTCTTTGAGGGGCCGCAGTCGGTGGTATTCAAGGAAGCGGAGAACCGTATGCACACGATAAAGGCAGTCATGGCGGCAACGCTGTGCAGCGATATAGACGATCGGCTTGGGAGCGGAATATAATGAAGTCATTTAACAGGAAGCTCGTCCTCGAGGACGGGAGCGAATACTGCGGCTACGGCTTCGGCAGCCCGTGCCAACGGGTCTGCGAGCTGGTGTTCAACACCTCGATGGTCGGCTATCAGGAGATAGTTTCCGACCCGTCATATACCGATCAGGCGGTCGTGATGACCTACCCGCTCATCGGCAACTACGGCATAACGGACGACGATTTCGAGTGCAAAAATCCGAGCATCGGCGCGCTGATAGTCTATGACTACAACGACAGGCCGTCAAATTTCCGCTACACCAAGACTCTCTCCGAGCTGCTTGAGGAGAACGGCATACCCGGCATTTACGGCGTTGACACTCGCCGCCTGACCCGCAGCATAAGAGATTTCGGCTCACGCCGCTGCATCATCACCGATATCTCGACACCCGTCGGGGAGGCGCTTGAGATAATCAAAAATACACCCGTGCCGCACGACGCTGTGGCGAGGGTGAGCTGCAAAAAGCGCTGGTATTCACGCACGGCGAATCCTCAATTCAACGTCGTGGCGCTCGACTGCGGCATCAAGCTCGGCATAGTCCGCAGCCTTAATCGGCTCGGCTGCAACGTGACCGTCGTGCCATACGACACACCCGCAGAGGAAATAGAATTTATGAAGCCCGACGGCGTATTCCTCTCAAACGGCCCGGGCGACCCCGAGGATGTAACGCCCGTCATTGAGACGGTCAAAAAGCTCAGGGGCAAATACCCGCTCTTCGGCATATGCCTCGGTCATCAGATGATATCGCTTGCCTACGGCGCAAAGACATACAAGCTGAAATTCGGTCACAGGGGCGGCAACCACCCCGTGCTGAATAAGCTCACGGGCAAGATAGAGATAACCTCGCAAAATCACAGCTACGCCGTTGACAATGACAGCCTTGAGGGGACGGGGCTGACCGTTACGCACGTCAACCTGCTCGACGGCACGGTGGAGGGGCTGCAATGCGCCGAGGACGGCGTTTTCAGCGTGCAATACCACCCCGAAAGCTCCCCCGGCCCGCAGGACAGCGGCTATTTATTCGACATTTTTGTCAGCAGTATGAAGGAGGCGAAGACCCGTGCCCAAAAGAAATGATATACACAAGGTGCTCGTCATAGGCTCGGGTCCCATCGTCATAGGTCAGGCTGCCGAATTTGACTACGCGGGCACTCAGGCGTGCCTTGCGCTCAAAGAGGAGGGCTACGAGGTCATCCTTGCAAACTCCAACCCCGCCACGATAATGACCGACACCTCGGTCGCGGATAAGGTATATATGGAGCCGCTCACGCTCGAATACCTCGCCCGCATCTGCCGCTATGAGCGCCCGGACGCAATAATCCCCGGCATCGGCGGCCAGACGGGGCTGAATCTTGCAATGCAGCTCGCAAAGAAGGGCGTGCTCAAAGAATGCGGCATTGAAATGCTCGGCACGAGCGCCGAGAGCATTGAGAGAGCGGAGGACAGGGAGCTTTTCAAGGAGCTCTGCCAGCAGATAGGCGAGCCTGTAGTGCCCTCGCAGATAACCTACAGCGCCGAGGAGGCGCTTGAAGCGGCGGAAAAGATAGGCTACCCCGTTATCCTTCGCCCCGCCTTTACCCTCGGCGGCACGGGCGGCGGCTTTGCCGACGACGCAGACGAGCTGCGGGAGAAGATGAAGAACGCTCTCGCCCTCTCCCCCGTCCGTCAGGTGCTCATCGAGAAGAGCATAAAGGGCTACAAGGAAATAGAATACGAGGTCATCCGTGACGCCAACGACACGGCGATAACCGTCTGTAATATGGAGAATCTCGACCCCGTCGGCATCCATACGGGTGACTCCGTGGTCGTTGCCCCGAGCCAGACCCTGACCAATAAGGAATATCAGATGCTGCGTGACAGCGCGCTCAGGATAATCCGCGCGCTCAAGGTGGAGGGCGGCTGCAACGTGCAGTTTGCGCTCGACCCGTATTCATTCAGCTACTATGTGATAGAAGTCAACCCCAGGGTCTCCCGCTCCTCGGCTCTCGCCTCAAAGGCAAGCGGCTACCCGATAGCCCGAGTCTCGGCTAAAATCGCGATAGGTATGCAGCTTCACGAGATAAAGCTCGCCAACACCCCAGCCTGCTTCGAGCCGACCCTCGACTATGTGGTGACAAAGATGCCGCGCTTCCCCTTTGACAAATTCCCGACGGCGCTCAATACCCTCTCCACCCAGATGAAGGCGACGGGCGAGGTCATGAGCGTGGGGCGCAGCTTTGAGGAGAGCTTCCTCAAGGCGATACGCTCCCTCGAGGACGGCAGAAATCATATCCACCTCGAGAAATTCGACTCGGCTCACATGACCGTCGAGCAGCTGCTCGATTATATCAAGGAGGGCACCGACGACAGGCTCTACGCCATATCCCAGCTGATGTGGATGGGCGTTGACGCCTCGCTGATCTGCGACATAACGCAGATAGATATGTTCTTCGTTGATAAAATAAAGAAGATAGTCGACCTTGAGAAGGAGCTTGAGGCCTCCCCCGGCTCGGTCGAGCTGCTGCGTGAGGCGAAGCGCTCCGGCTTCTCCGACTCATATGTGGCGGAGCTGTGGGGCGACACGACGGATAATATCTATAAGCTCCGCTGTGAGGAGAATATCTTCCCCGTCTACAAGATGATAGACACCTGCGCGAGCGAATTCGACAGCTACGTGCCCTACTTCTACTCCACCTACGCCGAGGAGAACGAATCAATCGTCTCCGACAAGCCGAAGATAATCGTGCTCGGCTCGGGGCCGATACGCATCGGCCAGGGCGTTGAATTTGATTACTCCACCGTCCACGCCGTGCGCACGATAAAGCAGCTCGGCTATGAAGCGATAGTCATCAACAACAATCCCGAGACCGTCTCGACCGATTACACCGCCGCCGACAAGCTCTATTTTGAGCCGCTCACGCCCGAGGACGTGATGAACGTGGTGCATCTCGAGAAGCCGCTCGGAGTTATAGCGACCCTCGGCGGTCAGACCGCCGTCAACCTCGCTCAGCCGCTCGCCGACAGAGGGGTACGCATAATCGGCACAGGCTGCGAAGCCATTGACAAGGCGGAGGATCGTGACCTTTTCAACGAGGTCATTCATTCGCTCGGAATCCCGAACCCCGTAGGCGAGGCCGTAACGGATATCGAGAGCGGAGTCGCCGCCGCGGAGCGGATAGGCTACCCCGTGCTCGTGCGCCCGAGCTTCGTGCTCGGCGGCAGGGCGATGGAGATAGTCGCCAACGAAGAAATGCTGCGTAAATACCTCAAAAACGCTGTCGAGGTGGATGAGGATAAACCCGTGCTCATTGATAAATATCTCATGGGCAAGGAGGTCGAGGTGGACGCGGTCTGCGATGGCAAAGAGGTCTTTGTGCCGGGCATAATGGAGCTTGTCGAGCGCACGGGAGTTCACTCCGGCGACAGCACGAGCGTCTATCCACCGTTCTCTATCTCGCAAAAGGTGCGTGACACCATCGCCGATTACACCACCCGCCTCGGGCTGGGCATCGGCATTGTTGGGCTTTTCAACATTCAGTTTATCGTTGATAAGAACGACGACGTTTTTGTCATAGAGGTGAACCCCAGAGCCTCAAGAAGCGTGCCCTTCCTCTCAAAATCGACGGGTTGCGGTCTTGTCGGCATTGCGACGAAGGCTATGCTCGGGGTCAGCCTCACGGAGCAGGGCATCACCGAGATGCGCCTGCCCGACCGCAAGCGTTGGTATGTAAAAGCCCCCGCATTCTCATTCGCCAAGCTCACAGGCATGGACGCCTACCTCTCGCCCGAGATGAAATCAACAGGCGAAGCGATTGGCTACGACAAGCGGCTCAACAGGGCGCTCTACAAAGCGTTGCAGGCCGCGGGCATACCTATGCTCAATTACGGCACGGTGCTCGTGACCGTCGCGGACGAGGATAAGGAGGAGACTCTGCCCCTCGTTAAGCGATTTCGCGACATAGGCTTCAATATTGAGGCCACCACCTGCACGGCGGATTTCCTCCGGTCGCACGGGATAAGGGTCAAGAAGCTCGCCAATATCCACGAGGGCAGCGAAGAGACCCTCGACTCCATCCGCTCGGGTCACGTCAGCTATATCATCAACACCAGAGCCATCCTCTCGGGGATACACTATGAGAGCGGCGAGAAGCTCAGACGCTGTGCCGTTGACAACGGCGTGACGACCTTCACCTCGCTCGACACGGTGCGGATAGTCCTCGACGTGCTCGAGGAGCTGATAAACAAGGTCTCCACGATCGACGAAGATCAATAACGAATGTACGAAGAACGCACACCGCTGCATATATAGACAATGGGGTCATATGCAGTTTGCCGCTCCGTGCTCAAAAAATTTGAAAAAACTATTTACATTTCACACAAGTTAGTGTATAATTATGGGCAGGAACAACGGCGTTTCTTCAGAAATACCGCTGTTCCTCTTTTTTACAGCAAATTATTTTATGAGGTGATTGTCATGGAAAATCTCGGTTATTATAACGGCAAATACGATCTGATAGAGAATATGTCCGTTCCAATGCTCGACAGGGTGTGTTGGTTCGGCGACGGCGTTTATGACGCCACCTACGCCCACAACCACAAGATATTTGACCTCAAGGCTCACCTTGACCGCTTCTATAACAGCGCAAAGCTGCTGAAGGTCAATATCCCCGTTGAGCGCAAGGAGCTGGAGGCTCTGCTCGCCGAGCTGGTGCTCAAGGTCGACGACGGCGACCAATTCGTCTATATGCAGGTGACGAGAGGCAGCGGCCTGCGTAATCATATATTCACCGAGGATATGCAGGGCAATCTTTGGATAACACTGACCCCCTGCCCCGTTGCCGACACCTACAAGCCCATCGACGTCATAACCTATGAGGATAAGAGATTCCACTACTGCAACTGCAAGACGCTGAACCTCATCCCCTCCTGCCTCGCCGCCTCCGCCGCCGCAGAAGCCGGTTGCTCCGAGGCGATATTCCACAGGGGCGATATCGTCACCGAGTGCGCCCATTCAAACGTCTCGATATTCAAGGACGGCAAGGTAATATCTCACCCGCTTGACGATACCGTGCTGCCCGGCACGGCGAGGATAAGACTGCTCGCCTTCGCAGAGAAGCTCGGCTACGGGGTCGACGAGCGTGAATACACCCTTGACGAGCTGATGAACGCCGACGAGGTCATAGTCCACTCGACAGGCTCCTTCTGCATCCCCGTCAAGACCGTGGACGGCAAGCCCGTCGGCGGCAAGGCTCCCGAGATGCTCAAAAAGATACAGGACGCGCTGGTTGCGGATTTTGAAGCTCAGTGCAAAGCTAACTGAGGCGGTGACACGGCATGACGAAAGAGGAATTAACGCTCCTTAATATCGGTGACGACCTCGACACGCTGATGAATCTTGACCCCAGGGGCTACGGCGTTTGCCGCATCCTCTATGACGGGGCAAGGCGCTTCACGGGGGAGCCGCTCTCCGTTCACGGAGCTAAGGGACTTATCAAAAACATAAAGAAGGGCGAGAAGGTATTCATTCTGACCGGCTTCGTGCTCCTCCCGTGGGACGAGGCGGAGACGGACGGCATAATCTCCTCGACCGTTTTCGCAAGATTTCTGATGAAAGCCTTCGGCGCAAAGCCGGTGATGATAGTGCCCTCACAGTGCAAGAAAGCGATAAGGGCGATGAGCAACGTGCTTTCGTTCAAGACGACCGATGACCTCGACAATATCGGTGAAAACACCGTCTGCGTCGTTGAATTCACTAAGGATTTTGACGAGGCGGAGGTTCAGGCGAGAGACATTCTCTCCCACGGCAAGCCCTGCGCCGTCATAACGAACGAAGCCCCCGGCAGGAATAAAAACGGATACTATCACAACGCCGTCGGGGTCAACACCACCGCCGTCGAGCCGAAATACGACGCGCTTTTCAAGCTCTGTCAAAGCATGGGGATATATAACCTCTCGATAGGCGACCTCGGCAACGAGATAGGCATGGCGGCGATAGAGCAGCACATAAGGGAATACATCCCCTACGCCGGCAAAAACGGCTGCAAGGCGGGCACGGGCTACGGCATACTCGCCGACACAGCCGCCGATAATATCATCACTGCTACCTGCTCCGACTGGGGCTGCAACGCCCTGATGGCGGCAACCGCATTCATGCTCGGCAAGCCCGAGCTTTTCCACTCCAAGGAGGATCAGGCCACAGCAATGGACGCCGCAGCGGGCGCGGGTATGCTCGATATGTACGGCGAGCCGAGACCCTATATCGACGGAATCGGCAAGAATATCAACCTGCCGCTCGTCTCAATGATGAAGGCTCTTATCGAATACCCGCCGACCGTCGAGGATAAGACCGAGGCGTGGTTTGAGAATACGCTGAGAAAGGGATTTTTCACAAAATGAAGTACTTATTTCTGCAAAGCGGAGACATGGCGCTGACAGTCCGATTTGAAAATGAAATAAGAGAAGATATCAACCGCTGCGTGACCTCGCTTGCCGGGCTTATCGGCGGCGCCGAAATAAACGGCGTTACCGAGGTCATCCCGACCTTTAATTCACTCACGGTGCTTTATGACTGCACCGTTATCCGCTCGTCAAGGCTCAAAAAGCGGCTCGCCCGCCTGATAGATCGGATCGACCCGAATTCCGAGGGTGCTTCACGCATCTTTCATATCCCCGTCTGCTACGAGGAGCGTTTCTCGCCCGACATGGCGAATGTCTGCGCCCACACGGGGCTGACAAGGGACGAGGTTATAGCCCTTCACACGGCAAAGCCGTATCTTATCTATATGCTCGGCTTCCTGCCCGGCTTCGCCTATCTCGGCGGCATGGATGAGCGCCTTGCAACGCCGAGGCTCGACACCCCGAGGCTTGAGATCTTCGCGGGCGCAGTCGGCATCGGCGGCAGCCAGACGGGTATTTACCCCATCGCTTCGCCCGGTGGCTGGCAGCTAATCGGCAAAACCCCTGTCAAGGTCTATGACCCCTCGAGAAGCGTGCCGATCCTCTATAAAGCGGGCGACAGGATAAAATTCTACAGCATCGACGGCGGCGAATTCGACCGCATTGAGCGTGAGGTTGCCGCAGGCACATATAAAGTCACCGCAGAGGAGGCGAAGCCATGCTCTCAATAATAAACGGCGGGATGCTCTCCACCGTGCAGGATCTCGGCAGATTCGGCGTGATGAAGGACGGCTTCACCCAGAGCGGCGCAATGGATCAATACTCCATGAAGCTCGCAAACGCCCTTTGCGGCAACGAGCCGAATTCGCCCGTCATCGAAATGACGGCGCTCGGGATAACCGCGCGCTTCACCGACGAGCATATATTCTGCCTTTGCGGCGGAGATTTCGGTGCGACGCTCAACGGCAAGCCGATCGAGCGCAGCAGATCATACAAAGCCTCTGCGGGCGATATACTGACCGTGGGGGGCGCAAGGAGCGGTATGCGCTGCTGCCTTGCGATTGCAGGCGGCTTCGCCGTGCCCGAGGTCATGGGCAGCGCCTCGACCAACCTGAAGCTCGGCATAGGCGGCTATGCGGGCAGGAAGCTGAGAGCGGGCGATATACTGCCCGTCGGCGTGCCCTCAAGCCGCGCCAAGGCGGGCATGACCGCACCCGTGAGGGAATTCGGCGGCGGTTGCGTGAGGCTCAGAGTTATAATGGGGCCCCAGGACGATATGTTCACCGAGACGGATAAAGCGCTCTTCCTGCGCCAGCATTACACCGCCACGGCAGGGCTTGACCGCATGGGTCTGCGCCTTAGCGGCATTGCCTTAAAGGGCAAGAACGGCACGGATATCATCTCCGACGGCATTGTTTTCGGCTCGGTGCAGATAACACGGTCGGGTATGCCGATAATCCTTGCCGCCGACCATCAGACAACGGGCGGCTACGCAAAAATCGCGACGGTCATCAGCGTTGACCTGCCGCTGCTCGCCCAGGTGAAGCCGTTTGACACCTTATGCTTCTCTGCGGTAAGCGTAAGGCAGGCGGAGCGGCTCGCCGCCAAGGAGAAAAAATTCTTTGATAAACTTTTCAGATAATTCGGGAGGTATACGGTTATGGAGCTTTCAACCATGAGTCCGAAAGAGGTTAGGGCGCTGATAAGGGACGGAGTTATAACTCACCAGACCTCGGGTATGTGCGGCGGCTACGCTCAGGCGAATCTCTGCATCCTGCCCAAGGACTACGCCTTTGATTTCCTGCTCTTTTGCATGAGGAATCCCAAGCCCTGCCCAGTCCTCGAGGTCGGTGACGTCGGCTCAAGAGTTATCAGAACGATGGCCGACGGCGGCGATATCTGCCGCGATATTCCCAGATACCGTATATGGCGAAACGGCGTGCTCGAGCGCGAGGTGACCGATATCTCCGCATTCTGGCAGGAGGATTTTGTCTATTTCCTAATCGGCTGCTCCTTCAGCTTCGAGAGCGAGCTGCTTGAAGCGGATATCCCCGTCCGCCACATTGAGCAGGGCAGGAACGTGCCTATGTTCAACACCAATATCGCACTCAGCCCGGCGGGCAAATTCCACGGCAACATGGTCGTCTCCATGCGCCCGATCCCCGACGAGCTGGTGGTCAAGGCGGTCAACGTGACAGCGGCAATGCCGAGAGTCCACGGCGCGCCGATACATATAGGTTCGCCCGAGGCGATAGGCATCAAGGACATTATGAAACCCGATTACGGCGACAGCGTGACGATAAATGAGGGTGAAACGCCCGTATTTTGGGCGTGCGGAGTTACCCCGCAGAACGCCGTCATGCAATCGAAGCCGCCCATCGCCATAACCCACTCCCCCGGGCATATGTTTATAACCGACGTCAAGAATTCGGCGCTGAAATATTGAGGTGACAGCAATGTATAAGATAGACTTAAATTCCGATCTCGGCGAGGGCGCCGCTTTCGACGCTCAGATAATCCCGCTCATAACGGGCGTAAATATCGCCTGCGGCTTCCACGCCGGCGGCAGCGAGATCATGGATAAGACGATTGATCTTTGCAGGGCCTCAGGCGTTGCGTTCGGCGCTCACCCGGGCTACCCCGACAGAGAGAATTTCGGCAGGACAAAGATGACCGTCACGCCGAAGCAGGTATATGATTTCACGCTTTATCAGCTCGGCGCCCTCGGGGCTTTTGCCGTCGCAAAGGGCATTAAAATGCAGCACGTCAAGCCCCACGGCGCAATGTATAACGCCGCCGCCAAGGATCCCGCCCTCGCCGCGGCAATTGCGGACGCAATAAAAGACTTCGACCCGTCGCTTATCTTGCTTGCGCTTGCAAATTCCGAGATGATTAAGGCTGCAAAAAGCCGAGGGCTGCGGTACGCCAGCGAGATATTCGCCGACAGAGCCTATGAGGCGGACGGCTCCCTCAGGGCGCGCACTCTCGATGGCTCGATGATAACCGACGAATCCCTTGCGATAAGCAGGGTCATCAGAATGATCAAAGATGGCAAGGTGACCGCATACAGCGGCGAAGATATAGACATTGAGGCTCACTCCGTCTGCGTTCACGGTGACGGCGAAAAGGCGCTCGACTTTGTAAGGGCGCTGAACAAGGCATTCGCCGAGAACGGCATCAGAACGGTCAGCCTTGCAGAGGCGATATTATGACAAGGCACAGAACTTATGCGGCGATAGACCTCGACGCAATCGAATACAACTATAAAAACGTCAGAGCCAAGCTGCCCGATGGCGTTAAGCTGCTCGCGGTCATCAAGGCGGACGCCTACGGCCATGGAGCGGTTGAGATAGGCCGCTTTCTCAGCGGCAAATGCGATTTTTTCGGCGTTGCGTGCATCGAAGAGGCTCTTGAGCTTAAAAAAGCAGGAATTGAAACTCCTATAATAGTACTCGGCAGAGTTTTCCCATGGGATCACGCCGCCGCGGTCAAATACGACATACGCATTCCGATATTCTCGCTTGAGGACGCTCTCTCGCTCTCGAGCAAGGCGGTAAAGCAGGGCAAAACAGCGCCATTCCACTTCGCTCTCGACACAGGAATGAGCCGCATCGGCCTACGCGTGACCGAGGAGAGCGCCGATCTCTGCGCACGCATATCGGCGCTGTCGGGGCTCTTTGCCGAGGGGATATTCTCACACTTTGCGACCGCCGACGAAAGCGACCTGACCAAGGCCGTTGCCCAGCGTGATGAATTTGTCAGATTCATGCGTATGCTCGCCGAGCGAGGAGTCAATATACCGATAAAGCACCTGAATAACAGCGCCGGGATAATCAATTTCGACCGCTATTTCGATATGTGCCGCATGGGCATATTGACCTACGGGATGTATCCGTCGGCCGAGGTGCGCCGCGACATAATCGACGTGAAGCCCGCCTTGAGCTGGCACGCCCGCATATCGCATATCAAAACTCTTGAAGCGGGCAGGGAGATCTCATACGGCGGCACTTTCACTACCGTGAAGCCCACCGTCGTCGCCACCGTCCCCGTCGGCTATGCGGACGGCTACCCCCGCTGCCTGTCGAATATCGGCAGGGTCATTATCGGCTGGCAATACGCCCCTATCCTCGGCAGAGTCTGTATGGATCAATTCATGGTCGATGTCAGCGGCATTGATTGCTCCGTCGGCGACGATGTCGTGCTCGTCGGCACTCAGGGCGATAAAACGCTCACCATGGAGGAGGTCAGCGAGGCGGCGCATTCATTCAATTATGAGCTGCCCTGCCGTATCAGCCGCCGTGTGCCGAGAGTCTACTGCTCGGGCGGCAAACCGATTGAAACCAAAATATATATATAATGTAATATAGACCGAAAGCTCTCCCGCCGCCAAGCGAGAGAGCTTTTTTGTTTCCGCTGCTGAATTTTTACATGAGGTATGTTATACTGACATATGAAAGCACATAATGTCAAGAACTACCGCCGCCGTGGTGCTATAATCGTATCAAACGGAAAGAAAAGGAGAGATCTCATGGACTGGATGACAGGCCTTCAACGAGCGATAGACTATGTTGAAGCGCACCTCACCGATGATATCGACTACGCCGCCGCGGCTAAAGAGGCAGTCTCATCATCGTTTCATTTTCAACGGGTATTCAGTATAATCTGCGGTTACACACTCGGCGACTATATCCGGATGCGCCGTCTTTCTCTCGCCGCCGACGAGCTGATGCGCACCAACGAAAAAGTGATCGACATTGCGCTCAAATACGGCTATGACACGCCCGAGAGCTTCAGCCGAGCGTTTACCCGTTTCCACGGTGTGACGCCGACGCAGGCACGCTCAGGCAGCGCTGTGAGGTCATTCTCCCGTCTGTCCGTTAAACTGATTTTAGACGGAGGTAATCTTATGAACTACAGAATTGAAAAACGCGACGCATTCAAGGTGATATGCAAAAAGAAGCAGGTCAACAAGCCGCAGGGCGACACTGCAACGGCCGATATCTCGGCATTTTGGCAGGAGCTCAACACCGACGGCAGCATGGAGAAAATCAGCAAGTATGCGAGTTTTGAAAAACTACATGGCATTCTCGGCATCTGCTTCAGTAACGAGATGGCGAATTCAGGCTTCCCCTACGGCATAGGTGCGGAGTATAACGGCGCCTCTGTAACGGACGAGGGCTTCGATATCGTCGAGATTCCGGCGCATACTTACGCAGTATTTGAATGCAAGGGCAAGATGCCCGAAGCATTCAAGGAGACCTATAAGAAGATCTGCACCGAGTTCTTCCCGCAGAGCAGCTCATATAAGTACGGCAACGGCATTGAGCTTGAGGTCTATCCCTCGGCAGATGTGACCAGCCCCAACTACATCTGCGAGATATGGATCGCCGTTGAAGAAATAAAATAACATCAAAGCCCCTCAGAGAGAATTCTCCGAGGGGCTGCGTTTTGCTCCGGGTATAACAAAAGCCGTCTCAAAAGAGACGGCTTAAATCTGTGCATTTGCTTGCACCCTAAAAACTGAACAAAGAAGTGATAAAGAAAAGTGATGAGAAAGAAGGAACTAAAGAAACTATGGTCAAGCCCTCGACCTATTAGTATTGCCAAGCTGAACGTGTCACCACGCTTACACATGCAACCTATCAACCTCATAGTCCATGAGGGGTCTTACTGGCTTACGCCATGGGATATCTTATCTTGGAGGCGGCTTCACGCTTAGAT
>ULTB01039388.1_pt1 | contig 45280 bp, 36 predicted proteins | sample 1957251 | NCBI WGS metagenome assembly ULTB01 (sample SAMEA4835724, study PRJEB28245) | human gut metagenome | biome: gut microbiome; material: fecal sample | place: Denmark | collected 2008
GAAAACAAAAACACACCTTTTCCCCCTAACGGGAATATTCTCTTTTGAACCAGACGGAGAAAACAGGGTCAGAGGCAAATATCAGCTTGCCTCTCTTCTCAACCAACTCCCTTTCAATCAAAGCATTCTGTATTCTTGCGACATTTGATTTCGCACCCAATGAATATCTTGCAAGAACGTCCGATGATGTGAAACCGGAATGCACCCCATCAACGACCGCCTTGAGAAAATTCATCTGATAAGAAGTAAGGGACCCAATCTGTTCCATAAACAGAGATGACGTCTGATGAAGCAATTCTTCGAACCCTGCGTCTATATCAGCGTCAGACACAACCTTATCCGCCTCAATCATAACGTTCCAGGACAGTTGCTGAACATACGATGAGTAGTTTCCCACAAGCATACATATCTTTTCAGCCTGGCTTCTCGTTATCGTCATCGAACGGCTCCCGAATCTGGAGCATATATAATCAATCCAGTCGCTGGTGGAGATCTTGTCAAGAAAGATCATATCGCCGAATTGATAAAACGGCATACTCTTTCTCTGGAAGATCTTTTCCATCAAATGTCTCTTACTTCCAAAAAGGCAGTAAGAGACATTTTCCTGATGTTGCCAGACTCCGCGCAACCTTTTCTGGACAGTCAACGAATCCGGAAATTCCCCGATCTGCTGGAACTCATCAATACATACCACAATATGTACTCCCCTCTTTGATGCTATCCGCTGAGGAAGATTCAAGATCTCATCGGCATCCGTGTCCTTGGGTGAAATTCCAAAGGAAAGGGAATAATCCAGCGAAGGATCCGGACTTACCGAAACCTTGGCAGAGAAGCGTCCAAGAAATTCCCGGACATACGCAATCATATTCTCTACCTTGCCGGCCACACCTTTTATTATGGAAGCCGCGAACCGCTCGTAAAAATCAGATTCACTTCTGCAATCGTATATGTCCATCATAACAACTTTGATCTTTGGATCAGTCATAGAAGACATAACCTTGCCGACAATAGAGGTCTTGCCCATACGCCGGGGCGAAATCAGAATGGAGTTGACGCCTGACTCGAAATTCATTTTCAGGCGTTTAGTCTCCTTTTTCCTGTCCGTGAAATTATCTCCGGACACCGCTATTCCGTAGACAAATGGCTTATCCATAAACTTGATTTTTACGCAAATATAAACAAATAAACTAAAAGTTCACAACTTTGTGGACCACAAGGTTGTAAACTTTCAGTAGATGTTTATCCAATCAAATAGAAATCAAGGCGATGCCTGTTTCAACGCATCAAACCAGACCTGGGCGGAAGCCTTTTCAGTCAAGGCAAAAAGCAATCGTAACAGGGAAGGTCACCTTGGCGAAATAAAGATTTCATTATAGCTTAATATTAAACCATTATCACTATATTTGCGGAGCAACAGTTCAAATTCAAACCCTTATGGACGATATTTACAGTCTATCAGACACGCAGGTGCAAAGGCGGATTGGGGAAAAACTAAAATCAGTCCGACTAAGGCAGAACATAACGCAGAAAAGCCTTGCCGAGGAAGCGGACATCTCGCTGTCCTCGGTAAAGAAGATAGAAAACGGCGAGATCGGCTCATTTGAGTCACTGCTACGCGTTATGAGGGTTTTGGGCGAACTTGACACAATCCAAAGCCTCATCACCGAGGAGCGGCTGAGCCCCAGTGAATATTACGAGTTAGTCAACGCCGGCAAAAAGAGTTCAAGGAAACGCGCGGTCGGCAAGATCAAGACCGAAAAGGAGGAATCGGAATGGTAGATGTGGCTAAAGTCAGGATGTTCGGGCAGAATGTCGGAACTTTCCGCTGGGATGACGGACGCAATGTGGCCCTGTTTGAATATGACAAAGAATTTGCCGGTAAAAACATTGAGCCATCTCCTCTGATGATGCCCGTAAGGCAAGGACGCGTATATTCATTCAGCGGTTTGGATTGGGAGACCTTCAATGGTCTGCCGGGGATGTTGGCGGATTCACTCCCTGACACCTATGGACGTGCCTTGTTTGACAGATGGTTGGCGCTGACCGGAAGGACTTCAGGAAACCCGGTGGAAACATTGTGTTTTCTCGGAAAGAGATGTATGGGAGCTTTGGAATTCGAGCCGGCGACAAGCCCGGAGACCGACCCTGACATTCGTATAGAAATAGACTCCCTGGTCGAAGTCGCAAAAGAAGCCCTCTCAAAAAAGGAAGCGTTCGGCGCCAACTTGAATCAAGACAGAAAAGCAGCCATCGCGGAGATTCTTCGCCTCGGAACATCCGCCGGAGGACAGAGAGCCAAAGCCATAATCGCCTACAACAAAGACACCGGAGAGGTTCGTTCAGGGCAGGTCGCAGCCCGGGAAGGATTTGATTATTACCTTATAAAATTGGACGGGGTGACCGCCGAAGCCGGATTCAAACAGACCGAGAACTTCGGAAGGCTGGAATATTCTTTCTACAAATTGGTCAGAGAATGCGGAATAGAGATGTCAGAGTGTTCACTGATCGAGGAGAATGGCAGGGCTCATTTCCTCACCAAGAGGTTCGACAGGGAGAACGGCCACAAGATACACATGCAGACATTATGCGGCATGGCTCACTACGATTTCCGCCTCCGGAGAGGATATTCATACGAGCAGGCGTTCACCGTGATGCGGCGCTTGAGGCTACCATATTCCCAAGCGCAGGAGATGTTCCGACGGATGGTGTTCAATGTAGTGGCAAGGAATCAGGATGACCACACCAAGAATATTTCATTCCTGATGGATGAAAGTGGCTCTTGGAGACTTTCTCCGGCTTACGATATGGGGTACGCCTACAACCCTTCCGGGTTTTGGACCGCAACACATCAAATGTCCATCAACGGAAAATTCGATGGCGTCACCAGAAAAGACTTGCTGGAATGTGCCGCCTCAAACAACATCAAGAACGCGGCCGAAATAATAGACCAAGTGAGCGAAGCCGCATCCAGATGGACCGGGATTGCCAAAGAATGCGGTGTGCCACGGAATATGATCGACAACATCACGCCTAACCTGCTTCTGAACATCTAAATCCACGGGAACCGGACAAACGACATTGTTATCTAAATTCAGAGAAACGGACTTGCTCACCGGAAATATTCACGGGGAAGCAACGTGAAGCGGATCTGGTCGTAAGGGGTGTAGTCGCCGCACTCGTAGAGCAAAACGGCACTGCCGTCCGGCAGGACGCAAAGGTCGGAATAGGCGGCTTTCTTTTCCGGAGCCTGATACACGGGAGTCCATGTCCGACCATTGTCACGGCTCAGTTTCACGGTCATATTCACACGTTTGGAGACATCGGAAGGATTGGAGAACAGCAATTTACGGGTAAGGCGGCCTTTAGGGGCATATTCAATGAGACTGGCGTTGCAGATTGGTTCGGGAAGATCCTGCTGCATGTACGGCTCGCCGAAGGTCATGCCTCCGTCACGGCTGACGGCGACCCACCGGTACGGCGCTTTCCTATGCTCATCCTTGAACACGTTGCGCATGTTGATCATCACATCCCCGTTTCTCAACTGGGCGACAGTCGATTCGTTGCCGGTAGGAATCTCCGAGCTCATGCTCCATGTCTCCCCCAAGTCATCCGAATATATCACATGGCATCGTGTCCCCTTTGGGCCGTCCTCGAATACTCCATGATCACACGCGACCACGATCCTTCCGGCATGCGGGCCGACCTCAAGTTGGACTGCATGGCACGGCCCTGTGGCGTACCATGTCCATTCAGGTCTCTTGGTCTCCGTGGTGATGTCCTTGGGAACGGACCAATTCTCCCCGTCGTCATCGGAGAACATGACGAAGACCTTTCTGGTGGAGATGGACTCACGGGAGCGGATCGCAGACTCCTTGTCACGCCCGTCATTCCATGTCCCGACAAGGATTATCCTGCCGGAGGACCGGTCAACGACAGGAGACGGATTGCCGCACACGTTGCCGGCATCATCCCAAACCACCGACATCTCACCCCACGTCACGCCTCCATCCCGGGAACGCCTCATCACCAGATCGATGTCTCCGGTGTCACCAGCGCCATGCTTCCTGGCCTCGGCGAAGACAATCAACGAACCATCCTTGGCCCGGACTATGGCCGGAATCCGGAACGTGTCGTAGCCGTAGTCCCCTTTGGAGAACACAACAGCCGTGAATGGGTTGGCATCCCTTCGCCTGCCTTGCGAGGCAAAGCAGACGAAAAGAGCCATCATCATAACAATCAATCTTTTCATTATTCCACAATAAGAGAGAACGAAGCGTAAGCCCAGTCGTCAGTGTAATGAGCATCCTTATCGGTCACACCGGCGTCATTCATGACCATCAGCATAGCGATGTTCGATGAGCCGTCATCCTTGAATGTGCCGTCGGCTGTGTTGTTCGAGCGGACTCTGGCCCTCAGGCACACAGTCGCGCCGTTCAGATTCTCCGCCAGAGTGATCCGGCATCCGAGGTCGCCGGGGACGCCGGCCGTGGTTATGTCAATATTCCTTACCTCCATCCAGCTTGCGCCACCGTCAAGAGAGTATTCCTCGACGAACTCGCACGGAGCCGTGTGCACATTGGTGTTGGCCACCCCAACCCCTTTGAATTCAAGAATATTCCCGGACATAGCGGACACATTGTCCACCGAGAAGATGAAGCAATCGTCCTTGCATATTCCTTTGATCCTCAAGCGATCCTTGTTCTGCGCGCCTGTGCCTACCGAATATGCCGCCTTTGCCGATGCGGTGAAGGCCGTAAGCCGTCCGCCCTCGACGGCGTCACTGGCGAACCGATGGTCCCCGCTCACCCAATCCTGGGCAATCCCGTAAAGAGTCGCGTCCGGATTCGTGTAGTTTACCTTGCTCGCGGTATAGTCCGAGTACAAGCCCGTGAACGACCATTTCGCAAGAATGCGGGAACCGCTCTGAACCTTTCCTGCCTGTCTGACTGTCAAGACACCGACCTGAGTGCCATCCGCCAGCGTGACGCTCAACGAAGCTGTACGTTCGGACGACGAAGTGTTCTCTCCCGCGACGAGAACGGCCTTGTAAGGCAACGCCGTGCCCGGGACTGACGCGGAAAGGTTGTTGTCCGCCACGCTGACATTTTTTTCCGGGCCACATGCGACCTGAGAGATTGTCAGCCAATCCGAATCCGAGGCTATGTTCCAAGCCCTATTGACACGCACGGACACATCCACCGAACCACCTGTGGCAGGGAGGATTTCCTCCGAAGCCAAAGACATCTCATGGTCAAGCGTCGGCACGACTATCCTGTCCGCCTCCGCAACAGCGCCGGAGTCCGCGGCACGGACAATGCTGATGTCATCAAGGAAACAGCGCCCTTTCACGGCATCCTGACTCCCGAATCTGATCTTGGTCTGATTGTCAGCGTCCTCCACAATGACATGCTTTCTGGTCCAGACCCAGAGATGCTCCTCATCCGCCGCCAGAGGGATCTCCACCGACTTCCGGTCGGAGGCTACTCTGGCATTGTCCGTACCGACGGAAGAGATTACACCTTCCCCTTCTATGGAGACTTGAATATACTGGTAATCATCCGCCACCTTGGCTGACGAGAAATACAGCCCCGCGTTGAAAGCCACATCCACCACGGCCTTCTTCTCAGCGTCTATGCCGGTCAAGGCCGGTGTCCGGATGTAGCCAAGCGCGGCGGATTTGCCAAGTTTGACAAATCCCTCCGCCTTGGCGTAGCAGCAGGCGTCATAGGTGTAACCGATCTCGTCGGCCTTGGCTTTGGCGGCCTCGACATTCTGTACGGGATACTCATTGTTCCTGACACCGTCACTCTTCACCGAGACCCAACCGTACTTAGGATACGCCTCATCCCACGTCGCCGCTATCCAAGAGAAATCATCCGCAAAGAACTCGTAGCCATCACGATGGGTGTCGGAATTGTCTGGTTTCTGTTCGGCAGGCTTTTCCCAAGCGGCCTGGATGATAGTGAATCTCCGGACCGCGTCACCGGACTGAATCGAGAACCCGGTCCTTCTCGCCGTCTCCGAGGTGCTGGCGGAGATCCTGACGGAAACCTCGGCCGGGGTTCCGGCATCGCCGTTCACACGACTGTACGAGGCCCAATCACATTCCTGCCGCGTGAGCGTCCAATCCTGGCTGGCCTCGACGGTCAGCACGATCAGGCTTTCCTCGGCCGGAACATTCCGGACACTTTCCATCCCGGTCACTTCCAGAACGCTCGCGGCAAGCTCCCGCTTCGTCTCCTCCGAGCAAGAGACAAGGCCCAAGGCGAGCAGTATCATTGTTATCAATCTGTCAATTCTCATCGCTATCATATTCTTTCAAAAAAATCAATGTTCTCAAGGTCTTTCCGCAAATCGGAATATTCATTGGCTGTAAAGCGGTGCAAAGGAGACCGGCATTCGCCACATTTGATCCCGAGAAGGTTCATGATGGCCTTGCCGCCGATGACCCCTCCGCCATATTTGACTATGACCTTCACAATCTCGACAGAGTACATCTGAAGGTCGCGCGCCCTTGCGACGTCACCTTCATCGAATGCCTCGACAAGCTGATTGTAGATCTTTCCGGCATAGTTGTACGTGCTTCCGACTCCGGCCTTCGCGCCGAGAGCCAGACCGCACAGCAGAATCTCATCGAATCCGTGGAGGATCTCGAACCGGCCACCGTCAAGATGCAGGCACTGGTTCATCTCCATCAGGTTGTTGTGGGTGAACTTGACTCCTTGAAGGTTCGGAATCCTTTTCGAGCCAAGTTCAAGGAACCTGTCAACAGGCAGGGAGACTCCGGACATGGACGGCATATTGTAATAGTAGAAAGGCAGCTCCGGAGCGGCCGCGGCGATCGGCGCGAAGAAATCGACCAGAGCCTCCACACATCCGGGCTTGTAGAAATTCGGAGCGATGGACGCGATGGCTGACGCTCCGCAACCCTGCGCATGGGCGGCAAGCTCCTTGGAATCCGCCTGGCAGTTTGTCCCGACATGCACGATTATCCTCAGTCTGCCTTCGGAAGCCTTTGTCCAAGCCTCGGCGACAGCCTTGCGCTCATCGATTGTCATCGAGAACCCTTCACCAGTGGTTCCGCAGATGAAGGCGCCGATGACACCTTGTTTGACAAGCAGGTCAGCATAAGGCCTGACCGCGGACAGATTCAGCGACCCATCGTCGCACATAGGGGTAAACGGAGCTGCTATGAGCCCGTGGAAACGTTCAAGATTATTCATGGTATTTTTATAATGTTATTTTCTGATTGTCAACAAACTGAGATCTTTAGTGCAGCCGCCCGTGAGCACGCTGACGATCCAACCGGTCACAAAGCAGGACACGAAACCGACTGTGGAGTAGAGCAGAAGGTTGACCGCTTGAAAGTGCATCACCACAAGTTGCGCGCAGACGCATCCGGCAAGACCGCACACGGCACCGGCCGAATTCGCTTTCTTGCTGACGAATCCGAGCAGGAACAGGCCTCCAAGGCCTCCGAGAAGGATCCCCAGAATCTTGGAGAACTCGTCCCAAAGCGACTTGATGTCCCATGTGGCCATCACAAGGGCGAACACGATACCGACCAGACCAACAATGACCGTGGTCCGTTTAGCGACCTTGAACGTGTCGTCCTGCCGACCAAGTTTAGAGTGAATGTCAGTCACATAGGCCGTGGCCGCCGAGTTCATCGACGCGCTGATGGTGGACATGGCCGCGGCGAAGATCCCGGCGATGACAAGTCCCATTACTCCCGAAGGGATACGGATGCTCACATACCAAGGAAGGATCGCGTCCGCGTCTTTGACAGCGGTACTGAGTTCCAACGGGTTGTTCTTGAAGAAAACGTACAGGCACGTGCCCACAAAGAAAAACAGGACAGTCGCAGGGATGCAGAGGGCGGCGTTGGTATAGACGCCCTTGCGGGCCTGACGCTCAGTCTCGGTCGTCAAGTACCTCTGAACGATCGTCTGATCCGTGCCGTAGGTTGTGATGTTCGTAAACACCGTGGCTATCAGCACCGTCCAGATGGTTGACTGCCGCAGGTCAAACTTCAGTGAGCCGAGATTGAACTTGCTGTCCGCGGCGGCGGTGGCGATGACGGAGCCAATGCCGCCTTCCTGCCCGTGGCAGACCGAGATTATGACGGCGACCGCGGCTCCAAGCAGCACGACCACCTGAAGCGCGTCGGTCCAGGCCACAGCCTCGATGCCACCCATGTAGGTATAGACAAGCGCGAGCAGCCCCATCAGAGAAATGCAAAGGAATATGTTGAAGCCTGTCACGACATTCAGCGCGATCGCCGGCAGAAGAAGCACGACTCCCATCCTTCCGACCTGATAGATGATGAACGAGACACTGCAAAGGACACGCACAAGAGGGTTGTAGCGCTTTTCAAGATATTCATAAGCCGTTGTCACGTTGAGTCTCCGGAAGAAAGGAATGAACACGTGGATTATGAGCGGGACGACAAGTATGATTCCGGCGTTGAACAGCAGGTAGCTCCAGTCCGTGGCATACGCCTTGGCTGGAACGGACATGAATGTTATCGCGCTCAACCCCGTGCCGAATATGCTCAGCCCGACAATGAACCATGGAATCCTTCCGCCGCCTTTGAAATAGTCGTCGGTGTTTTTCTGTTTCTTCGAGAAATGCACGCCGATCCATCCCATCAAGCCGAAATAGATGAAAATGACCAGATAGTCCAACCATCCCATGCGTTTGATCCGGCTGTCAATCGTCCCCCTAAGGATCACAGGAGTCCTCACCCACGGAGCGATTTCTCCGCTTGAGACAACGAATCCGTCACCCTTTTTGACCGCCACGCTGGTGACCGGGATGTCCACTCCCTCGACAGGAGCCTCCACCAGAGTCCCGGTAACCGTGTGATACAACCTTACGACATTGTCATCCTTGTCCGGCATGTTGCAGCGGCCACCCAGAAGAAGAATATGATTCGTCCCGAAAGAGACCGCAGTTCCGGCCATCACCGGAAAATCTCCCGGAATCTCCGACCATTCGTTGAGGCGCGGATTGTAAACCCACCCATCGGAAAGCACATTCCAAGGCCCGTCTTCATGGAATTCCCTTCCGCTGAAAAGATAAAGACAATTGTCCAGTCCATCGCTTTGTACGGCGGCCACAGCGTACGCCCTTGACGGTCCGTTCCATGCCGGCAATTCCGTCCAGCCTTTCGCCGGGTTTGACGTGTCAAGGCAATAGAACGCCTTGATGGTTGACTGGTTCGTCATGGTGGAGACACCGCCGGCGACATAGACTTTGCCTCCGATGACTCCGCCGGCCATATTGCTCAACGGGACAGGCAGGGAAAGCCACTCCTCGAAGACCGGTCTTCCATCATCGTCCAAAGTGAGCCTATAGACATTGTCCAGACATTTTTCGGAATCACAGCCGCCCACCAGAAGCAGTCCGGACGGAAGTTCGGCCGTGAAGCCGTAGGCGGAACTCTGCGGCATGGCGTCATGGAACAGATTCCAGCCGTTTTCTTCGGTCCATGTGTAAACATCGCCCCACCAACGTTTCTCACCGCCTTCCGCCGGACGGCCGTCAGGGAAATTGGTGCCACCGGCGACAACGAGAGTCTCGCCGATGTACCCCGAATAGACTCCGGCCAGCCCAATGTTGGCCGATGAGCCAGACGAGGCCGGAGGCAGCTTCAGCTCGTTGTTCCAAATGATGTTTTCAGTCTTTGTCAGTCTTGTGGCCGGACTTGCCGCCGCATTCAGGGCGAAAGCCGCCGAAAGTGTGCTGATCAGCAGTTTGAAAGGATTAAGGTTCATTGATTTTATTACTTTGTCGCCGCGGACGTGTCTTGAGATAGTCCGTGTACAGTTTGAAATGCTGACGGATAGCCTTGAAGTAGGCCTCCTCGTCACGGTTCTTGATACATTCCAACAATTGCTCGTGGCTGACGGTCTCGCCTGATTCCTTCATCCTACGGGCAATCGGTTCAAAGTAATCCTTATAATTGTCCTTTATAAAATCAAACACTGGATGGATAAGCTGCTGGAACTCAATGATTGTCGAATTCCCGGTCATCTCATAGAGCTTCACATGGAAATTGTACTCGCTCACAGGCGCGTACTTGTTGTCACCGAACGCCTCGCCCATCCTCACGATGTTCTCAAGTTCCTCGACATCAGCGTCAGTGATGTTTCGGAATATGCTGGCGGTGCTTCCGATCTCCAATGCGATGCGGAATTCAAGCAGGTCAAAGAGAGTGTCAGTCGTCATCCAGAGCGGGTTGACCATCCTCCTGAAGCCACTCATCAGAGACGGCTCGGCGAGAGTCATGCCCCTGCGCGTGCGGCTTTCGATCATCCCCATCATCTTAAGACGGCTCAGAGCCTCCCTCAACACAGAACGGGCCACGCCCAGACTCTCGGCAAGTTCGTTCTCATGAGGCAGTGCACTGCCGGGGCGGTAACCCTGTTCAGTGAAATACTCAATCAATCTTTCCTCGACCTGATCGACAAGCGTGATCTTCTGTGCCTGAATCCTGAGACTATCCATCTATTTGTCTGATTTTTTATACAAATATATTAGGATTTCTTTGGTTTACCAAATCACGGCCTCGTCACCGAGGGCCGCTTTATAGACATTTCCGAAACGATCCGTGACCGTCACCTCCACCTGAGAACCTGCGCTTGAGCGGACACACCGGAAAAGATGCGGGGTCCTGGTCTCAAGGAACGCCGTCGGACGCTTCACCAGCGATTTGGTCTCGCGGCGGATCCGGACATACATCGGATCATAGCCATAGACCTGCTCCACAGGTAGTTCCACACCGTTCTCCCGGACAGAGACCGTCCATTGAGGATCCCAGTTGAACACATTGACGAGGACGGCGTTGGATCCGGGCTCGCCGCCATATTCCGACGGAATCGTGTTGAGGTCATAGACATTGCATTGGCTCTGGGCCACAGGCTTGTAGTTCGACTTGAACCGCCAGCTGAGGCTGTCACCCTGAAGCCGGAAAATCTGGTAACCGGCCGGGGTCCCGTCATCGCAGACCATCGGAGCGCCGATGTCGTTTATCTTCCATGAAACAGCCGACGCCGACGCGATGTCATGAGATATGATATTCCCCGCAAGCGGAATGACCTGTGTCCGGTGGTGATGCCCGGCGATCATATCCACATGCCTGTACTTGGAAATCATCGCCATGAGCTCGTCAGGAGCGACACTGGAAGACGCGGTATATTCATACCTCATCCTGCCGTCCTCGAATCCAGAAATCGTGTAGTACGGAACGTGCATCGCGACGATAAGGTTCCTGTCCTCAGGCACGGCGGCCAGATCCTTCCGAATCCATTCCATCTGCGTGGAGTCGATTGCATAGGTGAAACCGAACTTTCCGACATAGGTGTCCGCCGGATTCCCCTCCTTCTTCGGGCCGGTTGTGATTATGTCATCCAGCATGAGAATATGGAAGTTCCCGATGTTCAGCGAGTAATAATTCGGGCCGATCTCTTTCCGGAATCGTTCCTCAGCCAGAGACTCCCACTCGGCGAAGGTTCCCTCGCCCCTCTGGTCGTTGTCGTGGTTGCCCATGATATGGAATATGGGAGTGGGGTAACCGTCCATCTCGCGGAGATATTCAGGGAACGAGAAGCCATTCTTATACCATTTCCCGTCCGTTGTCATGTCACCAAGGCACAATGAATATACCTTGCCGGGAGTCTCGCCGATGGTCTTGATGATGTCCGGCAGAAAAGACTTGTGGAACTCCGGCAGGTCCTTGTCAACCGGGTCGCCGGTCAGGTGGATGTCCGTGGTCACGAAAAGTGTCACATCCGATTGATCCGCCTTGTTCAGCTCAAAGTCGGCGGTTTCCTTTCCTCCACCGTTCAGACGCGCGAAAAACTTCGGGATAAGCCCGTCGGCTCCGACCTCATAACCGGACGGCACGCTGACGAACACATAGCCGTTCTCCTTTTTGGAATTCAGCCTGTAACGGCCTCTGGAGTCGGTCTTGACAACCTCGACGCCATCCGAGACGACCACACCTTTCAAGCCTTCGCCTCCACAGCAGACCTTTCCGGTCACCGTCGCGGCGCCACCGCAGCCGGCAAGTGCCAAAGCGGCACCTGCCAGAACAGCGATGTTTGTGAATATTCTATTGACTGTCATAGCATTCATTATTGCTCAGGGGCCATGTAGGCCAGTTTGATGTAAGCCCAATCCTCATCATAGACAGCGTCCTTGGCCGTGACACGATCATTATCGACATGGATGTACGTTATTCCGGCCGCCTTGCCGTCGCCTGCCGCGATGTCCCCGTTGGAGGCCTTGGACCTGCACGGGTCAGCGATGAGCAGACGTACGAAGAACCTGCCATCCTTGACGGTCTCCGGCAGCACCAGACTGAAGTCCAGGCTTTCAGGAGTGTCCTGCTTCAAGAGGGCCACTGAATATGTCACATCCCTTCCCGAACCGGATTCCGACTTGGCAGTGACGGTCTTCTTCGCGTCCTTCCAATCCGTCCCGTCAAACGAGTACTGGACAAGGAAATATTTCGGTCCCCACTGGGTCGCCGAGACATACGCGTTAAGGAATGAAAGCGTTCCGCCCTTCCTGACATCCTCCAGAGGGAAAGTCCAAAGGAAACAGTCTCCGGTGAAGCCGTTGGCCAAACGAAGACGGTTCTTCAGCTGCGACGCCGTGCCGGTCGAGTAGGTCAGAGGAAAGTCCGCCTTGTTGGCTTCAGCCTGAACGAACTCGAACGTGGCGTTCTCCGCGCTTGCAACCGGTCTCTTGTCGAGCCACTGGTCGGCATATTCATTGCCACCCTTCAGCCCCGTCCATGCCCATGAGGCGAGTGTCGTCGGAGCCGGGGTCACATTGGACAGGAACGAATCGTAGTCAGGCGTGTAGGAGGCCGTCACAGATCCGTTCTCAACGGACAGGGTCATCGTCGTGTTGTAGTCGCAGTACATCGGAGAGCGGCAGACAAACGTGTTCCTGTAGGCCGCGCCGTTGAATGTGCCGTTCACGAGCACCTTGACGTCATATTCCTCAATCTTTCCGCCGGGAGTGTAGAGGAGGTACAACTCGTCTTTGACCAGATCCGCCGCGGCGCCGGATGTCGGCGCCACACGTGGATATTCCATGAACTCCGGCTCGATGACACCGAAGTCATTCACGAACGGGTAGGCCATCGCCGGAGCGCTGACAACCTGAACGTAAGACACTTCAAGGCCATCAGCCTCGTTCACAATGTCGAACTTGTTGTACTGGCGGGCCAGCCTAACGAAGACATGAGAGCCGGAGGCGCTGGCCACCAGACTCTCCCCTGTCATCACCAAAGACGTGGCGTTGAGTTCCCCGTCAATGGCCTTGAACCAGAACCCGGAGCGGAACTCATCGTAAGTGGTCTTCCCGATCTCCATGTCAGGATAGACGGCCTTGGAGCCGTTCCCGACCACGATGACCCTTTTCGTCCCGGATGTCGGAAGCACAAGCCTGTCCTGCCAGATGGACACGTCCTTGCCGCCTCTCACCGTCTCCGAACCCTGAGGTTTCAGGCCGAAGTCGGCATATTCAAGAAAATTTCCGTCTGAGGTCACGTTGAAGACCAGAATGTCGAAGTCCTCAACCTCCTTCTCCGCGGCGGTGGCGTCCGATCTTGTCGAGATCAGATCTCCGCCCACCCTGACCTCGACGGTCATTTCCGATTCGGTCTCCGCAAGGGCCGCCGACGTGTTTATGTCTTTCAGATCCACCGAGCATCCGGCCAGAACAAGGACGCCCGAGGCAATCACACTGTAAATTCTTTTCATATCCTTCGATTATTTTAAGCCGAGAGCCGCGTCCACAGACGAGTCGGCTATTCTCATGAAATTGATCATCTCGTTCGGATTCGGCTTCCCGAACATGCCGTAACCCGCCTCGTACATCACCGCCAAGGAGCCGTCAACCATCAGACAGATGTCCGAATATGCCGCCCTGTCCTTCCACACCACATATTCAGTGCTCCATGTCCTGCCATTGTCGGTGCTTCTCGAAAGGCACAGGTTCGAACGGCTTCCGTAGTGACAGTTGCTCAGCACCAAGGTCGATGTCGGAGTCACTTTGTCCATGAAGTTTATCACGGAACCCTGACACCCGGGATCGAGAAGCTCCTCATGGCTTGTCCAATCCGACCAGCTGGATCCGCCGTCCGTGGAGATCGCCTAGGCCCTGTTGGGGCTGGAGAGGCCGACCGTGCGGACGTTCGTCATCAGCGTTCCGTCAGACAGTTCGGTGATGCAGGACTCGTTGCCCCCGATGCGCGTGCTGCCGCCAAGGATCCATGTCTTACCGTTGTCATCCGAATAGACGCAATGCGAATAATTGTCCTTATTGTTATTGTCCCTATGGTTGCAAGGAATCACGAGACGGCCTTTGTAAGCTCCTGTCCTGACCTGGATCGCATGGCACGGACCAGTGGCGTACCACGACCAATCATCCTTCTTGAGGGTGGAGGTCAGATCCTGAGGTTCGCTCCAGGTCTCCCCGTCATTGTCCGAGTAACAGTACATGACCCTTCGGCTGTGGTTGTCGGTGATGGACGGGACAAGCCTGCTGTCCGCGCCGAACTTCGACCAGCACCAGAAAAGATGGATCCTGCCGGTGCTCTCATCCACGACCGGGCACGGGTTTCCGCAGGTGTTGTCGAAATCATCGGCTATGGTGACCATCGGAAGCCACGTCTGTCCCCCGTCCCTGGAGGCTTTCATGACAAGGTCGATGTCACCGATGTCCTTGTTTGACGCCGAGCCGACCGGAGTGCACGGAAATCTGGACTCGTTGCCCTCGTAAAAGTCTGCCTTTGTGTTCCTCGCCTCACAGAAGGCAAGGAGAATCCCGGATTTGGTCTCTATGAGAGCCGGGATACGGAAATAGATATGGTTGTCCTTCCCCGCCTCGAAAACCCTTGAGGTGATCTTGTCCACCTCGATCTCAGGCTCGTCGGGAGTCGTCTTTACGTAATCCTTGCCGAACACGAGCTCGTCGTCGCACGCCGTGAAGGATGACGCCGCCGCCAAAAGCAGCATACTGAATATCAATTTCTTTTTCATGTTCAGATCAATTATAACCAAGTGTCTGACGGATGTTCGGGTTGTCGGAGAAGCAGTCCGCGGCTATCGGCCAAAGCAGGATGTTGGTCTCGTTCTGCCGTCCTTTCAGCGACGGAATCTTTGTGAACACGTAGCCGAACCGGATGTAGTCCCACCAACTCTTGCCCTCGGCGGTGAATTCCTTCAGACGCTCGTTGAATATGGCCTCGTTCATCCCGTCGTACGACATATTCCCGTACATTTCACGGCCGTACGCCCTCTTCGCTATCATGTTCAGCCAAGGAAGAGGGTCACCGCCACGCTCATTCTCGACCTCTGCCTTGAAAAGAACCGCCTCCGCATACCTGTAGAGAGGAATGTCACTGGTGAAATACCTCACGCCGTTCTCCCACTCTCCCGGGAACTTGTTTATCCATGAATATGTCGTCCCGGTCTCCGGCACTGTGAAAATCATGAAGCTCGTCGTGGCCCGGGTGTCCGACGGATTCTCATAGATGAACTTCTGGAACACCTCGGAGAATGAGTACCACTGATCCTGCGAGCCGGTCTTCACGATGTCATTGTCCCTGTAATAGTCCGCGTCGGCGTATTTCGAGGACGGGATGAGGTAGTCATCATAGAACACTGAAACCTGCTCGGTGATCTTCGTGAACGGAAGCGCAAGGATTATCTCCTTGTTCTGCTCGTTGTTGATGTCAAACACATCGGCGTAACTGTCCAGCAGACCGTAGTTTTCATCCCCAAGGACAGCATCGACAGCGGTTTCCGCCTTTGCCAGAGCCTCCGCTCCGGCGGAGCGCGTCCTGTACATCCAAAGGTAATAGTCCGCCCTGAGCATGTTGACGGCAGCCCTTGAACCGGTTGTCCTGTCCGTGGCGGATTCCGGCATGAGGTCTATGGCCTTGTCAAGATCCGTCTCTATCAATTCGTAGATCTTGTTGACATCCTCCCTTGAAGGGAAAAGATCGTCCTGAGCCGAAGACTCGACTCCGGCAAGCATTATCGGCGCGTCGCCCCACACCCTCGCTATCGTGAAATAGCAGTAAGCCCTCAGGAAGTGGCAGTTGGCCATGAGCTCATTCCTGAACGTCTCATTGGTCCAAGTGATGTCATCGACATGCTTCAACGCCACATTGCAGTCATTGATGCACTTGTACAACGACTCCCAGTTCGTGCCTTTCCCCTCAGAGCTGTTCAGCTTGTTGTTGACGTGGGCGGTGCCGTTGAAAGCGCCGAGACCTTTCCCTATCACACCCGAGCGGAAATCCCCCCAGTAAGTAAGATTGGTCTTGTAGGCCGCTCTGAAACTGTAGAAGCAGCCGTACATCCCGGCCTTGAAGTCATCCTCGCTCTTCCACATGCTGTTGGAGTCGATTATCCCGTTCTGGATGACATCCAGCTGACCGAGACAGGATGTCAGAGACGCGGCGGCGAACACCGCCATGATTATTGATTTGATTTTTGATTTCATGATCCCTGTCATTTTTTAGAATGTCAGTTTGGCTCCGAACGACACCTTTCTGGTCGGCGGATACATGGAGTAACCCTCGTAAGTGTCGGAAGTTCCCTGCTCCGGGGATATTCCTTTGACCGCTGTGAAATAGTAGAGGTTGTTCCCTCCGAGGGTGAGCTGCAGGCCCTTGAGGCGCATCTTCTCACAGATATTCCCCGGCAACTTGTAACTGATCGACACATCCCTGACACAGAGGTAGTTCCCCTTGTAGGTGAATATGTTGGACGGCCTGTTGAAATTGCCCTGGCCGGTTCCTGAGTCGTTGGCCCAGAACTTGGCGTATCGGGTCACGTCGCCTTCCTCCTTCCAGCAATCCTTCACGGCGGAGGCCAACGCGTAGTTGCACGAGAACGTGGCGTAGAAATACCGGCTGAATCCTATGTCGTTGATGGAATGCCCGGCCGCATAGTCAAGATAGACATTGAGGCTGAGGTTCTTCCAACGGAACGTGTTGCCGATGCTTCCGAAAAGAGGAGCCTCCGTGACTCCGAGGCAGAACAGATCCTGGTTCTTGGTGATCACGCCGTCCCCGTTGCGGTCCGCCCAGGCATAGTCTCCGGCGAACTTGCGGCCGGCGACCGTTGTTCCGTCCTTGTAGTTATAGCCCTTGGCAAGCTGGTCGTACGGAGCCTTCGCCGCAAGCTCGTCTGTCTGGTAGATGTCGATGGCTTTGTAGCCATAGAACCTGTAGAGAGGCTCACCCTCGGCCAGTCCTCCGAAATAAGTGCCGTCCCCGTTCGAGTACATAGGGTAGGATGATGTCCCCGTGCGGTTCTTGTCCATTCCGTTGTCCGGCAGCTTCACCACTACATTCCTGTTGTAGGAGACAACAAACTTGGTCTCCCAGCCGAAATTCTTCCGGTCAATGTTCTTTGTGGTCAGCTCAAACTCGTACCCCCAGAACCTTACGACTCCCAGATTGGTGGTCACAGAGCCATAGCCCGAGGTGTTTGGCAGATTCATTGAATACAACAGGTCCTGTGTGCGCTTATCATAGTAGTCAGCTGTGATGTAGAGCCTGTTGTCCAGAAGCCCGACCTCGAATCCGAGGTCCAACTGCTTGGTCGTCTCCCATCTGAGATTGGAGTTAGGCATCACGTTGCCTCTGATGGCTGAGTTGCCATTGTACGTCTGTGATGTCACCGCATAACTTCCCGTGGCGGCGTTCACACCGACATTGTTGTTTCCCGTGAGACCGTAGCTCGAACGGATTTTCAGGTAGCTTACCGGCCTGACAGACTTCATCCACGGTTCCTCAGAAATCACCCAACCGGCCGACGCTCCGGGAAAGAAACCCCATCTGTTCGGGGTCATGAACTTTGACGATCCGTCATACCTTGCGACAAGCGTGAGGAGATACTTGTTCCTGTACGCATAGTTGGCGCGGCCGAAAAAGCCCATCTGCGCCACCTTGGTCTCGGAGGAAGTGGCAGTGGTCTCCGCGGACGATGCCAATGTCGGCAGCTTGTCGCTGGTGCTGCCCGTTCCGTAGCCGCTCAGGTAATAATAATTCTCATTCTGATAGGAATATCCCAACATGACATTCATCTCGTGCGCCCCAGCGAAAGTATGCTTGTACTGCGTGAACGCGTCCGCCTTGACCCGCTCCGTGATGTTGATCCCGGCGTAGGAAGGCCGGTTGGAAGCGTCGTAATTAGCCCTGATGAAAGTCGTGTTCTTGTTGCTCATGTCGAAATACGAAGCCCCCAGATTGGCCGTCCAGCCCGGCAGGATCTCCCACTTAAGCTCGCCGCTTCCCGTAAGATTCTTCCTGATCGTGGAGTTGTCCCTGTAATGGTTATAAAATATAGGAGTCTCGGAGGCCTCGTTGTAGCCGGGCACCGGAGTTCCGTCCTCGTAATAGACCATCTGGACCGGCGTTGCGGAGAGTGCCCTTGAAATGGCGTTCCTCTGGCTGGCGTAGGAATCCTGGGTGGTGTACTGGTAGCCCACATTGAACGTGGCGGTGAGGTTCTTCGTGATCTTCGCCTCGATGTTGCTCTTCGCGCTGATCTTTGAATATCCAGTACCGAGACCGATTCCCTCATCATCCAGATAGCCCAGACTGAAATTGTACCTGACGCTCTTTCCTCCGCCATCCACGCCGACATAGTAGTTCTGCCACATGGAAGGCCTGAAAAGCAGACTCTGCCAGTCCGTGTCACAGAACATCAACGTCTTGCTCGGATCCAGAGGGTCGGCCATTGTCTTCCATCCTTTTGGCAGGACATCTCCCTCATTGTAATACCGTGTGGAATAGATGCTCTTGCCCGTGTTGCCGGAGGACGTCGAATGGCCGGATGTCACGTTCCACGACGGTGACGGCGAGATCTGCACGGCCGGACGCAGGATGCTCAGATATTCCTCGGCGTTGAGGAAATCGCGCTCCGTCTCCGGTTCCTGGTAGGCCAGAGTGGCCTCGAATGTTATCCTCGGAGCCTTCTCGTAGCCACCCTTCCTTGTGGTAACGAGGATGACTCCGTTGGAGCCTCTCGCCCCATAGACCGCCGCCGAGGCCGCGTCCTTGAGCACGTCAATGGATGCGATGTCATTAGGATTGATCTCATCCATCGACCTCTCAACCCCATCCACAAGCACGAGCGGCTCATTGGAGTTGTTGATGGAGGAGCCTCCGCGGATCTTCATCGAGAAACCACCGCCTGGAGTGTTGTTCGTCTGGATGAGGTGAAGACCAGAGATTCTTCCTTTCAAGGCTTCCTGCGCAGAGGTGACGGTCTTGTCGGCAAGCTCGTCACCGCTCAGTTTCGCGATTGAGGAAGTGATCGATCTTCGGGAGAACTCTCCGTAGCCGACAACCACAGACTCGTCGAGATTGATCGCGGTCTCCTTGAGCACGACGGTCAAAACGTCATTCACCGAACCAGCTATTCCGACCTCGACAGTGGTGTAGCCAATACTGTTGAAGACCAAGGTCTTGTCAGATGTGGCCACCTCGATCTTGAACAGTCCGTCAATGTCCGCGACAGTACCCTTGCCGCTTTCCTTGGCGATCACCGCTGCCCCGATAACCGGCTGCCCGGACTCGTCAAGAATCTTTCCGGTGATTGTCCTCACCTGGGCGAACGCGTCCAAAGCGAGAGTGAGAATCATCACGGAAAGGAAACATAACTTTCTCATTGTTGGGATTTTAATAGTTATTATTTAGTGCAACATGCTTTATTAATCTTATTTGTCAGACAAATCGGATTAAAAAGACAATGGCAAATATATGACATTTCCACATAACTTCCAAAAAAAGCTCGAAAAGAACGGCAAGTTGATTTTTTTGCCGTACATTTGCTGACGAATCGTGGGATTATGGCGAAAGTTGTGAAATTCATCAAGGATTGGATGTTGCCGCTGGCAATCATCGTGGGGATCTTCTCGTACCTGATTCTGTACTTTATAGATCCGCTGGCCCGGAATGTCGAGCCGGGATTCTCCAAATTCGCCAAGGATGTCCAGCCGGTGTTTATGGCCACGATGTTGTTCCTTCAGTTCAACACGATCTCGCCTCACGATCTAAAATTCCGGAAATGGCACTTCATAGTGCTGGCTTTCCAGATTGTGACATTCGTCCCTCTCACATGGCTGGTCGCGACTATGCCTTCGGGAGATCTCAGAATCCTCGCCGAATGTGCCATGCTCTGTTTCATCTGCCCGACCGCCGCGGCAGCCGGAGTGATCACAAGCAAATTAGGCGGAAGTCTTTCAGACACAGTTTCGTACGTAGTATTAATCAACATCGCTGTCGCGGTGATTCTCCCTATAACCATCCCGATCGTCAACCCGGACACCGGAGCCTCGTTCATCGAAGGATTCACGGCGATCAGCGCGAGAGTGTTCCCTTTGCTGGTTCTGCCGCTTCTTCTGGCGTGGTTCATACGCTACACCATGAGACGGCTCCAGCGCTGGCTGATGCGCTTTACCGACTGGGCTTTCTACTGCTGGGGCATGGCACTGACATTTTCCATCTATCTGGCGACAAGGTCGCTGATGAACAGCGGTATCTCCGTCTGGACAGCGATGATGATAGGAGTCATCTCACTGGTCTGCACGATTGTCCAGTTCGCGGTCGGAAGACTGGCCGGAAGAAAGGCCAACGGAAGCAAGGACCACAAGGTGACAAGACCTGACGAGATCACCGCCGGACAGGCTCTCGGCCAGAAGAACTCAGGCTTCCTGATCTGGCTGGGCTACTCCTACATGACCCCGGTAACCTCCGTCGCCGGCGGCCTCTACAGCATCTGGCAGAACGTCATCAACTCCCTCGAACTCTACGAGCAAAGTCACCGCACCGGAAAGACCATAAAAAAACATTGAGACCTTAGGCTGTTAAGGAACATGAAAAAAATAAGTTGCTTCAGATTAAGAGAAGATTTTCGAGGATAGATCTTTTTTTGAAGAAGGAGTGTGCCGGTGGCACATGACTGATGAGAAAAGAGATCTAGACCGAAAAGATTCCTTAAGATGATGCAGGTTATTTTTTGAATGTTACTAAGTAAGCGGCAAATTAACAAAACCGGACAAAGCAAGGCTCACAGGAAATTATTTCAAAGCATCCAATCGGGCCTGGGCGGAGAGTTTCTCGGTCTCGTCGGGGGTGACGCGGACGAGCATCGGGAGGTATTTCTTCTCCAGCTTTGTGTTCTTGTCGTTGCGGGCGAGAAGGACGCAGTTTTTGATGGCGGTGTAGTCGTCAGGACTCTTCTTCAAGACCTTGTTGTACATCTTGAGGGCATTCTTGCTGTCATGCTTATAGACAAGATAGTACGAGCCGATGTTCGTCATGTAGACAGTGTTGCCGGGATAGTAGCTCAGCATCTTCTCCGACAGTTCCTTGAAAGCGTCGAAGCAATGCGGAGTGCCGATCTTGAAGAAAGCGTAGCAATATTCCTGCATCACGGAAGGGAAAAGGTCTTCACCGGCCTCAACCACGTCAGGATATTCCCATTTCGGGTGGCTGTGGCCATTGTAGTCAATCAGAGCCTTGAGTCCGGCCAACGCCATGTCCGGGCTGTCCTTCTCATAGCCGATCAAGGCCGAGATCTTGAACAGACGCAGATCCAAACGGTTGGGATTCAGCTCAATGGCCTTCTCAATGGCCTGGGTCGCCTTTCCGAACAGCTCGTCATCGTAGGACACAACCTGAAAATAGTTCACATCCCTTCCGAGCGTGTCCTTCAAAGTCAAGGCAGGAGCGTTGCCAAGATATTTGGTGGCATCCATGACCTCGATCGAAGAGGACTGGCTCTTGGTCAGATAGTACGTGAACTTGCCCAAAAGCATGTCCGTGTCCTCCGGATAATCCTTTCCCCAACGCTGGAGAAGGGTCTCTATACCCACACCGTCGGCACCAAGTTTGGAGACCAGCAGCTGATACCGGTCAAGATATTCCTTCTGCGTCGGCTTGGTCTGCGCCGAAAGAGGAAGAAAGGCCATGACGGCCAAAATCACTGATAATATCCTTTTCATATTCATAAACTTACACATCCTTTTTGATTTTACGGCCCTGAGGGTGCAGGTTGTTGCATCTGGTGCCAAGATTCTTCACAAAACCGAGCGGGTGTCCGTCGAAACGGACCAACACAAAACCTTTCGGAGCATCTTTCAGGAATATACTGTCCCTGTGCAGGAACTTCAGAGCCGCTTCACGGTCCAGATCAGCCACCGGGTAACTTCCTTCCGGAAAGGCAAGACTCAAGGCCCAGTCCGCCGACGGCACCAGATTCCGTCCCTTCAGTTCACCTTTGGCCACTCCTGCCTGAATCGGGTGCAACGGATCAAGGGCAGTCACCTCGCGTGCGATGGATTCGGGAATATGTATGAGCAGATTTCCCTTTTTCCTTTCCGTGGCCCCCACGGCCGGTTTTCCGGGAAGCCGGAAGCCAGACGAGCCTGTGTTTTTCACCAGGGCCGAGACAAACTGCCCCTCGCCTTTCACGAATCCAGGCACGAGCAATCCTCCGGTCCTCGTGGCGACCACGCCCTGAAGCGCCGAATAATCATATTCACAAATTCCACCGCCCAATTCGTTTGCCGTCCATTCCATGATCGCGTCATTCTCAGCCTCCTCGAACGTGCATGTCGAATAGACAAGCACTCCGCCGTTCCGAAGAGACGGCCAGACATCGGCAAGGATTCTTTTCTGCCTCGTCGAACAAAGGTTGACCGTGCTTCCCGACCAGTCCTCCACAGCCTTCGCGTCCTTGCGGAACATTCCCTCGCCGGAGCACGGCACATCTGTCACTATGATGTCGAAAAAGCCTTCAAGGCATGCGAACGCCTTGGGGTCCACACTCGTGACCACCACGTTCGGGTCGCCCCACAAAGCCATGTTGTCAGCCAGAACGGAAGCCCTTGAGCGCATCACCTCATTGGAGACGAGAAGGAAACCATTCCCGAAAGCCATCCGCAACGATGCCGCCAGATCAGTGCTTTTTCCGCCCGGCGCGGCGCACAAATCCAGAACCCTGACCGGTCGGGAACAATCCCCGCAAATTGGAAGCAATTCTCTGAATATGCTCCCTACGACCATAGCCGAAGAGTCCTGGACGTAATAGCACCCGCAATGGAACAGCGGATCCAACGTGAATCTCGGTCTCTCACCGAGCATAAACCCGAACGGACTCCACGGAACCCTTTGGACATCTCCTCCAAAAAGGCCCTTGGTAAAGCCCTCGGGATCATCAACTTTGAAAGGATTGATCCGGACAGACACCGATGCAGGTTCATGAAAGGCTCCCACAGCGACCTCGGCTCTGCCGCTTCCTACCGCCCTGGCCAGAATGTCCCGCAGACAGATGTCGTCCAATCCTTGCATCTACTGGTTCCCGTCTAATTTCTCTTTCATCTTACGGAGAGTGTCCTCATCGATCCCGTCCGGCATCCTGCCTTCCGACATCGCCACAAGGCCGTCCACCATCTTGTTCATGGCCTCACGGATCTTTCCGCCAAGCATCATCTTCATCATCAGATTCAACTCGGCATGAAACTCGATGTAGAAGTCCGTCTTGGACGGGTCACTCGGCACGGCGTCGAAATGAAGCGTGCCTCCGAACTGGAACGGAGCCCCGTTGTCGATGAACTCGATGCTGGAGTACGGAGTCCTGTTCTTGACCATAACACCGATCTTGAAGCCCTGCACCGTCGCGGAGATCGTGTCATAATCCGCCTCGACATCCGCCTTCTTGTCCTCCGGAAGAAACTGGAGGAGATTACGCATGTCCACAAAGGCCATGTACAGTTCGAACGGCTGCTTTGAGACCAGTCCGTGTTTGCTTGCTATCTCTGTTGCCATAGTTATATTCCTTGTATTATTGTTTTCTCCATTCCGAAGGGTTCGTCCTCCATTGACGCAGAACCTCGACATCAGACTCCTTGACGTAGCCAGTCGCAGTGGCTTCCTCAATCAGAGCGTCGTAGCAGGAAAGGGTCTTCAATCTCACACCCTCTTCCTCAAACCGCCGCGCCGCAAGGTCGAAACCATAAGTGAATATGGCGACCATCCCCAACACCTCGGCTCCCGCGTCGCGCAAGGCCTTCACGGCTGCAAGGCTGCTCATCCCCGTTGAGATAAGATCCTCGATCACAACCACTTTCGCACCTTTCGGGAGAACGCCCTCAATCTGAGAGCCGGTTCCGTGGTCTTTCGGTTTCGGACGCACGTAAACGAAAGGTTTCTCCATCCGGTCGGCGGCAAGGACTCCGTGAGCGATCGCTCCGGTGGCCACACCGGCCACAATCTCCGCGTCAGGGCACTCACTGACAGCTGTCCCGGCCAACCAACCTGCCACCTTGGAGCGAAGATCCGGATCGGAAAGTATCCTGCGGTTGTCACAATAAATCGGTGAATGCCAACCGGAAGCCCATGTGAAAGGCTCATCAGGCCTGAGCAGGACGGCTTTTATGCGGAGAAGCTCGGAAGCAAGTTTTCTGTCGATGTTTTCCATATTCATTGAAAATGATTCTTAACTTTGCACATAGCATACAAATATAATAGTTTTACGCCAATATCTTACTCACAGGATGCACAGAATTTACCTTGAAAATAGATGCATGATCATCTGCTCTCCTCAGGAGCAGGCCTTGTCCGACCCGAACTCCGTCGAACTTCATCTCGGAGAGAGCCCTGACATCACCTCCTTGGTGACAATGTTCGAGACATCGGACACGCTGGCCAGAATCTACATCCCGACGGAGGACATTGAGGAGACGTATAGACAGTTCTGTTCCAGGTTCAAGGAGGTAAACGCGGCGGGAGGACTCGTGTCGAACCGCCGGGAGGATGTGCTTCTGATACGCAGGAACGGCCTCTGGGATCTGCCCAAAGGACACCAGGAAGCGGGCGAGGACATCAAGGTGACCGCATTGCGGGAAGTCCGGGAAGAGACCGGTGTGGGTGATCTGGAACTCCGGAAGTTCATCTGCGTCACTGACCATTGCTACCGACGTGACGGAATATGGCACCTCAAGCACACATGGTGGTACGACATGCTCTACACCGATCCCGTGAATCTCACCCCACAGCGGGACGAGGACATCACAAAGGCTGCGTGGGTCGCCAGATCAGGGCTTTCCCCTTACCTGAAAAACACCTATCCGTCCATCGTGGAGGTGTTCAGGGAGGCGAAAATATAGAACATTCACGAACAGTGAAACCTTTTTCAGGCCGATTCCGTATATTAAAATATTGACTATAACGGTTGTTATCGAATATGAAACTTTCACAATTCCAATTCCTTCTTCCGAAGGAACGTGTGGCTCAGGAGCCGACAAGGTGGCGCGACGAATGCAGACTCATGGTCGTACACAAGGACACCGGAGAGATCGAGCACAGGATATTCAAAGACATCATCGACTATTTCGGGAAAGGCGACACTTTCGTGTTCAACGACACCAAGGTGTTTCCGGCCCGTCTCTACGGCAAGAAGGAGAAGACCGGAGCGGACATCATGGTTTTCCTGCTGAGGGAGCTCAACCGCGAGCAGCACCTTTGGGACGTGATCGTGGATCCGGCCAGGAAGATCCGAATCGGCAACAAGCTGTATTTCGGTGATGACCAGAGCCTTGTGGCGGAGGTCATCGACAACACCACCTCAAGGGGACGCACCCTGCGTTTCCTCTACGACGGCCCATACGAGGAGTTCAAGCGCTCCCTTTTCAGTCTCGGCGAGATCCCGGTTCCGAAATGGGTGAAGTCAAAGATTTCCCCTGAGGACAACGAGAATTACCAGACCATCTTCGCGAAGCATGAAGGGGCTGTCGCCGTCCCGGCCGCAGGTACGCATTTCAGCCGCGAGTTGTTCAACAGAATGATTCTCAAGGACATCGACAAGGCGTTCATCACAGAACACATGGGCATCGGCCAGTTCCGCAGGGTCGATGTGGAGGATCTGTCCAAGCATAGGATGGACTCCGAAAGGCTTATCATCACCCCGGAGGCCTGCGAGATCATCAACAAGGCCAAGAACGGAGGGCACAAGGTTCTTGCCGTCGGCACAACCGTGCTCAGAGGGCTTGAGACCTACGTTACCACGACCCATGAGGTCAAGCCTTACGACGGCTGGACGAACAAGTTCATCTTCCCGCCTTACGAGTTCTCCGTGCCTGACGCCGTGGTCTCCAACTTTCATCTTCCGGAATCCACGATGCTGATGGCAGTCGCCGCCTTCGGTGGCTTCGACCATGTCATGAATGCCTACAAGGTGGCCCTCGACGAGGGGTACCGATTCGGTCCATACGGAGACGCTTTGCTGGTCGTATAAACGACCAGCATCTTAACCATTCACCCCCAGTCACTACGTGACAGCCCCGGTGGGGCACTGGGGACCGTATTCCCCAGACCCCTTGCGTCGCTACGCGCTGCGCGTGCTTTTCATTCACCCCCAGTCCCTACGGGACAGCCCCGGTGGGGCACTGGGGACCGTATTCCCCAGACCCCTTGCGTCGCTACGCTCCGAAGTCTCTATAGTCTCTATAATTCATTAATGATAATGTCAAAAACTGTCATCTTAGTAAGGGTGGCAGTTTTTTGTTTTAGGATAACAGTGCTGGAGAAGATCAACGGTGATGAAGCCGTCACATTCAAGAGTCGTGACAAGTCTGCTGACATGACTATACGTCCATTTCAGTTTCTCACACAACTCGTCCACGGAGATTCCACGATGACCCTTCAAGGTCGTGGCCAGCCGTAGGACATCATCATATTCAGTCCCTTCCAAGCTTCCCTTGTAATATTCCTCAACAGCGCTTCTGAAATCCTCTTTCTGGCCGACGCTTGCCTTGCCGAGCCCCAGACGCGAGATCAATTCGGCCAAATCCCCGATCTGTTCCGCCACATTCTCCCTGATGAGCAAGTTACAGCCTTGCGAGACCGGATCATCAATCCTGCCGGGCAAGGCATATACATCCCTGCCGTAGGAGGCGGCAAGCCGGGCTGTCATCATGCCTCCACCCTTGATCTTGGACTCTACCAAAATCGTCGCCCGGCATATTCCCGCGATGATCCTGTTGCGCCTAAGGAAATTGATCCTCACCGCCTCCGTGCCGGGAGGATAGTCCGTGACCAACGCACACCCCGGAGTAGATGCGATCGCCTCTCCAACCTCGCGGTTTCCGGACGGATAAAGGTCATCGACACCGGTCGCCATCACCGCCACCGTGGGAAGCCCGGACTCCAATGCCACACGATGCGCCGTGACATCCACTCCCAAGGCCAGTCCGCTCACCACCAGCGGCTTGACCTTGGCACGGGACATGGCCGCCACAATCCTCCGGCACCAGTCCTTGCCATAGTACGTCAGTCCTCTCGTCCCCACCACGGCGACCTGAGGGAGCCCCTCGAACACGTCTTCGGGTGGTGATATTCCTTTATAATAAAGACCCAGTGGAGGATCCTCACACTCCATGAGCAAGGCAGGATAGCCCTTCTCCCCTATCCCGACGAACCGGCATCCGCTCCTCTGAAGATCCTCCAGCTCCATAGCCGCCGACTCGAACGCGCTTCCGGTGATCAGCGGAGCGTATTTCAACCTTGGGCGTGGCCCAAGAATCCGCCCAGCCTCCTCCGGCTTCCTGAACACCTCCTCCGCGCCTCCCGCCTCCTCGACAAGCCTCAACCCTATCTTCGGCTCAAACCCGAAAATCCTGTTCAGGGCACAAAGTCCGGCCCTCTCTTCAAACGACATTTCCATAAACGATTCTTTCTTCCATCTCCCATGAAGACGATGCCACGTCCACACGGAAGAGCCGCCGCAATTTGCCATCTTTTGCGGAATCCGAGGGGGTTTGAAGCGAAAATATTTACGTTTCTTTTGAATATTTCTGTTTTTTATCATGCCGGGACGCATCCCACGAAGTTTTATTTTCCTATCTTTGACACCATGATATTCATAGACACACATTGTCATGTCTCTGACGAAGCCTTTTCCGGAGAGGAGGAGGCCTACATCGCCAGAGCCAGAGAGGCTGGCGTGGACCTCATGCTGCTACCGGACATCGACAGCTCGGAACGTCCGGCCATGTTCGCCCTCGTGGACAAACACCCTGACACTCTTCGTCCGATGATCGGCCTCTACCCCGGCTCGGTCGGAGAGGGCTGGAAGGCCGAGATTGACGACATGGTGCGGTTTCTTGACAGGTGGGAGGCCGAGACAAGACGAAAGGTCGTGGCTGTGGGAGAGATAGGCCTTGACTACCACGAGGGGAAAGAGATTGCCAGAGAGCAGAAAGAAGCCCTTGAATGGCAGCTGGATTTCGCCGCGCGAAGGGGTCTGCCTGTCAACATCCACCTCCGCGACGCGATGGGCGATTTCCTGGAGATAATAAGGAGGCACAAAGGTTTGAGAGGGAATATGCACGCCTACAGCGGCAGCATCGAGTCATTCAGGGAGCTCCAGCAGCTCGGTGACTGGTACATAGGCGTGGGCGGAGTCGTCACATTCAAAAACGCGGGCCTCGCGGAGGTCGTCAGGGATGTTCCGCTTGACCGGATCGTGCTGGAGACCGACGCCCCTTACCTTACCCCTGTTCCGTTCAGGGGAAAACGCAATGAAAGTTCCTGCATACCTCTGATCGCCGCCAAGATCGCCGAACTGAAAGGCGTGACGCCGGAGGAGGTCGCGGGAATCACAACCGACAACGCGAAAAATCTTTTCGGAATATGAAAAAATCCTCCATCCTGATGATTTACACAGGTGGCACGATCGGCATGAGGCAGGATCCTCAGGATCTCACTCTCAAACCGTTCGACTTCCACCAGATCCTTGAGGAAGTGCCGGAACTGAAGAAATTCGCGATCCGGATCGACTCCTACACATTCAATCCGCTGATCGACTCCTCAGACGTGGAGCCCTCCTTCTGGCAGGCACTGGCCTCACTGATCCACAAGCGTTATGAGGAATATGACGGATTCGTCGTCCTGCACGGAACGGACACGATGGCATATTCGGCGTCAGCGCTGAGCTTCATGCTTGAGAACCTGGCGAAGCCCGTCGTGTTCACCGGAAGCCAGCTGCCGATCGGAGTCCCGCGCACCGACGGCAAGGAGAATCTGATCTCCGCCGTGGAGATCGCTTCGGCCAAGGACAGCGAAGGCCACGCGCGGGTGCCGGAGGTAAGCATATTCTTCAATTCCAAGTTATTGAGAGGCAACCGGTCGATCAAGGTAAGTTCAGAGGACTTCAGCGCCTTCCATTCACCGAACTGTCTTCCGCTTGCGGAAGCCGGAATCAGCATCAAGTACAATGACAGCGTCATACGCAAGCCGGTCCGCTGGGACGATCCCTTAAGGATCAGCACCAGTCTGGACACAAGAGTGTCAATCCTGAAGGTACATCCCGGCATCACTCCGCAGGTCATGAAGTATTTCCTCTGCGGCCCGGACATCCGCGCCGCCATCATCGAGACCTATGGCTCAGGCAACGCCCCGTCCAGACAATGGTTTCTGGACATCGTCAAGGAGGCCTCCGGAATGGGAAAGGTCCTGATGAACGTGACACAGTGTCTGTCAGGGACCGTCAATATGGACATATATGCCACCGGAAAGGCTCTGGAAAAGGCCGGAGTGGTCTCAGGAGTGGACATCACGACCGAAAGCGCGCTCGCGAAACTGTTCTATCTGATGGGAAAAACTCCTGACAACGAATGGGTGGAGTCCATGCTCGGAGACAACCTGCAAGGAGAAATTTCCTTATAATTATTGCCAATTGGAAATAATTTAGTAAATTGCAACGGTTTTTTAGAAGGTTTTTGGCCTCCGGAAGCCGCAAGGAAAGATAACTAGTTAATACATTATCAATTAAAATTAAACACACAAAAACAGTTATGAAAAAGTTTTTCATGTTTTTGGCAGTAGCAGGTGTTCTCACCTTCACTGCAAACATCGCATCCGCTCAGGATCAGCCAGCCGCTGACAACGCAGCCGCAACAGAGCAAGTTGAGACCGCGGCCGCCCAGCCAATGACCGCTGAGGACCTCCTCAAGGGTACCGGCGAGGACGTTCCTATGCACCAGCAGATCAAGACCTACTTCATCCAGGGAGGTCCTGGCTTCATGTCCATGATCCTTCTCTGCCTCATCATCGGTCTTGCGCTCGCCATCGAGAGAATCCTTTATCTCTCATTCTCAAAGACCAACACCAAGAAGCTTATCAAGAATGTAGAGGCGGCTCTCGCACAGGGCGGCGTAGAGAAGGCAAAGGACGTTTGCCGCAACACCAAGGGCCCGGTTGCCAGCATCTTCTACGATGGTCTCAACCACTACAATGAGGGTATCGATGTTGTCGAGAAGAGAATCACCTCCGCCGGTGGCGTTCAGATGAGCCTCATGGAGAACAACCTCTCATGGATCGCCCTGTTCATCGCCCTTGCTCCTTCACTCGGATTCTTGGGAACTGTAATCGGTATGGTACAGGCCTTCGACGCCATCGAGGCCGCGGGTGACATCTCCCCTAACATCGTTGCCGGAGGTATGAAGGTCGCCCTTATCACCACCGTCGGCGGTCTTATCGTCGCCATGATTCTCCAGGTGTTCTACAACTATATTCTTTCCAGAATCGACGCTCTCTCAATCGACATGGAGAACGCTTCGATCGACCTTGTTGACGTTCTTGCAAAGAACGAGAAGAAATAATTTGTAGCGACAATTTTTAGAATCTGATTATAATGAATAAGATATTCAAAATAACCGGATGGGTATTGGGTCTGCTCGGAATCGTCTTTGGAATCCTGGCCTTCGTCAACGGAGGCGGAGCCATTGACATTCTCCTCAGGTACACTTACGTGCTGTTCATCGCGGCCGTGGTCATCTGGATCGGACTCTCGATATTCATCTCCGGCAGGAACAACCCTAAGAACCTGCTCAAGGCCGCCGCCGTGGTGGTCGGCATCGCGGTTCTGGTTATCCTGGCATATGTGCTCTCATCAGGAGATCCTGCACTCAATGTCAAGACACAGCCTACCACACAGTGGCTCAAATTGACTGACACAATGCTTCTTCTGACCTACGTCCTCGGTGGCGCCGCGATCGTCGCCATCATCGTGGGTGCCGTCAGAGACGCGATCAACAACAAATAACATCAAGCTATGGCAAGAAAAACACCGGGACTGAACACACAATCGACAGCCGATATCGCGTTCCTTCTGCTCTGCTACTTCCTGATGACGTCCACCATGGACCAGCAGTCAGGTCTGCAGCGCCGTCTCCCTCCTATGCCTGACCAGAATCAGAAGACGGAAGACACGAAGGTCAACAAGCGTAACATCATCATCGTGAAGATCAACTCTTCCGACAGACTGTTTGCCGGTGACCAGATCTTGGATGTTAGCCAGCTCAAGGACAAGATCAAGGAATTCATCACAAACCCGAGCAACGATCCGAACCTTCCGGAAAGGGAGATGAAGATGATCGAGGGTTACGGTGAATATCCGGTTTCCAAGGGAGTCATCTCACTTCAGAATGACCGTGGAACCAGCTACAGAGCCTACATCGCTGTTCAGAACGAACTCGTGAAGGCCATCAACGAAGTCCGTGACGACTTCTGCAAACAGAACTACGGCAAGGCCTACGCCTTCCTCACAGAAGATCAGCAGAAGATTGTCAGGGAAGCTATTCCACAGAACATTTCCGAGGCCGAGCCTAAGGACGTTACCAAAAAGTAAAACAGGAGGACAAGACAATGCCTAATTTTAAAAGAAGTGGTAAAAAAGAAATGCCGGAGCTGGGAACCAGCTCAGACATCGTGTTCATGTTCCTGTTCTTCTTCATGGTAACCTCACAGCTCCGTTCCACGGAGGTCAAGGTAAGAGTTAGACTTCCAGAGGCCACAGAGGTCGCCAAGCTTGAAAGAAAGGATTTGGCTTCATACATCTACATCGGTTCCCCTACCGCTCAGTATCAGAGCCAGTACGGTACCGAGGCGCGTATCCAGCTGAATGACTCTTTCAAGACAACGAACGACATCCGTGACTTCATAGCCGCCGAGCGCGACGCGATGAGCGAGGCTGACCGCCAGTTGATGCAGGTCTCAATCAAGGCAGACGAAGACGCAAGAATGGGTATCGTGACGGACGTGAAGCAGGAGCTTAGGCGCTGCTCCGCCCTCAAGATCATGTACGCTGCCAGAAAGACAGAGAAAAAGTAAACATTCTTGAAATACATTTAGAGAGGGATTGGCCGACAGGTCAGTCCCTCTCTTTTGTGATTGTTCACCGAGTCTCGAAGTGACTGATCAAACAATGTCAGTTCGACATACTCAGTGACCGAATTATCCGAATATTCAAAAAGGTCTTTGACCACCGTAAATTTTATACTATCTTTGTGAGATTGAATCAAATGTCTTAAAAATATGGTAACGAGGAGCAAAGTGAAGGACCTTCTCAAGGCGACTCCGGGACAGGAAGTTCTCGCAAAAGGTTGGGTAAGGACCAAAAGAGGTAACAAACAGATCAAGTTCATCGCCCTTAACGATGGCTCGACGGTAAATAATATACAGGTAGTGGCTGACATGGCCAACTTCGATGAGGCGCTCATAGCGAAGATCACTACCGGTGCGAGCATCAGCGTGACCGGAGACCTGATCGAGTCAGTCGGCAGTGGCCAGGCCGTCGAGATCCAGGCAAAGGAGATCGAGGTGTTGGGCGAATGCGACCCTGTAAGGTACCCGCTACAGAAGAAGAACACTTCTCTTGAATATCTCCGCACGGTGGCTCATCTCCGTCCGAGGACCAACACTTTCGGAGCGGTGCTGAGAATCCGTCACGCCATGGCGTTCGCTATCCACAAATTCTTCAACGACAAGGGATTCGTCTATCTCAACACACCTCTCATCACCGAGTCTGACGCCGAGGGTGCAGGTGATATGTTCCAGGTGACCACACTCAACCTTGAGAACGTGCCTAAGAAAGAGAACGGAAAGGTTGACTTCAGCAAGGATTTCTTCGGAAAGAAGACGTGCCTTACCGTGAGCGGCCAGCTGGAGGGCGAGCTTGGAGCGACCGGCGTGGGAGAGATCTACACTTTCGGACCCACATTCAGGGCCGAGAACTCCAACACTCCAAGGCATCTCGCGGAGTTCTGGATGATCGAGCCGGAGATGGCGTTCTACGACATCAACGACAACATGATCCTCGCGGAGGAGTTCGTGAAATTCCTCGTGCAGTACGCTCTCGACAACTGTGCGGACGACCTGAAGTTCCTCAACGACAAGTACGATGACGGTCTGATCGAAAGGCTCAAGAGCGTCCTTGGAATAGATTTCCAGAGAGTGACCTACACGGAGGCCGTGGAAATTCTCGAAGAGGCTGTCAGGAACGGGCAGCAGTTCGAGTACCCGGTTCACTGGGGAACGGACTTCCAGAGCGAGCACGAGCGGTTCCTCGTGGAGAAACACTTCGGCAAGCCGGTGATCCTCACAGACTTTCCTAAGGACATCAAGGCCTTCTACATGAAGCAGAACGAGGACGGAAGGACAGTCCGCGGAATGGACGTGCTCTTCCCGAAGATCGGCGAGATCATCGGCGGATCAGAGAGAGAAGCCTCATTGGAGAAACTCGAGCAGAGAATCGACGAACTCAAGATGAGCCGCAAGAACCTCGAATGGTACATCGACACCCGCAGGTACGGAACCGTGCCTCACAGCGGATTCGGACTCGGATTCGAGAGACTGCTGCTCTTCGTCACCGGCATGGCCAACATCCGTGACGTGATTCCGTTCCCGAGGACACCGAAGAACGCCGAATTCTAAAAATCAACGAATATGTTAGTGATCGGAATAGCCGGAGGCTCAGGTTCCGGAAAGACCACGGTCGTCAACGCGATAACCGAGAAACTCAAGGAAAGGGTTGTGGTGATCCCGCAGGACTCCTACTACAAGGATTCCAGCCATCTCCCCTTGGAGGAGAGGCAGCAGATCAACTTCGACCATCCGGACGCCATCGACTTCAAGCTTCTCTGCGGACAGCTTAAAGACCTCAAGAACGGCAAGGCAATAGAGCAGCCGGTATATTCCTACATCACTTGCTCAAGATCGAAGACTGAGACCGTGACCGTGGAACCGGCGGAGGTCATCATCATCGAAGGCATTCTGGTGTTCACCTGCAAGGAGTTGCGGGACCAGATGGACATCAAGATATTCGTGGACGCCGATGACGACGACCGCCTGATGAGGGTCATGGCAAGGGACATTCTGGAAAGGGGCAAGACAGTCGAGACGGTGATCGAAAGGTACACGAAGACCGTCAAGCCGATGTACCTCCAGTTCATCGAGCCGAGCAAGCGCTATGCTGATTTGATCATCCCTCAAGGAGGGCATAACAAGGTCGCGATCGACATCATCTCTGCGACTATAGAGAAATCATTGAGGGAACAAGGGAGAAACAGGTAAGCCGCCGGATTCCGGACCGGATATATTCATTGATGCTATGAAGAGCGACGACAGGGCAGGACTTTACATCACCATCATATTCCATCTGATGGTTGTGATTGTGTTGCTCGTCTGTCAGATCTCTTCCGCTCTGAAGAGGGAAAACACGTTCGTGCTTGACTTCTCCAAACAGGAAAAGGTTGAAAAAGAGCGTGCCGAGCGCAACCTCAAGGAAGAGGTCAGCGAAAGGCTCGACAGGATGCTGGCGGAGGCCGCCGGCGTACCGGTCAGGAATGTCGCGGTGGACAGGGGCGCTCTCAAGGATGACCGCAACACCAACGCCGAGGAACTCTACAGAGAGGCCGAGAAGCTGGCGCAGGATCTGAAGAACGGGCCGAAGCTTGACGAGCCGGACGAGGATTATGCGGCGGTCAGCAAACCGGTCCGGCAAAAGGAGGAACAGAAAAAATCCTCATACAATGGACCGTCGGTCGTCTCCTACGAGCTTGAGGGAAGAAAGGCCAGCAAGCTTTCCATACCTGCGTACAGATGCCTCGGAGCCGGTCATGTGACGGTGGTCATCACAGTCGATCCTTCCGGGAAAGTGCTCAACGCCAAGATCCAGGACGAGGTGTCGTCCGATGACAGGTGCCTCAGGGACTTCGCGGTAAGAGCCGCCAGACTTTCACGGTTCTCCGCTTCAGGGACAGCCCCGGCCAGACAGGTGGGCAACATCGTTTATTTGTTTGTGGCCCAATAATATTTCTTATCTTTGCGGTTAAGGCTGATGAACAGAAAGACACTGACCATACTTATCGCGACGGCGGTGATCCTCATCGGAGGGATCGCCTTCGCGGTGGCGAGGTTATACTCAGAGACAGGTTCCGGTACGGTCGATGGCTCGCGCTTTCTGGAGGACCACCAGTTGGTCAAGGCTGTGCCGTCAGACGCGGCCGTCGTTGTGTGCTTCAGGAATTTCGGACACGCATGCGAGCTTCTTGGCGACTCTCTGGCTGTCTTCGGGGAATTGGCCTCCAACAAGTTTGACAAGATAGCCGCCACCCAGGCCGGAAGCCTCAAAAAGGCTCCGGCCATCATGTCTGTACACTATAGCAAGGACATGCCACCGCTCTTGATCCTTGAGGCCGGGAAAGCCCTCGCCGACAGCACTGCGGAACTAAGGAACCTTCTCGCCGCGGCGGATTCCTCTGGACTGCAGACCAGAATCAATGGGAACCTGCTTCTGATCTCCTCGTCGGAGACAATCATAAACTCCTCGGTCAGACATCTTGAGGAGGGACATAGCATACTGGAGGCAAAGGGGTTCACGGAAATCGCCTCGGCTTGTACGGCGACCGGAGAAGACGTGATCTTCCTCTCCAACGCCTATGCGGACAACATTCTGGGATCATTCATGTCCAGAAAGCACCGGAAAGCCCGCTCTTTCATCAAGGATCTTTCAGAATGGACGGCATTTTGCGTCACAGGCCATTCCGAGTCCGGAGCGGGAATGCGGGGGACCTTGCTCTACAGTAACGATCCCTACTATTACCTGAATGTCCTCAGCCATGCCGGCCCGTCCTCCGTCGAAATCGCTGACGCTGTGCCCGGGAATGTCGATTTCATTATGGACATCCCGATCGGAAACATCACCGCCTACATCAAGGCCTACAGGAATCACCTTGATTCCAGAAGTCGTCTCGACAAATACGAATCCGTCCTTCAATCCCAGAAAAAGAATACCGGAAAGAATGCGGAGGAATGGGCTCAATCTCTTGACATCAAGGAAGTAGCTGTCGTCAACCTGCATTTCGGTGAGAAAGTGCGGCGGATCCTCATGCTCAGACCCGGGACCAGACAGCCGGCGGAGAAAGTAAGCGGGATGAGTTGCGCCGGTTTCGCCCGCACGGTGTTCGGGGAAGCATTCTCCGGAGATGATGAAAGTACCTGCGCATCGGTCGGAAAGTGGATTGTCATCGGAGCGGCGGAATGTGTGGGGAAATATTCAGAGACAGATTTTCTGCAGGAAACGCTTGCCGTCAGATTGAAGTCGGAGGGACTTGACAGGATTCCGCAGAAGAACTGCGGAGCATGGATGTACCATTCGCTCAGCGAGGATCCCAATCTGCTGGACGCCAACTTCTCCCCTATGATGGCCAAGGGGCTCAGGAATATTCTTAAAGGTGCGGCGTACGTGCCTGTGGTTCTGTCCGTGGTCTCAGACGGCGGACAGCTGGCCCTTAACTTCAACCTCGACAGGGTAGAGGTGAGCAAGGGTACGGCTGCCCTGTCCTCGGCAAGGGACACAACCGTGGTTGTCCCGGAAGGGCCTTTCAAAGTCCTGAACTGCGCCACCGGGAAGACCAACACCCTCTACCAGAACAGCCACCTGTCAATATGCCTGCGAGACGAGAACGGAAAGGATGTCTGGGGCGTGCCGTTCAAGTCGAAGATCCGCGGCTACGTCCAGGAAGTCGATTACTACCACAACGGAAAGATTCAGTACCTGTTCGCGGCCGGATCACAGATGTACCTGATTGACAGGCTCGGACGCTTCGTCTCGGGATTCCCTGCCGAGACAGGCAAGAAAATTGCGGCAGGACCTGCCGCGTACGATTTCACGGGAGCCAAAGGCTACACAGCGATGCTCCTTCACACAGACAACACCGTAGGCTATTATGACCTGCACGGGAAGCAGGTTCCTTCCTGGAAAGGGATAACGGCAGATGAGACGATAAAGAGCCTTCCCGAGCTTCTGGAAGGGAATGGTAAAAAATACTGGGTGGTCAGGACATCAGCCCAAAGCATGGTTTTCCCGTTCAGCGGCGGAGAGCCTTTGATAAAGGGCGAGGGCAACAAGATGATCCGGCCGGACAGCAAGATCGAGATCACGGACAAAGGGTTCAGAGCGGTTTGTTACGATGGCAAGGAAAGAACCTTCAAGCCCGGCAAATAAAAACGAACATTATGAACGAATTCAGATTCGAATCTGTGAACAAGCTCCTTGAAGAGAGCTTCAGAAAAAATTGGGACAGGCTTGCGCTTTCCAACTATCAGGGAGTGAGCCTATGCTACAGGGACGTGGCAAGACGCATCGAGAAACTGCACATCGCATTCGAGAAATGCTTTCTGCACAAAGGCGACAAGGTGGCCATCTGCGCCCGCAACCAGGTGAACTGGGCGGTGAGCTATCTGGCCGCGATGACCTACGGAGCCGTGCCGGTGCCGATCCTCCACGAGTTCAAGCCCGGGAATATTCATTACCTTGTCAATCACTCGGAGGCCAAGGTCCTCTTTGTGGATGACGTTGTCTGGGAGGGTCTCAGCGCCGACGAGATGCCGGGACTGTTCGCGGTGGTGCGCATCAACACCTTCCAGCTGCTATATTCAAAGGTTCCCCGCATCACGGAGGCAAGGGAACACATGAATGAATATTTCGGTAAACGCCACCCCAACAGCTTCGAGCCGGAGGACCTCAACTACTACAAGGACTCCCCCAACGAGCTGGCGCTGATCAACTACACCTCCGGAACCTCCGGTTTCTCCAAGGGTGTGATGATCCCTTACAGGGCGCTTTGCTCCAACATTCAGTTCGCGAAGCACGTGCTTCCGGAACTGAACAACCAGACGAACGTGGTGGCCATGCTCCCGTCCGCCCACATGTACGGAATGATGTTCGAGTTCCTCTTCGAGATGACGATCGGGGCCCACGTGCATTTCCTGACAAGGGTGCCGAGTCCGAAGATCATCATGCAGGCTTTGGCCGAGGTCAAGCCGAACATCATCGTCGCTGTGCCTCTGATCATCGAGAAGGTCTATAAGTCCAAGATCCAGAAGATTGTGGAAAAGGGTAGCGTGAAGACCTTGCTCAAGGTGCCGGTGATCGACAAGATGATCCAGAAGAAGATCTGCGGAGAACTCGTGAGCGCGTTCGGAGGCAACTTTGTGGAAGTCATTATGGGCGGCGCGGCGTTCAACAAGGAAATCGAGAAATTCTTCTGGGACATAGCGTTCCCTTACACTGTCGGCTACGGCATGACGGAATGCGCCCCGATCATCACCTACGCGCACTACGATGACAAGAGGCTCTACTCCTGCGGAAAGGCGGCTTTGAACATGTCCATCCGCATCGACTCCCCTGACCCTGAGAACATCGAGGGTGAGATCCAGACCTACGGCCCGAACATCGCCCTTGGTTACTACAAGAACGAGGAGGCCACCAAAGACCTCTTCACGGAGGACGGATGGCTCAGGACCGGAGACATGGGCATCATCGACAAGGACGGATACCTCTACATCAGAGGCCGTTATAAGTGTATGTTCCTCGGACCGAACGGCCAGAACATCTATCCAGAGGAGCTTGAGTCCGTGATCAACTCGTTCGCTTATGTCGTTGACTCGCTTGTCATCGAAGACAATGGAGGTTTGACAGCGCTGGTTTACCCGGACTACCATCTGGGCGAACTGGACGGAATGAACCGCGATGATCTGGAGAAGACCCTGACATCACAGCTTCCGGAAATCAATAGGGAGATCCCTAATTACGCACAGATCAAGAAGATCGAGTTTATGCCGGAGGACTTTGAGAGAACACCTAAGAAGAGCATCAAGAGATACCTCTACCAAAGAAACAAATAATGGAGAAATTCGACCAGCGATACCTTGAGATGGCCGAGATCTGGGCCAGGAACTCCTACTGCAAGAGACGGCAGGTCGGAGCGATTCTGGTCAAGGACAGGATGATCATCTCCGACGGCTACAACGGGACGCCGTCCGGATTCGAGAACGTCTGCGAGGACGAGAACGGAGCCACAAAGCCATACGTCCTCCATGCCGAGGCCAACGCCATCACCAAGGTCGCGAAGTCAGGCAACAGCAGCCTCGGGGCGACCCTCTACGTGACGGCCTCCCCGTGCATCGAATGCTCGAAACTGATCATTCAGGCAGGCATAAAAAGAGTCGTCTATAAGGATGAATATCGCCTCACGGACGGAGTTGACCTGCTCCGCAAGGCTGGAATCAAAGTTGAAAAGATAGATTAGGATGAAACGAATATCTTCCATCTGGATCGCCATTATGGGAATAGTCGTGGGCGCGCTGATTGTGCTGGCCTACAACGCCTACAGCCAGAAAAGGAATATGCTCCGTGTACAATACGGAGACTGGCGCAAGCTGAATCTGATCCTTGACCAGATCGACAAGAACTATGTTGACACGATCAATGTAGGGAAAGTCACCGATGCTGCCATCACAGCCGCGCTGGCAGAGTTGGATCCGCATTCTGTCTATATGCCACCTGTCGAGCTGACAGAGGCCGAGACCGACCTGGCCGGCAATTTCGATGGAATCGGCATCCAGTTCAACGTCCCGAACGACACGGCCATCGTGCTGGAAGTCATCCCGGGAGGTCCGTCCGAGAAGGTCGGTCTGCAAAAGGGCGACAGGATCCTCAAAGTCGGGGACAAGGACATCGCCGGAGTCAGATTCCCGCAGGACAGCATGGTCCGCAGGATGAAGGGTCCGGCCGGGACCAAGGTCACGGTAACAGTTGGCAGAGGCAACGAGACAATTCCGTTCGAGATCACAAGAGGGAAGATTCCGATGCACTGCGTGGACGCTTCGTTTATGATCAACGACACCACCGGCTACATCAAGCTCTCCAAGTTCTCCAGAACGACATTCACGGAGTTCTCACAGGCCAGCGCCACACTGCTCGGGGAAGGGATGAAGAAGCTGATCCTCGACCTGCGTGACAACACCGGCGGCTATTTCGACCAGGCCCTGCTGCTTTGCGACATGTTCCTCAAGAAAGGAGACGAGATTGTCTACATGCAGGGACTACACCGCAAGAAGGACGACTACAAGGCCGACGGCAAGGGCCTCCTTCAGGACATTGACCTGACCGTGCTGATCAACGAGTCAACGGCCTCCTCAAGCGAGATATTCGCCGGGGCGATGCAGGACAACGACCGTGGCCTCATCATCGGACGGCGCTCGTTCGGTAAGGGACTCGTGCAGGAGCCGGTCTATTTCAACGACGGATCAGGGGTGCGTCTGACTGTCGCGAGGTTCTACACTCCGTCCGGCCGCTGCATCCAGAAGCCATATTCAGAAGACTACCAGTACGACATCTACAAGCGCTACGCCGACGGTGAGATGTACGACGCGGACAGCATCAAGGTCGATTCCACGGCGGCGTTCAAGACGGTCGCGGGAAGGACGGTCTATGGCGGCGGGGGCATCATCCCGGATGTGTTCGTGCCTGTTGACACCACCAGAGCCACGAAATTCTACATCGCCTGCAACAAGAAAGCAACGCAGATGCGGTTCTCATCGGCGATGTTCGATAGGTACAAAGACCGCCTCTCGGTGATAGACGACTACAACGAGCTGAACAAATTCCTTGACAGCGTCAACCTCTCCGCCGCTTTCCGTGAATATGCCTCCTCGAAGGACGGCATCGTCTGCACCCAAAAGGAATGGGAAGAGACAAGTGAATATCTCCTCCCGCAACTGCGCGCCCTCGTGGGACGTTATTCCAAGCTCGGTGAGAACGCCTTCTACAAGATGTACCTCAACATCGACCCGACCCTTCAAAAGGCTATTGAATCGGACTCACACATTCGCTATTGAGATTTAAGGAGATCCCTAAAAAGACATAGCGATAGAATCACTAAAGATTTTGTCACTGTCAGTACGCATCCTGACGGTGATCAAGTGCCCACCAGGCGTGGAAGGCGTCTTCTCAAAACACAGACGGAACAACGGGTATGGAGAGTCGTAGCCAAGAAGTATCAAGTCCTCGGGCGTGACATCCGACAGCATTTTGTCTATCGGGTGACACGTGAGTTTCTGACCGTTTATGGTGCCAACACTATTCCCGATAAATTTTCCCGCATAATTGACGAATGAAAGGGACACATTATTGACAGAGAAGACATAATAGTCTCTGTAGCCGCTTGAGATGAATTTGTATGGCGAGAAGGATATGAACCGGCATAGGTCATTCAGACTCTCTCCCGCCGGATGATTCTCGTCAAAGTCTTTGTCTGATGTGACAGTTATCTCTGTGAAGTCCTCAGAGATATAACAACTGCCAGAAAAATCCACGTTATTTATCACACCCACCTTTTGATTGTATGAAAGGTCGTTATGCTTTCTGCACAGACTCTCATACTTGAACGCGTCCTTGCCGTCCATCAGGAAAGTATATCTTTTCGCCCTATCCGTCTGCACAGGCCTGACATTTATAACAATCCTGCTTGAAGTCGCCTCCAGACTAATGGCCTTGATGTCCATATAAGTGGTCACATAGGCTGGGCAATTCCTCAACACGGATCCACAGCATCCAGACAAGCCGATCATAGGCAAAATCAGCAAAACAATCCTAATCAGTCTTAACGGGTTTATCATAAGTAATTGTGTTAAATAGATACCAATATTTCTCATTTTGAGGAGTACCTGAATAATCATAGCTTACGCCTTCATTAGTCTTAAAAATTCCAGACACAAAATAACCATTACTATTCCCAAGCCACCCCCAATTACAATGGACAATATTCTGCGTTTTATCAATTCTGCCTTCTGGCGAAGTGTAATTTCTAATTTTATATCCATCTATAACCCAAGCGTGCCCATCCACTATCCCTGCCACGGCAGACATAAAAACAGGGCAGCCACTATCCAATGATTTCATCACAGTATTTTCATTGTAGCCCCATTTAATATTAACGTTATTATAGCCCAACAAGTCAAAAGTACTTTTAGCCTTAGACGGCAATGCAAATCCAAATGAAATCCCAAAGATTTTCCCATAATACACGTCACATGCATTTCTTGAAGACAAAAAGCGAATGTAATTCTTAGCTATACCCAGAGAGTCCTCTGAATTATCCACATCATGAATATTACGAACCGCTTTAAGCAAAGAATAATCTATTTTAACTCCATTGCATATCAAATTTGGGTATTCGTGATAGGCCACAATCTGTCCCACAGCAATCGGTACACATCCAGCAGGAGCCTTTTCTCGCTTAAACCATCCAACCTTTGGGCACAAATCATTAAAAGGACTTCCTTGATTCCATATCGTTTCCAATTTACAATCGACATTTTTAGACACTATCCATCTATTATAATCAACACTATCAGGTTATGGGAATGGCATATCCACAAAAGTTGTGTCAATCGATGCGTAAGATGCGTAAGAATAACATAAAACAGCAACAAAGTTCTCTTCAGAATATGTCCCAACATATCCTGCGGAACTCATCTCATTATATTGGTTTTCGAAAATGTCATCATCATCGCTTGGCTCGTATGAGCAGTATGGTTCAAAATTATCACACGTGATAACTCCCTTTTCCGTTACTGCCAAGACTTCATCGTCTATTCTTCTATCAGCTGCAAGAATAGCATAACCACCATCATCAGGAAAGTTTAACGCATACAGCAAAGGTGTTTCTTCGTTAGCACTTCTTGTGGAAATTCATCTATGTGGTATTGATATTACATTATCAAAATCCAAACCAGAACATCTTGTCGTTGGTTCGCCTATAGACTCTAAAAAAGTCTTTAGATTATCTATGGCCTCAGCAACAGGAATAACATAATGAGAGTCACAAATTTCCTCAGGATTATGCGGGTGATCAACACTATCATTGACACCTTCGCACCCTAATAGAATAAAAGATAAAAGAGTTAAACCAAGTAATAATCTTCTCATAAAACAACATCGTTTGAACAAGGACAAATATAGTCAAACGTTTTAAAATAGCAATACCAATAAGAAAAGTTTCAGAGAGAACTACTTTTACGATGTGCGAGAATTTACCGTGGTGGTAAAACACCTGATTATCAATAAAATAATCTACCATACTTCCGGGGGTTAGGGCGGGGAATATAGTAGATTATCTCACTGGTAATCAATCACTTATCCACCACGGGAATCTATGGAGACACAGGTACAGTGGCAACAGGCTCAGCGACCTCGGCGGCAGATGAGACACTCATACACAAGATTATGCACTGCCTGAAAAAGGCTATTGAATCGGACTGACGTAGTCTTTGACATCCTGGCCGGTGACGGGATTGCCGCCGAGGATCATCAGGCGCTCCACCACATTGCGGAGCTCGCGGATGTTTCCGGTCCAGGACTTCTCCTGAAGCATCGCAAGGGCCTCGGAAGAGAATGCCTTGACAGGCATCCCGGACTCAGTGCTGATCTGATTGACAAAATATTCAGTGAGAAGAGGGATGTCGGACTTTCTCTCGTCCAGTGAAGGGACCTTGATGACGATCACGCTGAGGCGATGGTAAAGGTCTTCCCTGAAGTTGCCCTTAGCGATCTCGTCCTGAAGGTTCTTGTTCGTGGCGGCCACGACCCTCACATCGACTATGATGTCCTTGTCGCTGCCGACCCTGGAGAGTTTCTTCTCCTGAAGGACGCGAAGCACCTTGGCCTGGGCGGCGAGACTCATATCTCCGATCTCGTCAAGGAAGAGCGTGCCTCCGTCAGCCTGCTCAAATTTTCCTTTGTGCTGCTTGATGGCCGAGGTGAACGCACCTTTCTCGTGGCCGAACAGTTCACTTTCAATCAATTCCGAAGGAATGGCCGCACAGTTCACCTCGATGTAAGGCATCGCGCTGCGGGCGCTCTGCTCGTGAAGGCTTCTGGCCACAAGTTCCTTACCGGAGCCGTTAGGGCCTACGATCAGCACACGGGCATCCGTCGGGGCAACCTTCGAGATGATGTCGAGCACGTGACGGATCGGTTCTGACTCACCTATCATCCGCTGTCCGTAAATCTTCTTCTTAAGGGTCTTGTTCTCGGAGATTATTGTGGCCTTCTCCGAGGCGTTCTTGATGGTGATCAAGATCCGGTTCAGATCCAATGGCTTCTGGATGAAATCGAAAGCGCCTTTCTTGATGCACTCCACCGCCGTGTCGATGTCTCCGTGACCGGAGATCATCACGATCGCCGAATCTATGCCCTCGGCGACCATCTTGTCCAGGACCTCGGTTCCGTCCATTCCCGGCATCTTGATGTCACAGAAAATCACATTGTATCTTTCCTTGTCCACCATCGCAAGGGCGGTCGCGCCGTCCTCGGCCACATCCACATCATAGCCCTCGTCCCCGAGGATTTCCTTCAGAGAGTTCCTGATGGCCCTCTCGTCATCTACAATCAATATCTTCATAGAAACACGTCTTTGTTCTTGCCTATAAGTAACCTAACAGCCCGCATCATCCTGCCCGGCACGATGGTGAACGCGGCCTTCCCTATAAGTAACCTTCAAAAAACAACCCGCATCATCTTAAGGAATCTTTTAGGTCTATATCTCTTTTCTCATCAGTCATGTGCCACCGGCACACTCCTCCTTCGAAAAAAGATCCATCCTCGAAAATCTTCTCTTAATCTGAAGCAACTTAGTAATCATTAAAAAATAACTTGAACAATTAGTATATCTTTATAGTCTATATTTCATTTCTCATCAGTCGTGTACCTCCAGTACACTCCTTCTTCCAAAAGAAATCTATCCTCATGAATCTGACACAAATTTAGTTCAACTTATTTTTTAACGCTTACTTATTATTATCATGTTACTAAATCGCACATTCCGTTTCCGCGGAACTCACTCCTTCAGATAACGGTAACATTACTTGTTCTGGAATGATATTCCGTAATACAAATATCGGACAAATTTCTTTCTTTGGGAAATGAAAGGATAACTTTGAAGCAGTTTTGATTTGTCTGTTTGTTTGATGATTGTTTCACCCCAAAGAACATTTCAAGTAACCTTCAAAAAAATAACCTGCATCACTTTAAATTTGCAATATATT
>ULTB01031930.1_pt1 | contig 44655 bp, 46 predicted proteins | sample 1957251 | NCBI WGS metagenome assembly ULTB01 (sample SAMEA4835724, study PRJEB28245) | human gut metagenome | biome: gut microbiome; material: fecal sample | place: Denmark | collected 2008
AACAACATCCCTGCGGAAGCAGAGAATGGGAAGTACTCCGCGTGGGAGCGGACTTTCGACTGAAATGTCTGGGCTGCGGTCACCAGATTATGATCGCACGGAAATTACTAGAAAAAAATGTGAAAGAAATCGTTGAAAAAGCTTGAAAAGTGCACGGGGATATGGTAACATGTTTTTTCGTGAGACACTTTATTCCTTGCTCATATGTGAAATATGGGCCAGAGACCAAAAGGAGGTAACTAACATGAACAAGTACGAATTAGCCGTTGTTGTTAGCGCTAAGATCGAGGATGATGAGAGAGCAGCCGTTGTTGACAAGTGCAAGGCACTGGTTGAGAGATTCGGCGGCAACATCACAGAAGTGGACGAGTGGGGCAAGAAGAAGCTTGCTTACGAAGTTCAGAAGATGAAAGAAGCTTTCTACTACTTCATCAGATTCGAAGCTGAGAGCACTGTTCCTGCAGAGATCGAGAGCCGTGTTCGTATCATGGACAACGTGATCAGATACTTATGCGTTAGACAGGACGAGGCATAAACAGAAAGCGAGAAGCGAAATATGAATAAAGTAATTCTTATGGGACGTTTAACAAGGGATCCTGAGGTGAGATATTCTCAGGGAGCTACCGCAACAGCGATCGCTCGTTTTTCCATTGCAGTAGATAGAAGATTTAAGCGTGATGGCGAGCCGGATGCTGATTTTATTAACTGTGTAGCGTTTGGTAAGACTGGTGAGTTTATCGAGAGATATGGCCACAAGGGAACAAAGTTCGTTGTGGAAGGACGTATCCAGACCGGCAGTTATACCAATAAGGATGGACAGCGTGTGTACACTACCGATGTAGTGGTTGAGAACGTAGAGTTCGCAGAGAGCAAGAATGCATCTGCCGGCAGTAATGACGGTGGATACCAGAACGCTGGTTTTGGTGGTGGTAATAATGCCCCCGCTCCTTCCGGAGCCGGTGATGGTTTTATGAACATCCCTGACGGCATCGATGAAGAATTACCCTTTAACTAAGTTTCAGTGACAAGCGGAGCTGACACCCGCCTCTGCCCTGACAGATTCCGATAGGAGGTAATAATAATGGCTTTTAATAAGACTGAGAAGACCGATTCTCCGATGAGAAAAAAAGGCGGTATGCGCAGAAGAAAGAAAGTTTGCGTATTCTGTGGTAAAGATAATGTAATCGATTATAAGGATACAGCTAAGCTGAAGAAGTATGTATCTGAGAGAGGTAAGATCCTTCCTCGTCGTATTACCGGTACCTGCGCAAAGCATCAGAGAGCACTGACCGTTGCCATCAAGAGAGCACGTCACGTAGCACTTATGCCTTACGTAGCTGAATAATTCAGACTAAGACAGTAGTAAGAGACCAGCCGCAAAAGTGGCTGGTCTTTTTTCGACGTATGCAAGGAGACGAAGCGGCATGAGAAGAATACCAATCACAGATTTACATACACCGGAACTGGAGATTTACAACGAACGCAGGGAAATACAGCTGCTCCGCTATTACGAACCGGCGCCCGGGTTGTTCATTGCGGAGAGCGCAAACGTGATCCTGCGGGCGCTGACGGCGGGATACGAACCGTTGTCGCTTCTGATGGAACAGAGAGAAGCGGATTCCGAGAAGGGAAGAGAAGTCCTGGGGCGGATCATGGAGAGATCGGAGGAAATTCCTATCTATGTGTCATCTAACGAGGTATTATCCCAGATCTCAGGCTTCAAGCTGGCGCGTGGCATGCTCTGTGCCATGCGGCGGAGAGCTTTGCCGAAGATGGAGGAGCTGTGTCGGGATGCCAGACGCATCGCTATCCTGGAAAACGTCGTGAATCCCACGAATGTAGGAGCAATCTTCCGCTCCGCAGCAGCGCTGGGGATTGATGCGGTGCTCTTGTCTGCAGGCTGCAGCGACCCTTTGTACCGTCGTGCGGCGAGAGTCAGCATGGGGACGGTATTCCAGGTGCCCTGGACATTTTTGGGGACGGAAGATTGGGCGGATCGCACGATGGCACAGCTGCGCGGCATGGGATACCGTACCGCAGCTATGGCGTTAAAGGAAGACAGCCTGTCACCGGATGCCCGGGTATTACATGAAGCGGAAAAGCTTGCAATTATTCTGGGGACGGAAGGGGAAGGCCTGGCAGCGGACACTATCGCAGACTGTGATTACACGGTCTGCATCCCTATGGCAAGAGGTGTGGATTCCCTGAATGTAGCGGCAGCCAGTGCAGTGGCATTTTGGGAATTATGCAGATAAGAGCGATTTTAACCTGAAATGCTGACAAAAAGCACAAATTTGACAGAGGAATATTGTCTATTCGTCAAAATAATATGGTGGCATAGTGGTATATTATTTGTTATAATAGAAGTTGTCGAACGCAAACATTGAGAGGTGTTCTTTGATGAAAAAACGAATCAGACTGAAGGGAAGAATCCGTACATATATTCAGTTCACCCTGTATCTGGGACTTCTGCTGCTGGCAATTGATGCCGCGGTATTTATGTTGGATTTTCGTGCCGGACTGCTTACTTTCGGATTTACGATCTTCTATTTTGCAATTACACTGACATTGTATTTCTATAATAAACCGATCATTATGAATGAACTGATCAGTTTTGCCACGGAGTATGGACAGATCCAGCGGAAACTGTTGCGGGATCTGGAACTGCCTTATGCCCTTTTGGATGATTCCGGCAAGGTGATCTGGACGAATATTGCCTTTGAAAATGTGGTGCACCAGCCAAAGGGATATAACAAATCCATTACTTCCCTGTTCCCTACCATTACCAGGGACAGGCTTCCGGATGATTCCGGTGTGGATGAGGCACAGTACGAACTGGAGTATGAAGGCTGTGAATACGTAGCAAAGTTCCGTAAGATTTCCCTGAAGGAAATGGCAGAACACAGCGATATGATCGATGCGGAAGGGTACAACGGCTATTTGATCGCAGTCTATCTGTTTGATGAGACCGCGCTGCACATTGCATTGCAGGAAGTGGATGATCAGAGCCTCACGGTGGGGATGATCTACCTGGATAACTATGAGGAAGCGCTGGAGAGCGTAGAGGAAGTCCGCAGGTCCCTGCTGATCGCATTGATCGACCGTAAGGTGAACAAATACATTGCTTCCCTGGATGGTATCAGTAAAAAGCTGGAGAAGGACAAATACCTCGTGATCATGCGGAAAAAAGCGGTGGCACAGCTGCAGGAGAGCCGTTTTGATCTGTTGGAAGAAGTGAAGACCGTTAACATCGGTAACGAAATGGCTGTGACTATCAGTATCGGTATCGGACTGGATGGTCTGACCTATGCACAAAATTATGAGTTCGCCCGTACTGCCATTGATCTGGCATTGGGACGTGGTGGTGACCAGGCGGTCATCAAGACTCCGGAGAGCATTACCTACTACGGTGGCAAGAGTCAGCAGGTAGAGAAAAATACCCGTGTCAAGGCGAGAGTAAAAGCCCACGCCCTGCGGGAGATCATTACCGGCAAGGATCGCGTCATTGTTATGGGTCACCGGATGCCGGATGTGGACAGCTTCGGGTCTGCAGTGGGTATCTACCGGATTGCCCAGACTTTGGGCAGAAAAGCCCATATTGTACTGAACGAGGCGACGACTTCTGTTCAGCCTCTGGTAGAGCTGTTTAAGAATAATCCGGAGTATGATGAAGATATGATCATCACCAGCCAGCAGGCAATTGATATGGCAGGCAGCAACACCGTACTGGTAGTCGTGGATGTCAATAAGCCGTCCATTACAGAATGCCCGGATCTGTTGCGCTTCTGTAAATCTGTAGTGGTTCTGGACCATCACAGACAGGGCACAGAGACTATAGAAAATGCCACATTATCCTATGTGGAGCCTTATGCATCCTCGGCCTGTGAGATGGTATCTGAGATCCTGCAGTACACTTATGACAATATCAAGATCCGTACGGAAGAGGCGGATTGTATGTACTCCGGTATCATGATCGATACCAACAACTTTATGACCAAGACCGGTGTCCGCACCTTTGAAGCTGCCGCATTTCTGCGTAGAAATGGCGCAGATGTCACCAGAGTCAGAAAACTGTTCCGTGAGGATGCTGCAGAATATAAGGCAAAGGCAGACGCAGTCAGCCAGGCAGAGATTTACAAGCAGTTTTTTGCCATCTCTCTGTGTACCGCGGAGGATCTGCCCAGTCCTACGATCATTGGGGCACAGGCAGCCAACGAACTGCTGAATATCAAAGGAATCAAGGCAAGTTTCGTACTCACGGATTATCAGGGTAAGATCTATGTCAGTGCCAGATCCATTGATGAGGTTAATGTACAGATCATTATGGAACGTATGGGTGGCGGCGGTCACATGAACACTGCAGCCTGTCAGATGGAGGGTGTAGGATTGGTAGAAGCCATCGGCGTGCTGAAGCATACCATTGACGATATGTTGGAATCCGGAGAGATTTAGAGATAGGAAAGGCAGGTATATAACATGAAAATTATTTTACTTCAGGATGAAAAAAAGCTGGGCAAAAAAGGAGATATCATTGAAGCCAGCGAAGGATATGCAAGAAACTATATTTTACCGAAAAAGATCGGTGTGGAAGCAACTTCCAAAAATATGAATGACCTGAAGCTTCAAAAAGCGAATGAAGAAAAGGTAGCACAGGAGAACCTGGATGCGGCAAAAGCTCTGGCAGCGGAGCTGGAGACTAAGCAGGTCATGGTTAAGATCAAAGCAGGAGAAGGCGGCAAGACCTTTGGCTCCGTATCTTCCAAGGAGATCGCAACTGCCTGCAAGGAACAGCATGGCATTGAAATCGATAAGAAGAAAATTGTACTTCCCGAGAGCCTGAAGAATTTTGGTTCCTATGAGGTGACAGTAAAGCTTCATCCTCAGGTGGCAGCAAAACTGACGGTGAAAGTTACGGAGGCATAGACAGGCCCATGCCGGCTATAGATGAAAATGTAATCAAAAGAATAATGCCCCACAGCCTGGAGGCAGAACAGTCGGTGATCGGATCTATGTTCATCGATACGGAGGCAATCGCTGCCGCGACGGAACAGATCTCGGGAGAGGATTTCTACAATCGTCAGTACGGTATTGTATTTGACACGATCGTGGAATTGAACAACGAGGGAAAACCGGTGGATTTTGTTACCCTGCAGGATCGACTGAGATCCAGGGAAGATGTGCCGCCGGAGGTCAGCGGACTGGATTTCCTGACGAACCTGATCGCATCGGTGCCCACCTCCGCTAACATTAAGTACTATGCTGGTATTGTTGCGGAGAAAGCAACCCTCAGACGACTGATTCGTACCAACGAAGAGATTGCCAATACCTGCTACAGCGGGAAAGAAAGTCTGGATACAATCCTGGAGAGTACCGAGAGCAAGATCAATGAAGTGGTACAGAAAAAGAATGTAAAAGAGTTTGTCCCGATCCGTACGGTGGTTATGAATGCTATGGACAAGATCGAGAAGGCATCCAAGCTTCACGGAACTGTTACAGGTATTGCCACCGGATTCATTGATCTGGATTATCGTACTGCCGGTATGCAGCCCTCTGACCTGGTGCTGATCGCCGCCCGTCCTTCCATGGGTAAGACAGCGTTTGTGCTGAATATTGCGCAGCATGTGGCTTTTAAGCAGAATCTGCCGGTAGCCATATTCAGTCTGGAAATGAGTAAGGAGCAGTTGATCAACCGTATGTTTTCCCTGGAATCCAGCGTGGATGCACAGAAGCTTCGTACCGGCCAGCTGAATGACCAGGAGTGGGAGCGACTGATCGAGAGTGCCGGTGTCATCGGTAAATCCAAACTGATGATTGATGACACGCCGGGCATCAGCATTGCAGAGCTCCGCTCCAAATGCAGGAGAATGAAGCAGGAAAACGGTCTGTCCATGATCATCATTGACTATTTGCAGTTGATGTCAGGCAGCGGCGGCAGAAGCAGCGACTCCAGACAGCAGGAGATTTCCGATATTTCCCGTTCCTTAAAGGCGGTAGCCAGAGAGTTATCCGTACCGGTGCTGGCTCTGTCCCAGCTGAGCCGAGCGGTAGAACAGAGACCGGATCATCGGCCGATGTTGTCTGACCTGCGTGAATCCGGAGCTATCGAGCAGGATGCCGACGTGGTAATGTTTATTTACCGTGATGATTATTACAACCATGATTCACCGGACAAGGGTATTTCCGAGATCATCATTGCCAAGCAGAGAAACGGTCCGATCGGAACCGTACAGCTGGCATGGCTGCCGGAGTACACCAAGTTCGCTAACCTGGAAAACGACAGAAAAAAAGATTTTTAAGTATCCTGCGAATACAGAATATAAAACACGAAAGAGAACAAGTAAGGGAAATTCCCCTGTACCTGTTCTCTTTTTTATTTCACATTTTCATAATATGACAATTTAGAAAAGGAGAGATTATGGGAGAGTATTTATTGATTTCGGATGCAGCAAAACAGGTAAAGGTGGAGAGCCACGTGCTTCGCTATTGGGAGGAAGAACTACACCTGCCCATCAAACGTAACGAATTGGGGCATCGCTATTATACGAAAGAAGATGTAGAACGTTTCAAAGAGATCAAGAGCATGAAAGAAAGGGGATTACAGTTGAAAGCAATTAAAATGATATTAAAGGACGGGAAACTGGATGTGCTGCCGGAGGAAACGACAGAAAAAGAAGCAGCTGCCGCACCGCGTATGGCAATTGAAATTGTAGATGAGACAGTGAAGAAAACAGTACCATCACCGGTGCAGGAGACCTCGCTGACAGGCGAAAACCGGGAGGAGAAGGTTAAAAGACTACAGTGGATTCTGCAGCAGATGATCCGTGAAGCCGTAAAAGAAAATAATCAGGAGCTATGTCGGGAATTAAAGGAGAGCATGGTGAAAGAACTGGATTATCAGTTCCGCAGCAGAGAGGAGCGTGAGGAAGAGCGGGATCGCAGGCTGGAACAGCGCAGCGAAGAATATTATCAGAAGATGGACGAGCTGTTACGGAAAAAGACCAAAGGACGGTTGCAAAAACAGCCAAAAGATACACCCGTGAATCCAAAAGAGAATGAAAAACATAAAGCAGAAAAAAAGAAAAGGCATTTCATTTTCTGAAATGCCTTTCCAAGGTTGCATTTTAAGTCGGAAATTAATCCTCTGCGATAGCACCAACGGGGCACTGACCTGCGCAGGAACCGCAGCTGATGCACTTATCTGCATCGATTTCGAACTTTCCGTCGCCCATGCTGATAGCGCCAACGGGGCACTGTGCTTCACAAGCTCCACATGCTACACAAGCATCACCAATAACAAATGCCATAATCTTTTCCTCCTATTTTGCGTGTATCAAATCATATTGTTTGATACAAATTTATCAATATAACTATTAGTATTGTAATATAAATATGGCTTGAATACAAGTCTTATTTAGTATTTTTTATCATTAGTTACAGTTGTTTATTTATATTTATTGAACTCCAGGATCTTCTTCGCATTCTGAATTCTCTCCTCGGTGGGGGGCTCCACACCTTCCAGCTTATAGGGAATTCCCAGCTCTTTCCATTTGTATGCCCCTAATGTGTGATAGGGAAGAACTTCTACCTTCATAACGGTATCCAGAGTGTCAATGAATTCTCTTGTTTTCTTCAGATATTCGTCATTGTCAGTGATTCCGGGTACCAGCACATGACGGATCCACATGGGGATACCCTGTTCGGAGAGGTATCTTGCGCAGTCCAGAATGTTTTTGTTGGTATGGCCGGTGAGTTTTTTGTGCTCCTCATCATCAATATGCTTGATGTCCAACATGACAAGATCGGTATATTTCAGTAATTCGTTGAATTTGGAGAAGAAGGGCTCTTCTCTGGTAAAAGGCTGTCCGGAAGTATCAAGGTCGGTGTTGATGCCTCTCTCGTGAGCCTTACGGAAGAGATCGATGAGAAAATCAATCTGTAATAAAGCTTCGCCGCCGCTGACGGTGATGCCGCCTTCTTTGCCCCAGTAGCTGCGGAAACGCTCTGCCTTATCCAGAAGCTCGTCTGCTGTCATCAGATTGTCAGTGTCGGGATTCCAGGTATCTACATTGTGGCAATATTGACAACGCATATTGCAGCCCTTGAGGAAGATAAGATAGCGGATTCCGGGTCCGTCTACTGCGCCGAAGGATTCTAATGAGTGAATTCTGCCTTTGATCATTGTAATAATCTCCATTCTCTGCCATGCAGGCAGCTGAGGGGTGAGTGTTACGAATAGTATATCCAAAAAGGGACCGGACATTACTGCCCGGCCCCATATACATCAATTATCTCAAAACCTGTAAGAATTACAGACTCTTATGGCAGGTTCTTGCGATAACATCATCCTGCTGCTCCTTGGTCAGGCTGATGAACTTAACAGCATAACCGGATACACGGATGGTGAAGTTAGCGTACTCAGGCTTCTCAGGATGAGCCTGTGCATCTAACAGCTTCTCGGTACCGAATACGTTAACGTTGAGGTGATGAGCACCACGATCGAAGTAACCATCCATTACACGTACCAGAGTTTCTTTCTGCTCGTCAAGGTTGTGACCAAGAGCGGAAGGAGCCATGGTCTGGGTATTGGAGATACCATCCAGAGCATACTCATAAGGCAGCTTAGCTACAGAGTTCAGAGAAGCCAGCAGACCACTCTTCTCAGCACCGTAGGAAGGTGATGCACCGGGAGCGAACGGTGTGTAAGCTGCTCTACCATCGGGCAGAGCACCGGTAGCCTTACCATATACAACGTTAGAGGTAATGGTCAGTACGGAAGTGGTAGGCTCAGAATTTCTGTAGGTGTGGTTCTTCTTGATCTTCTCCATGAAGGTCTTCAGCAGCCATACAGCGAATTCATCAGCTCTGGGATCATCGTTACCGTACTTAGGGAAGTCGCCTTCAATCTTGAAGTCTACAGCACAACCCTGGTCATCACGGATAACCTTAACCTTAGCATACTTGATAGCGGACAGGGAGTCAGCTACATGGGACAGACCTGCAATACCGGTTGCGAAGGTTCTTCTTACATCGGTATCGATCAGAGCCATCTCAGCTGCTTCGTAGTAGTACTTATCATGCATGTAGTGGATCAGGTTCAGGATGTTAACATACAGAGATGCACACCAGTCAAGCATGATGTCATATTTATGCATAACTTCGTCGAAATCAAGGTACTCGGAAGTGATAGGAGCGATTTCGGGACCACACTGCATATGTTTGCCGTCCTTGTCCAGATGCTTCTCATCCTTACCACCGTTGATAGCGTACAGTAAGCACTTAGCCAGGTTAGCACGAGCACCGAAGAACTGGATCTCCTTACCGGTCTGAGTAGCGGATACGCAGCAGCAGATGCTGTAGTCATCACCCCAGATAGGCTTCATAACGTCATCGTTCTCGTACTGGATGGAAGAAGTATTCACAGAAATCTTAGCTGCGTACTTCTTAAAGTTATCAGGCAGAGCGCTGGAGTACAGAACAGTCAGGTTCGGCTCGGGGCTGGGTCCCATGTTCTCCAGAGTATGCAGGAAACGATAGTCGTTCTTGGTAACCATATGACGGCCGTCCATGCCGATACCACCAACTTCCAGAGTAGCCCATACGGGGTCACCGGAGAACAGCTGGTTGTAAGAAGGAATACGAGCGAACTTAACCATACGGAACTTCATGGTCATATGGTCGATCAGCTCCTGAGCTTCTTTCTCGGTCAGGGTGCCTTCCTTTAAGTCTCTCTCAATATAGATGTCCAGGAAAGTAGAGATACGTCCAACGGACATAGCTGCACCGTTCTGGGTCTTGATAGCTGCCAGGTAACCGAAGTATAACCACTGGATAGCTTCCTTAGCGTTGGTAGCGGGGCCGGAAATATCGTAACCGTAGATCTTAGCCATTTCCTTCATTCCCTGCAGAGCCTTGATCTGATCAGCGATCTCTTCTCTCAGACGAATGATATCCTCGGTCATAACGCCGGTACCGCAGTTCTTCTTATCCTTCTTCTTCTCCTCGATCAGGAAATCAATACCGTACAGAGCAACTCTTCTGTAGTCGCCTACGATACGTCCACGACCATAGGTATCGGGAAGACCGGTAACGATATGGGTATGACGAGCAACCTTCATCTCATCGGTATAAGCATCAAATACTGCCTGGTTGTGAGTCTTGTGATACTCATTGAAGATCTTGTCATATTTTTCATTTACTTCGTAGCCATAGGTGCTTGCTGCCTGCTGAGCCATCTTAATACCACCATAAGGCATGAATGCTCTCTTTAAAGGCTTGTCTGTCTGCAGACCAACGATCTGCTCCAGATCCTTCATAGATTCATCAATATAGCCAGGGCCATAAGCGGTCAGACTGGATACGATCTCTGTTTCGCATTCCAGAACGCCGTTATGCTCACGCTCTTCCTTCTGTAACTCCTGAAGTCTGCCCCAAAGCTTATCAGTTGCTTCGGTAGGTCCCTCCAGGAAGCTCTCATCTCCATCATACGGAGTGTAGTTGGTCTGGATGAAGTTACGTACATTGACGTCTACATCCCAGTGGCCATCTCTTTTAAAGCCTCTCCATGCTTCTGCCATGAAAATTTACCTCCTTCTAGTAAAAACAATTAATATTATCAACTGAGAGTACCAGTTGCGCCGGCATCCCAAGCTGTTTCTTTACGATAAAAGTGTACTACCTGACAAGGGTAAGTGTCAACAGTTTTAGGTAATGTACGCGCTTTTGTACATCAGCTCTGACATGAAAAAAAGATTGCCGTGTGTGGGTGCTTGCACACAAAGCACGAAAATCTCTTTTTCATGGACAAAGCGCACTGCGATGAAATAAAAAATGAGCCGCGAAGCGGCGCCATTCGCGAAGCAAATGCTTTTATGAATGTGGTTCGCGGCAGAGCTGATCCCGGGGGAGGAACAAATGCTGATGTACAAGAATAATCTTGCCTTATTCTGGGGAAAGTATTATACTAAAAAAGCCTTATACGGCAGAAAGGAGACCGATATGACCGGAGTAACAAAAGACATGACGATTGGTGAGATCTTACGTGCCAATCCTGAAGTAGCTCCCGTACTCCTCGATGCAGGAATGCATTGCCTGGGATGCCCTGCTTCACAGGGAGAGACCCTGGAAGAGGCAGCTATGGTACATGGCATTGATGTAGATGAGCTTATGAAAGTGATCGAGGAGCTGTAAGCTTTGTATGTCTGTTTTGGAAACATCGCCTGACCGGGGCACACAGGTGAAACAAAGTATTTATGGAATTTCATAGCTCAGATTTCCGCGCAATCGAAATGTGTCCGCCGATTGCGCGGATTTGAGAAATCTAAAGAATTCAAGGAATTCAGATCATCGGCCTTTGGCCGTCTTTTTTTGCCTTTTTCCCTTAGATATATTATCTGATCCGACATTATGATGTATGACTGGCACGGTAGATTCTTTCAAGGGAGGCTAATTCTGTGGTACTTTCAGTTCCCAGCCGGAATAAATCAGAGCAGGGTTGCGGATCAGTTCCCGGTTCAGGGAGATGATCTCGGCCACGGAGCAGCCGTACTTTCTGGCGATTTTCCAGAGGGTGTCGCCCTGTCTGACGATGTATATCCCACTTTTCTTATTCTCAGGCAGAACAGCATCGGGAGTGCCGCCTGTGATAGGCGCTCCGCTTTGGGGAATCTTAAGCTGCCAGCCGGCGTGAATCCGGTTCGGGTTCTTGATCCGGTCACTGTTGGCTGCCACGATCCCAGCTACGGAGCAACTGTATTTTCTGGCGATTTTCCAGAGAGTGTCACCCGCCTGTACGGTATAGGTCAAATAAGAGGTGGTGTTTTTCACGACAGGAGAGGGAACTTCACGGTCGGTCTGTTCTCCGGAGCTGCTGTCGTCAGTCTTATACTGCTCTACGATATTGCTGGTGTTGTTGCCGGGAATGATGGGAGTCGTGTTCTTCGTCCATTTTGCATAGAATGTTTTATTTCCCGTTTCGGTAGCAGAGATCTCTGTAATGGGAGAGCTGGAAAAACTGCTGTCCGCGTACCAGCCGTCAAAGCGGTATCCCTCGCGGGTCATATCATTGGCGGTAGGAAGAACTGCCCCAGTGCCGTAAGTGTAGCCGGTTACTTCTTTTCCGCTGGCAATCGTACCGCCGTCCGTCTGCAGCGTTACGGAATAGGTGGAGAGTTCCCATTTTGCCTTGAGGGTCATAGTGCATTTGACTGTATCCGTGTCAAAGTTCCATTTTGTTTCTGTACCGTTGTTATCATAATACCAGCCTTCAATACTATGCCCCTCTTTGGTGGGAACAGGATCCGGTGCGGTGAGTGTCGCTCCGTCCTTACTCCAATTCACTTTCTGGGTGATGCTCTGGTCTCCATTGTCCGGGTCAAAAGTGATCACGAGCATACCGTTCAGGGTGGTGGCACCGCTGAAATCACCGTCTAAAACCGTACCATCATTGTTCGTGATCGTGCCGGTGAATGTGCCGCCGTTAATGGTACCACTGCTCTCATTTATGACCTCTTTCTTGAATGTGCCCTTCCGGATGGTGCCGTTGTTGGTCACTTTGCCATGGAACTCAGTGCTGCCGGCGGCACCCTCACTGCCGGTGATCGTGCCGGTGCCGTACCTGTTGGTATCGTTCGTCATTGTGCCGGCTATTTCGCCGCCGTCAGCATTCAGGATGCCAACGTTTGTTATATCTGTGTAGATTTTTGCATTGTCGCTTATAGTAAGAGTAGTCTCCTGACTGGAAGTATTGTATACAGAGCTTGCATCATTCGGATTAGTAGGATCACCGATCGTGCCCCCTGTCATGGTGAACTGATTATCATTCCTCACCCCGCCGCTTGAAGCATCCTGGGTGCTGATGCTGGCTTTAATCGTACCGCCTGACATAATAAAGGATCCAGAGTTGTCCACACCGCCACTGTATAATCCTGTGCATGTACGGATTGTTCCGCCGTTCATGATAAAGCGGCCGATGATATTTGAATTCCACAGGGCGCTGATGCTCACACCACCACCCCCGGATTGTGCGTTGCAGTTGCGGATCTCAGAGCCGGAACCCATGGTGAATGTGCAACCCGGGGAGACAGACACACCGCCGCCGTTTTTTGCAGCGCAGCCGATAATACTGCCGCCCGTCATGGTGAATGTGCTGTTCTTGCCGATGGCAGAATCATAGGCAAGGCGTACACCGCCGCCGAGACCAACTGCCGAGCATCCGACGATGCTGCCACCGGTCATGGTCAGTTTACCGCCGGCATTAACAAGCACACCGCCGCCATCACTGTGGGCAAGATCACCGCCACCGCCCGTAATAACCCCACCGAAGACGGTTTCCGAGCCGCTATCGTCCAGCTTCCACATGTCAATGTGCCAGGCCGGTTGTTTATAGTTCGGGTAAAAATTGTGCCGTGTGGTTATGTTGCTATCCTGAATCGTCAGATCGCCGCCCGACTCTACCTTGATTACGCTGAAGCCGCCGGTCATTTTCAGTACATTACCGTTCAAATCCAGCGTCACAGTGCGGTTAACTGTCAGAGTACTGCTGATTTCAACATCACCTTTCAGTGTGATCCCAGAAATACTGCTATTTGCCAGTGCGGCAGTCAGTTCCTCCGCTGTCGTCACCTCTGCCTCACCGTTTGCGACCGGCAGTGCTACGTACAGTCCGTTCAGAATCGCTGCAGCTTCATTTCCCGATGCGCTTTCCGGGGAACCCGGACCCTCTGTGGATGTCGGGGGATTCGTCAGCTGTCCGGTTTCTGCTGCCGATACCGGCGTGGAGACCAGAGAAAATACCATGGAACTGCAAAGCAGCGCCGCATAGAACCGAATTTTTTGCTTTTTCATGAATTTTTTTCCTCCCATTGTTGTGATGCGTTTCCTTTTCCCGTGCCTTGTCCGCGGTGTTCTCTTTCCCGGAGTCTGATACACAGCACAGTGATCATGACTGCTGTGGAGAAAGAAATTACCCCAACCAGCACATAACCGCCGGCGTCTTCATGCAGCAGGATAGAACCGTACATTCCCCGGGCGGTGATCTGCGTCTGGCCGGCTGCTGTGTGCACCGTTCCCACAAGGAACGCAGACAATGCTGTGCACAGGGCAGACAGCCGGCAGATCCCGCGGCGCTTCTTCCGGCGATATTTTTCATGCACCCGTTTTTTCACCAGTTCGACCCGCTTTTCTGTATCATACATATCGTTGAAAACCTCCCTTCGGAAAGTAAAGTCATAAAATACATATGTCCTTCATCTAATTAGGTACAAAAAAGCGAAAAAACTCTCACCTGAAAACCAAATTTTTTCAAAAAAAAGGAGCTGCCGGCAGCAGCTCCGCAAAAGACAGGATTCAGTTGTGATTCTGGGTAAGGCGGCGGGTGATCAGTTTCCCTGCCGTCAGGATCAGCACAGGCAGAATGTATGCGATATACTGTATCGCACCGCCATAGGCGATCAGAAGATTATAAATTGCATGAAAAGTGATGGCTGCCCCGAGCAGACCGCAGGTTCCGGCGATCTTCAGCCAGGTGCGCTGCCATACATACGCCAGTCCACCGCCGACGATGGCACCACAGATCACGTGCATGGCACCCGTTCCAATGCCCCGGAAAAAGATAAAGGAAAAATGTCCGGCTCCGTTTTGAATCAGATAGCAGACATTCTCAAAGGTGGCAAAGGAAAGTGCAACGATGATGGCAGCATTTTTTATCGGCACCGGTTCAGGCTCAAATACAAGAAGATAAAAGAGCAGCGGCAGGAGTTTCATCACTTCCTCTACCACAGGTGCGATCTCCGCAGTGGCGGCAATCGTATCTGCTGCGTAAAGAGCGGCAAAGAAGGTATTGATGTAAGCGGAGAGCAGGCATGCCCCCATTCCTGCAAGACAGCACAGAAAGAATTTGGCCTGCCGCCTACCCATGCACAGGGCGGCGATCAACAGGGGTGAGGCCATACAGATAAATACATTTTCAATATAGGTCATGTCCGCACCGCCTTTCCTGTGGCAGGCAGCAGTCCGAAAAGGCAGAACGTCAGCAGAAGATCACACCAGCAATAGGGACTGAAGATAGAGTCGCCCGGCCAGAAGCAGCCGGAGGTCCACAGAGCGTATTCTACCGCAACATAGCAGAGGATTCCGATGTGAAAATACCGCAGGTTCCGTCCTTTTCCAGTCTGTGTCTCTGCGTAGACAAGACCGTGGATGGAACGATAGGAGACAAGGATCATCATGCCGCACCAGAGCAGGGTGGAGAGAATGTCACCAAAGGTACAGTAAAATGCGCACAACGGAACTCCGATCAGCGGAGCCAGCAGGGATTTCCGACAGGAAAAGCTTCTTTCCTCCGGTGAGGAGAGAGTATATTGTAGGAGATAGAGAAAAATAACGCTGGAGACCCAGCCGAATTCCGATACATAAAAGATCCGTGGTGTTTCGGAAAACAACAACAGATATAATGTCCAGTACAGGGAGCCCAGTGCGAAACAGCCATAAAAGCAAATCAGCAGAAAATATGACAGTGTCCGATGCCTCAGATAACGAATGCCGCTCAGACAGAAGCCCAGCAGGGTGACGAAAAATTGCAAAAGATTAATGATCAATTCCATTGGCGTGGTCCCCCCTCTGCTCTGCCTGATCTTCTTTGTCCAGCAGATGGACACGAAAACACAGGATCGTCACGCATACGCCGAGAAGAAATGAAAGCACCCCTATTATGATATATTCAGGTGCAGCACCTCCGCCGAGGATCGTTGCCGCCGTTTCATATCCGGAGGAGTTCCCCGGCACCATTTGCCCGGAAATCCCGGACATGACAAAGGAAGCCCCGAAGATCACAGCAAGGCATGCCGCTATGCAGGAAATAGCAACGATCCGCCGCTGTTTTCGTCTTTTTTGTCGTTCTTTTTCCGTAATCCTTCGTCGGACTTCTGCGATCCGTTCCTCATGACTCCGCATTTGTAATTCCCTCCCGTTCCAATAATCCCCGCAGACGCTCTTTTCCCCGGTACATTATATTAGTGATCTGCTTCACGCTTTTCCCCATAACTTCAGCGACCTGCCGGTAACTCATACCCTCAAAATAGGTCAGATAAAGAGCCTCTCTATAATCCGGATGCAGCTCACCCATACATAAATGCAGGATCTGATTCCGTTCTTTTGTCCGGATCACCTCATCCACCAGTTTCCCGCCTTCCGGCTCTTTGGTCAGATCATCAAGACAGAAGTGATGTCGCCGGATGCTTTTGTGGCGCAAAGCCATATGCCGCGCCGCTTTATACAGGTAAGCCCTGAATCCGCCATCCCGGATAGGGGGCCTTTTGGCGAACAGGTAGGAAAATACTTCTATCATCAGGTCCTCCGCCTCGTGAATGTCATGCAGATAGCCGTTGATGTATAAGGTCAGTGGATTGTCGTATTTTCTTATCAATTCTTCCAGCCCTGTTTCATCGCCGCTTAAATATTGTCGGTATAATTCTTCGTCGGAAATCATATCGTGTACATCCTTTCCACTGTAACCGGCGTTTTGACCCTTTGTAATTCCGAATGTGTATGGAATTGCGTAAGCTACATTGCAACGGAGCAATTCATGTATTAAATTTTATTATATGCGAATAAGACTATATTTTCAAGTTACGCGTTTCCCAGCTTCTTTTCTACAGACTCTCGCTGGGAGAGGAGAGACAGGTATAAAACAACCATAAAAATAAGAAAGTCCCCACAGAGTGGGAACTCTCCTGAATGTTACAATCTGTTGTTACACTGAAGTATTAGAAAGACGCTGTAAAGCATGTTCGGCGATCAGTGTGGAACAATGTTCCTCAAGAAAAGTAAGGCTTGCCGGTGTGGAACGCTTGGGAATACCGTATTCAGAGATGACATTGCAGACACGGTCGAAGACCTCGCGATCTTCTTCGCCCTGCGTCAGGATCAGATAATACCCGTCGGTGCCCTCTTCGTGATACAGCGTGCTGAGCCCATGATAATGGCTTCCGGCTATTACTGCCGCATTGATCACCTGTTTCAGAGATTCCATACGGAACAGGCGGGAACGTACACTGTCACTTTCCTCGGGAGCGGACGCAGAAGGAGCTTCAGGAGCGTTTGCGGTATTGTCTTCGCTCTGGATACGGCGGAACAGATCCAGAACCTCGTCTGCAGTGCTCTCATCACTGTCCTCATCACTTTCTTCCGTAACGGAAGGAGCAAAACGGGAAAAACGGGTATCCAGTTCATCCGGGTCTTCTACTTTGGTAATGATCAGCACGATGCAGTCCGCATTCAGCGGGATGGCCTCGATCATCAGAGGGATGTCTTCGGCTTCAAAGCCAAATTCAAAATTGGCCTGCTGCATCATGTCACGGAATAGGGATTTTGCCTTTTCCGTACCGTAGGCAAGCTCACTTATTTTTAATTCGCGGCTGGCGAGATCCTCGCGGGTCAGCGTGCAGCGAATCTGATTTTCATTTACTTTTTCAATTTTCATGCGACAACACTTCCTTTCTGCCTTCGCATTGGTATGGTATATAGCTTATACTTTCCCTATATTTTAGTCAATAGAAGCCTTTCACAGTTTAAAAAAATTTAATAAAAGAGCTTGTCAAACAAGGCATTACAGTATATAATCTCACCTATAGATGCCTCTGATACTCCGGTACGGAGAGGAGGCTGACGGATTTCTTATTTTCTTGTTGATTTACGAGGAACGATTCGTTCCGTTTCATCCCATTTTTATTTGTATTCACAAAACGATGGAGAGCATTTATTGTTTTGTAAAATATAGTATGGAGATGTCTTACAGGCGTATACGTGTCTGGTCATAATATTTCAACGAAATTTTTCACAATCATAATTCCAATGTTTTATTTGAACTACCTTAAAGAAGTACCGTCAGAGGCATTTATGTTCATAAAGTACCGGAAAACGCAGCAGAGGGATAAGTGTTTCACGAATACTTTTGGTCCATAGCTGCTGTGGATGGCCCGGAACTGTCATTTAGGAGGTGTCAGCGCCCGTATGGCCGGAACGGTCAGAGGGGAAGGAACATACGCTGCGGGACCGCAAAATGGGATTGCCTCTCTGGCTGTGTCCTGCAGTGTGTGACTGAATGAGTATTGTTCCTTGTATTATATGCGGGAATTGTGATAGAATAAGACTGTTCTGCCGGGAGACGGACGGAACGAAAGAAGAGGCAAGAACAATGCGGGGAATCCCCTGCGGATGGGAGCACATATGAAGAAAAAAGTATTACCGGTGATCGTGGCGATCCTGCTGATCCTTGTGATCGGTGGCTGCGCACTGGGCAAAGTGCTGTTGGATAAATATTCCTACAGCAAGGAAGAAGCCGACTGGAATGAATTCTATCAGGTGTCAGAGAACGACAGGAGTGCCATTATTTTACAGAATGAGATGGTGGAGGAACAGGCACTGATCAAAGACGGTGTGTGCTATTTCGATCTGGCAACTGTTCATAAATATATGAACGAAGTATTTTATGCGGATATGACAGAGAATCTGTTGTTATATGCTACTCCGACAGAAGTGATCCGGACAACATTCGGAGAGACTGTATATACGACAACGGAAGGAACACAGGAAGCCGGTTATGTGATCAGCTTCGCGGACGGAGATAACGTATATGTGGCAGCTGACTATGTAAAACTGTTTACGAATTATTCCTATGAATGTTATGACAGACATGTACAGGTCAATACCGAATGGGGAACCAGACAGGTAGCACAGCTGAAAAAGGATACCGCAGTCCGGCTGAGAGGCGGCGTAAAGAGCCCGATCCTGACACAGGCAGTCAAGGGAGATACCCTTGAGATACTGGAACAGATGGAGACCTGGAGTAAGGTAAAGACAGTGGATGCAGTCATCGGATATGTGGAAAATAAACGCCTGGGTGAGATCACGGAGGAGACGGAAACACCGGTGACAGATTATCAGGCACCGGAGTATACATCCCTTACCGCAGACAGCAAGATCTGCCTCGGCTGGCATTCCATAGGAGGTGTCGCAGGTAATGATACCTTATACTCTATGGTGTCCGGCACGAAAGGAATGAACGTGATCGCACCTACCTGGTTCAGTATGACGGATGAAAACGGAGCGTTCCGAAGCTTTGCAACAGCGGGTTATGTAACGACCGCCCATCAGATGGGACTGCAGGTGTGGGGTGTGCTGGATAATTTTAATTATGCGAATGAAAACGGCATATCTATCAGTACATTGAATATGCTGTCATCCACCACGGCCAGACAGAACCTGGTGAAAAATGTGACGGATACGGCAGTGGGACTGGGACTTGACGGGATTAACGTGGATTTCGAACAGCTGAGCAGTGACTGCGGACCGCATTATGTGGAGTTCTTAAGAGAACTGTCCATAGAGTGCCGCAATAAGGGACTGGTACTGTCAATCGATAATTATGTACCTTTTAATTTCAATGACTACTATCGCCTGGATATTCAGGGAGAAGTTGCGGATTATGTGATCATCATGGGATATGATGAGCACTGGCACGGAAGCAAGGATCCCGGAAGTGTTGCAAGCATCAGCTATGTATCGGACGGACTGGATAGAACGCTTCAGGAAGTACCGGCGAATAAAGTAGTGAATGCACTTCCCTTCTATACGATCCTGTGGAAGACGGAAGGAACGGATGTGACAGACGAATATATCACAATGCGCAATGAAGCAGACTTCATGAGTAAAGCAGGCGTGAGTGCAGAATGGGATGAAGTGACCTGCCAGAATTATGCGGAATGGACTTCCGGTAGCGTAAATTATCAGATCTGGCTGGAGGATGCGGAATCCATTGCTGTGAAGCTGAATATGATGACTACCAAGAATATCGGTGGTGTGGCAGTATGGAGACTCGGCTACGGAACACAGGCAGCCTGGGAACTGATCAACGCCTACCTGCAATAATAAGTAATATAAAATGCCTGGCCGTTTTGGCCAGGCATTTTGTGCTCTTATAATGTAATTATGCGTTTTTCTTACGAAGTGCATATCCGGATACAACACAGAAAACTGCGGCAACCATCAGATAAATAGAAAGAGCGCTTTCACCGGTCTTAGGCACATCATCGTATGCGGAAGAGGAAGCGGCGGGCTGTGCAGTTGCAGCGGGCTGAGCAGTTGCAGCGGGCTGAGCGGCTGCAGCAGGCTGTGCAGCTTCAGTGGTGGCAGCGGGAGCGGTCTTGCTGTAATATTGTGCATCGGTTCTTAAGGCGCCATCCTCGGTGTACAGCTTATTGGCTGCAAAATTGTAGTAGTCATAATAAGTCTCCATGGTCTGACCGTCTTTGGCAGACAGATGATTTACCGTACCGACAACGTTGATATAGGCATGCAGATTGTTGTATTCATTGCCGTAGCCGTACATTTCCAAAGTGTCAACGTTATTATTGAAATTAACGCGTGCACCGCCGTATACATAGGCATGAGATACATCACCGTTAATTGCTGCAGTAGTACCGTCCAGAACATAAACATTGTCATAACCTTTTGCAGTGATGACAGGAGTCTTGACACTGTTCTTGATCGTCAGGTTACCCAGACGTACGGGAACATTCAGGTTCAGAGGGTTACAGTCAACATCATTCTGGACTACGATGTAATCACCGTCTTTGATTTCCTGCATCATATAGTAAAGCTCGCGGTCCTGAACTTCTTCGGACCATGAGGATGCAGGCTTGAAGCGCCATTCACCTTTGGAGGGGGAAAAGTTCAGAACATAGGTGTTGGGTTCTGCTGCTTTGACTGTGATCTTCCCGAATGCGGGAGCGGTCAGGCACACAGCTGCAAGCGTAAGCAGTGTAACGATTTTTTTCAGTTTTTTCATAAGAAAATCCTCCTGATAGATTGTTGGTTATTCCTGTATGGGAAGGTAGTGATCGCCGGGTTCCGTTTCCTTGGCAACGACTACAAACCGGCCCTGTTCTACGTGATACACGCAGGTAGACAGTGTCAGAAAATGATCCCCGAACTGTGCGGTAACACCGGTATCATACTGGGATAACTGCTTGATATTGTTATAAAAGTCATCAAATTCTTCCTGGGTATCCGCCTGGAAAAATTTGTAGAACTTAAATACCTGATCGGTCTTCCGGTAGACCTGGGAACGAAAGACAGCAATGACTTCGTAATTGCGCTGACATTCTTCGGTGTACAGGATAATATTTTTGTGATTTTCGTAAAAATCCGGATCCTCATAATCCGTTAGATTGCCAAACATGGCACCGGATTTCATGTTGTGACCGTGAATGATGAGATTCGTGGAAAGGGGATCCAGGCAGCTGTCCGTATCTAATATGAGGCAGCCGTTCTTATTCTCACTGCCGTCGAAAGCACGATACAGATAATAGGACTCATCTCTCGGAGTCCACATCACCGGATAATCGATCCCGGTGCCGGGAATCTGCAGCCATGCGCCCATGTCTTCGTTGGCAAGAAAGCTGTCGGCGTAAGGATTGGGAACCCTGGTGACCTCTTCCGGAGCGGGAACCGCTTCTTCCGCGGTGGATTCCGTCGTAGCAGTTGCAATGGTCTCAGGTTCCGAAGAAGGAACGGTCTCTGCCGGAGACTCAGTGGGTCTTAAAGCATCCAGGGATTCTTCCATGTGCCGGTCCTCCATGTGACCCCTCACGAAGAGAATAATTGCTGCCAGGATACAAATTCCGGCCAATATAAATAAGATTACGGAAAGTGTTTTTCTATTCGATTTCATGTGTTTATTATACGCTGAACAGGCAACAGGATGCAATAGGTTAAAACAAAAGGATTTCTTAATTTTGGAAGATTTTGCATCGGGAAGATATTTCCTGCGGAAAATGCATATAAAATCATATAGAATACAATAAGGCGGCTGAAAAAATGGAACAGAAGGCATTGAAACTGATCATGGCAGGGCTCTTAATTCTGTCGATGGCGCTGACCGGCAGGGAAGCGGCAGAATATGTTGGTGCGATGCATGCGGTAAATGCTTTGCGGGAGACGGGAATGGGGGCAGATGACTCCGGGAGACTCTGCGTGGTCGTCGATGCCGGACATGGGGGATATCGATAGCGCAAGTCAAACTACATTATTATAGAAAGGCAACTGTTGTACCTATAACAATTAAATATTGAGAGAGGACAAGCCTTTCAGACTGTATAGACGTTCAGAAATGAGCGTCTATTTTTTTGCAAAAAATGAAAGGAGACATTAAAGCTATGAAAAAGATATTGAAGCGATTAGTCACAGGCTTCCTTGCCTTTGCGACTATCGTTACCGCTTTGCCGACAACGGCAGTCCACGCTTCTGAAACGCAATACTGGACAGAAAGTACAGAGCGTGTCGGTATTGTTGAAAAAGTAATGAATGACGGTTCTATCGGTTCGACGTTCAATGAGGGACACATGACCGTTGAGGGAGAGGACGCCTTCTGCGTGGATATCAACACCAACTTCCGCAACGGCTACAAGACCAGAGCCGACGCAAGCACACGTATGAGCTACGACCAGATTTCAGATGTTGCCCTCTCAATCGAGTATGTTAATCAGTATGTGAAGAGCCACAGCGGATTGAGCAGCCAGCATATCTACCTTTTGAAACAGTGCGTCGTATGGCAGAGATTGAGCGTTCATCTTGGCTGGCAATGCGATAACGTCAGAGCTTCCTATGATGAAATCTCAAAAGCCGTACAGGACGAGGTTTACGCTGGGGCGAAAGCCTTTGCCAGCGAGAACAAAGGACGCTATGAATGTGGCGGTTACATCTACTCTGGCGAGGGACAGGACATTGGACAGTTCTGGGCGAAACTTGCCGTTGGAAATGCCACATTGAAAAAGACTTCCAGTAATGCCAGCATTACCGACGGAAACGGACTTTACTCTATCGCTGGTGCGACATATGGTGTCTATTCTGATAAGGACTGTACGAAACAGCTTGCCACCCTTACGACTGATAACAGCGGAAATACTGATACCGTGGAAGTAAAGGCTGGCACAGTCTACATCAAAGAACTTTCTGCTCCTGCTGGCTACAAGGTGGACAGCACTGTCTATTCCTTAAATGTGGAAGCTGGCAAGACAGCAACACTCAATGTATCAGATACGCCAAAGGTCACAGACACCTTGATTGAATTATTCAAGATTGACATGGAAACACAGAAAGACGCTCCACAGGGCGACGCTTCCCTAGAGGGTGCAGAGTTTACATGGAAATTCTATGCGGGACACTATACCGCTGACAATCTTCCTAGCGAGCCTACAAAGACATGGGTGACAAAGACAATCGCTGAAAAGGACAGCGACGGCACTATCCATTATGTTTCCCGCCTTTCTGATGAATACAAGGTATCTGGGGACAGCTTCTATACACAGGACGGAAAGAACGTGCTTCCTTTAGGAACGCTGACGGTTGAGGAAACGAAAGCTCCTAACGGCTATCTTCTTGACGGTGCATATATGCAGACTGACGGAAGCGAGGAACAGATTAAAGGAATGTACCTTACACAGATTACCGAGGACGGCGACATTGCCGTACTGTCTGGAAGCAATCAGTACCATGTATCAGACAAGGTTATCCGTGGCGGTGTAAAAATCCAGAAAAGAGATTTAGAAACCAGCGATACCAAAGGTCAAGGAAGTGCGACTTTGAAAGACGCTGAATTTGAAATCATTTCTCTGAATGACAACGCTGTACTTGTCGAGGGGAAACTTTACAGCAAGAATGAAGTGGTAAAGACAATCCTTACCGACATTGAGGGCGTGGCTTCTACTTCTGCCGACCTGTTACCTTACGGAAAATACCGTATCGAGGAAAGCAAAGCTCCAGAGGGCTATCTGACGGACGGTGCAGAACCGATTGAATTTGAAATCACAGAGGACGGAAAAATCGTTGACCTTACAGGGACAGACACATCAATCTACAATCAAGTGAAGCGTGGCGACCTAGAGGGTATCAAGATTGGTGCTGGCACACACCAGCGTCTTGCAGAAGTTCCGTTTAGGATCACCAGCAAGACCACAGGTGAGAGCCACATTATCGTAACTGATGATAACGGACAGTTCTCCACTTCTTCTGACTGGGCTTCCCATAAGAACAACACCAACGCAGGAAAGACCAGCGAGGACGGTATCTGGTTTGGAACAAGCGAGCCAGACGACAGCAAAGGTGCTTTGATTTACGATACCTATATCATTGAAGAATTACGCTGTGACAGCAACAAGGGCTTTGAGCTTATCCCTGCCTTTGAAATCGTGGTGTCCAGAAACAATGTGACCGTTGACTTAGGGACACTTACTGATGAATACGAGAAAGAAATCTCTATCCATACCACAGCCACAGGCAAGGACGGTGAAAAGTCTATCGTGGCTGGCAAAGAGGTAACAATCGTTGACACGGTTACGCTTGACGGGCTGGAAAAAGGAACAAAATATCAGTTGAAGGGCTGGCAGATGTTGAAAGAGGAAAATGCAGAGCTTCTTATCGACGGACAGCGTGTGGAAAGTGATTACACATTCACAGCCGACAGCGAGGAAATGAAGATTGAAATAGAATACACGTTCAATGCTTCTTCTCTTGGCGGTCAGAACCTTGTAACTTTTGAGGAACTTTACGACCTTTCCAATGAGGACGAGCCTGTAAAGGTGGCTGAACACAAGGATATTGACGACGAGGGACAGACGGTGCTTATCACGGAGCGTATCATCTCTATCCATACCACAGCGACCAGCGAGGACGGAAAGAAAGAGATTGAAGCAGGAAAAGACGTGACAATCATTGATACCGTTACCCTTGACGGATTGGAAATCGGCACAAAGTATCAGCTCAAAGGCTGGCAGATGATTAAGGACGAAAACGCCGAGCTTATCATCAACGGAGAGCGTGTCGAGAATGACTATACCTTTACTGCCGACAGCGAAAGCATGGAAGTCCAGATTGCCTTTACATTCGACGCTTCCGAGCTTGGCGGGAAAGAGCTTGTGACCTTTGAGGAATTATACGATTTGAGCAATCCAGATGAACCGACTAAGGTTACAGAGCATAAGGACATTGAGGACGACGGGCAGACTGTGACAATCACAGAAGTACCAGAAACGCCGGAAGAGCCAACAGAGCCAGAACAGCCGACCACACCAGATACACCGACAAAAACAAGCGACGCTCCAAAGACAGGTGATAACACAAACATTGCCTTATTCTTAGGACTTCTTGTTCTCTCTGGTGCAGGCGTGGCAGGAACATACTTCATCAAGCGTAGACGTTCATAATCGGACGGTCTGCTTATGATGATGAAGAAATCACGCTCCCCGCCGATACATGGAAACGGCGGAGCTTCCCTTTATTCTGGCTTGTCCGCCACCCACCTGTAAGCACACGGACAGTCAAGGGTGCTTTTAAGCATTTACCTGCCCTTGACGGTCTGGGGGCTTACGGGTATCTCACTACCAGCCAGAATAAAAGCATTGACAATCAACAGATTTTATAGAAATGAGGTATGAACACATGAAATTGAAATATATCGTGCCTAACATGGCACAGACTTTTGGTAACTTGGAGTTTGCAGGAGAAAATGACGTGGAGCAACAGCGTGTCAATGGTCGCTTTGTTCCCGTGACAAGAAGCTACAACCTGTATTCCGACATTCAGAGAGCCGACGACATTATCGTGGTGCTTCCCGCAAAGGCTGGGGAGAAGCGTTTCAAGTATGAGCAGAAAGTGAAGCTCGTCAATCCTAAGATTACCGCCGAGGGAAAGAACGTGCGAGGTCGTGGCTACACCAACTATATTTTAACGGCTGATGATATGCTTCCAGCCGAGGAAAGCAAGTAAAGGGGGATAACAGATTATGAGATTAGCGAATGGAATTGTGTTAGATAAGGAAAAGACGTTTGGTGTGCTGAAATTCTCCGCATTAAGACATGAAGTGCGTGTAGAGAATGAGGACGGGACGACAACCGAGGAAATCAAGCGAAGAACCTATGACTTGAAGTGCAGTCAGCAGGAACGCACGATACAGGTATCTATCCCAGCGGAAATCCCTGTCAAGGACTACCCGTACAATGCCGAGGTGGAGCTTATCAACCCTGTTGCCGATACCGTGGCAAACGCCAACTACCGAGGGGCAGACGTGGAGTGGTACATCAAGGCAGACGACATTGTGCTGAAAAATAAAGGCGGTCAGCCCGCAGGTAATCCACAGAACCACGCTTCGCAGGGACAGCAGAAAAAATAGTCTATCTTTCCTTATTTCTGTGAGATATAATAAAGATAGAATAAGCAGGAAGGAGGACTGCTCTATGGGTATCTTTGTTGCACTGTAATAGCAAGGTGTATCTTTGTTATTACGCCTTGCTAATCATCAGTCAAAAAGAAATGATTAGGAGGCTAAATAATGGCATATTTTAACTATCAATCAAAAAAGATATTTTATAAGGAAGTTGGGGTTGGGAAACCTCTTGTTATGTTGCATGGTGATACGGCTTCATCTGTTATGTTTGAGTTCTTATTGCCTTTGTATCAAGAAAACTTTCGAGTTATCTTGATTGACTTTTTAGGAAACGGACAATCAGACAGAATTTCAAAATTTCCAGAAAATCTCTGGATAACACAGGCTGAACAAGTGATTGCACTTATTGAGCATTTGAAAATTGAAAAAGTCAATCTCTTAGGAACAAGCGGTGGAGCTTGGGTTGCTATCAATACAGCATTAAAACGTCCCGACCTTATTGATAAGGTTATCGCTGATAGTTTTGACGGCAGAACTTTACATGAAAACTTTGCAGAAAATCTATTACAAGAAAGAGAATTTGCGAAACATGATATTCATGCAAAGCAATTCTATGAATGGTGTCAAGGTGAGGATTGGGAAACTGTCGTAGACCTTAATACGCAGGCACTTACAAAATGTGCAAAAAATCAAATACCTTTATTCTGCAAGCCACTGGAAACTTTAAGCGTCCCTATTCTTTTTATGGGGAGCTTAGAGGACGAAATGTGCCGTAGGAATATGGTAGAGGAATACACAGAAATGAACCAGCTCGTACAAAATGGCACGATACACATTTTCAAAACAGGTGGACACCCAGCGATTATGACAAATGCTGAACTTTCTGCCAAAGTAATTACTGAATATCTCAACAGCTAGATTTTACAATTATCTGGTAATTACATTAGGCAGGTGGTTATTTTTGAAAATGCTAATCGTTGAATTTACTGACAACGAGGAGCGATTGTATCAGCAGACAGTTGAATGGCTGTCTACAAAACTTTCAAATGCCCCTACCTACTTGAAGAAAAGCAACAATAGTTTTACACTCAATCCATATACTCGTATCTGTACCACAGAGAATGGAAATGTTATTTCTATGACAGCTAAAGAATTTGATTTACTTTATTTTCTGTTTTCTCATAAAGGACAGGTATTTACAAAGGAACAGCTTTATGAGTATGTATGGGGATATGCTGATGTAACGGACGCACGAAATCTGACTTCGTTTATCAGAAAGCTACGAGTTAAAATTGAGCCAGACCCAGCAAAACCAAAATATATTGTTACGGTCTGGGGCATAGGCTATAAATTCAACGAAAAAACAATTTAACATTTCTATATTGATAAGCGGTTAGTCTATACGATTGACCGCTTTTTCCATATCCAGAAAGGGGTGTTTATGAGCCTATACAAATACAAGGGAAAGCGTATCAGAGCCAGCGACAAGAACCTTGTGTACCGCTTCTGTACGGGTACGCTTCTGCTCCTGTTCGTGGCGGTTCTCCTGCTACTGAACATGGGACAGCTCCTGCGTACTGATTGGGAGCATTTCAGCCTGCTTGATAATGGCGTGACGCTTTCCACATACAACTTCATAACCATAGGGATAGCGACTGGTGTTTGTGCATTGGTCGCTTTTCTTTATTACCGCTTCTTCCATGACAGCTTCAAGAAGCTATTACACCGTCAAAAGCTCTCCCGCATGATACTGGACAATAAGTGGTATGAAGCACAGACCGTACAGGACAGCGGTTTTTTCACTGACCTGCAGAGCAGATCAAGGGAAAAAATCGTCTGGTTTCCTAAAATCTATTATCAAATGGACACGGGACTGCTCCATATCTGCTGTGAAATCTCTTTGGGAAAGTATCAAGACCAGCTTTTGCGACTGGAAGATAAGCTGGAAAGCGGGCTTTACTGCGAGCTGACCGACAAGACGCTCCATGACGGTTATATCGAGTACACTCTGCTCTATGACATGATAGCGAACCGTATCACGATTGACGAGGTAAAGGCTGAAAACGGGGGCTTGCGTCTGATGAAGAACCTCACATGGGAATACGACGCACTCCCGCACGCCCTTATTTGTGGCGGAACTGGCGGTGGAAAGACCTACTTCCTGCTGACAATCATTGAAGCCCTCTTGCAGACCAACGCCCAGCTTTACATCTTAGACCCTAAAAACGCTGACCTTGCGGACTTGGGTACGGTCATGGATAACGTGTACCACACCAAAGAAGATATGATTGAATGTGTCAATGCGTTCTATGAGGGTATGGTACAGCGAAGCGAGGAAATGAAACACCACCCAGACTACAAGACGGGCGAGAACTATGCCTATCTGGGCTTACCGCCCTGCTTCCTTATCTTTGACGAGTATGTGGCGTTCTTGGAAATGCTGGGGACAAAGGAAAGCATGAGCCTTTTAAGCCAGTTAAAGAAAATCGTCATGCTTGGCAGACAGGCGGGCTATTTCCTCATTGTCGCCTGCCAGCGTCCCGACGCAAAGTATTTCAGCGACGGTATCAGAGATAACTTCAACTTCCGTGTGGGCTTGGGACGTATCAGCGAACTTGGCTACGGTATGCTTTTCGGAAGCGACGTAAAGAAGCAGTTCTTCCAGAAGCGTATCAAGGGACGTGGCTATTGTGACGTAGGTACGAGCGTCATATCGGAGTTTTACACTCCCCTTGTACCAAAGGGGCATGATTTTTTACAGACTATCGGCTCTCTTGCACTGGCAAGGCAAGCCGTACCAGAGAAACAAAAGGAGATTGAATGATTATGGGATATTTGGAAATCCATTATGAACCAGAATGTACCGACAGTGTACTTACTTGTATCGGATTGGGCTATGGGAAATTCCTTTCCGATTTGGCTTTTACGGCAGACAGTGAATATAAACAGGACGACGACTATCCAAAAACACTTTTCCATGAGAGAATGTCGGATTTGCTGGAAGATTTGGCAGAAGATTATCTGGAAATGCCGTTGCTGTTTTCCGTGGAGCTTCCCGCACACATGGCAAACCTGCTGGGCTGTCTTTTCCGCTATACGTTTCTTGTCATGGACAAGGAGCATTTCAGACAGTTATGCCGTGAATACGAGATTGACAGGGATATAGCCAGAAAATGCCTTTCAAGAGATACCGACTGTATCGTAGTTTATACGGGCATGACAAGGATAGGCTGAACCACTGACGGCTGGAACGGTCAGCGGAGCGACCCAGACCGTGCAAGCCGTCCTGTGGAGCAGGGCTTGCCCTGCTCCACGAAAGAAGCCCCTCGGTATCTAACAGAGGGGCACAATTCCGCTGGAAACTACGGTCAAAAAGTCTGGAAATCCCGCTTGGTATAAGGATTTTCTCTCATACATAGCTGACTGTGACAATCTGCGGAAAATATCACACTTTCACGATTGGGGGTATGCAGGCTGAATGAAAGCACCTTTATAACCGCCTTGAAAGAGAAACGCCAGTCTTACGGCGTGTCCCAGACAAGGCTTGCAATCATGGCTGGTATCAGCCGTGAACACCTAAACCGTATCGAAGCGGGCAAGGTAACGCTCACGGACGATATGCAGGACAAGCTCATGGAAGCTGTTGAGAAATTCAATCCCGACGCTCCCATGTTCCTGCTGTTCGACTATGTGCGTATCCGTTTCCCCACGCTGGATATACAGCACGTTATCAAAGATATATTGAAGCTCAATATCGACTATATGCTCCATGAGGACTACGGACACTACAAATACACCGAGCATTACTATCTGGGTGATGTGTTCGTCTACACCTCGCAGGACGAGGAAAAAGGCACGCTTCTGGAACTGAAAGGAAAAGGCTGTCGCCAGTTTGAAAGCTATCTGCTGGCACAGGAGCGAAGCTGGTACGACTTCCTCATGGACGCTCTGGTTGAGGGTGGTGTGATGAAACGCCTTGACCTTGCGATTAACGACAGGGCGGGCATACTGGATATTCCAGATCTGACCGCCAAATGCAACCGTGAGGAATGTGTGTCCCTGTTCCGTTCTTTCAAGTCCTATGCTTCCGGCGAGCTGGTGAAGCACAACGAGCAGGACAAGGCGGGCATGGGACACACGCTGTATATCGGTTCTCTGAAATCAGAGGTCTACTTCTGCTGTTATGAGAAGAACTACGAGCAGTACGCAAAGCTCGGCGTGCCGATTGAGGAAGCACCCATAAAGAACCGCTTCGAGATACGACTGAAAGATGAAAGAGCTTATTATGCCGTCCGTGAACTGCTGACCCATTATGACGCAGAACAGACGGCATTTTCTATCATCAATCACTATATCCGCTTCGTGGACAGAGAGCCGGAGAAGCGAAAGACAGACTGGAAGCTCAATGACCGCTGGGCGTGGTTTATCGGGAAAGACCGCCCGCCTATCAAGCTGACAACTGACCCAGAGCCTTACACGCTGGAAAGGACGCTGGGCTGGATAAGCCGACAGGTCGCCCCTACGCTGAAAATGCTGAAAAAGATAGACGCTGGCAACAGCACAAGCTATCTGAAAGAGATTGAGGACAACGCAAAACTGACGGAAAAGCATTTGCAGATAATCAGACAGCAGACTGCGGGCACAGAGGAGCTTATCACAGAGTAAAGGAGAATTGAGATTATGGCAGAACTTGTCAAGGACTTAGTGCTGGTATCACTGGGAATGGGTATCGGTGTCGTCCTTATGTGTATCGCACAGGTCAGCAAAATGGCTGACGAGCAAATGGAAGAAATCAAAAAAGAAAGGATTGATAAAGAATGAATTTCGGACAGAACTTATACAACTGGTTTTTAAGCAACGCCCAGAGCTTAGTGCTTATGGCAATCGTGGTAATCGGTATCTACTTAGGATTTAAGAGAGAGTTTTCTAAGTTAATCGGCTTCCTTGTGATTGCCTTAATCGCTGTGGGGCTGGTATTCAATGCCGGCGGTGTCAAGGACGTTCTGTTAGAGCTGTTCAACCGTATCATTGGAGCGTAACAATCAATCGTTTGCGGTCACGCAAACTTACCTGTCCCCCTATGGGAGTTCGGGCATAGGGGGGAATGAAAGGGGGGGTAACGGAATGGTACACAGATAAAAGATAGTCACGCTATGAATTTCATTGAATGGTTGAAATATGGCTGATATAATGTGGGTATAGAAATTAACAAATTGGAATTTAAGGAGGAATACTTATGGAGCGTTTTAAAAAGATTTATCAGCAAGGCACGATTGATGTAATAGAAATTTGGGTTGATACACAAACAGGTGTAAACTATGTTTTCCACAGAAATGGAAATGCAGCAGGATTTACGCCGTTGCTTGACAAAGAGGGCAAACCAGTAGTAAGTCAATAATGCTACAAATCCTAATTTAACAATTTCATATCCCACACACAAAGCGGTTACTCCTTTGGAGATCAACCGCTTTTTCTATACTCAAATTTCAGATTGGAGTGATTGATTGAAAGATATTTTTACCGATATGCAGGCAAAAATCGGCTGTCCGTATCTTTCCGACCTGCCCTATTACAAGCGTACGGTCTGGTTTGAGATGAAACGCCTTTGCCTGTCTGACTACCCTAAGAAACAGTTAGAAGATTTTTCACGCTATGTATTCGGTGTGCCTTACGCCGTCATACAGGAAGCGTTGACAAGAGAGGACGTGATGAAACATGGAAGAAATGCGTGTGCAGATTGAAGCCAGAGAGCCGACAGACGGCGAGATACGAGCTTTTTGGTTCACCCTGCCTATCGACACAGAACAGGTAGAAGAACTGCTGGGGATTGATGTAGACACAGACTATTACTATATCACGGGCAAGGAGCTTCCCTTTGCTGATGAAGTGCAGGAAGATACCACTGTGGAAAAGCTCAATGACCTGTACCATACCTACGAAAATTTACCCTCTGACTTGAAAGAGGACTATGCAGAGCTGATGTGCTATTTCTCTAATCTTGATGAACTGCACAGATACAGAAACGACATCATTCATTATTCGTGGTGTAAGAACATGACGGACGTTGCCCGCCACATATTGAACAACGACCCAGATTTTACTTCCCTAAGTGAGAGTGTTACCCGCTATTTCGATTTTGAAGCCTACGGGCAGTACCTTGACGACAACGGACGCTTTGCGGAAACCGACCACGGTATCTATGAGCTTCCGTAGAAAAGAGGTGTGTGCCTGTGATTGACGACATGAGGGTGTATATCGCTAATCTTGGCAAGTACAACGAGGGCGAACTTGTAGGGGATTGGTTCTCTTTCCCTATCGACGAGGAAGATGTTGCGGAGCGTATCGGGCTGAACAGTTATTATGAAGAATACGCTGTCCATGATACCGACAACTTTCCTATTGAAATCGGGGAGTATATCTCTATTCAAGAACTCAATGAGATGTACGAGATGATTTGTGAGCTTCCCGATTATATCACGGACGCTCTGGACGAGTTTGTTTCTCATTATGGAAGTCTGGAAGAAGTCTACGAACACAAGGACGACATTTATTTCTATCCAGACTGTGAGGACATGACCGACATTGCCTATTACTTCATTGACGAGTTACAGGTCTTGGGCGAGATACCGCTACCGTTGCAGAACTATATCGACTATGAAGCATACGGCAGGGACTTATCCATAGAGGGGACATTTATTGAAACAAGCCGAGGGATATGCGAGATACCATATTAGAGCTGGCAGATCAGCGACAGTAAAGGTCGCTACTGACAGCTTTTTGTATTTTACGGGGACGGCCAGAAGCGGGCTGTCCCTTAATCATTGAAAGAAAGGAGCTGAAACGAATTGAAGAAGATTAAGAGCTACACGGGTATCTGGAACGTGGAGAAAGTCTTATACGCAATCAATGACTTTACTCTCCCGTTTCCCGTTACCTTTACCCAGATAACGTGGTTTGTCATTACGGAGTTTGCCGTCATTCTCTTGGGGGACTTACCGCCGTTATCGCTTATCGAGGGGGCGTTTCTGAAATACTTCGGTATTCCCGTTGCCCTCACATGGTTTATGAGCCAAAAGACCTTTGACGGCAAGAAGCCTTACAGCTTCTTGAAATCGCAGATTTCGTTTGCCCTGCGACCAAAAGTGACCTATGCAGGAAAAGCCGTGAAGCTGGAAAAGGAAGTTTTCAGTGAACCTGTCACGGCGGTTAGGAGTGTGATGTATGTTCCCGATTAAATATATCGACAACAACCTTGTCTGGAACAAGGACAATGAGGTGTTTGCCTACTATGAGCTGATACCGTACAACTACTCTTTTCTGTCAGCAGAACAGAAATTTATCGTCCACGACAGCTTCCGTCAGCTTATCGCACAGTCCCGTGAGGGGAAGATACACGCCTTGCAGATAGCGACGGAAAGCTCCGTCAGAAGCATACAGGAACAGTCCAAAAAGCTGGTAACGGGGCGACTTCGTGATGTGGCGATACAGAAAATAGACGAACAGACGGAAGCCCTTGTGTCCATGATTGGGGACAATCAAGTGGACTACCGCTTTTTTATTGGCTTCAAGCTCATTGTGACCGAGGAAAAAGTCAGTCTGGACAGCGTGAAGAAATCAGCGTTTATGACGTTCAGGGAGTTCTTGAATGAGGTCAACCATACGCTGATGAATGACTTTATCTCCATGCCAGATGATGAAATCAACCGCTACATGAAAATGGAAAAACTGCTGGAAAACAAAATCTCCCGCCGTTTCAAGTTCCGACGCTTGGACAAGAACGACTTCGGTTATCTTATCGAGCATATCTACGGCAGGGACGGCGTGGCGTATGAGGACTACGAATATTCGCTTCCAAAGAAGAAGCTGAAAAAAGCAACGCTTATCAAGCAGTACGACCTTATCCGTCCTACCCGCTGTCTGATAGAGGAAAGCCAGCGATACTTGCGTCTGGAACATGAGCACAGCGAGAGCTTCGTTTCCTACTTTACCGTCAATGCCATTGTGGGCGAGCTGGATTTTCCGTCGTCGGAAATCTTTTATTTCCAGCAACAGCAGTTCACCTTTCCTGTGGACACTTCTATGAACGTGGAAATCGTTGGCAACCGCAAGGCACTTTCTACTGTGAGAAATAAAAAGAAAGAGCTGAAAGATTTGGACAATCACGCCTATCAGTCTGGAAGCGAAACAAGCTCAAATGTGGTGGACGCACTGGACAGCGTGGACGAGCTGGAAACTGACTTAGACCAGAGCAAGGAAAGTATGTATAAACTTTCTTACGTTATCCGTGTGTCAGCTCCCGACCTTGACGAGCTGAAACGACGCTGTGATGAAGTCAAGGACTTCTACGACGATTTGAACGTCAAGCTGGTGCGCCCTGCTGGGGATATGCTGGGGCTTCACTCTGAATTTCTCCCCGCCAGCAAGCGTTACATCAATGACTATGTGCAGTATGTGAAATCCGACTTCTTGGCTGGGCTTGGCTTCGGAGCGACCCAGCAGTTAGGAGAAAATACAGGTATCTATATCGGCTATTCCGTGGACACGGGAAGAAACGTCTATTTACAGCCGTCCCTTGCCAGTCAAGGCGTGAAAGGTACGGTCACAAACGCTCTTGCTTCTGCCTTTGTCGGAAGTCTTGGCGGTGGAAAGTCATTCTGTAACAATCTGATTGTCTACTATTCCGTCCTGTTCGGCGGGCAGGCGGTCATTCTCGACCCTAAGAGCGAGCGTGGAAACTGGAAAGAAACGCTCCCAGAGATAGCCCATGAAATCAATATCGTCAATCTGACCAGCGACAAGGAAAATGCTGGGCTTCTTGACCCATTCGTGATTATGAAGAATGTAAAGGACGCTGAAAGTCTGGCGATAGATATTCTCACATTCCTTACAGGGATTTCCTCTAGGGACGGTGAGAAGTTCCCTGTCCTTAGAAAAGCGGTGCGAGCCGTGACCCAGAGCGATCAGCGAGGACTTCTCCATGTAATAGACGAGCTTCGCAGAGAGGACACGGCGATTGCCCGCAACATTGCCGACCATATCGACAGCTTTACGGACTATGACTTTGCACATCTGCTGTTCTCCGACGGTTCGGTGTCTAATGCTATCAGCTTGGACAACCAGCTCAATATCATACAGGTGGCTGATTTGGTACTTCCCGACAAGGACACGACCTTTGAGGAGTACACGACCATAGAACTGCTGTCCGTGGCAATGCTGATTGTCATTAGTACCTTTGCCCTTGACTTTATCCACAGTGACAGAAGCATTTTTAAAATCGTTGACCTTGATGAAGCGTGGGCTTTTTTGAATGTGGCACAGGGAGAAACCCTTTCTAACAAGCTGGTGCGTGCGGGACGAGCTATGCAGGCAGGCGTGTACTTCGTCACGCAATCCTCTGGGGACGTGTCCAAAGAGAGCCTAAAAAATAATATCGGTCTAAAATTCGCTTTCCGTTCTACGGATATAAACGAGATAAAGCAGACCCTTGAATTTTTCGGTATCGACAAAGGCGACGAGAACAACCAGAAAAGGCTTCGTGACTTGGAGAACGGACAATGCCTGCTTCAAGATTTGTACGGGCGTGTGGGTGTGGTGCAGATACACCCTGTCTTTGAAGAACTTCTTCACGCCTTTGATACCAGACCGCCCGTGAAAAGCGAGGTGGAGTGATGAAAGATAAGATAAAGGGGCTTCTGACAAGAAAGAAGCTCTTTCGCTTTTTCAAGATAGCTGTGATTGTGGTACTGACGACCATTGCCCTGCTCTCCCTATTTGGGACGGTGGCACACGCTTCTGGTCTGGTAGATGATACCGTCAATGCGGACAACCTGTATTCGCAGTACCCTTTGGAGAATTACCAGCTTGACTTCTATGTGGACAATAGCTGGGGCTGGCTTCCGTGGAACTGGCTGGACGGTATCGGGAAGTCCGTACAATACGGGCTTTACTGTATCACCAACTTTATCTGGACTATCAGCCTGTATCTAAGCAACGCCACAGGGTACGTCGTCCAGCAGGCGTATAAGCTGGACTTTATCAATGACATGGCAGACAGTATCGGGAAAAGCATACAGACCCTAGCGGGCGTGACGGAAAATGGCTTTGGAAGCACTGGCTTCTATGTGGGCTTCCTGCTTCTTATTATCCTTATCGTGGGTATCTATGTTGCCTACACGGGACTGATAAAGAGAGAAACCAGCAAGGCACTCCACGCTGTTATCAACTTCGTTGTGGTGTTTATCGTGTCCGCTTCCTTTATCGCCTACGCTCCCGACTATATCAAGAAAATCAATGACTTTTCTTCGGATATTTCCACGGCTTCGCTGGATTTGGGAACAAAAATCATGCTCCCCGACAGCGACAGTCAAGGAAAAGACAGCGTGGACTTGATAAGGGACAGCCTTTTTTCCATACAGGTACAACAGCCGTGGCTACTCCTACAGTTTGGCAACAGCGATATAGAGGAAATCGGGGCTGACCGTGTGGAAGCTCTGGTATCAGTCAGTCCGTCCGCAGACGACGGGGCGACCCGTGAGGACGTGGTGAAAACGGAAATCGAGGATAACGACAACGACAATCTGACAATACCGCAGGTCATTAACCGTCTGGGAATGGTGTTCTTCTTGCTTATCTTCAATCTGGGAATAACGATATTCGTATTCCTGCTTACAGGCATGATGATATTCTCCCAGATACTTTTTATCATCTTTGCCATGTTCCTGCCTATCAGTTTTCTTTTGAGCATGATACCCAGCTATGAGAACATGGCGAAACAGGCAATCGTGCGAGTGTTCAATACGATTATGACAAGGGCAGGCATTACCCTCATTGTCACGGTAGCTTTCAGTATTTCCAGTATGTTCTACAACATATCCACCGATTACCCGTTCTTTATGATTGCGTTCTTGCAGATAGTCTGCTTTGCGGGTATCTATATGAAGCTGGGCGACCTTATGAGTATGTTCTCCCTCAACGCTGGGGACAGCCAGAGCATGGGACGCAGGATATTCCGTCGCCCGTATATGTTCATGCGACACAGGGCTAGGCGTATGGAGAATAGGTTGGTAAGAGCTGTCGGAAAAGGAAGTATGGTAGGTGCTGGAACGGGAGCTATGGCTGGTGCGGTTCTCTCCACTACTGGAAGCAAACAATCTCATGCCAGCACGACCCGCAAGCGTGACAATGCTTCTTTTGGAAGCCGAGCCGGTTCTGCCGTGGGTGCGGTGCTTGATACGAAAAACAAGGTCAAGGACAAGGCAACGGCTGTCAAGGAGAATATCAAGGATATACCGACCCAGACTGCCTATGCCGTACACTCCGCAAAGGAAAAAGCAAAGTCCAGTGTGTCCGACTTCAAGCGTGGCATTGTGCAGGGACAGGAAACCAGACAGAGCGAGCGTGCTGATAAGCTCCAACAGCACAGACAGAATATCGCTGACAAGCGTATGGAGCTTCAAAAAGCACAGGAAGCAAGGCAGACTGGAAGAACGACGGACGGATCAGCGACAACAGGAGTTACCCGTCCCCATGAAAGACCCGTCACCGCTTCTAAGACAGACACAGGAAAAATGCAGGAAATCAAGCGTCCTGCCACTACCGATAAGGTACATACCGAGCCGACCACGCCACAATCCGTCAAGGAGCGTCCGCTGGCTTCAAAATCTGATGAACCTGTACCGCAGAAACACGGGACAAGGCTTAATGGTGTGGAACTGAACCGACAGACCACCAGAAAAGAGCGAAACATTAAGAAAGCGACCATAAACACCACGGAAAAGAAAGGACGTAAGAAATGAAACTAAGACATCTCGCCATTATCGGCAGTCTGTTTCCATTTCTCATTGCGATAGTGCTTTTCTTTGGTGTGCTTATCAGTGCCGAGGACGACGACGGGGGCGGTGGCTCTTCCTCATGGGTGACGGGCATGAACCTGTCCGCAGAGGTCTTGAAACATCAGCCTATGGTGGAGAAATACGCAAAGGAATACGGCATATCCGAGTACGTCCCCTATCTGCTGGCAATCATACAAGTGGAAAGTGGTGGGACAGCCGAGGACGTTATGCAAAGTTCCGAGAGCATGGGCTTACCGCCTAATTCCCTTGATACAGAAGGCTCAATCAAGCAGGGGTGCAAGTATTTTGCGTCCCTGCTTTCTTCAGCAGAAAATCAAGGCATAGAGGATATAAACGTCGTGGTACAGTCCTATAACTATGGCGGTGGCTATATCGGCTATGTGGCTTCCAATGGAAAAAAGCACAGCTTCACGCTGGCAGAGAATTTCGCCCGTGATAAATCTGGCGGGAAGAAAGTCACCTACACAAACCCTATCGCTGTCGCCCGCAATGGTGGCTGGCGTTACGGGTACGGCAATATGTTCTATGTGGAGCTTGTCAGCCAGTATCTCACTGTCAGTCAAGTATCGGGCGAGCTGGCACAAAAGATAATGAATGAAGCTCTGAAATATCAAGGCTGGGACTATGTGTACGGCGGGAGCAATCCTAACACTTCTTTTGACTGTTCGGGGCTGGTTCAATGGTGCTATGGCAAGGCTGGCATTTCCTTACCGAGAACGGCACAGGCACAGTATGACGCTACCCAGCATATCCCGCTTTCACAGGCACAGGCTGGGGATTTGGTGTTCTTCCATAGTACCTACAATGCGGGAACGTATGTAACCCACGTCGGTATCTATGTGGGAAATAACCAGATGTATCACGCTGGCGACCCGATAGGCTACGCCGACCTTACAAGCTCCTACTGGCAACAGCATTTGATAGGGGCTGGCAGAATTAAACAATAGAAAGGAATGGAAATCATGTTCAAGAAGAAAGAAAAACCGATAAAGGAAAAGAAAGTCCGCACTATGAAAGTGGGGACGCATAAGAAGTCCGTCATTGCCCTCTGGGTGGTGCTTATCGCAAGCGTGAGCTTTGGTGTGTATAAGAATTTTACGGCTATCGACCAACACACCACGCATGAGATAGAAACCATACAGCTCCGCTTGAATGACACCAACGGCATAGAAAATTTTGTGAAGAACTTTGCGAAATCCTACTATACATGGAGCAACAGCAAGGAAGCAATCGAAGCAAGGACACAGACTATCAGTGCCTATCTGACACAGGAATTGCAGGATTTGAATGTTGATACGGTGAGAACGGATATACCGACCAGCTCCACAGTCACGGATGTACTTATCTGGGACGTGGAACAGGCTGGGGAGAACGCTTTTACTGTTGTCTACGAAGTAGATCAGCAGATAAAAGAGGGCGACCAGACAAGGAACGTATCAGAAACCTATACTGTGACCGTCCATGTGGACGCTGACGGGGATATGGTGATTATCCAGAACCCGACCCTTGCCCCTGCTATGGAAAAATCCAGCTATGAGCCAAAGGCACAGGAAGCTGATAACAGCGTGGACGCTGACACCACGGCAGACGCTACGGCGTTTCTGGAAACATTCTTCAAGCTGTACCCTACCGCAACGGACAAGGAGCTTGCCTACTACGTAGAGGGAAATGCCCTTGAACCGATAAACGGAGACTATCTCTTTTCCGAGCTTGTCAATCCTGTATTCACGGCTGACGGCGACAACGTGAAAGTGAGTGTTGCGGTGAAATTCATTGATAATCAGACAAAGGCAACACAGGTATCACAATATGAGTTGATACTGCATAAAGATAGCAACTGGAAAATTCAAGGATAAGTAAAAACAGGCTTGCTTCGTGGAATACATTGATAAGCAAGCCTGTTTTTTAAAGTATATGTTTTTGTAAAATTATAGCCTATTAACAGTGGTTACAGTATTTTAATTAAATCCTTTGAATGTGTTCACCTTATCCGTTTATAAAGTTTGCACAAGCATATTTTACTTACTGCTTGTAAGAACAAAGATAGGGACAAGAAATCTCATAACAAGATATAACAGATTATATCGGCTGTTTATTGAACTACAAAGGCTCATTAAGATATAATACATTTTAGAAATTAGGAGGAATAAGCAAATGAAAATAGAACGTCTTTATGCGATAACTGTCTATCTTCTCAATCATGGAAGAACATCTGCGAATGAATTAGCTAAATATTTTGAAGTTTCCGTGCGAACTATCCAGAGAGATATTGACTCATTATGTCTTGCTGGAATTCCGATTATTTCAGTCACTGGGGCGACAGGTGGTTATGAAATATCCTCGCAGTTTAAATTTGATAAACATCTTGCCACTTCAAATGATTATTCTTATATTTTGACTGCGCTTAAAGGATTGGTTTCGGCTACAAATGATCAAAATGCAAAACATACATTAGAAAAAATATCTCACATATTTAAACAAAACAATATGAATATTATATTAGATTTTTCCGTCTTACGAGAAGGTGAGCAAGATACTCTGCAAACATTGCAAACTGCCATAGCTCAAAAACGTATGGTAGATTTTATATATACGAATAATAACAATGAAACTCGTGTACACAGCGTAGAGCCGATTGCAGTTTTATACAGGTGGTACGCTTGGTATCTTCTTGCTTACTCTAAAATAAAAAACGATTATCGTACCTATAAATTTGTAAGGATGAGAGATTTAAAAATTACGGATATCCCGTTTACAAAAGAACATGACGCTCCAGAAAGTATTTTGAAAAAGTCTGATAAAACAGATTGTCGTCAATATATAGATGTTATTGTAAAATGTAAAGAAAAGGCACGGGCACGAGTTCAAGAATATTTGAAAGGGAGTGTAATTGAGAGTCTTTCGGATGGAAACACATTCATGAAGTTGACCGTGGTGGAAAATGAGCAGTTCTGGATTGGCACACTATTGTCATTGGGTGATGATGTTGAGGTAATTGCACCAAAAGAAATACGTAAACGCCTTTTTAAAGTAGCTTCAAAAATTGTTTCTTTATACAAATAACTATGACATACTGTTGTCATATATACCGTGATATAGTGTTAATAAAAACGGAGGTGCATTTATGTTGAACCCATATGAAAGATGTCCTAAATATGAGAATGAAAACTATTTGTTAAGAATGGTAAGTAAAAAGGACAAGGAAGATTTATTAAAAGTATATTCTGATGAAAAAGCCGTACCATTTTTCAATAGTGATAATTGCGGGGGAGATGACTTTCATTATACTACTGAAACCAGAATGGAACAAGCGATTGAATATTGGCTATGGGAGTATGGTAGACAAGGTTTTGTTCGCTGGACTATTGTATCAAAAACAGATAACAAAGCAATAGGAACGATTGAAGTATTTAATCGGAAAGCTGATGATTATTTTAATAACTGTGGGTTATTAAGACTTGATTTGAGAAGTGATTATGAACAGGAAGAAAGTATTTTTGAAATACTATCGCTTATCGTACCCTCAGTATTTGAATTATTTAATTGCCAGATAATTGCAACAAAAGTTCCTCATTTTGCTTCTGAAAGAAAATTGGCAATAATTCGGTTAGGTTTCGTTGCTTCTGAAGAAAAATTGATAGGAGGACATGATAAAAAGATTTATACTGAATATTATGTCCTGCAAAAATAGAATTGGAGATTTAGAATAAAGGCAATTCTTAAAAAATGTAGCGGAGTGATATACATGGGAAAATATTAGTTGCAGAATTTACAGAGAAAGAAGAAGCTGTTTTTAATCAGTTAGTAGAGTGGCTGTCTAATACTTTGTGTACTGCACCTGTTTCTCTAAGCAAGAAATGTAATGGTTTAGACGTAAATTATTTTACTCGTACCGTTACTGATGACAAAGGAAATAAAATACATCTGACTGCTAAAGAATTTGACCTGTTGCATTTTCTTTCCAGCCACCAAGGACAGGTATTTACCAAAGAACAGATTTACGAAAATGTGTGGGGATATGACAATGCACCAGACGCAAGCAACCTTTCCTCGTTCATCAGAAAGCTAAGACTGAAAATCGAACCGCACCCAGACAATCCACGATATATCATCACTGTCTGGGGCGTGGGATATAAATTCAGCGGAGAAGAAAAACCGTAGCTGTATTTCACAATTCATTGTGATCTGCACGCTACGGTTTTATCTATTGAACTGATTTCTTACTTCCTTGTCCTTACGCATGGCTGTTTTGGCACATTTCAGCAGGTCAACTAAAAATCGGGTTTCGTATTCGTCGCAATCCTCAAAAATCTCTTTTGCTTCTCCCTTGAAAATATTCTGTGAAGCAAGTACATTATCACATAGGAGAACATCAACTGATACGGAAAGGGCATTGGCAATCTCAATCAATGTCGGCAGGCTGACTTTCGTTTTCCCTGTTTCCACGTTGCTCATGTGGGCTGGGGTAATATCTATAAGGTCTGCGACGGCTTCCTGTGTTATGCCTTTCTTAATTCGTGCTATCTTGATACGCTGTCCGATTGCTTTATAGTCTATTTCCACAGTTTTCCTCTCCTTTCTTGCTTTTCATTATTGTAACTATTCACAGAGTGCAATATAATAGTCTGTATAGATGAAACATTTACTCACTATATTTTTGACGGATTTTTTTGAAATATATCATCAATTTTGAGAAAAGAGGTGTTCTGACCATATGATGAAATTCAGTAAAAGGGACAGCAGGAAAATGATAAAAGAAATGGCTCGTCTGCATGGGCTTTCTGTTTCAGAAGTCCGTGAGCAGATACAGGGGAAAATCATAGACGCTATGAACAGTGACGACCCAGAACAGCAGGCACAGTTTAAACGAATGTTTGGCAACAGTACACCTACTCCAGAGGAATTTATCAGTGTTGCCAGCAGGCAGTTAAAATTTTAATGATTTAGGAGTGGCTATTATGGGACAAGCGGAGAAGCAAAAGGAAGTATTTCTGTCTGTATGCGGACAGCATGACTACGACTTACTGACGGGCAAGGAAGCCATGACACAGGCAGATTTTGAACGTATCACCTATATTACTATGGCTCTGGGCTATACTACCTATACACAGGAATTGATTGGTGAACATTTGGACTTGGCGTGCAACGAAGCGGAACGGGCTGACAGGGAATTTGATATTCTGCAAGACTATCCAGCCTATTATGATGATGAAAACGTCTATGAACAGAGGGATAAATGGCTGGCAGACTTCATCAGTCAAGTACCGCCAGCAAAGCAGGACTATATTCGCCAGCTCATTAAAGAAAATACAGAGATTATCTGATACACAGGGTTATCGCAATCACGGCATTTATGCTGGGTGTGATAGCCTTTTTTAGTTCCTGCCAAAAAACAGGAACTTGGACAGAATTAGGACAGATTTATCTTTTATGCTTATTCTGTTGAAATTTGCCTTATTTTGGCAAGGCGGTTTCTTCACGGGAGGATGACGAATGACAGGAGCGCATAAAAGAAAATCATCAAAAAAATTTTAATCCATGTTAAGGGAGTTTACAGCTATTTCCATGTAGAATTTCCTCAATATTTGTCGATTATATTCGCTAAAGCTCAACGAGGTTATCAAAACTTCTTGGGCTTTTTTGCTTTTTCTGGATTTCTTTTTCAAACTTTGCCAGTTCATATCCTCTCATTTGTATTAATGACGGAAAGGGGGAAGGAACGGTTACAATCACCGCCTTTTGACAAGCGAAAGGAGGTGAAAATGTGAAAAGACCCACTTCTCCGGAAGATGTCCAGAAAGTCTTTGACTGTTACTGCAAGAAGATTTTGAAGAATGAAGCAATCAATATTCAGAAGCACTACCAGCGTATGAACGATTTGCAGATTTCCTTTTCAGAACTCACGTCAGAACAGCTTGCGGAACTCTCGACTTATGATGATTATTCCACGGACTATGACCTTTACAAAGTCATGGGCTACGACGTGAAAATCAAGAATGAGCTGTTGAGTGAAGCGTTGCAGGAACTTTCTGAGGAAGAACGCTTTATCTTGTTGCTCTACGGTTTAGGCTTCAATGACGGCGAGATTGCCGACCTGCTGAAAATTGTACGCCGTACAGTGAACTATAAGCGTCAAAGAGGATTTGAAAAAGTCAGAAAAAGAATGGAGGAAAAACAGCATGAAGAAGAATAAAGCGGTACATAAAGGCAATGGCTTATTGCCTTACCCTGTTATCGTTTCCGCTTCACAGGGCGATATTCTGGCTATGAATGTTGTGTTATGCCATTACGAGCCATACATTGCCCGCTTGTCCATGAGAACAAGCATTGACGAATACGGCAATCCTCACACCAGCGTTGACGAGGATATGCGTAGCCGTCTGGAAGCAAAACTGATTGAGCAGGTACTTAATTTCAAAGTAGCATAAACCAACGTCCTATTGCAGAGTGACGCATTATCCCCTTTCCTGCGTCCTCTCTGGGGCTTGTATATCTATCAAAGTCTATATGACCTCATATGGGCTTTGACAGGCGTATAAGCCGTTGCGGTCTTTGACAACTGAATAAAGCAGACAGATACGTTTGTGA
>ULTB01040476.1_pt1 | contig 44618 bp, 43 predicted proteins | sample 1957251 | NCBI WGS metagenome assembly ULTB01 (sample SAMEA4835724, study PRJEB28245) | human gut metagenome | biome: gut microbiome; material: fecal sample | place: Denmark | collected 2008
TTCTGAAATACATCTGTCTCTATCTATATTCTTAGTCCTCTAATCATAGCAGTACAACAGAAATAATGAATACCAATCTCGTTGTACTAGAGTTCCATCGGCTAAATGATACATCCTATCAGATAATTTCTTCTTTATGTAATCATCTGCGGTATGGTCATATTGTGATGCTCTATAATCATTAGACATATCTATATATGTATCACCTGTGGTCTTGAATTTTTCTTCTACAGCAGTCTGAACCCAGAAGAGCATCTATTCTTTATAGATTTACCAAAAAGTTTTTTCTTATTAAACTTACGCATAAGGTCAAGAAATGTAATAATCTCGCCTTCCTCAATACAATAGATACGTGAAGGTTTTCAAGTTCTATTTTCCACTCCATAGGAATAGATATGTTTACTTGAACATTATTTGATTTTGGTCTTCCCATTGATTAAACAGTTCTTTCTGTTTTTATACATACATTATATATTTTACTTTATACAAAACTGTTAAGTAAAATTATGTGGCTTTCATCCCATAGGCAAGCCTATGGTTTTTTCGCCACTAATTTATAACAGACTCCTTCGCTTTTCCCAATTATGTATAGCCTATTTTCTTTTAAGCCGATTTCATGTATAATATTTTTAACATAGGAGGTATTTTAATATGTACGATTATCCATTAGATCCAGATTGGTCAACTGAAGAAATTATCGATGTTGTGGAACTATATAACGCAGTAGAGAAGGCTTATGAAGAAGGTATCAGTTCTAAAGAATTCATGGAACATTACCGTACTTTTACATCTATTGCAGACTCTAAATCATTACAGAAGCAATTAGATAAAGCTTTTGAAGAAGCGTCTGGTTATTCTATTTATAAAGTTTTCAAACGCGCTCAGGAAGAAGAGTGGGTTAAACTATGAACTTTGTCAAGAAGCTACAGATGATGTTTAAACGTACTGGTACAGATAAAACCATCTATGCCTGTGCGATTTTTCTTGCCTGTTTTGGGATTGTCATGATTGGTGATGCTTCTGTAGGTATGTCGGCAAGTAGAGGGTACAATTTTGCGACTATTAACTTATTGAAACAATGTGTCTTTGTTGCTGGTGGCTTTTTCTGTATGTTTCTATTTGCACGTGCCTATAAAACACGTCGCATAAGCGAAACAATCATGCTTTCAGCTTATGTGATATGTATACTCATGATGCTTGCCTGTCTTATGTGGACAATTAATAACTCCCATGCCTGGATCAAGGTAGGTCCTATTACTATTCAGCCTGTTGAGTTTATGAAACTTGTTATGATTATTATATTGAGCTATATATTTGGTGTTTTACCTGATCAAGTTCGTATCTCAAATCGCTTATCAGCTGAAAAAAGAAAAAAACTCGTTCGTCGTAAATTTGTGCTTTGTGTTGCTTTTCCTGCACTTCTCGTTTTTTTCGCATTTTTTATCTGCTGGAAAGTTCAGAAGGATATGGGAAGTGGCTTGATTCTACTCGTCATGTCTGCCTGTCTGTTCTTTGCGACTCCATCTCAATATTATCGTCCTTATAAGATTATTGGATTATTTCTTGTATTTCTTGCAGTACTTGTCTTTATCTTATTTCATGAACATTTCTTAAAAGGTCATCAGATGGCACGTATTGCTTCTTGGCTGAATCCATTAAAAGATATTTATGGATCCAACTATCAGATTATCAATGGTTTTGTAGGCTATACAAATGGCGGCTTGATTGGTCGTGGCTTCGGAAATTCTATTATGAAATTCGGTTATATTCCGGAAGCACAGAACGATTTTATTTCCTCTATTATTGTGGAAGAATTAGGACTAGTGGGCTTTGCGGCATTCTTTATTCCTTACTCTATTATTATCTATAGATTATTTAGATATGCTTTCTGTATGAAAGAATCAAGAGATAAACTTACTCTTATTGGTATCGCAAGCTACTTCTTTGTACATTTAATGGTCAATGTAGGTGGTGTATCTGGTCTTATTCCAATGACTGGGGTACCTTTACTATTAATTAGTGCCGGTGGTACATCGACTTTAATGGCTTTAACTTGTATTGGTGTGGCTCAGGCTCTTATTGCGAAATATAATCGTGAAAAGAAGCAGGAGGCTATTGAGAAATCATTATGATTTATGAATCAATTAATGAACTTATAGAAGCAATTAAAGAAGAAGAGTGCTTCAAGTCATATCATGATTCACTTCAAGTATTTAAATTACCTGAGGTTGAGTCTTTGATGCGTGAAATGAATCGCTTAAATGAAGAAAAAGAAGATTTAGCACGTTTTGGCCCTTATTGTGATACGAAAGAGCTTCAGGAACGTATCACAAATATAAGAAGAGAACTCTACAGTATACCAGAGATGAATGCATATTTGAGTGCTTATGGTGAACTCAATGAAATGTTAGATGACATCACTACAATTGTCTTTGATGATATCAGTGATGAACTCGCAAAGGGAAGGATAGGAAGAAGTTATGCGCGTTATAGCAGGTAAATATAAAAGCAGACAGCTAAAGGCGGTGCCTTCTAAGCTGACACGTCCTACAACAGATAAAAATAAAGAGAATCTTTATAATATGATTGGTCCTTATTTTGATGGAGGAATCTGTCTTGACTTATTTGCAGGAAGTGGCGGACTTGGCATTGAAGCGTTAAGCCGAGGAATGGATGAACTTTATGCAGTAGATAAACAATATAAGGCATTTCAAGTTATTAGAGAGAATATTAATAATTTAAAGATTACGAATGCACATGTGATGAAAGCCGATTATCGTAAGGCTTTAGGAACTTTTAAGGAAGAAGGCATTCAGTTTAGTCTTGTTTTATTAGATCCACCTTATGGTATGAAGATTAATAAGGATATTATTCATACACTTAAGGATAATGGAAACTTGAAGGATGGTTGTATTCTCGTGATAGAAGATTTAACTGAAGAGAAGCTTGAATACGAAGCACCTTTTAGACTTATTAAAGAAAACAATTATGGTATCACATGTCTTCAAATCGTGAAATATGAGGGGGCTTCATCTTGATAAAGGCAGTATATACGGGAACATTTGATCCTGTCACAAATGGACATCTTGATATTATTGAACGTGCTTCTAAGATGTATGATGTACTTTATGTGACTATTTTTATTAATCCACATAAGACATGCTTATTTTCTGTAGAAGAACGTATAGAAATGTTAAGAGAAGCAACAAAACAGTTTCCTAATGTTGTCATTGACGAAAGCAGTGCTCTTGCTGTAGAGTATGCAAGGGAAGTGGGAGCGCAGGTGCTTGTACGTGGTTTGCGTGCAACAGAAGACTATAACTATGAGTCTTTGATGTGCTTTACAAACCAGTATTTAGATGAAGGCATTGAAACAGTCTTCTTAATGACTCGACTTGCTTATACATTTGTCTCTTCATCATTTGTAAAGGAGATTGTATCTCATAATCATAGTGTTGAAGGTCTTGTACCAGCATGTGTTGAAGAAAAACTAATTAAAAAATACAGGGGGTAGATTATGCGTTTATTATTAAAGAATGCACATTTGTATCGTCATGAATCATTCAGTGATACAGATGTATTGATTGAAGATGGCATCATCAAGAAGATTGGTGCATGTAATGAAGAAGCAGATAAAGTGATTGATCTTCATGGAGCACTTTTATCTCATAACTTTATTGATATCCATACACATCTTCGTGAACCTGGCTTTGAACATAAAGAAACTATCTCTACTGGTAGTGCATCCGCACTTTATGGTGGATATGGAACGATTGTTGCAATGGCCAATACATTACCTTGTATGGATGATCAGGATACAATTAAAGACTTTACAAAACGCTGCGAAAAGGATGCACAGGTCAAAACATATACTTATAGTGCTATCACAGAAGAATTAAAGGGTCAGAAGGTTGTTGATATGGAAGAAAATATCAAACAGCCAATCGTTCTTGGTTTCTCAGATGACGGTAAAGGTGTTCAGAAAGATGAAAAGATGGAAGAAGCCATGACACGTGCAAAAGCACTTGATTCTATCATCGTCGCTCATTGTGAAGATGAATCTGAATTACATGGTGGCTGCATTCATGAAGGTCATTATGCTAAAGAGCATGGCTTAATTGGTATCAATAGTGCAAGTGAATATAAGCAGGTAGACCGTGATTTACAGCTTGTAGATAAGATTCACAACAGATACCATATCTGTCATATTTCTACAAAAGAAACAGTTGCATTACTTGGTGCAAGTCGTGCACGTGGTGAAAGAGTTAGTGGTGAAACATCACCTCATCATCTGATTTTAACTGAAGATAACATCCAGGATTGTCATCCTAACTATAAGATGAATCCACCTCTTCGTACAAAAGAAGATCGTGAAGCGATTATTAAGGCCGTTAATGATGGCGTCATTACTGTTATTGCGACAGACCATGCACCTCATTCAAGAGATGAAAAGAATAAACCAATTGATAAAGCACCATTTGGTATTATCGGTTTACAGCATGCTTTCCCATTAATCTATACATATATTGTAGAAGAAGGCCTTATTAAGCTCGAAACAGTTCTTGACTGCTTGACTTCTGGTCCTGCAAAGACACTTAACCTAGATGCTTCTATTGAAGAAGGTATGAAGGCTGATCTATGTGCTTTTGATTTAAATAAGGAATATACAATCAAAGAAGAAGATTTAAAATCTAAAGCATGCAATACACCTTTCTTAGGATGGAAGGTAAAAGGTGAATTAATTATGAATATTGTCGATGGACAATTATTAGTGGAGGAATAAAATGAAGAATTATCAGGATTTTCTTACAATCAACTACAATAAAGAATTAATTCCTGGTCTATTTGAAATGGAACTTGAAGGAGAAGGGGCTTCATTTATTACAGCACCTGGGCAGTTCATCAATATTAAGATCAATGACTCACTTCAGCCATACTTAAGAAGACCAATGAGTATTTTAGATTACGATGATACACATATTAAACTAATTTATCGTATCAGAGGTGAAGGAACTAAGATTCTTTCAGAAAAGAAACCAGGAGAAAAACTTGATGTATTAATTGGTCTAGGTAATGGTTTTACTGATACTGATTATAATGAAGTTATCGTAGTAGGTGGCGGAAGTGGTACACCTCCTATGTATGGTCTAGCAAAAAGACTTATTGCAAAGGGTGTTAAGGTCTCTGCAGTATTAGGTTTCAATGGTTCTTATGATGTCTTCTATGAAGAAGAATTCAAGAAGCTTTGTCCTACTTATATTTCTACAATGGATGGCACTTGTGGTACTAAGGGTACAGTCATTGATGCCATTAAAGAAAATAATTTAACATTTGATCATTACTATGCATGTGGTCCAGAACCAATGTTAGATGCATTAGTAAAGAACTTCCCAGATAATGGTTCTCTTTCTTTTGAAGCAAGAATGGGATGTGGCTTTGGTGCCTGCATGGGATGTTCATGTAAAGTAAAAACAAAACCATATAAGAGAATTTGTGTAGAAGGACCAGTTCTTTCTTCAGATGAGGTGATTATCAATGGCTAATTTATCTGTAAAACTACCAGGACTTGATATGAAGAATCCTGTTATTCCAGCAAGTGGTACTTTTGGATTCGGTTATGAATTCACTAAGTTCTATGATATTAATGTATTAGGCTCTATGAGCTTAAAGGGTACAACACTTGAACCACGTTATGGTAACCCACTTCCACGTATTGCGGAAGGACCTTCTGGTTTATTAAATGCGATTGGTTTACAGAATCCAGGTGTTGATGAAGTCATTAAAACTGAATTAGTTAAACTAAGAGAAGTTTATTCAGGTAAGGCAATTGCGAATATTGGTGGCAGCTGTATTGATGATTATGTACAGACTGCTGCAAAATTAACTAAAGAAGATTGTATTGGGGCATTAGAATTAAATATCAGCTGTCCTAACGTTCATGCAGGAGGAATGGCTATTGGTACTGATCCTGCTATGGCAGCAGAAGTGACTCGTGCAGTAAAAGCTGTCATTACTAAACCACTTTATGTTAAGTTATCTCCAAACGTCACTGATATTGTGGCAATTGCGAAAGCAGTAGAAGAAGCGGGTGCTGATGGAATCTCAATGATCAATACTTTAGTTGGTATGCGTTTTGATATCCGTTCAGGTAAGCCTATTATTGCGAATAAGACAGGTGGTTATTCAGGACCTGCTATCTTCCCAGTTGCTTTAAGAATGGTTTATCAGGTCTCTCAGGCAGTGAATATCCCAGTTATTGGTATGGGTGGTATTTCTACTGGTAGAGATGCAATCGAAATGATGATTGCAGGTGCAAGTGCTGTACAGGTTGGTTGTGCTAACTTAGTAGACCCATATGCATGTCCTCGTATTATTCAGGAAATGAATGATGAACTTGATGCAATGGGTATTGAAAACATCACTGATATTATTGGAAAATCACATCAATATAAATAAAGAGTGCCTAGCACTCTTTTTTATGTTATATTAAGTGGTGCGAATAAGGAGGATTATAAATATGGAACTCAGTCAATTATTAAACCCTAAACAGCTAGAAGCAGCCACTTATCTAGATGGACACTTAAGAATCATTGCCGGTGCCGGTTCAGGTAAAACACGTGTCATCACATATCGTATTGCATATTTAATTGAAGAAGTAGGAGTCAATCCTCATAATATTCTTGCTATCACATTTACTAATAAAGCAGCTAATGAAATGAAGACAAGAGTAGAATCTATTCTTGGGACCTCTTTAGGTACAACAATCTGTACCATCCACTCTTTATGTGTCAGAGTACTTAGACAACACTCTACTGCCATTGGTTATCCTCATAACTTCATTATTATGGATGAAGAAGATCAGAAATCACTTATAAAAAAATTATATAAAGAAAAAGAAATAGATCAAAAATCAATCAGTATCAAATCTATGATCAACTATATCTCTTCATATAAGGTTAACTTTGTTTCTCCTGCCAAAGCCGTACAGTTAGCGGGTAATATGCCAGGAGAAAAACATAAGGCAGAAATCTATGCCATGTATGAAAAATATAAAGAAGACCACAATATGATGGACTTTGATGATCTTCTTTTAAATACATTAAAGATCTTCCAGGATAATCCTGATATTGTATCGAGATGGTCTAGACGTTATCAATTTGTCCATGTAGATGAATTCCAGGATGTTGGTTCTATTGAATACAACCTTATTCATTACTTTGCCCAGGATTCTATTGTCTGTGTTGTAGGAGACCCAGACCAGACAATCTATTCATTTAGAGGCAGTGATGTCAATTACATCATGAACTTTGATAAAGACTATCAAAACGTTAAAACTGTTATACTAGATCAGAATTATCGTTCTACTAAAACAATCCTTGATATCTCTAATAATCTTATTAAGAAAAACAAGAACAGATTAGAAAAAGACTTATTCTCTGAATTAGAAGAAGGAGATAAAGTGATTCATTATGCAGCAGTAAGTGAAGATGCAGAATCAAAATATATCTGTGATACAATCCAGAAGATCACACAATCCGGTGTATCTGAATCCCATATTGCGGTACTCTATCGTGCGAATTATTTATCTCGTTCTATTGAACAGGAAATGATTCGCAGACAGATTCCTTATAAGATTTTTGGTGGTCTCAAGTTCTTTAACCGTAAAGAAGTGAAGGATGCTTTAAGTTATATTAGATTAGTCGTTATGGGTGATGATTTATCTTTTGAAAGAGTCGTCAATACACCATCTCGAGGAATTGGTGCGAAGACTCTAGAAAAAATCACTTTGACAGCTTCGAGACATGGTATCTCTAATTATGAAGCAGTCTGCTTCTTCTTAGATGAAACAGGTGTAGGTGGTAAAGCTAAAAAAGGCTTAAAGGAACTTGTAGAAGTAATTGAAAAGGCCAGAGTCTCTGATAAGAGTCTAGCAGATATTTATGAAGATTTATTAAAGGATACGGGTTATTTGAAACTGATGAAGGATGGGCAGGAAGATAACCGTATTGAAAACTTAATGGAATTAAAGAATTCCATTGATACTTATGTCAATACTCATCCAGAAACACCTGATTTTGAATCATATTTACAGGATATTGCGCTCTATACATCTCAGGATGAAGAAAAGACAGGTGACTATGTTTCACTTATGAGTATTCATATGGCGAAAGGACTAGAGTTTGACTATGTCTTTGTATCAGGTCTCTCTGAAGGAATTTTCCCTTCTGAAAGAACAATGAGTGAAGGAGGAGATGAAGGATTAGAGGAAGAAAGAAGACTAGCCTATGTTGCCTTTACACGTGCTAAAAAGCGTCTTTATTTGACTGATAGCCAAGGCTTTAGCTTTGTCTCTCAATCTCCTAAGGTCACATCTCGATTTGTAGATGAAATAGGTCGAAATCATGTCGAACATGTCGGAAGACCTTCAAAGTTTAAGACACGTCATTATGTTCATGAATCTTACACAGATTTAATTGGAGATAATGGTGTAAGTGACTGGAAGGTGGGCGATTTTGTCAATCATGATATATTTGGTAAGGGTGTTGTTGTCAAAGTCAATGGACCACTTGTCGATGTTGCCTTTGAAGTTCCTCATGGAATCAAGACCTTAATGGGAAATCATCATGCGTTAAAGCGCTTATCTAACTGATTTTCGGTTTTATTATCGAGAGAATTTTGTTATAATACCAAAAGAAAAGGAATGAGTAAGATGTCATTTGAAAGACTTAATGAATTAAAAGCCTTATTGAATAAATACAACTATGAATATTATGTACAGGACAATCCTACTGTAAGTGACCAGGAATATGACCGTTTAATGGAAGAATTAATTCGTATTGAACAGGCCAATCCTGCCTGGATCACTACTGATTCTCCTAGCCAGAGAGTGGGTGGAGAAGTATTAGAAGGTTTCAAGAAGGTGACACATCAGCGTATGATGATGTCACTCGGTGATATCTTTAATGAAGATGAAGTTTATACCTTCAATGATCGTGTCACTGATGTGATTCCTAATCCAGAATATATATGTGAGCTGAAGCTGGACGGTTTATCTGTATCGCTTGTATATCAGGATGGTGTTTTACAGTATGGAGCAACAAGAGGAAACGGAACTGTGGGTGAAGATATTACGCATAACGTTAAAACGATTCGTTCTATCCCTCTTCACATTGATTTTAAAGGACCACTAGAAGTACGTGGTGAAATCATCATGCCTAAAAAGGCATTGGAAAGATTGAATGAAGAGCGTACTGATGCAGGTCTTCCTCTCTTTGCGAATTGTCGTAATGCGGCAGCAGGCAGTATTAGACAGTTAGATAGTCGTGTGGCGGCAAAAAGAGGCCTTGATGCCTTCTTATATCATGTGCCAGAAGCATCTCAATTAAATGCTTCTACACATTATGAATGTTTAGAGAAAATCAAGGATCTTGGATTTAAGACAAATCCTTATACACGTAAGTGCAAGACTATTCAGGAAGTATGGAACTATATTGAAGAAGTAGCAAAACTCAGACCAACACTTCCTTATGATATTGATGGTGTGGTTATTAAGGTCAATGACCTTGATTCACAAAGAAAACTAGGTTATACAGCAAAGGTACCTAAATGGGCGATTGCTTATAAGTTCCCGGCTGAAGAAGTGATTACTAAACTTAAAGATATTATCTTCACAATTGGACGTACAGGGCAGATTACACCGAATGCAGTCCTAGAACCAGTACGAGTTGCTGGTTCACTTGTTCAGCGCGCAACGCTTCATAATGAAGATAATTGTATACGTAAAGATATTCGTATAGGTGATGATGTTATTGTAAGAAAAGCAGGAGATGTCATTCCTGAGGTTGTTTCTGCTATTAAAGAAAGACGTACTGGTCATGAAATACCTTTTAAGATGATTACGGTATGTCCTAAATGTGGTTCTCTACTTGTAAGAAAACCTAATGAAGCCGCTTATTATTGCGTGAATGAAGAATGCGACTCAAAGAAGATTGAGAAGCTGATTCATTTTGCAAGTCGTGAAGCAATGAATATTGATGGACTTGGTGATAAGATCATCGAACAGTTCTATAACTTAGGTTTTGTGACATGTATTGAAGATATTTATCATCTTGGTGTACATGAAAAAGAAATCATGGATATTGAAGGTTTTGGGAAGAAATCCATGGATAAACTCTTAGAGGCGATTGAGAATAGTAAAGCAAATTCTCTAGAAAAGCTTTTATTTGGTTTAGGTATTAAAGGAATTGGAGCAAAGATGGCAGATACACTTGCTTATCATTTTGGTTCAATGGATGCACTTCTTAATGCAAATTATGTACAATTAACAAGTATTAAGGATGTAGGTGATACAATTGCATCTTCTCTGGCAGCATTTAAACGTAATGAACGTAATTTAGAGTTGATTGCACATTTAAAGGAATTAGGACTCAATATGGATTATTTAAAAGTCCGTCAGGAAGGTGATAATCCATTTAGAGATAAGACAGTCGTTATTACTGGTACATTAACACTTATGACAAGAAAACAGATTAAAGATTATCTAACAAGTCAGGGTGCAAATGTCACAGGTAGTGTATCAAAGAAAACAGATTTAGTGATTGTTGGGGAAAATCCAGGATCTAAATATACTAAAGCAGTTGATCTTGGTATTTCAATCATGAATGAATCAGCATTTAAGGAGGCTAGCGGACTATGAATAAATTTTTAAAAGCTCTTGTTAGCATCATGCTTATTTTTGCGACAGGATGCTCCAGCAAAACAGTAAAAACATCAAGTAGTACAAAAGAGTCATCTGCTAAGACATTTGATGATAATTACTACAACATGATTAATAATGGACGTTCTAAAAATAGTGAGAAATTCTATTTGAACTTCAGTAATACAAAGGATTTAGTAACTATCGGTTCAGGATTACAGATTCTTTCCACAAGTCATTTCTCTACAAACGATTATTATTTATCAGAAGGATTAGAATTAACACCAACCGATTATAATAATCTTCTAAAAAGAGATGTGGCAGGAACTAAAGAAGAAGATAAGAAATATCCTGATACATTACAGATAGAAAGTGGTAAGACTTATGAAGGATTACAGAGTCCTGTTCTTGTATCTAATTTAACTGAACAGGATTATTATAAGAAGAGCGGTTCTGGTTATGTATTAAAAGGTATTTCTATTGCGCTTATTCTTGATCCTAAAGAACAGATTGATGGTAAACTTTCTTCACCTGCAGTGACGCTCAGCGATGAAAAGTTAAGAAACTATTCACAGCAGTGTGTTAAGAAGATTTATAAGTATATCCGTTCAAATAAGAAAAAATTAACAGATATTCCAGTTATGATTGGTGTATATCGTGCTAACAATAATGAAATATCTGAAACAAATGGTAATTATATTTATGAAGCATTTTGCGAAGGTGGCAGTGCTGGAACTTTAAAGAAGGTTAATCATGAAAATGTCTTCTTTACTAGTTCTCGTGCATCTAAGTTAGATCCAGCCACTGCTTCAGATTTTGCGACAATCAAGTCTAACTTGAAGAAGGCTTCTACAGAAGCGGCTGGTTTAGTTGGTGAAGCCAACTACATCAATGATACAATTCAGACAATGAAAATCACAGCACACTTGAATATCAAGACATATACAGAATTACTATATCTGACTTCAGTGATTGCTGATAACATTAATAGTAAATTCACACAGGACTTTAATATTAAGGTTCTTGTGTATTCACAGGATGAATTGATGGCTGTGATTATTAAGAAAAAAGGCGAAGATGCAAAGACATCTATATTAGAACAGTAGGAGGTCAATTATGGACGATACAGATTTAATGTTGAAAAAACTAGGAAGAAAAACCATGTTCAACATCACTGACGAAGAAATGCCAGCATTAAGAGAACAGTATGAAGTATTCATGAGCCATGTACAGGCACTTGATGAAATTGATACTGAAGGTGTAGAACCTCTCGCATTCCCTTATGTAGTTGAAACAACATTCTTAAGAGAGGACGAACCTAATCATGTAATTAGTACAGAAGATGCATTAAAGAATTGTAAGACTGTACAGCGCAATCAGATCAGAGTTCCAAAGGTGGTAGGATAATGGTGACACATACTATTGAAGAATTACATGAACTTTTCAAAAGCGGAGAGTTAGATGTAAAAGAATATTATAAAGAATTATTTGAAGAAGCAAAGAAACAACAGGAAAGACTCAATGCTTTCGTAACTATTACTGAAGAAGAAGCATACAAAGCAATTGAAGCACCTATGACTGATGACCTTTTATCACATATTCCATATGTATTAAAAGATAACTATAACACTAAAGGTATTAAGACAACTGCATCAAGTAAGATGCTTGCTGATTATGTACCAGTATTCAATGCACATGTTGTTGATTTATTAAATCAGCATGGTGTAGGTTTAGTAGGTAAGGCTTCTATGGATGAACTTGCTATGGGTGGTACAAACAAATCAGCACTTACTGGTCCAGTACATAACCCTTGGGATACAAGACGTATTTCCGGTGGTTCATCAGGAGGATCTGCAGCACTTGTTGCAAGTGGTCTTATTCCATTCGCATTAGGTAGTGATACAGGTGACTCAATCAGAAAGCCAGCTGGATTCTGTGGTATTGTTGGTTTCAAGCCAACTTGGGGCAGAATCTCTCGTTATGGTGTTATTCCTTATGCATCTTCATTAGACCATGTAGGTGCATTTACTAGAAATGTACGTGATATGGCTATTGTGACTGAAGCATTAGCAGGTAGAGATAACCGCGATATGACTTCATCAAATAGAGAAGTACCACATTATTTAGAAAACTTAACAACTGATATTTCTGACTTAAAGATTGGTGTTTTAACTACTGTATCTAATGAAGTAAGAAATGAAGAAGTAAAGAAGACTTTTGAAAATGTTGTTGAAACATTAAAGTCTCTTGGTGCAACAGTTGAAGATGTTGAAATGGATAAGAAGCTTATGAAGACTTTACTTCCAACATATACAATTATTGCGAACTCAGAAGCAACAAGTAACCATTCATGCTTAGATGGAGTCAAGTATGGAGATAGACAGCAGGGGGATACTCCTGATGACGTTATGATCAATTCTCGTACTGATGGTTTTGGTGATCATATTAAGAGAAGATTTATTCTAGGTAACTTAGCTCTTGCCACTGAAAATCAGGAAAAGATGTTCAGAAAAGCACAGAGAGTAAGAAGACTTGTTGTAGATGAATTAAATAAGATCTATGAAAACTACGATATCATCATTGCACCTAATGGTGGAGGTGTTGCACCTTTAATTGATGAAGCAGCTGAAGATTACTTAAGCGATGAATATATTATTCTTGAAAACTGGTTATGTCTTGCCAACTTTGCAGGTACACCATCTATCTCTATTCCTTCTGGATTTGTAGATAATATGCCAGTGGCTGTTAATATCTCAGGACGTATTTTTGAAGAACAGACTGTCTTGAATGTTGCTTATGCATTAGAAGAAGCATTAGGATTCAAGAACCAGTATAAGAGGGAGGACTAAAGATGGATTACGAAAGAGTCATCGGGCTAGAAGTACATTGCGAATTAAAGACTAATTCAAAGATGTTCTCTGCTTCGCCAGTTACATTTGGTGAAGATCCAAATACAATGATCAATGAAGTAGACATGGGGATGACAGGAACATTACCATGCTTAAATAAAAGAGGTGTAGAATTCGCTATTCGTGTATGCCATGCATTACATATGGAAATTGATGAATTACTATGCTTTGACCGTAAGAATTATTACTATTCTGACCTTCCTAAAGGGTTCCAGATTACTCAGGATAAAAGACCGATTGGACGTAATGGTTATTTAATGATTGAAGTCGATGGAGAAGAAAAGCGTATCGATATCGAAAGATTACATATGGAAGAAGATACTGCAAAACAGCTTCATTTAACTGATTATTCATTAATCGATTACAACCGTGCAGGTATTCCACTTATCGAAATCGTTACTAAGCCTTGTATCCGTTCAGGTAAAGAAGCAAGTGCTTATCTTGAAGCATTAAGACAGGTATTCTTATATACAGAAGTATCTGATGCAAAGCTTGAAGAAGGTTCTATGCGTTGTGACGTTAATGTTTCCATTCGTCCATTTGGTCAGGAAGCATTTGGTACACGTACAGAAATCAAGAACTTAAACTCTATCAGCAACGTTCAGAAGGCAATCGATTATGAAGCGGGACGTCAGCAGGAAGTTATTGAATCTGGAGGAGAAGTCCTTCAGGAAACAAGAAGATATGATGAAGTAGAAAAAATCACTACAGTCATGCGTTCTAAAGGGGATGCAGTAGACTATAAGTACTATACTGAACCAAATATCTTACCAATTAGACTCGATCATGCATGGGTAGAAAGAATTAAGAATGAATTACCTATGATGGCTGGAGAAAGAGAAAAGCATTACGAAGAGGAATATGGTATTCCTAAGGTAGATGCTAAGATTCTTGTTTCTACTAAGTCTATGTCTGATTATTTTAATGAAGTTATTAAATATACTAAGAATTACAAGAATGCATCTAACTGGTTATTAGGTGACGTATTGGCTTTCTTAAATAAGAACAACCAGTCTTATGATGATATTGAATTAAATCCAGAATACCTTGCTAAGCTAATCAATTTCATCGAAGATGGTACAATCTCTTCTAAACAGGCTAAGAAAGTTTTTGAACCAATGATGACAGAAAATAAAGATCCTGAAAAGATCATTGAAGAAAAGGGTATGAAACAGATTTCTGACCCTAATGCTTTGAAAACTATGGCGAATGAAGTATTAGATGCAAACCCACAGTCTATTGAAGACTATGCAAATGGTAAAGACCGTGCAGTAGGATTCTTAGTAGGACAGGTTATGAAGAAGTCTAGAGGTCAGGCTAACCCTGGAATGGTTAACAAGTTACTTGTTGAACTTCTTAAAGAAAGAATTAAATAACTATACTTTACTTTATTTCTTTGGTAAAATAGAAGGGTAAAGTAGGTGATTAATGTGTCCAAAGAAAGATTTCATTTTGATGATGAAGAAGAAGTAGTTATCCAGACACCTAAGAAGAAAGCTGAAAAGAAGCCAACTCCTAAAGAAATGGGTATTGAACCTTCTAAAGAACCAAAAAAGAAAATTCAAACTAAATATATTGTGCTTGGAATCGTTGCAGTACTTGTACTTGCATTCGGAATCTATTTATATAGTGCTTTAAAGGATGAAGGACCTGTATACGGTGACCGCTGTGAAGGACTTGTAGCAGTTCAAAAAAGTGTTTTAGATGACACAATGAATGAAGCAAAGTCTAAATACAGTTCTATTGCATCTATTGATATTGAAACAGCATGTAAGCAGTTCAAGGTAGATATTGTCTTTAATAATGGCACATCTGCAAAGACTGCAGAAGAAGTTTCAAAAGAAGTTGTGAAAATCCTTGATTCAAAAGGTGGTCAATCTGCTTATGAAGGATCTTCTTATTCAGAATTATTGAATAAGCATAATGGCGTAAAGCAGTATGAAGTGAATTTTTATCTAACTGGTGGTAATGATACAGATTATCCAATCTATGGTACTAAGCAGGCTGGTAAAGATGATATCGGATTTACTCTTTCATCAGTAAAGGATCAGGAAACAACAAATAAAGCGAAAGCAACTGAGCAATAAAATGAAAAGCGATTTCTAATCGCTTTTTTTTGACGAGGAGGATATATATGAATAAGAGAGATAAGTTTATAGGTGAATGTATCGATTATACACATGATGGTTTAGGTGTTGTAAAGCAGGATAATACAACTATTTTTGTAAAGAATCTATTACTTCATGAAGTGGCTGAAATAGAAGTTATCAAGGTGCTTAAGAGCTATTGTGTAGGAAGAGTAGTGGAATTAAAGACACCTTCTAGTGAACGAATAGAGCCAAAATGTGAGTGTTTTAAGCAGTGTGGTGGCTGTTCTTTAATGCATATGTCAGATTGTGAACAGCAGTCTTTTAAGACAAATAGAGTAAAAGAAACATTCTTAAAGATTGCTCATCAGGATCTGGAAGTAAATGACTGTTTGATGGACATGGACCCTTATCATTATCGTAATAAGGTGCAGGTTCCTTTTGGTAAGCAGGATGGTCATATAGTCTCTGGATTTTATAAAGCACGTACAAACGATATCATTAATAACGATTACTGTCTTATTCAGAATGAATTCTCTAATAAGGTCATTAAACGCATTAAAGAACTCTTTGAAGAGTATCATATCCAGCCTTATGATAAAATTACTAAATCAGGTAATATAAAGCATGTCTTAACTAAGACAAGCTATCATAAGAATGAAGCGATGGTTGTATTTATCTCTTATAAAAAGAAGATTCCACATATTCATGAAATCATTGATATTTTAACGAATGAATATCCAGAAATACATACAATTATTCAGAATATCAATCCACGTCATGACAATGTGATATTAGGCGAAGAAGAAAAAGTATTATATGGTGGAGGGTATATTGAAGATACACTTCTAGGTAATACTTATAAGATTTCTATGAAGTCTTTCTATCAGATTAATCCAAGACAGGTAGAAGTACTTTATTCTAAGGCCATTGAATATGCGAAATTCAAACCAACAGATGTCGTTATTGATGCGTATTGTGGTATAGGTACTATTTCTTTGACTCTTGCTAGACATGTAAAGAAGGTTTATGGTGTAGAAGTCGTTCCACAGGCAATTGTAGATGCAAAAGAGAATGCTGAAAGAAATCATATTACAAATGCTGAATTTGTATGCGATGATGCAGGTCATTTCATGACTAAATTTGTAGAAAGAAATGAAAAGGTGGATTGTGTTATGGTGGATCCACCTAGAAAAGGATGTTCTACTGAATTCTTAGAAAGATTGACTACACTCTCTCCTGAACGTATTGTCTATATTTCATGTAATGTAGCGACTCAGGCAAGAGATTTAACATATTTAGTAGAAAAGGGATATAAGCCAATAGACGTACAGCCAGTAGATATGTTCCCACATACGCCTCACATCGAAAATATCTTATTGTTGAGTAAATAAAGAGGCGATATTAAATGGAAAATCAATCAATAACAATTAAGAAGTTACATCTTATAATCATTATAGTGGTAAGTATTTTAGTAGGTTCTTTAGGTACAGTACTTATAACGAAAATCAATAATAATTCTGTTGGAGATGTTGATTTATTTGATGGATTAACTGTTTATGCAAGAGGAACAACTAGTGAAGGAAGTCTTTCTTTAGATAATAGTTATGCAAACAAAGATTATGATTCAACTGATTCTGAACTATCAAAGTTCTATTCGACTATTACTTATAAAGCCAACAAAGAGCATAATCTTTCAAATGGAGATAAGGTAAAGGTCACTGCAAATTTTAATAAGAGAAATGCGCAGAAATTAGGAATCAAAGAGAATAAACCAACAAAAGTTATTACGATCAAAGGTTTAACTGAGAATTATAGAAACCCATCTGATATTGGAAAGAAGAATATTGAAAAACTATTTAAATATGCAAAACGTGATGCGAATAAAGAGATAGTTGGAGAATATGGAATTAAATCAGGATATAGTTTAAAAGGTGCTTATTATCTTGTGGAAGATAAGACAACCAAATCTAATAGTGTTTGGAATGATTTTGTATTTGTCTATAAATTGAATGAGACATATAAAAGTGTTGATTATGTATTTATGTTTTATGAAGACATAGATTCAGATTTCTTTAAAGAAAATAGTTCTTTTGGTCCTGATATTTCTACTAAATTTGGTCTCTATGGAGAATACAGAGGAGATTATAATATTGACTATTTAGCAAAGAACAATGGTGATATTGAAAAAAGTTTAATACAATATGTAAACGAAAGATCAAATAATTATCAATCATATTCAGTCTACAAATTAAAAGAAGGAAAAAAATGATATGAAATTCCCATTTGATGACGATCCACATACTGCCTGCATAGTATGCAATCATGTACTAAATAAAGAAGAAACTATTACTTATATAACTCATGATGAAGATGGTATGTGGCAGTTCTTATGTGATAAAGAACATTCTATGGATGATGCAAGGATTGTATCTCTAGAAGAAGTCTATGCATTAGACCCTTCTATTAGTGAAGTAGCAGATATGCCTTGTGGTTGTTATATAAATAGAAAGTAAAGTGAAGCCTCCTATAGGGGGTTTTATTTTTTTTTTACATAAGTATGCTGGAATCTCCTTTTAGGTATCTTGAAATAATGATATGAGAATATTGTGCTATAATATATAAATGAATTTTTATTGATAAAAGGAGTGGAATTATGAAAATAGATATTTTAGATGCTCATAAAGCGTGTTTAAATTTTTTATTAGAATGTCAGATGAATGATGATGAATTCTTTTTCATACCTCGTAAAATCAACAATAAACACAGATTAGAAAAAGGTATGTATTTTCTTGGAAGTGAGAAATATTTAGTATTATCTTTTTGGGATGGTTCTGATACAAAAGAACATATCTACAACATTGGGTGGAGTTGTAATGCTAATGGAGAATCATTCATTGACTTATCCTGTAGAGATGATGATAAGAAGCTTCCCTATATACTCGAGATAAAAGAATTATTAGAAAAAACAGGCAAAAAATTTGATAATAATAAGAAAGATAGATGGAGATGTTGTTATCCAGAGGAAGAATATTTCCTAGACACGTTAGAAGAATTTGTTTTTAAAGAAAAACCTTTGATTGATGATTATTTAAAAAATCATCCAGAGAGTGGTATTCCTCTTGCAAATAGAGATATAGATGACAAGTATGTAAAAACATTGCCCTATTATACAGAATATATGAATACAATTAAAAAACTAAAAAAGACAGGAAATGTTAGGGTAAGAGCGTCTGAATACATGATGTCTTTACAGCATAATGAATTATCTAATGATATGGTTGCATATCTTAAAAATTACGGATATAAGAAAGTTAAACAAGAAGATCATTATGTTGATATTACATGTGAAAATGCAGTTGGAGAAAAAATATTTTTTGAGATTAAAACAGCCCAGACTGTTAGGTCTGCTATTAGAGAAGCATTAGGGCAGTTGTTAGAGTATAATCATTATCCCAATGAAAAGAAAGCAGATAAATTAATTATAGTCACAAAACTTGAACCAGAGAAAGCCGATGTACAGTATTTGAATTATCTTAGAGAAACATATAAAATACCCGTCTATTATCAATATTTTGATATGAATCAAAAAGTACTTTCAGAATTATTTTAGAAAAGTAAATATTACCTTAATTCCCCCTAAAGCGACATGAAATCATTCATGTCGTTTTTTTAACTAAGGAAAACTATTATTAAAAATAGGTAATAAAATAGAAATTCATATTTTATGAATAGAATATCAGATGTTCATTCATGAATAAAAGCGGTATCATTTAGGAGCAGTAAGAGTGATGTACACACAAAGCAAAAAAAGAAGGAGAAAATATGGAAAACAACAGTAAAAGTAGTGTCGTTTATCAGGGGAAGATTCCTGGTAGAGTAAAATATTCATTCGCATTTGGTGCATTAGGTAAAGACTTGATTTATGGTATGATTGCCACATTCTCAATGATCTATTTCACAGATATCATTAAGGTTGCACCAGCATTCATTGGGACAATGTTCTTCGTTGCGAAGATCTGGGATGCCTTCAATGATTTATTTATGGGTATGCTTGTAGATAATACAAGAAGCCGTTATGGTAAATTCATTCCTTGGTTAGTAGCAGGAACATTAATTAACGCATTTGTATTCGTTATTGTATTCACAGATTTCCATCTTACAGGTGTAAATCTTTGTATCTTCGCTTCAGTTATCTATGTATTATGGGGTATGACTTATACAATCATGGATATTCCTTATTGGTCAGTTATTCCAAACTTAACTTCTGATCCAGAAGAACGTGAAAAAGTATCAGTACTTCCAAGAATCTTTGCAAGTATTGGTCAGTCATTAATTATTGCTGGTTTTGGTGTTCAGATCATCAAGGGTCTTGGTGGAAATTATATTGGTTATCACAGATTTGCTTTAATCATCGCAGCTACATTCATTTTCACTATGGCAGTATGTGTCTTAAACCTTCCTAAAGTTCAGACAAATGATGAAAAAAAGGAAAAGATGAAATTCAGAGACATTTTCACAGTTATTAAGAAAAATGACCAGTTAAGATGGGCAGTATTATTAATTCTATTATATAACGTTGCTATTCAGGCAATCATGGGTGTTGCCACTTATTATTTTAGTTATGTATGTAATAACGCTGGTATGTTATCAGCTTTCATGATCAGTGCTTCAGTTGCTGAAGTTGTTGGTCTTCTTATCTTCCCTAAGGTTACTAAAGCATTATCAAGAAAGAAAGCATTCTTATTCGCATGTGCATTACCTCCAATTGGTTTAATCTTATTACTTGTTGTTGGTTTTGTTTGTCCTACAAATATCTTGTTAACTGCTATTGCGGGTATTGTTGTTAAGACTGGTACTGGTCTAGAACTTGGATGTGCAACTGTATTCTTAGCTGATGTTGTAGACTATGGTGAATATGTATTAGGTGACAGAAATGAGGGTGTTGTCTTCTCATTACAGACATTAATCGTTAAATTAACAGCCGCCTTCACTTCACTCGCAATTGGTTTCGTACTAGAACTTACTGGTTATGTTCCAAATGCAGTGCAGTCACTTGCTACACAGAACTCCATTCGTGTATTAATGTGTGTTGTACCAACTATTGGTGTTATCTTAGCTTATATCGTATTTAAAAAGAAATATAAGTTAGATGATGAATTTATGAAAAAAGTTGTAGAAAAAATTAATAGTTAATTCTAAAGAACAGGCTGATTTTATAAACTGAAATCGGCTTGTTCTTATTTCGCGTATATAATAAAAAGTGTTATGATAATAAAAAGTAAGGAGTTGGCTTATGAGAACGTTTAGTATTATTTTAGCTGATGATGAACAGAATATCCTCTATGGTATGAAGAAGGGAATTAATTGGGAGGAATTAGGATTCATAGTGGCAGGAACAGCACAAAATGGGAAAGAAGTATTAGAAATGATGGATGACTTACATCCTGATTTAGTCATTAGTGATATCAAGATGCCATTTATGGATGGATTAGAGCTTGCTAAGACTATTCATGATAATTATATGAATACTAAGGTTATTCTTTTTTCTGGATGGGATGATTTTGAATATGCCAGACTTGCTATCAGCTACGGTGTATCAGAATATTTGATGAAACCTATTGACTATGATGAGATGAAAAAACTCCTAGAAAAGATGCATCAAAGTTTAGAAGACGAATATAATGAAAAAATCAACTGGACTCGTTTAGAAAATGCTTATTATAAAAGTCTTCCACTCTTAAGACAGCAGTTTTTTACACAGATGGTTCTAGGTACGATGGATCAAGAAGAATGTGCACAGCAGATCAAGAATCTTGGACTAGAACTTGATGAACAGGAATATTGTATTGTTGCAGTTAAAATACAAAAAGAAAATCATCAGGATGTTTTTAGGGCACTTTCTATTAAAGAAACACTTAAAGAAGCATTGGATAAGATTTCTAAGGGATATGAGTTTGGAATAGGGGACAAAGAAATATTCCTCTTAAGTGCGAATAAAAAGCATGAAATAGGAAAAATAACACGTACTCTGCAAGAAGCATCAATTATGATTACACGTATTTTTGGTGTTCATATTTCATGCGGAATAAGTGGTACGGGAAATAAAAGAGAAGATATACCTTCACTTTATACACAGGCTAAAGATGCTTTAGAATATAATCTGGTACTTCCTGATGAAAGCTATACATACTATAATGACTTAATGCTTCAAGAAGAAGTCGAAACAGATTGGAATGCTTATGTAGAACAGATTGGAAAAACAATTACCTATTGTAAAGAAGAAGAACTTAAGAAACAGGTTGAAGAATTGATTAATTTACTTCATAAAGCTCATTATAATCTTAATGAATATCAGATGGTGATTATGGAAATATCATTTTCTTTCGCAAGATTATATAAGAAATATCATATTTCTTCTAGTGGAGAATTTGCTGGATCAAAAAAGATGGCCGTTACTATTCTTGCACTCACTACAGGAGAGGAATTAGATCACTGGCTACTTGATTATTGTCAATTGATTCGCCTTCTTATACAGAAAAAACGTATAGATAATAATGTGATACTTGTAGATAATGCTAAGAAGATAGTTCAGGAAAACTTCTCAGATCCAGATTTAAGTGTAGAAAGTGTTTGCGAAGCATTACATGTCAGTACCTCTCATTTCTCCAAGATATTTAAACAGGAAACAGGTGGGACTTTTATGAATTTTATGACAGGATTACGTATGGGAGAAGCAAAAAAACTTTTACTTCAGACAAATTATAAGAGTCTGGTGATTGGTGAAATGGTAGGATATCCAGAACCTAATTATTTTAGCTATGTATTTAAGAAAAACTGCGGTGTCTCTCCCGCTAAATATAGGAAACTAGAAAATGAAAAATAAGAAATTAAGTGTACGTGTTATATTACCTGTTGTTATGTCTGTTTCCATTGCTGCTTGTATTATCAGCAGTATGATGTTATTTTCTTATCTATTCTCTTCTTATTTTAAAAAAGATGCAGTCGAGAAGATGGATCGACAGACAATCTCATTAGCACAAAGTCTAGAAAATGAAGTAAGTGAAATCAATAGTCTTGTGAATGATGTTTATTATCAGAACATTAAGAAATATGATTGTGAAAATGTTCAGTTTAAAACAGTTATGACTCAGAAAATCTCCAATGAATCAAATAGGATTTATAGTATATCTCTTTATGATATGAATGGGAATAGGGTCTGGAGTTTTGGAGAATCGTCCGGTGGTTTCGATATTCAACAATCCTGGTTTAAAAATGCGAAAAAGAATACTGAAACCATTCAATATGGGCATCGACACTTGGTGAAATCCAATCTATCAGGTTATGTCATGGATATTAGCCGTTATGTAGAATATATTAATGCTGGCAATATAAGATCAGGTATTTTATTGATGCAGTATTATACAGAGCCTATAGAAGGTATTCTAGATCGTTATCAGAATCAGAAATCAGCTTATTGTTATTTACTGGATGAATCTAATGATTTTTTATATCATCCTTTTGAAAAACGTATCGCCTCTGGTTTATATAAAGAAAAAACAGTATCTACTGCATTCAAGAACAACCGTAGTATTCATAATGGAGACTGGCTTGTAGAAAGAAAACAGATTGGTTATACGGGATGGAATATTGTGGTAGTGAATTCCATGTCAAATCTATTAGTAGAAAACCGTCGTTTTCATTATATTGTTTGGTTTATTCTACTTTTAGTAGGAGCTATTTTGATATTACTTGATTTTCAGGTGTTTAGAAACTTTACCGATCCTGTTTATCAATTACTTGCTACAATGGAAGATTTTGGTAAAGGTAACTACAATTCTCGTGCAAAAGAAGAAGGAATTGGAGAATTAAAGAGTTTAAGTGCCAATTTTAATATTATGGCAGATAAATTACAGAAGCAGATGGAAGAAATCCGTCAAAATGAACGTGAAAAACAGAAAATGGAGAAGAAACTACTTCAATCACAGATCAACCCTCATTTCTTATATAACACGCTTGATTCTATAATATGGATGATTAGAAGTGAAGAATATGAAGGAGCAGGTGAAATGGTTTCATCTCTTGCTAAGTTCTTCCGTATCTCCTTAAGTCAGGGAAAGGATATGATACCCTTAGGTAAAGAACTTGAACACGCAACAAGTTATTTAAAGATTCAGAATATCCGTTTTAAAGATAAATTTGACTTTAAGGTAGAAGCAGATCCTAAACTAATGAAATATCTCATTCCTAAGCTTTCTATTCAGCCCTTATTAGAGAATGCGATTTATCATGGAATGGAGGGCATGTATGAGGATGGGGAGATTATTATCAGTGTTTATGAGGAAGAGGATACTATCAAGATTGATGTGGCAGATAATGGTCTTGGTATGACAGAAGATAAACTTGAGTATATTATGCATCATCAGGTTGTTTCTAGTAAACGTGGATCAGGTATAGGTGTGCGAAACGTTCATGAAAGAATTCAGCTTATTTATGGTAAACAATATGGTGTTACTATTACAAGTGAATTAGACGAAGGAACAACTGCCACTATTACTATCCCTAAAATGGAGGAAGCAGATGAAACAGAATAAAAGAAAACACATGATCCTCATTGTGATATTACTGAGTATGGCATTTGTTTCTACTTTATATGTAAGAGATAGGGATTATGTACAGAAAAATAAAAGAATTGCGATTATTTATCCTAAGCACTCACAATCGCTTATTCAAGAAATACAGGAAGGAATACAGGATTGCGCATATGATCATCAGGTGAAGCTTGATGTCTGGTATAAGGATGAATTGTCCCAAAATGAACTCGATGATCTTATTACACAGGAATATAAGAATCAGGCCATGGGCTTATTGCTTGTATATCCAGAAAAGTATATGAGGAAAACACAGTATGAATATGGGAATGTATTAGCTCTTACAGATACAATGCAGGATTCCTTCACCTACACTGCTTCTTTTAGTCATTCTTCTCATGGAACAATGAGATTACCTGTGGATTTTAATCTTCTAAAAGAGATATCTACAGGAAAAAGAGATGCCATTTATATTGAAGATACTTATAAACTAGGTTATAAGAGTATAGAACTGATTAGTCATTGTGAAGGAAAAAGAAGGTTATCAACTATTTCTTTAAAACCAGAAAAAGTTGATCAGAAAGTAGTAGAAAAAGGCAGTAAAGCCTCACTATTTACATATTAGAAGGTTGCTATGAAAAAGATGAGAAAATATAAATGGATATTATTTATGGTGCTGATTTTATGTCTAACACTAACAGTATTAGGAGGCTCACGTTCTAAAGATGATCAATATATTCATGTAGGTATTGCGGTTTATGATCTTGATGATACATTTATGAATAGCATGATTACAGCATTAGAAAAAAGAATTGATGAAGCGCATATGAAAAAGAAAATCTCTTATGAGATATGTGATGCGAAAGGAAATTCAAGACGTCAAAATAAACAGCTTCAGTATATGTATACTCAGAACTATGATATGATGCTTATTAATCTTGTTGATCCTTCTTCTGCAGCAAGTGTCTTGAATAATGCAAAGGAATTAGATATCCCTGTTATATTATTTAATCGAGATATTGCTGAAAAGGATTTAAAGATTACAGATAATGTCTGGTATGTGGGAACAGATGCCTCTCAGGATGGACAAATACAGGGAGAGATGCTTCATAAAATCTGGAATGAACAAAGAAATAGAGTAGATAAAAATAAGAATGGAAAAATAGATTATGTTCTTATAGAAGGTGAAGAAGATCACTATGATGCTATTCGTAGAACAAAAGGGTTCTTAGAAAACAGTAAAGACCTCCCTTTAAATACACTAGGTACTTTATCTGCTTCATGGAATAGACAACTTGCTTATAAGAAGTTTTCTCTATTAGATAACAATGCGATTTCTAGTACTGAAGCTGTTATATGTAATAATGATGATATGGCATTAGGAGTTTATGATTATTACAAAGAAAAGAATCTAGCTCTACCTATTATTTTAGGTATCAACAACAGCCAGGAAATGAATGAGACAATTATGTCTGGTGAAATATATGGTAGTGTAGATAACAATATGGATAACCAAGTATTAAGAATCGTTAAATGTATGGAATCTGTACTAAATGGAAATACTAAAAAATATAAGAAAGTCTGGTATAGTACACCTTATGCAGTCACAAGAGAATAAGTCATTTGCTTATATAATTCATTTATGTTAGTATGATTAGCATAAGCTAACTAAGGAGAATTACATGAAAGCACATAAATATTGGTCTATCGGTGCACTGATCACCATGATTTGTACTTTCTTAACAGGACATATGAACAAGATGATTCATGCAGGATTTGGTTTGATTGCACTCATTTGTATGATTATGTCAGTCTATTCAGGTCATAAGATGACTTCAAGAAAGAATTAGATTAAGTCAGCAACATAATGGTTGCTGGCTTTTTATATGTTACAAATAGTATGGAAATGGGTAATAAGTTTTTAAGCATGCATTAACTGCAGTTCTTTGAGTATCTCATTTTAGATAGAGGTGCGAGAGAGATTGATGGTATTCTTCTTTTAAGGTAATGGCTGAAGAAAAGCAATCGTAATCAGAACTATATATGGTCTAGTGTACAATATGGAAATTACATATACATTGATACTTGTAAGAATCCAATTTCAGGTATTTATAAAAAAATCATTGATCGTTTTTATTGACAATAATGCTTATTAGGTATAATGTTCTATATAGAACAATAAAAAGTTCTAAATAGAACGATTCAAGGAGGCTTAATATGTATTTTTGGGATCAACATAAGACAATTACTCTCTATTATGAGATGTTAACAGCATCTACCTGTGATAAATACAATCTTAAAAAGATGGAATATGACATATTGATGTTTTTGTATCATAATCCTGAATACAATACTGCTGCAGATATTGTCAGAATAAGAAAGTCGACTAAATCCCATGTCTCAACTGCCTTAAAGGTATTAGAAGACAGAGGATATATTACTAAAAAGATAAATGAAAATAATAAGAAGCGTGTAGAACTATTCTTAGAGGATTCAGCCAATGAAATCGTGAAAGAAGGGCTCAATGTTCAAAATCAATTTGCGCATGATATGCTTCAGGGTCTCACACAAGATGAGATAAAAGTATGTAAAAAAGTATTTGAGAAAATTTGTAGAAATGCAGAAGAATGCATTCAAAAGAAAGGATGATCAATATGAATGAAAAATATGTACCTAAAATGCCAGATATCATGGAAGCCATTTTTGATACTTGCTATTTATTATTTGATTTAGTTGCTGGCTTTATCTTTCTAGCAAAAGCCAACGGTAATATGCTATTTACCTTATATGGTATTTTAACTCTTACTTTATGTGGTGGCGATGCCTTTCACTTAGTTCCTAGAATTAAAAGAGCATTCAAAGGAAGTAATGAAAAGATTAAGAGACAACTTGCTATTGGTTTACAGGTTTCTTCTATTACTATGACTGTTTTCTATATTATTTATTATATATCTGGAAATTGACATTCCCTACACTTAAGGCACCATTTATTGTAGAAGCAATGATCTATGTTTCAGCTATTGTTAGAATTGTTGTATGTTTCTTACCACAAAATGACTGGTGTGGTGATGAAGGTAACTTAAAACTATCTATGATCAGAAATGCCGTATTTGCAGTGACTGGAATTGGCATTATTATTCTTTATGCAATGAGTGGTAATACAGGTAATCTTCATATGACAAGAATGGTTGCTGCTATCATCATCTCATTTGGCTGTTATTTACCAGTTACATTATTAAGTAAGAAAAAACCTAAAGTTGGTTTATTGATGATTCCTAAAACATGTGCCTATATGTGGGTGATTGTAATGGGATTACAGCTATTATTTAGATAGAATAATGTTATAATGGTAGTGTAATAAATCATTAAGTGAGGTAGAAATGATGGAACAAGAAAGATATTCAATACTATATAGTTCTCCAACAGGTAATACAAAGATGCTTGCTGAAGCTATTCAAGATGCATTACCAATAGAAGACTGCGATTATTTTGGACCATGTAAAGAAGTAGAGTCAGATATGCTTTATATCGGTTTCTGGACGGATAAAGGCAATGCAGATGCAGCTACTCTTAAACTATTAGTAACCTTAAAGAATAAGAAGATTTTCTTATTTGGTACAGCAGGATTTGGAGTAAGTGAAAAGTATTTCCAGAGAATTTTAAATAATGTGAAAACAAGCATTGATGCAAGTAATACAATTGTAGGTGAGTATATGTGTCAAGGTAAGATGCCACAATCTGTACGTGATCGATATGTGTTGATGAAAGCACAGCCTGATCATATGCCTAATATTGATATGCTCATTGAAAACTTTGATCATGCCTTAACACATCCTGATGAAAATGATTTAAATAACTTAAAAAAGAAAATTTTAGGATAATAGTGAAGCATAAGGGGATGAATCTCTTATGCTTTTATCTTACGGAAGGAATATATTATGAATATTCATGAACTAAACTGGTTATGGACGCTACTTGGTATAGCGTTACTATGTGCTATTTTTGCATTTTTAATCACATTCTTAACCTGTAAGATTGTCCACAAACAAATAAGTATAGAAGTATTGATGATGGTTGCAGTGATAGGATTCTTATTAGGAGTAATTGGCGTATTTATTTATGCGAGTCAGGCTATGCCTTTATAAAGTTATATGTGATGTATAGTTATATAGCTCTTGAAGTTTTTTTATCTGGATACTATGGAATTTGAAGAAATGTATTTTCCAGTTATTCTGGAATAGTACTCTTAATTGTGGTATCCTTCTAATCAAGGAGGAATTTACATGTTAACATATTTTATGTTTGCGGCTGTTATTGGCTTCGCGCTAGTGATGAGACAACGTAATAAACATAAAGATGACTATCGCTATGTTGCCGCGCAATATCTTATGATGGGTGTCATCTGGGCACTTATTGCTTTATCTGATTATTTAGAACATGGTGTACGTATGCCATATTTCGGACTATATATCGCTATATTTGTATTCTCATTATTTATGGGAATCAAATCAATACTGGATCGTAAATAGAGTACTTCGGTACTCTTTTTATAAGTTATAATGTTAAAATGAAGATAATTATAGTGACCTAGAAACAGTTTATTTTATCTGTATTTATTGAGATTTATGCTTATTATAGGTATGATGATAGTGAGAAGAGAATGTATATTAAAGGAGGAAATAAGGACAAAAAAGGAGGCAGAACTTATGAAACGATATAAGAAATTGTTCGCATTATTCACTGCTTTCTCATTGATTTTCAGTGCATTTCTAGTGACATCAGTACACGCAGAAAATGATGCGGATGTCCTCATTTCACAGTTAATTGGTTATTATACAGATTATATGGAAGACTCAGTCACTGATATTGAACGTGTCTTAGTAGAACTCAAATCTGTAGATAAGAAAAAGGGAGAAGCTTGGGATTCAATCATGCATTATTGGCTAGAAGTCAATTCTCCTGATTTCACTCATGTAAGTGAAGTACCTCAAGGTTTACCAAAAGATAATAGTATGTCAGTTGTTATTCTTGGATTTGCACTCAATAATGATGGTACGATGAAGGAAGAACTTTTAGGTAGACTTCAAACAGGTCTGGCAATTGCGAAAGAATATCCTAAATCATATGTCGTCGTTACAGGTGGTGGGACTGCAAAGAATAATCCAAATGTGACTGAAGGTGGACTAATGGGTGAATGGCTCTTAAAACAGGGCTTAGAACCATCTCGCTTGATTGTAGAAAATAGAGCACAGGATACAGTAGGAAATGCGAAAAATACTTATGAAGTATTAAAAACAAAGTATCCAAGTGTTAAGAATGTTGTTCTTGTAACAAGTGATTATCATGTACCTCGTGGATGTATCTTATACTACACTAAGTTTGTCTTAGAAGGACTTGAGAATAATAGTGAACCTCTCTCTATCATCTCTAATTCTGGCTATAAAACAGGATCACTTGGTTATGAATCAGTAGAATTACAAGCAAGAGGTATTTGTCAGATGGCAGGTATTAATGTTCAAAGTGTTCCTAGAAAACAGAAGTTATCAGTACTCACAAAGCTCGAAATCAAGCAGAATAAAGAACATGTTAAAGGTGAAGAAGCAGATCTTACAATTACTGCTTATTATGACAATGGATTTAGTCGTGATGTCACAAAAGAAGCTGTATTAACAGGTTTTGATAAAAATAAAGAAGAAGATCAGACATTTACAATTACACATTCTGAAAATAATCATACAATCACTGAAGACTTTAAGTTGATTGCGAAAAAAGCAGAAGTTGTACCAGATAAAAAACAAGATACAAAGAAAGATGAAAAAGATAAGACACCTGCTAAAACAGGAGATAATACACAGCTGGTTGTATTTGCAACATTGTTCTTAGTATCTGGAATTTATCTCTTAATAAAAATGAAAAAGAGTTAACCCTAGAACAGAATCTCAATAATGAGATTCTGTTTTTTACCTTCTGAACTTTTTTATTCCCTTATCTCTTTTTTGTGATATAATGTTGATTGTTCTAAAAAAAAGACAAAAGGAAGAGGGATTTTATGAAAAACAATGAAAAGAGAAGCACTTTCTCGGGAAAACTAGGATTAGTCCTCTCTGCTGCAGGAGCCTCTGTAGGCTTAGGAAATATTTGGCGTTTCCCTTACCTTGCAGCTAAATATGGAGGAGGAATCTTCTTATTAATTTATATCATTCTAGCACTCACTTTCGGATATACTATGATTATTGCGGAAACAACACTTGGTAGAATGACTAGAAAGAGTCCTGTAGGGGCTTTTAGAAAATTTGGAAACTCTATCTTAAATAGGTTTGGAGGATGGATCAATGCCATCATTCCTATCTTAATCGTACCTTATTATTCAGTCATTGGTGGATGGGTAGTGAAATATCTTATTGAGTATATTAAGGGTAATGGCCATGCTTTATCTGCTGATGGCTATTTCTCTACATTTATCTCTAATGGTGTTTCAACAGAATTATGCTTTATCGCCTTTTCACTTTTAACACTTGTTATTGTATTTGCAGGTGTTAAAAATGGTATTGAACGTGTCTCTAAGATCATGATGCCTATCTTAGTTGTGTTATCATGTGTCATTACTGTTTATTCAGTGACTCGCCCAGGTGCACTAGAAGGTGTTAAATACTTCCTTGTACCTAACTTTAAGAATTTCTCATGGATGACAGTTGTGACTGCAATGGGACAGATGTTCTATTCATTATCTATCGCCATGGGTATCTTAATCACTTTTGGTTCTTATACAGAAAAAGAAGTGTCTATTGAAAACTCTACAGAAAACGTAGAAGTATTTGATACAGCTATTGCGATTATGGCTGGATTAATGATTATCCCAGCAGTATTTGCCTTCTCTAATGGGAATATGGATAACCTTAATGCAGGACCATCATTGATGTTCATTACTATTCCTAAAGTATTTGATAGTATGGGACTTGGTACACTTATTGGTATTCTATTCTTCGTATTAGTATTATTTGCAGCACTTACAAGCTCAATTGCCCTAACTGAATGTGCTGTCTCTACTTTCCAGGATGAATTAAAATGGAGCAGACATAAATCTGTATGTATTCTTGGAGTAATTATGCTTGCATTAGGCTCATTATCTTCACTTGGTTATGGACCACTAGCCTCTATCCAGATTATTGGTATGCAGTTCTTAGACTTCTTTGACTTCTTAACTAACTCAGTGATGATGCCAATCTCTGCAATATGTATCTGCTTGCTTGTATCAAAAGTTATTGGAGTAGATAAGATTGCTCAAGAAGTAAAATCTCACAACAATCCATTCAAACGTGAAAAGATTTTTAATTTCATGATTAAGTATGTTTGTCCAATCTTTGCAACTATTATCTTGTTAAGTTCAGTCGCAAACGCATTTGGAATCATCAAGATGTAAAACAGGCTTCGGCCTGTTTTTTTTGTTAGATAGTGCTTTTCTGCAGCAACGAACTTGATCATTACTTTTATCGTGACAATAGTTATAATCTTCAAGATAAGATAAAAAAAGAAGGATAAAATCCTTCCTAGTCTATATACTTCTTATAGATATCTACAAATTGATCTTCTACTTGTAATAATGCGATTAAGCTCTGATAGAATGATTTATTCCATTGTGTCTTTCCATCTTCAATACACCATACAGTTTCATATCCTGTAAACAAATGAGCAAGAGTCTCATATAGGATGTGTGGATCTGTATGGTTTTTAATTTCATTCTTTTCCTGAGACTTCTTTATAATCATCACACAAAGGTCTGTTAAGGAATTTCTCATATCAAAACTATGCTTATTTTCGTTTAAATTTGCGATAAGCATATGAGAGAATAAATCACTTCCAAATCTCTTTGTTTCTTGAATTAATGCATTGAAAATCATTAATAGCTGTTCGAAATGACTATCTGCCTGTAAAAGGTGGTATGTATCACCTAAAATATTTGAAATAGTCTGATCATAGAGATTGAGAATCAAATCATCCTTAGAATTAACATATTTGTAGAATGTAGGTTTTGTGATATCACAATGTTCGCATATTTGATTGACTGTTACATTATTGAACCCTTCTTTAAGAAAGAGGTCTAATGCGACTTCTGTAATTGTTTCTTTATTTATTGGTTTCATATAATCACCTTTCTTAACTATAGTAACATAGATTAAACTAAAAGTCTTTATGAAAGCGTTGACATATCATTCATTTAAGTATAAACTTTACCTAGGTAAAGAAAAGCATAACAAAAGTAAATGAGGAGGATATTTTATGACAAAAAGTTTGTTTGATAAGACGTCTATTGGAACAATGAAACTAAAGAACAGAATCTTTATGTCTCCAATGGGTACAACAGGTGAAGCGGATGGTGCTTACAATATCGATGCAATTAATTATTTCATGGAACGTGCTAAAGGTGGTACAGGACTTATTATTACTGGTGCGAATGTTGTTTCTACTAAATATGAACCACGTCCTTGTACTGAATTATCTGATTTCCATCATGTCGAAAGATTAAATATGTTAGTAGACAGATGTCATCATTATGGAGCCAAGGTATGTGTGCAGTTATCTCCAGGATTAGGTAGACAACAGTTCACAGATCCTTTCACACCACCATATAGTGCAGGTAGTGTTGGATCATTCTGGTTCCCAGATTTAATCTGTAAACCATTTACTAAAGATGATATTCATTATTTGGTAGAAAAAGTAGGGTATTCAGCCTCTCTTGCAGTGAATGCAGGTGCAGATGCAGTTGAATTACATGCATACGGAGGATATTTGTTAGATCAGTTCCATTCAGTACAGTGGAATAACCGTACTGATGAATATGGCGGAAGTCTAGAAAATAGAATGCGTTTTACATTAGAATGCATAGAAGCAATTAAGAAGAATGTCCCTCAGGGATTCCCGGTTTTAGTAAAGTTTACACCAGTTCAACGTGTTGAAGGATTTAGAACTATCGATGAAGGTATCGAAATGGCAAAGATCCTTGAAAAAGCAGGCGTTGATGCTTTACATGTAGATACAGGATGTTATGAAGAATGGTATCAGGCAATCACTACTGTTTATAGTAAAGAAGGATTCAAGTTAGATGTTCAAAAGGCAATTAAAGAAGTAGTTAATGTTCCAGTGCTTGGTGATGGCAAATTATTAAATCCTGCTGTTGCAAAAAAGGCAGTAGAAGATGGGATTCTTGATTATATTGGTTTAGGTCATCAGATGCTTGCCGATCCATATTGGGCAAAGAAAGTTAAGACTGGACATACAGAAGATATCACACCATGTGTAGGCTGTAATGAGTGCTTATTAGCTGGTTTCTCTGGTAAACATTACTATTGCGCAGTCAATCCACTATGCTATGCTGAAAAGGAATATGCACTTCCTAAGGCTGATGGTACAGTAAGAAAAGTATTAGTTATCGGTGGTGGTCCAGCAGGTATGGAAGCTGCTATTACTGCAAGAAGAAGAGGCTTTGAAGTTGATCTTTATGAAAAGGAAAATCGTTTAGGTGGTACTTTATGGCCAGCTGGAGGTCCTGATTTTAAACATGATGTATTAAATCTTATCAAGTATTTAGAAACACAGTGCTATAAACTGGGTGTAAATATTCACTTAAATACAGAAGTAACACAAGATAATCTTAAACAGAAGGATTATGATAAGGTTATTCTTGCAGCAGGTTCTAGACCAGTCACTCCACCTATTGAAGGTATTGAACATACTATTCTAGCAAGCGACTACTTAACACATAAAGTGACAGTAGGGAAGAATGTTGTTGTAATCGGTGGTGGTCTTGCAGGTACTGAATCAGCATGCGATATTGCTGCTCGTGCAGACCATGTAACCTTATTAGAAATGATGCCTGATATTCTTTACACAGCACAGCATTGTTTAAACAATGATCAGCATTTAAGAAGACTTGTGAAAGACAGAAATGTAGAAACAATTGGAAATGCGAAAGTCATTGCAATTTCAAATAATAGCGTGACTTATGAAAAGGATGGTCAGACTTATGTTATTGCATGTGATACAATCATCAATGCAGTTGGATTTAGACCAAATAATGAATTAGAAGATCTACTAGAAGATATATATGAAGATGTATGTGTGGTAGGGGATGCTGTTTCTCCAAGAAAAATTATGACAGCTATTCATGAAGGTTATCATGCAATAAGAGTTATGGAATAATGAAAATAGCACTCAAATCGAGTGCTATTTTATATTCTGACTTATGAATTTTCTATTAGTTCTGCTGGAAGAATACTTCTTCATCAATCATTGGATAACATGTCAAATCTTTATTATTAAGATCTGTCTTATGCATATCCACTGCTTTAATAGTATGTCCATGATAAGTTGAATAGTAGTAAATACCCTTGTTTAAATTACAACAAGATGTATAAATAGTATATTCATACTTACCTTCAGATACTTCACAGAGTCCTTTCTGCTGTTCTACTGAACCAAGAATATGGAAGAACTGACTCACATTCTCTTTTTCATTTAATCCTTTAGTGACATTCATATTAGTAAATGCGACACGGACAAAACGTGATGCTGAAGATAAATCACCAGGTAATCCTAAAGCACCCATACCTCTACTATAAGTAGATAAGTTTACATCTTGAGAGAATGTATTCTTAGGCTGTTTAGTAGAAAGATACATATAATTATTTAAATTAAACATCTGTTTATCAAAAGGTGGGTTATTAGTCAGTACACCTACAGGATTATCATAAATATGTACACCATCCTTCATTACTTCTACAGTAATAGTCTTATTTGAATCACTGATCATATAATGAAGTGAAGCAGGTGGGAATGATGCACTAAAAGGTGTATCACATAAATTCATTTCATTAATAAGCTTTATTGCTTCATCAACAGTTTCACACTGACATAAGATCCAAGGAATAAATTCAAAGGAACAAACATTTGTCTTTCCTTTTACAACAGGATTAAAATAAGCATTACCTACAAAGTTAAGTCCTGCCATTCCTAATCCTTTTTCATTCATTGCATCATAATATAATGGATATCCATCACTCACATGAGCCATCCCAATAAGTGCATACTTATTATCTGGTTCCAGTGCAAATCTAAAACCATACTTAAAATATCTAGGTGTGACAACAATCTGTTCACCATAAGAAAACTCATAATCAAGATTTCTTCCAAAATAACAATCCTTATCTTTAAAACATGCAGCAGTACACATATTCACTGCCCCCTTTCAATTGAATCCTAACATAAACATATAGGTATGTTAAGTCCATAGTTTGACATAATTCACACATACTTTCCAAAGAATATTCTAGGTCTCTTATATGTCACTAATGTGAACTGTTTGACAAAACATTATATCAACATATAATAAAATCAAGAGGTGAATTTATGGTACAAGTAGATTTAATTACAGGTTTTTTAGGATCAGGTAAAACAACATTTATTAAGAAGTATGCGAAATATTTAATTGATCAAGGACTGCATATCGCAATATTGGAAAATGATTTTGGCGCGATTAATGTAGATATGATGGTATTAGAAGAAGAATTAGGTGACCAATGTGAACTAGAAATGGTTGTTGGTGGAGGAGATTTAGACTGTCATAGACGTCGTTTTAAGACAAAACTCATTTCTATGGGTATGAGAGGTTTTGATAGAATATTAGTCGAACCATCAGGTATTTATGATGTCGATGAGTTCTTTGATGTACTTCATGAAGAACCATTAGATAAATGGTATGAGATTGGTAATGTGATTGCTTTAGTGAATTCTAAGCTAGAAAATAACCTTTCTAAGCAATCAGATTACTTGCTAGGCTGTCAGGTTGCAGATGCTGGTAAAATCATTCTCAGTCGCTCTAGTGAAGCCACAGAAGAAGAAATCAATAACACAATCACACACTTAAATAACACAATGGCTCTTATTAAATGTAAAAGAAGATTTAATAAAGAAGACTGTTTAGATTTAGAAAGGCTCAATAATCAAGACTTTGATTCTATTCTTCATTCAGGTTATGAATTAGAAGGCTTTATTAAGATGTTCTTTAAGAAAGAAGAAGCGTTCTCTACTATGTTCTTTATGAACCAGTCTATTACTAAAGAAGAACTAACAAAAGCCACTCATTCTATCTTTAATGATCCTCTATGTGGTAAGGTATTTAGAATCAAAGGCTTTATACCAGAAAACGATCAATGGATAGAACTTAATGCAACAAAAGATCAGATTACTACTGAAACAATTGCGAAAGGGCAGGAAATCATTATTGTCATTGGTGAATCATTAAATAAAGAAAAGATAGAAGAATACATAAAAAAAACCAGCATAGCTGGCCATTGATGAAGTGATATTTGTAGAATATGGTGGGGATCACATATCTTCATCACCTTTAGTATACCGATTGAAGGTAATGATTAAACCAATTCTATGTAAAGTACAAATAAAAAAGGTCAGCTTTTAGAAGGGAATGGTCGCTGACCTCGAAGGGTAGAAAAGAGTGGGAAATCTCTTTCCAGCATTATTATATGAACTTTTTAAAAAGATTTCATTATACAAATTGTCGTATTTGCTTAGAAAAGGAGTAATATGCATTGTGAACTACCCATCACCTAAAGGTAATGGGCTTTAGAGAGCCTAACGGCTCTTTTTAAGAAGTTTCATATTTAAGTTTCCACCTATTGCTAGGCAATCCTTATTCTTACAGTCGTGTCCACCTCGCCTCTACTGTATAGCTCCACAAGGGACACAACATTACTTTTACGCAAAATATTTAATGCACCATTTACATCAGCATTAAGACATTTACCATTTAAACATTGATACATACCTCTATGTATTCGCTTTCCACTAAATGTATAGCTTTGCGGGTTGTCGTTATTGTAAATAGGAATATCATCCTTATCCCAAAATGATGCTTTTGAAGTATAGCTTTCTTCCTGCTTTACAAAGACAATGCCATTAATCTCACAAAGGTACTCTAGCTTAAAACGAAGTTGTCCATAAGGTATATTTACAAATGTCTGATTATTGGCTTGACCAATATTACTGTTCTTCTGGAAAGTTTCATTATAGCCAACTACAAGTGTTCCAATATCATTATTGATGCAATAATCTATGATTGTGCGAGCAGTCTTGTTCATATAATCATTAATCTTATTATTCCTGTTGCGAGTATTGGCTTTTTGTTTATTGGTAGGTCTTTTCCTAATATTTTGTTTATCTTTTACAGACTGTAAATGTGCATTTTTCTTATTGTACCACTGATTTATGGATTTAAGTCGCTTACCATCAATGATGAATGTCTTGCCATTACTTGATACCGCTGTTACAAGATTATTAATACCAAGGTCAATTGCCAGTGCATTATTGATATTTAAGTTTCTTTGAATACATTCAGCTTCGTAAGTATATTGAATTTCAAAGAACCTAGCGTTTGCTTTCGGTATGATACGGATTTCCTTAACTTTCTTATCAAGTAATATAGGTGGGATGGTAATCTCTACACATTTATGTGTTTTCTTGTAAGCATTTGAATATGGTAAAATCAGTTTATTACCATTAAGTCTTACAAAACCTATGACAAGCGTAGTATATCCATCTTTTGGAAGATAGTTTGGCAAACGACAATCCTTAAAAGCATACTTGCCTTTTTTAGCAAGCTTAAGTAGTCCAAAGAATGATTTGAAACTGCCATCGACCTCTTTAAGTATCTGTTGAGCCATATTTGAATTCAGCATCTTGTAACTGTTAGATGTTTTTAATAGAGCATAGTTCTTTTCATAATTAAGGTATTCGCCCTCGTTAAAGTAATACTGTCTTACATTATAGATTGCTTGATTAGTGAGATTCTTTGCTATATGGCAAAGATGCTTAATATTTTTGTAATCTTCTTTTGAAAGATGTTTTACTTGTGCTTTACTGTAAGATACATAGCATTTTTCCTTTCTAAAGATTTAGAGAGATGTTCTCCATGTACCTATTATATCGCATATTCTAATGTAATATCATCATTTCAGTAAAATATATAATTTCTTGTCGCTTATATCCCATCACCTAAAGGTAATGGGTTTTACGCTCATCTTCTATAAAAAGGTCAAAAGGTCAAAGGTATTTTATCCTCTAATAATGGGATGAACCTCTATAGAGGATGCTTGAGAACTCTTAGATGAAAACCCTGTATGATTGGTATGGGGTCTATAACAGATCCTTATATTCCCTTAGAGAATTAACTATTATATACACAAGACCTCTGGAATTATACTTAGGGCATGATAGTTCATCGAAGTTCAGATATTGAATAATCTTTTTATATTAATTTTCAGTAATATGCTTGATTTTAGATGAAAGTTTTATTATTGCAGTGTTCTTATTGGCTAGGATAAGCATCTCGGTCGTCAAACTTCGATGCTTATCCTTTTTTTTCTTTCTATAGATTTATTGATCTTAAAAACATGGTAAATGATTTATGAAATAAATAAAGTTAACTCCAAGCCTATTTAGTTACTCTTTTTTAGATGATAATCTGATAAATAACATTAATAACCCCTGAAAGAATCATTACAAATATTGGATTAGATTTCTTATGCCAAAGCATAAATACACAAAATAGAAATATAATTAATTGATGAATACGGAAGTTTTTTAATATAATTATTGCTTCACTGCCAAATAATGCTGAAATCATAATAGTAACTCCAGCAGTTGCAATCAATGCAACAACAGCAGGTCTTAAGTAGTTCAAGATATTCTGTAAAAAACGCATATGACGATATTTGAGGTAGAAGTATGCAATGATTGTTACTAGTATACAAGAAGGGAGAATACAGCCTAAAGTCGCGGCAATAGCACCAGGAATACCAGCAATCTTAGTTCCTACAAATGTAGCTGAATTAATTGCGATAGGACCAGGTGTCATTTGTGATATAGTGATTAGATCTGTAAATTCTTTAAAATCCAACCAATGATGTAAATCGACAATCTGACTTTGAATCAAAGGCATTGCAGCATAACCACCACCAAAGCTAAAGGCGCCAATCTGCAGAAAACTTAAAAATAACTGTATGTAGATCATTGCTGGAGTCTCCTTTCATAGAAAGAATAAATAATACCTATCACAATACATGTCAAAATAATCAATACAACATTTACCTTAAAGAAGTAATTCGCAATAAAAGAACCGCACATAATCAAATAATAACTTAGTTTCTTTTCCTTAAAGATACCTAATGCCATTTCTATAACTACAACACCAATCACTGCACCTACACCTGACTGCATTCCATCAAGCATATAATGAACAATTAAATTCTCTTTAAAAATAGAATAAAATACAGATACTACAGAAATAATAATAAATGGAGGAAGAATAGTCGCAATAACACTCACAATAATACCTAATATACCAGCAATCTTATATCCAACTACAATAGCTCCATTGACGGCAATAGCACCAGGTGCTGATTGGGCAATAGCGACTAAGTCCAGCATTTCATCTCGATTGATCCAATGATACTCATCTACAAACTTCTTCTGCATTAATGTGACAATGACATAGCCACCGCCAAAAGTAAAAGTACTGAGATAGACCATTGAATAAAATAATTTCCAAAGTTTTTTGATCATCTCTATTTACCTCTTGTTTAATTAAAATAACTTCTAATAATTTGCGCACATTCCTCTAAATCAAGTTTACAATCTGATGCCGCTTCGATTAATATTTCTGCACACTTCTCTCTAGATAGAACATCACTATCTAAACAAATATCATAGCTTTGTTTTTCACCCCATAAATGACGAGAAATGGCATCACGATAAACCTTACGCTTATGATCTTCACGATAAATAAAATTCACTAATTCATCATGTTCTAATCCTTCTAAATCATATGTCTTATCCGCAATTGCACGAGGAATGCGATGTTCCATTGAAGTATTATATAAAAGTACCTTTAAACAATCTGGATGTCCTTCTAGCACATCACCTGCAGCTCTTTCATGAATAATACATGGACCGTTCTCTACAGCTTTTAGAATGGCTTTAGATAAAGCCTGATGAACCTTTTTAATTTCATCACTTGCTTTTACTTCTTCTAAAGACGTATCCGCAATTCTATTATCAAAATCCTTTAAATAATCTTCAGTCAACCACTCTTCATCAGCTAGTTTTACAAGATCCTTACCTTCATATAATTTCATTCCTAGCTTTTTGCCTACAATAACAGAAATCCATCTACCCATACTGCAATATTCACTATCCATTAAAATATATTTCTTCATACTAACAATCCTCCTCTAATATTTGTCCATTTGTTTCAATAACCTTCTTATACCAATAAAAAGAATCTTTTTTATATCTCTTCATAGAGCCATTTCCTAAATCATCTACATCTACATAAATAAAACCATATCTCTTTTTCATTTCACCGGTAGATGCTGCAATTAAGTCAATAGGACCCCACATTGTATAACCCATCACAGGAATACCATCTAATTCAATTGCTTTAGACAATTCCTTTAAATGCGCTTTTAAATACTCAATACGATATGTATCATGAACCTTATTATCTTTTAACTGGTCTATAGCACCTATTCCATTCTCTACAATCATCAAAGGCAGCTGATAACGATCATATAAATAATTTAATGCATATCTTAACCCCTGGGGATCAATAGTCCATCCCCAATCACTCTTAGGTAAGAATGTATTCTTATAACCTGTATCTAAACCATTCATTCCTTTAAGAATACCTTTTGTCTTTTTACCAGTCACATGAGTACAATAATAGCTAAGTGATAAGAAATCTACTTTACCTTCTTTAAGTATTTCTAAATCTCCTTCTTGAATAGGTAAGGTAATATGTAGTCTCTCTAGTTCTTTTAATTTATATTGAGGATAATATCCACGACATTGCACATCACAATAAAACATCATACTATGCATAAAATTCATCGTTCCAATCACATCATCAGGGTTAGCACTATATGCATAAGAGAAATGACCACAATACATCATTCCTACTTTATTATCAGGATTAATTTTATGAGCAATCTTTACAACTTTTGCGCTTGCAACAAATTGATGATATGCTGCAGTCATTCTTACTCTCTCATCATCACTATTAATACCAGCTGCAACCCAAGGCTGAGTAGACATACAATTGATTTCGTTAAACGTAAGCCAATATTTTATTCTATTATTGTATCTTTTTAGTAAGACTAACGCAAAACGCACATAACAATCTATTACATCTCTATTTTCCCATGAACCATACTTTTGAAGTCCTAAAGGTGTTTCAAAATGAGAAATAGTTACAAGAGGTATAATATGATACTTCTCTAATTCATCGAGTATTGCATCATAGAATTTAAGTCCTTCTTCATTGGGTGTTAATTCATCCCCGTTAGGGAAAATACGTGTCCAGTTAATAGACATACGATAAACCTTGAATCCCATTTCTGCAAATAATGCGATATCTTCTTTATAATGATGATAAAAATCAATCGCATTATGACTAGGATAATACTCATTCTCTTCAACACTTTTTGTAATACGTCTTTTCTTTTCATGAGACCCTAAAGTCATCACATCTGCGGTACTTAATCCTTTACCATTCTCTAAATAAGCACCTTCTATCTGGTTAGCTGCCGTTGCACCGCCCCAGAGAAAATCTTTTGGAAACATCTTCATCACCTTTCTTTCTGCAACTAAGATTATAAATAAAAAAAGAAGTCGCTCAATTAATGAACGGCTTCTTTCAATAGCGTTGCGAAAAGATGTGTGTTTCTAATAATATCCAGGCAACAATGTTGCTTACTTAATGTTAGGATTCTTCGATGTTCTAAATAAATCAAATCCCTGTGAACTAGATCTTCTTCTTTCAACATGCTTTAAATAATCAGTATTAAAAATACTCACATATAATATATCTAGAATCAACATCGTAGATATATTCATCGCAAAATCACCTAGATTATCTTTCAGTTTTTCTCTTGTAGAAACATTCAAAACATAATCTGCATATTGAGATAATGTATTATCTCCATAAGATGTAATTGCGAGAAGAGGAATATGTCTCTCTTTAAGCTTCTTCACACCTCTTAATTCTGTTTCTATTTCTCCAGAGTAAGAGAGAATAATAAATGAACAATTAAGAGAACAATAAGAAACGCGATAATAGAGTTCATTCATCTTTGTTTCAAGAACGACGTTCTTCCCAATCTTCAACATCTTATCTTTAAAAGTCTGTGCTACATCACCTTGTACACCTGCAGAATAAACATAAATAATATCACTTCTATTTAAACAATTAATCGTATTCTGCAAAGCATCATGGCTAATAAGCTTTAATGTATCATCTACAATTTCATGATAGAGCTGTCCAATCTTATATGCGATTACAGTATTTTTATCTTGATCATCAAAAGGGTGATTAGGATCAAGATCCTGGAAATGAGATTCTGTATATTCAATTTCTTTTAAATATTCTTCAAGAAAATCAGTATATCCATGAAATCCTAATTTCTGACAAAAACGAGTAATCATAGAAGGGTTGATAAACAATTGAGATGCGATAGAACGACTGCTTTGTTTATGAAGTAAAGTCTTTTTATCTAAGAAATAATCCGCAATTCTCTCTTCTCCATTTGTCATATTCTTTTTCTCTTTTAAGATATCTTCAATCATTTGATCAACACCTTTCATTTACTGGATTGTATTGACTTTCTTTAGTATACGCTCTGCATCCTGTCCTGTCGCGATAATAGGCTGATAGTTATTACGATACTTAACAGAAGAAATCATACATGGAATAATCTTATGCTCCATACTCGTAATCTTCTTATTAGTAAAGTGGAATGTCTGCTGGTAGATCATTGAATCCTTATCAGTTGGATTTCTATTACCACCAAAACAGAAGTTACTCAAACTATAAACAATAGGAGAATCCTTATATGTTTCAATCCCTTCTAATACATGAGGATGACTACCTACAACCATATTCGCCCCTGCATCAATAGTGGCATGGGCTAAATCTCTCTGTCCCTGAGTAGGACTATAATTTCTTTCAATACCCCAATGATAATAAACAATCACAAAATCAGTCTTCTTTTTTAATTCATTGATTGCATTTTTCATCTCATCAGATACAGCATTAGGAAATGCATAACCAACAAAACCAAACTTAATACCCTTTACTTCCTTAATATAGCTCTTTGAATACCCAAAATAGCCTACACCATATTCATCTAGAGTTGCTTTAGTATCATCCATCCCTTTTTGATAACGGTCCATAGAATGGTTATTTGCGACTGTTACAGCTTCAATACTGCTGTTGGTTAAAATCTTTGCATATTCCTTTTTACCTTTAAAAGGGAATGACTTAATAACATGACTCTCTTCATCAGTCAAAGGACCTTCTAAGTTCGCAATAGTTAAATCGTCCTGTTCAAAAACACTTTTTACATTCTTTAAGAAATAATCAGGATTATTACCCTGTTTCACATATTCCTGATCAAAAGATCCATCATATGCCTGTCCTGCATAATTACCTAAAGTCATATCACCTACAAAAGACATAGTAATATCAGTATGAGTGACCTGCGCTGTTTCTTCTGTCTTTTTCTTAGTCTTCTTTGGTGTTTCTTTCTTCTCTTCTTGAGCACAACCAGTACTTAATACAAGAAGTGCACATACAAAACCTTTTAAAAACTTATTCATTTTCATTTCTCCCTTGCACAAATACAAAACAATGATCATTAGATAGCTTTTCATCAAATACAAAGTCTAAATCATTAAACTTCTTTAAGTCCTCTATATTTTCTATCTTTTCTTTAGCCATATAAGAGATCATTGCGCCTCTTGCCATCTTCGCATAGGTTGCCTGCTGCTTAAGTGTCCCTTTAATATTTCTAAGAAACTGTATCTCTATACATTGATCATCTTCTGTCAGGTAATCAGTAATACATTTAGAATATTCCTTAGATGCGAGATTAATAATCACATGATCATCAAGTGATTCATAAATCTTACCGCCCCAGAAATCATACAAATCAAGCAATTTAACGCCCATTTCTAAACGATAGGGTACAATTCCATCAGTAGGAGTCAAAACCCCATACAGCCCGGATAAAATACGTAAATGCTTGTTTAAATACTCTCTTTCACTATCACTCATAGAAAAAGGATGAAGATACTTAAAAGCAATCCCATCATATGCATGAATTGCACATGTAAGAGGTTTAAACTGACGCTCCTGTAACTCCTCAAAACATTGATGTGTTAATGATTCATTAGACAATATGAAATGACGAGGAGGAAACAAAAAAAG
>ULTB01017614.1_pt1 | contig 44480 bp, 36 predicted proteins | sample 1957251 | NCBI WGS metagenome assembly ULTB01 (sample SAMEA4835724, study PRJEB28245) | human gut metagenome | biome: gut microbiome; material: fecal sample | place: Denmark | collected 2008
TTGCCCTGCTTGCCGGTCCGTTTTCGGTTCTGCAAAGGCGCCCTATTTTTAATCGAGGGCGCGCCCGGCAAAATACGATCAAGGACAGAATCCCGCGATTCCGTACAACATTAAGATAGCACAACAGATAAGATGGGCAAGCATACACATACTTGCCCGCCCTGATTCTACCATGAACAATGAGAGGGTCGATTTACTCCGCATCCATTCTCAAATAATCCGTATGCACATATCCTTTTTGATTGCCCGTCCATGTGATTTCCGCCCATTTGCCCGTTATGCTCCACACGGCTACCGTCTGTCCTCTGCGTAATTTGCCGAGCTTCTTGTAATTTGTATTGGGGCCGGAGCGTACATTGACGTTGCCGGTGGCTATTGCAGCACCTACCGAGCCGGGATCGGTGGAAGGAATGTCAATCGTTGGCTCATTGGAAACTGTTTCAAATTTTAGATAATCCGTATGTACATACCCTTTTTTGCTTCCCGTCCATGTGATCTCCGCCCATTTGCCCTTTACATTCGATACGGCTACCGTCTGTCCTCTGCGTAATTTGCCGAGCTTCTTATAGTTTGTACCGGGACCGGAGCGTATATTGACATTGCCCGTGGCTATGGCTATAAACGTGCCGGAAGCATCGGGATTTACTGTTGCTACGACCGGGTTTCCGGCGGAGTTTATAATTACAGTATTTCCGTATTTGATGTAATCTGAATGAACATAGGCAACTGTGTCGTTCCAGATGAACTGAGCCCATTTGTTTGTTATTCTGATTACCGATACGCTTTGGCCTTTATTGAGGGTCCCCAGCTTTTTGTAGGAAATTCCCGGGCCTGACCGAATATTCGCATTCGCAGTTGCAATAGCAGGCGAGATTTCAGCAGGTCTGCCCTCGATTATGACCATATCCATATTTATCCCGTATCTTTTCAACGCAGCGGCAATGGAGTCTCTTTCTCCTGGCTCGGCATAAACACGCACAGCTTGTGCATCTACATCAACTGCAAAGAAAACACGGCCTTTATAGTTGTTCAATACTTCATTCTGTATTATATGGCGGTATTCATTCAGGTCAGAATAACTGAATTGCGCCGCATACGCAGGGACAGCGGTCAGCAAAAAGCATAACGTTAAAAGGATGACTGCTAATTGTTTTATTCTCATACGTGTTTACCTCCTTTTAGTTTTATGGTGTATCGAGACAGAATCAGTCCGACAACTTTCTTGTTGGAAAACAATCAGTTTACAGAAACATTGAGAGAACTCACTACATCGGTCGCTCGGGCAAACACTGAGAGGTATCCTGCACCGCCCCCGCTTTGAACCCCAGCCCAGATAGGTCCCAAATTTGTATACACAAATACCAGTCCACCACTGTCACCTGCCTGTGCTGAATAGTTAGCTTGGGCGCCTTGGTAATTGTGCGTATTACCATCTCGATCAGGCCAGCTATAGTGAACATTTTCTAATGTCACCTTTCCACTATTAAAAGGATATGCATGGCGTGCTCGCATATAGACAGGTAAATCAACATACACATCGAATGTCCTACCAGGCACCATCACGTTAGCGCTAGTTATACCATCCAAGATATTGCTGAAATTGTGACCACTGTTAAGTAGCACATAACTGGCATCTGCCTCCCTACCGGTAATCATTGGCTGGCAACGAGAATAAACAGAACCTACCGTACTGTCACTGCTGCTTGGTTTGATACTGTCCCCCACCAATGTGTCATGCCCCTGAATAATAAATCCTGCACCGCCAGGACCGTTTACGCCTACACAAGCACTGGAAGTGGAGCCACGGGTGCTGTTATAAGAGGTTTTTCCGGCATACATAGTGGAAGTGGGCAGTATTGGGGCCGATATTTTTTTGAAAGCTACCATTTCGAGTTTTATATCAGCCTCAATGCAAAGCTGCTTTATAACAGTCGGATCATCTTCAACATATTGGACAACCACAGTATTATTAGGCGTATCCATACCTATACAAGTGAATCCGTTCAGTTTAGGAACCACTTTATTTGATATGGAATCCATTGTCTCCATTAACTCGTTGTAAGAGTAGATGCAGCCTTTCATCCGCAATCCTGCGTTTTTGATAATGCTTTGTGCTTGAGAAGCTACGACTTTTGATGTGTCCTTGAACATGAACACAAAATCTCCATCGTCATAGTAAGTGCCTCCATAATTATCATCAATGGCTTTTTTAGTATTTTGGTTTATGAAACTTTTTGACAACTTATCCGCCTGCTCATATAGAGCATAATCTAATGTATCTTCGATTGGAATAATCTTTAAGGTTTCTTCGCTTAGCTCATTGACTAGTTCAGGATTGATTAATTCTGTTCTATTGCCATTAGTTGCCACTACGCCGCTTCCTATTGATAGAAGAAGAATGAGCGTGAGGAGAGAATAGATAACTTTTTGCGCTGGTGTTTTCATAAACTTACCTCCTTTTAAAAATGAGTTTTTAATACTGATATAGAAGGTCTTATGTGTCTTAAATAAAAAAGCGCACAAGCCGACTAATCATCAGTCCGGCTCATGCGCCAACAGAAACAATTTTGATACGACCTCTCCATAATCGGGAGCCGCACCAATACCACCAACACGCGAAGCTGGACCGGACATCATTGGGACGATACATGGCGTTACCTCCAATCATAGTTTTTCAGATAGGTATTCTATCTGCATAATAATTCTACCATGAATGGCCGAAAATGACAATCTCTATCTCTGATATGTATTGTAAATACTTTATGAACGAAGTCCGCTCATTCCGTCCCATCGGAAGATTGGTGGGGAGAGCCTTCCCCGCGAAGATAGGCGGTATACAACAGCAGCGGGTACGCCCCAAAACAGAGCGCACCCGGCTACATCTCCGGTTGAAAATCCAATATCTACAATCGCCAGAATATGTATGGGCGGGCAGGCACGGCTTGTGTCTGTCCGCCTTGTCTGCCAAATAGCGCGGCGGGCGGCGGCAGTCAATGGCGCGAAGCGTTCATCTTGACCATTGACGGCTGGCGGTTGCTGCGCTACTGCACTTGCCAATCTGCAAGCCACAGAATAATTTCGGTAGCCGCTGCCAAAATTACGCTGTCAGCCGATCCATTCCCGTGGTATTGACGTGCAGCCTCGCCGCTGCTATAATGAAAACACAATTTCAGACACACGACACCATGCAGACACCGCAAGCCTTGCTTGATAGCGTGTCTGCTTTTCATTTCAAAAAGGGAGCGGCTGTTCTCGGAAAGGAGAAGAAGCGAAGCGATGTCAACATTCAGCGGTCGGAAAAACAGTGGCATGGAGATCCCGGATTACGCCATTGAACGCATCGCCCGCTGCCTGTTGCCGATGATCCAGCAGTACTATGACAGTCCTGAAGGACAGGCAGAACTGGCGGCGTGGAATGAAAAGAAAGACGCTGAGGACACAAGAGAACACGACAGACATACGGCATGAAAAAGTGAGGGAGTGCGCCGGGCGCACTCCCTTTTGCGTATTCAGTTTTCGTAGGGCTTATACTCCGTGACGGCGTTCAGATATGCCTCAACGTCGCCATTCAGAATAAGTTCGGCATAAGCCAGCGGGTCGTTGTAGATGAGGTAGTCCAGCTCCGACCGCTGGAAGCGGTTGTCTGCCACATCATTCTCTACGGCGGTGCAATTTATGGAGTAAATACTCCCATCCGTGAAGTGAAGTTCCACGCAGGCGGTATCCATATTGAACGCACAGCTTATGAGCTTTTCCATGGGTATATCCTCCTGAATTTGATGTTATTCTATCCCGAAACTAAACTTCAATGTCCTTGATAAAAACAAGAAATCCGAACCCCTGACCGATTGGTCTAAGGTTCGGATTATCTTGCTTTGGTGGAGCATAGGGGATTCGAACCCCTGACCTCAACATTGCGAACGTTGCGCGCTACCAACTGTGCTAATGCCCCATATCATTTGTATTATACACCAGATTTAAAAAAAATCAACCCACTTTTAAAAAACTTGCCATCGCCGTTGACAAACATGTTTCGACGCGATATAATAATCAAGCACGCGATAAACGGCGTATGCGCCCTTAGCCCAGCTGGATAGAGCGTCTGGCTACGGACCAGAAGGTCGGGGGTTCGAATCCCTCAGGGCGCGCCAAAGGAGAAAGGATTACCGTCAGGTAGTCCTTTTTTCATTTGTTCAATAATGCCCGAGGAACACAAAACCATTCAGCAAATGTTTTTTCCCGATCTTGTAAAGGCACTGCCCCACACATTTTTCGTAAAAGTTTACTAAAACCTATTGACAGGGGCGGCGGGGGAAAATATAATACTATTAACCTACCTAATTGGTAGTATTTAAGACGAATTTATTTTGAAGGAGATACGGTGCTATGTCAAGGATCTTTACCTCCGCCGATCAGCTTATCGGCCATACCCCCCTCATGGAGCTTACCAACATCGAAAAGAAGCACGGCCTCAAGGCAAAGCTGCTTGCAAAGCTGGAGTACTTTAACCCCGCGGGCAGCGTAAAGGATCGCATTGCCAAGGCCATGATAGACGACGCCGAGGCAAAGGGCCTCTTAAAGCCCGGCTCCGTCATAATCGAGCCTACCTCCGGCAATACCGGCATAGGCCTGGCCTCCGTGGCCGCCGCCCGGGGCTACCGCATAATCATAGTTATGCCGGAGACCATGAGCGTTGAACGCAGGCAGATAATGAAGGCCTACGGCGCAGAACTGGTGCTCACCGAGGGCGCAAAGGGCATGAAGGGCGCCATTGCCAAGGCCGAAGAGCTTTCCAAGGAGATCCCCAACAGCTTTATTCCCGGCCAGTTTGTCAACCCTGCCAACCCCAAGGCCCACTTTGAGACCACCGGTCCCGAGATATTCGATGATACCGACGGCAAGGTTGACATATTCGTAGCCGGCGTAGGCACCGGCGGCACTGTAACAGGCGTTGGCCAGTATCTGAAGTCCAGGAATCCCAGTGTTAAAGTAGTCGCAGTAGAGCCAAAGAGCTCCGCGGTGCTCTCCACCGGCGTTGCAGGCCCCCACAAGATACAGGGCATAGGCGCGGGCTTCGTGCCGGACGTACTGGATACAAAGGTATACGACGAGATAATCCCTGTTACCAATGAGGACGCATTCGCTGCCGGCAAGGAGATAGGCAGGAGCGAGGGCGTGCTGGTAGGCATATCCTCCGGCGCGGCACTCTGGGCGGGAATAGATCTCGCAAAGCGGCCCGAAAACGCCGGCAAGACCATTGTGGTGCTGCTGCCGGATACCGGCGACAGGTATCTCTCTACTCCCCTGTTTGCAGACTGATAAATTTACTGTATAATAAAGTGTCCCGGAAATACCGGGGCACTTTTTCCGTACATCGAGGAGGTTTTCCATGGAAATCACCGTTCAAGAGCTTGCTGCTCTCGACCCCAAGGGATACGTGCTGCTGGATATGCGTGGTTCCGAGGCCAGGGAGTACGGGTCAATACCCGGCTCCGTTGGAGTTTCCCCGGAGGAGCTGTCCCGGTATAACGGCGATAGGGGCAAAAAGGTGATAATATACTGTGCCCGCGGACAGGTCAGCCTTGACGCGGCCATAGCCCTGCGGGAGAGAAGCTATGACGCATACAGCCTCTCCGGCGGCTATCTCGCCTGGCTGCAGGACGAGATGGAAAAGCAGGAGGCGGCAGCGCTGTGCCGTCAGGTCGAGGAAAGCATTCGCAAGCGCTTCCACAGCAAAATCTGGTGCTGCTTCACCCGGGCCATACGGGAGTATGAGCTTGTAAAAGAGGGGGACAGGATCGCCGTGTGCATATCCGGCGGCAAGGACTCCATGCTCATGGCAAAGCTCTTTCAGGAATTAAAGCTCCACAACAAGTTCCCCTTCGAGGTGGAGTTTCTGGTGATGGATCCGGGCTACAGCCCGGAGAACCGCCGCGTAATAGAGGAAAACGCCAGAAAGCTCAACATACCCATACACATATTCGAATCAAACATATTCGAGTCGGTTTACCATGTTGAAAAGTCCCCCTGCTACCTCTGCGCCAGAATGCGCAGGGGGTATCTCTACCGCTACGCACAGGAGCTGGGCTGCAACAAGATAGCATTGGGCCACCACTATGACGACGTTATAGAGACTATACTCATGGGTATGCTGTGGGGGGCGCAGGTGCAGACCATGATGCCCAAGCTCCACAGCACAAACTTCGAGGGCATGGAGCTTATACGCCCCCTTTACTACGTCCGGGAGGACGCCATCAAGGCGTGGCGGGACTGCAACGACCTGCACTTTATACAGTGCGCCTGCAAGTTCACGGACACCTGTACCACCTGCACAAATAATGAGACAAAGTCCAAGCGCATGGAGGTAAAGAACCTCATACGGGAAATGAAAAAAACAAACCCCGGCGTAGAGGCCCATATATTCAGGAGCATGGAAAACGTCAGTCTGGACGCCGTCATAGCCTACAAGACAAAGGGAAGGAAAATTCATTTTTTAGATAATTACGACAACCCTGACGGAGGCATTGAAGAATAAAAAAAGCGCGGCCCGAATTTTTAACCGGCCGCGCTTTTTTATTAAGCTTATATCACATAATTGTCTGCCATTGGCGCCCTCATGAGGTCCGCCAGAGTTATATTTGAGAAGTAATCCCTTGTCATATCGTAATAGCCCTGCCATACGGGCAGCGTCTTGCACTCCGCAGCCATTTTGCAGGGAGCCGCCCCCTCCTGAAGGCAGGCCACCGGAGCAAGATCCCCCTCCGCCACTCTGAGTATATCCCACAGGGTATACCTATCCGGATCCCGGACAAGACGGTACCCCCCGCCTATGCCGTGAGAGCTTTCGATAAAACCTGCGGCCTTCAGAGGCGGCATTATCCGCTCTATGTATTTAAGTGATATATCCTGCCGGGCAGCCACGTCCTTTATGGGGATATACGCCCCTGTGTTGTGCTCCGCCAGATCTAAAAGTATGCGTATGGAATACCTTCCCCTGGTAGATATCATGGTTAATTTCTCCTTTACCATCAGTTGACAAGAGCACACAAGCCCTAAAGGCTTGTTTTGGTACGCTCCTGCGTTCTCGTCGCTTGTATTACATCCAGTAGTACTGCGCTCCTCGGCCTTGGATCGCCCTCAAAACAAGCTCTTTAGGGTCTTCGAGTTTTAGAAGCCAAAGAGTATGGCAGAACAAGGAGGACGAGTGCAGAAATACTGGTTGTATTTCAAATGAGGACGACACAGTTATGCCGTGCTGTTTGGCTTCTAAAACCTTGTGTGTCCTTGTCAACTGATGGTATAACTGAATTATACTACCGACATGCAGGTTGGGCAATGGCTTTGTGGCACTCGTGCAAAGCCGCGTTTTCATTAGGACGGTTATGTGGTAAAATATTTTTATCTTTCAGGGAGGATTGAGATATGGGAAATGATCTCCACAGGAAGCTTAAAAATATGGAAATGGGCAGCGCAGTATGATGACGGGAAAATGCGGCATAATATCCGGCGGAGAGCGGGATACCCTAAGCGGCATAGAGGACTGCGGGCTCATCATCGCCTGCGATAAGGGATACGAATACGCAAGGGCTGCAGGCGTGCGCCCCGGGCTGCTGGTAGGCGATTTCGACTCATATACCGGCCCATTACCTGAGGATATCCCCCGGCTGGACCTGCCCGCAGAAAAAGACGATACCGACACCATGGCGGCGGTGCGGTACGCCATAGCTCAGGGCTATGGCGAGATAAGGATATACTGCGCCCTGGGCGGCAGGGCGGATCACCTGTTGGGCAACATACAGGCACTCTCCTTCTGCGCGGAGCGGGGCGTAAGGGCCTCCATAGTGGGAGGCGGCTGCCGCATAGACGTGATAAAAAATTCTGTTATTTCCCTTGAAGAACAAAATGGGTATTTTTCCGTAATATCCCTGAGCGACGTCAGCACCGTCACCATAGAGAACGCCAAATATGAGCTCTCTGACGCCCGCCTGACCAACTCCTTCCCCATAGGCGTGAGCAACCGGTGGAAGAATGGCGAAGCACGGGTGAAGGTTAAGGACGGAACTGCGGCGGTGATCAGGGTAAAAGAATAGACGCCGTATATCTTTCCTGTTTTTCGTCCATACTATCCTCCGAGCCCCCTATGCGGGCAAACAAATACGGAAAATATCAAGGAGGAAACTCAGTATGATGAAGAAGACAGCGGCGATGATGCTGGCAATGGCGTTAATAGCGGCATTTGCGGGCTGCGCGCCCCAGAACACACCTGCCCCCAGCCCCAGCCCGGCGGCGGTAGCTACCCCCGCGGCTTCCCCCGTGGTTTCGCCTGAGGTCACCAATAACGCGGGAACAGGCCCTAACACTCAGGGCAATACCGATGGCGTTATAGAGGGCTTCAAGGAGGGCGAAGTAGTGGATGCGGACAAGCTGCCCGACAAGGTGAAGACCGCCATAAAGGAAAAATACCCTGAGGCGACCATAAAGACCGTCACCTTCGCCACCTATGAGAATCAGCAGCTCTATAAGATATTGCTGCAAAAGACTGAAAACGACACTACCGAAGAGGTGTACGTCACCGCCAACGGCGCCATAATACCCGCGAAGGCTACCGCCGCAGCAACTCCCGGCGTCTCTCCCGCAGGCACAGCGGCTCCCGCAAAGAAAAAGTAACGCGATTAAAAAGCGGCCTCGCGCCGCTTATTTTTTTGCCAATTTAGGCCGAATTGCAAAAATACATCAAAAAAACACAGGAGATGGGAAATTTCCCACAAACTCTGGTATAATAAACAAAAACGCACCGGGAGGTCTGTAATATGTACGGATATTACGGCTACGACACGCTGTTCCTTGCGGTAATAGTTGTGTTCATACTGGGCATATGGGCTCAGATAAGGGTAAAAAACACATATAAGAAGTATTCGCAGGAGTACGCTTCCTCAGGCGTTACCGCAGCCAACATGGCGGAACGTATGCTTTCGGAGCACGGAAGCTCCGTTCAGGTAACTATGATACCCGGCAGCCTTACAGACAACTACAACCCCCGGACGGGGCTGGTCAGCCTGTCCCAGGGCACGTACGGCAGCACAAGCGTAGCGGCCCTCGCCGTAGCGGCCCATGAGATAGGCCATGTCATGCAGCATCAGGAGGGGTATATCCCCATAAGGATACGCAACGCCATACTGCCCGCCGCCTCCATAGGCTCCACCGCAGCCCCCTATATAGTCATACTGGGCGCGATAATGGGCTCCTATAACCTTGCCATGATAGGCGTGTATCTTTTCCTCGCCATGCTGATATTCCAGATTGTGACGCTGCCGGTAGAGCTCAACGCCTCCAGCCGGGGCCTTGAGATGCTGGAGTCCGGCGGCTATATCTCCTACGATCAGCGGGGCGATGCTAAGGCGGTGCTGAAGGCTGCCGCCATGACCTACATCGTTGCGGCGCTTTCCACCCTCGTATCCTTCCTGCGGCTCCTTATGATAGCCGGCAACAGCAGGCGAAGGAATTAACAGCATAAAAGCTCGAAAAAGTGGCGTTCAGCCACTTTTTTCGACAGTCATAAGGCGCGGGAACCGCGCCTTTATTTTACCCTCGTTTCACCTTCACATCGAACCTTACCGCCTTTTCCGCGCCGAACATGTAGCCGGTGGAAGCCTCCAGCTGCTCGAAAGAGGTCTCGGTGATGAGCATCGTATCCCCATAGAGCCGCACGCGGTACTCCGCAGGCGCGCCGTACTCCGGTGCGCCCGGCTCCTCCAGCATGTCCCTGTCCTCAGCCACGAGGGGCAACGGGCATATGAGGTCGAGGCCGTTGCCATAGCCCATGGTAAGGTCTATGGAGAACCTTATGTATATCCGGCAGCTTTGGCCGGGGTCCAGCTCGTTCAAAAGGGGCAGAGTAAGTACCGGGCCGTCCAGGGTATAGTAGGCCATTTCCCCATTGAGCGCTACACCGGTCACCTCCATGCATCCGGGAGCCACGGCGTTTGGATAAAGGCCGATATCAAGGGAGTATACCGTCTCCACCTGCCTGCTCACGTAGTCTATGAGCACCTGCCCTTCTGCCCGCCTGCCCTTGGTGTCTATGTATAGAGAGGCGGCGTACAGGCTGTCGGTGCGGCCGGCCGGCGCTATGTCCGGCGTTGGGGCGGCGGCAGGCTCCGGCGTAAGGTCGGGTATGATGGGCTCCGCTGCGGAGGAGGTATTCTCCGCCTCGCCCTTAAGCGGTATGGCTCCCAGCCCCGTCCATACCAGATAGCACAGCGCGAGGAACGCCATAACCCCCGCCGTTATGAGAATGCCGCGCTTTAAGGCGCGCTTTTTTCTTTTTCGCTTTGCCGTGTTTTCCATGTGCCTGATTATACCACATATCGCCGCAAAAGTGTTTGAACAATGGCGAATCTTGCCCCTATTGCACCAATACGCTCTCCCCGGTGGAAAGAAGGTGTATCCAGCACTCCTTTACGGGGATGCCCGTCAGCTCCTCAAGGGCGCTCTTATAGAGCCTTAACTGCTTTGCGTGGCTCATTGCCACCTCCTTAGCCCTGCCCTTTGGAACGTAGTCCGTCTTGTAGTCTATAAGCACCCATTCGCCGCCTTCAATAAAGCAGCAGTCGATTATGCCCTGCAAAAGCAGCGTCTCATCCGTATCCGCATCGAATACGGAATTTGCCTTTACCCTGTGGTTAAAGGCAAGCTCCCGCTCCACCCTTGGCGAAGCGAGCATACGGCTGCCCAGCCCCTTTGAGAAGAAGTCCACTATGTTGGCCGCATATATGCCCTCCGCCTCCTTCTTTGTGAGTGTGCCCCTATCCGTAAGTTCCCTCAGGCAGGCATTCACGGAGGCGAAGGTATGCTTCGCTATGGGCAGATGCTCCATCAGCTTGTGGGCGGCAGTGCCCCGGCTGACTGCCCGCTCCGCCATGCTGTCCCTCATAAAGTCCGGGTACTGGCCCAGCTCTGGCAGGTTGCCTATGAGCTGCGATACGCTTATTTTTGAGGGCAGCACAGTGTCCGCCCCGTAGGGATAGCGCCAGGCGAACAGCTCCGCGTATTCCCCGGGGCCGTCCTCTACGGCCTGCCTTGTGAAGGCCAGATATTCCTCCCGCGGCAGCGCCGCGCCCAGTGCGGATATCTGCAGCGTGGGGTGTATGGCGCATAGTATGGTCTTATGACCGCTGAGGGGGGGCATTCCAAGGTATTCCCTGAGTGGGTTGCCGGAGGGGGAGGAAAACAGCACCGGCAATATCCAGTCGGCGAAGCGCTCCGCCCCGGAACAGGTATTTGGGGTGACTGGTATGCGCCCGGCCGTAAGGCCTTTTTCCACATCCCTGAAGGAGCAAAGCATTATGAGCTTTTCCGAGGCGCGGGTCATGGCAACGTATAAAAGGCGCATGCGCTCGGATATCTCCCTCCGCCATATGCGCTCCGCTATGGCGGAATGGTAAAGGTTCAGCTCCCGGCTGCTTCCCCTGGCGGCCTTCAGGCCTATGCCGAGGGAGGAATCCAGCACCAAAACGCTTGAGCGGCTCTTTTTGTTGAAGTTTACCGAAAGGCCGCCCAGTATCACCGCCGGAAACTCAAGGCCCTTGCTCTTGTGTATGGATATGAGCCGCACAACGTTGGCCGAGGCTATCTGCGCCGCCCCCAGAGAGTCGCCGGAGCGGGCCTTTTCCATAAACCGCAGGAAGCCGCGTATGCCGTGGCCGGAGTTTGAGTATATGCCCGCGTTCTTTATGAGCGCCTCAAGGTTGGCGTGCCGGGACTGGCCGCCGGGCAGCGCGGATACGTAGTTCTCAAAGCCGGTATCCTCCAGCAACATGGCTATGAGCTCGGTTATGTCGTAAAGCTCGCCCTGCGCGCGCCACCTTTTCAGTCTGCCAAGGAATCCGCCGGCCTTATGGCCCAGAGGCGTGTCCCTATCCGCCCCGGCCTTGAGCGCCTCGTAAAACAGTCCCTCCCTGCAGTCAGCGCGGAGGGTTATGAGTTCCTCCGTGGAAAAGCCGCCTATGGGGCTCCTCAGTACGCTTATCAGGGGTATGTCCTGCAGGGGGTTGTCGATTATGGACAGGAGATTCAGGAATATCTGCACCTCTATGGCGTCGAAATAGCCGCCTGTCAGCTCGGCGTATACCGGTATGCCCTCCCGGGACAGCGTGCGCACCCAGGCCTCCGCCACGTTCTTCGGGGAGGAATGCAGTATCACTATGTCGCTGTATTTATAGTTTCGGGTATTTCCCTTCCTGTCGGTAAAGCTCTCGCATAGCAGCTCCCGTATGCGGCCCGCGGCGAAAAGAGCCTCCGCCTCGGCTGAGAGAAGCTGCTCCTCCGTGTTTTCGTCCGCCGCGTCACCTGTGTCCAGCGGCGCGCTCCGGGATATGACGTGGAGCTCCGCACCGCCCGGGGAAGCGTCCCTGCGGCCGTGTACGAGGCGGGCGGTTTCGTCGTAATCCACGCCGCCTGTCTCCCGGGTCATTATTGGGGTAAATATGCTGTTGACGCCCTCTATGACCTCATTGGAGCTTCTGAAATTGGCGCTCAGATGCAGCGCCGCATCCCGACTTGAGAATTCGTCTATGCGCTCTGTGAACATGGTAGGCTCAGCCATGCGGAAGCCGTATATGGACTGCTTCACGTCCCCCACTATAAAGAGGTTGTCGGGACGGGCAAGGGCCGAAAAAAGGGCGTTTTGCAGAGGGCTGCAATCCTGATACTCGTCTATGAATACGAAGCTGAACCTGTCGCGATACTCCTTGGCCACGGCGGGGAGCCTTAGGAGCCCCAGGGCTATGTGCTCCATGTCCGCATAGTCTATTATGCCTGCCTGCTCTTTCTTTTCGGAATACAGGGCGATAAAGTCCCCGGTAAAGGAGTACAGCATATCCAGCAGCGGCTTTATGCCGGCGAGGAGCTTTGCCTGCCGCCCTATGGGCTTGCCGGACAGGGCGATGTGCTTCTTTACCTCCTTCTTCATGTCGTCCCGGGGCTTTTTGACGTACTCGCTGTAGGATTTTTCCGCCCCCCTCATGCTGAAGGTGGCGAACGCACAGGCGGAAAGCTGGTTGGCGTAGCCCCTGAGGCTCTTTTGCAGCAGCGCCCCGCCCAGCTGCGTAAGGTCGCCGTCCAGTATGGCGGCGGTTTTAGGGTAGTCCTCCGCGATCTCGTCCCGCCGGGAGCGCAGTATGTCCATGCACGCCCCAAGTCGCACCTTCAGCCCCTTCAGGTATTCCTCCGCCGCGGGGCAGAGGGGCAGCGCGTCTTCGGCAATGTCGTATTTGTCTATGGCCTCCTTCAGCCACTCCATAGGCTCGGGCTGCGCCATTATGAAATCATAAAGCCTCAGGAACTGGGCGGAGAACTCCGCCTCCTCACCGAAGGCGTCCACAAGATCTGAAAAGCCCTTTTGCGCGTAGTACCGCTCCATGAGCTCATCAAGGGCCTCCTGTCTGAGGGCAAGGTTTTCCGCCTCTTCACCCGCCCGGAAGGCGGGGTCCAGGCCGGCTATGTCGAAATGCCTTCTCAGCACATGGGAGCAGAAGCCGTCTATTGTGGATATGTTGGCCCTGCCTATACCCTCCGCCGCCCCGTAAAGCCTCGCGGCCTCGTCGCCCTGTTGTTGAGCCGCCAGGGCGGACAGCCTGTCCCCTATGCGCTTTTTCATCTCGGCCGCAGCGGCACGCGTGAAGGTCACTACCAGCAGGTCGTCCGGGCTTGCGCCCTCCAGTATGTGCCTCGCGATGCGCTCCGTAAGCACGGCGGTCTTGCCGCTGCCCGCCGCCGCGGAAACTATAAGGCTGCCGGTGGTCTCTATGGCCCGCCGCTGCTCGGCCGTCCAGTTAGTCGCCATTTCCGCCCTCCTTGCCGTTGTCACCATTCTCCTCAGCTGCGCCTATGCGCTCAAAAAAGGCCTTGTCGCTCAGGGTTCCGAGACTGCGCCTTTTGCAGCCCGGCAGTTTTTCGTCAAAGCCGCACACGCTGCGGTTGGCGCAGTTCTTGCAGAGGTCGGCGCCGCTTTTGAGCTTTGCCGGGGATACCGCCGCCCTGCCCTCGAATATTTCCGTCAGGGTATCGGTGGACTTTTTCAGCGCGTAGCCTATGAGGCCGTCCATCCGCTCCTCAGGTATCACGGTCTTTGCCCCTGTGGATATTACGGGGCAGCCCTCTCCCGCCGTGGCCCTTACCACTACCGTGTCGCTCAGGGTGAGGCCGGAGAGCCGGAAGCTCTCCATCACCTTTTTCTTTACCGTAGCCTCGTCCACCGCGGTATCCGCAGATTCGCTGATCACGGGCGAATCCACCTTCATATAGTACATGCCGGCGGCCCTTCGGGCCTTTTCCACCGCCCCTATTGCCGCGGCGTAAAGGGGTAATTGGAGGCTCAGGCCGTAGTAAAGCCTGGTGTAGCTGAAGTCTCCGCTGCCGGTCTTGTAGTCTATTATCCTGTAATAGTCCTGCCCCGCTATGGTGCAGCCGTCTATCCGGTCTATCCTCCCGCCTATGTAGAACCTTTCGCCGGTAGGCAGCTCAAGGGTCAGGGCGGGCAGGCCTCCCATGCCGAAGGACACCTCGGTCTGCTCCGGCACAAAGCCCCCCGACTGTACCTGCTGGACTATTGCCCGGGCCGTGGCCTTCACCTTGCGGATAAGCCTTGCGCAGAGCGCCATGTTCCGGGCGCTGGAAAGCAGTACCCCGTTGTTATGGGCGGCCATAAGAGGCGGCATTATGCTGTCTATTATCTCGTCGCACTGTGCGCCGCTGAGCGCCTTTATGTCCCTCTTCAGCGCCTCCTTTACGAAGGAGTCCAGCGCGCTGTGGCAGAAGGTGCCCTCGTCCAGCGGCCGCTCCCTGAATTCCCGCCGCTCTGTGGCCCTTAAGCCATAGGTCACGAAATGGTCGAAGGGGCAGGCGTTGTAGCGTTCAAGGCGGGTGGCGGAGCCGAAGAGGGAATCCCCGTACAGCTTAAGCGAAAGCTCGTGGCCGAAGGGCTCCGGGGAGCAGCGGTAGTACAGGGCGTCCTCAAGGCCCTCCAGTGTGTGGCGGTATTCCGGTTTCCCGGCGTACCACGCGTAAAGCGGCACAAGCCCTTCCCATGGGGTAAGGTCGTCGCCGTAGGCGCGCAGCTCCTTCGCAAGGCGGGCAACTCCCCCCTCAGGGCTTACGGGGGGCAGCGGCTCAAGGTCGGTATGCAGGCCCACCTTTGGAAATATCTCCCGTATCCTGTCCACCAGCGGCGCGGGCAGGGCAGCGTCCGTCCCCGCGCTCATGGTATAGGATATGTATAAAAATTCCTTTGGGGCGGCGAGGGCACAGTAAAGATCCATAAGCTCCCCCTCCGCCTTTTCCGCGCTGCGGCCCCAGGTCTTTGCGCCCATAGAGGCGAGGTGGTCAAGCTCCCTGTCGTTTATCATGCCGTCGTCGTTGAAGTAGTGCGGGAAGCTGCCCTCGTTTGCGCCTAATATGAACATGGCACGAGGGCTTTTTGCCATTGTCCTGCCCAAGGTGCCCAGGAGCAGCTGATCCGCCGTGGCGGGTATGGCGCTTATCTCGTATGCGTCGAAGCCCTCCTCCAGTATAGCGGCGAAGCGCCTTGCGGATACCGCCCCTTCTCCCATTATGGCGTGGAGCTGGTCCAGCACCGTCAGCATCAGCCGGTACACCTGGGCGTTTTCCTCCGCAAGCTGGTGTCGGCCCTCAGCCCTGAGCCGTCCCACAAGGCCGTTTATACTGTCGTAAAGCCCCATACTCTCCATAAAGGCGAAAAGCGCCGCCGCCTTGTCCCGGGCGGTGGGTGCGTTTACGAATGCGGTGTGGAAATTATCTATTCTGGATATTATGAAGCCCCGGACTTTTTCGGGTATCTCCTGATCAAAGGGCTTTTTGAAGCCTGTGCCGCCTATGCCGCAGCGCAGGGCGTAGTTTTCGAACAGATCGATGTCTCCTCCCTCTATGCCCGTGAGGCCGGTGCGGAGCATGTCCATTATATAGTTGAGATTGTATCCTCTGTTTACGCACTTCAGTGCGGATAATACCAGCCGCGGCGCGCCGTAGGCGGAGAGCTTGCGGGCCCCGTCGCTGAAGCAGGGTATGCCCCGGCGCTGCATTGAGCGCAGCAGCTGCAATTCGTAGGCCGGCTCGGTGGCTATTACCGCCATGTCACGGTAGCGCATTCCCCTTTGGGCGCATCTCAATACCGCCTCCGCCGCCATTTCGCACTCCGCGCTCACGGACGTGGCGGCGGCTATGCGCAGAGATGGGGCTTCCCCGCCGTATATCTTATACGGATATGCGAATACCTCGGCCTCAAGATGGGCAAGGGCGGGGTCGGTCTGCCTCTTCGGGTTGCCGTCCGGCAGCTGTATGACCCTTATGTCGCAGCCGTTTTCCTGCGCCGCCCCGTAAAGGCGGGCATAAGCCCTGCGCTTGGGCGCAAAAAGCTTGGCGTCCCTTCCCTCCTTGGGGTCCATGCGCAGCGATATGTACATGCTCTCCGCGTGCTTCGTCATTGCCGCCATAAGATGATAAAGCTGGTCGGTGAGCAGGTCGAAGTCGTCTATGACTACCTCCGCACCCGCTATAGGTGAGGAGGGCAGGTTCTGTATCAGCGCCGCGAACATGTCCTCGCTGTCCATGTACCGGCCGGAAATGTAGCTTTCCGTCTCGCCGTAGAGCAATGCAAGCTCTGTGAGCTTGTTGGCAAGCAGGCTGTCCTCCCCCGCCTTTTCCGCCCCGTCGAGCAGGTCTGCGGGGGCTACCTCATATCGCTTGCAGGCGGTGAACAGCTCGCAGAGCCGCTCGGAAAACCCGGGGCGATCCTTTACCCGGGCGAATATCCTGAGCTTGCTGCCCTGCTCGGTTATGGTCTTGCGGACGGCCATGCGCCGCCCCTGACGGGAAAGAAAGCCTAAATAGCTCCCCTCCAGAGTCTTTTCCGCAAGGGAGGAGAAGGAGTATACCTCTATATCCATAAGGCCGCCCAGCTCTGAGGCCAGCTGCCGCTCCGTCTCGAAGGTGAACTGCTCGGGCACTATCACCACCACCCGGCGGCCCTTATCAAGGGCCTCCTTTATGCAGCGGTGCAGCCGCCTCGTCTTGCCGGAGCCGGAGCGGCCCAGCAGGAACGTCACCCGGGCCGGCATTATATTTTCTCCCTGTGAAGGGGTATGTATACCATCTCCCCCTTTTCCCGGCGGCTTTCGAACAGGGTTATGGCCTGCACGGTAAGGGAGGCGTTGGCCCTGATGCTGTTCTTAAGCTCCATGGCGGTGAGGTCGTCCTGCTCAACGCTGCGGCCAAGGGTGATATGGGGCACAAACTTCTTGCGTTCCCGGGAGAAGCCCCTGTCGTAAAGGGCGGACTCAAGGGACTCGTGCATGGCGGTAAGCTCTCCAAGATCGCCCAGCACCTCCATTACGGCGGTGCGGCCGTGGCTGCCCTTCTCCAGGCTTGTATATTTGCCAAGGTGCAGCGTAAATGGGCGTATGCCCCGCACCGCCTCGCTCATGGCCTCTGCGGCGCCTGCGATATCGTCGCTTTCTCCTATAAAGTGCAGCGTTATGTGGAAGTTGTCCTGGGGCACGAACCTGCCGCCGCAGGATATCCCCTTTACCTCCTTCTGTATCCTCATGAGCTCCGCTTTAAAGGAGCGGGGCAGGTCTATGGCTATGAAAAGGCGCATTATACATATCCTCCGCATGTTTTTCAGCTTAATGATAACATATTTTATGCACTAAAAAAAGGACGGCGGGGAGCCGTCCCTGATGTTTTGCCTTTTCATACCTTATGTATGAAGTTGCCGTTTATGTGTACGTTGCTGGTGGTGATTATGAATGCCTTGGGGTCAACGCCCTTTACTATGCGCTCAAGCTGCTCCAGCTCGTAGCGGTTTATGCAGGTGCAGAGCACTGCGGTGGGCTCGTTGGTGTACGCGCCGTACCCGTCCCAGCGGGTAACGCCGCGGCCAGTCTCCTCCATTATGCGCTGGGGTATGACGTTGTCCCGGTACTTGGTGAATATAAGGGCCTGAATGTTGATGTTCTGCTGGTGCATCCTGTCAAGTATAAGGCTTGAGAACACCATGTACAGCACGCTGTACACCACCACGGAGAAGTCATAGCGGAAGAAGCACAGCACAAAGAGCAGTATGTTGACGAGTATTGTGAACCTGCCCACCTGAAGGCCGGTCTTTTTCGTTATGTGCATCGCCAGCATATCCAGGCCGCCCACGGTGCAGCCGCAGGTTATTACCATGCCGTCGCCCACGCCCACGCATACGCTGCCTATCAGGACGCAGGTCAGCCTGTCGTCGAGTATCGGCGCGGAGGGAACGGGTATGAAGGCGGTGGTCAGGGAGAACACCGCGGTAAAGGCGAGGGTGCGCAGGAAGAAGCTGCGCCCGAGGCTCTTGTAGGTTATTATGAATATGGGTATGCTGAAAACATAGTACAGTATACCTGCAAGGTCGATGTTGCTGAAGTTTACGCTGAAATCCTCCGCCAGCACGGACCTCAGAAACTGCGAATAGCCCATAAGGCCGGTGGTGTATAGGTTCCACGGCGTGGTAAAGACGTTTATGCCTATGGACATTATGACGCAGCCCAGGGTGGCTATAAACATACGTCCGGCAAAGGTGCGCATGGTGCTGTTGTACATAACGGGTTTCCTCCAGGCTTCGGGCTTTTTTTCGGGGCGCGCCCGAATGAACAGGGTACATTATAAACCCTTGCCATAGCGTATTTCAATAGAAAAACAGCCCTTTAACAATCTTTTTTTCGCGGCGCTCCCGCGCTGCGTAGAGCGCTGACAATACCATGCCGTCCATGGTATAATAAAAGATACGGGCGCCTGCGCGATATGCGCGGAAAAGCCCGAAAAAAGAAAAGGAATTGATGATATGTGCAATACCGAACTGCTTTCCTGCCTCAGGCAGGATAAGCTCATAGCCATATGCCGGGGCGCGGAGGGGGAAAGCCTTCTCAGCCTTGCCGCGGCCATACGGGATGGCGGGATACGCTTCATAGAAGTGACGTTCCAGCAGGAGAGAGAGGACTGCGCCGATTTGGCCCGGAGGAACATAAAGGCCCTCTGCGGTATGCCGGGCATAATCCCCGGGGCTGGTACTGTGCTGAGCCCCGATCAGGTGCGGGCCGCATACGAGGCGGGGGCAAAATATATCGTCTCCCCAAACACCGATCCCGCCGTCATAGCGGAAACCAAGCGACTGGGCCTTGTATCCATACCCGGCGCGCTCACCCCCAGCGAGATAATGGCGGCCCACAATGCGGGCGCAGACCTGGTGAAGCTGTTCCCCACGGCCACAATGGGCCTAAAGTACTTCAAGGATCTCCGTGCGCCCCTCTCACATATAGGCCTTGTGGTCACGGCGGGCATAACGCCCGATAACCTGGGGGACTACCTGAAGGCCGGGGCCTTTGCCGCAGGCATAAGCAGCCCCCTGTGCGATAAGGAGCTCATGGCCGCAGGGGACTTTGCCGAGATAACCCGCCGGGCAAGGGCTTTCCGCGGCATCGCCAATCCAACCGTAAAGGCTTAAATATCTTTAATATAAGAAATGGAAAAAATATGCAGACCATAGCCGAGATACTTTCAAAGGAACTGAACGAGACCCTGCCCCACGTGCAGAACGTGATAGAGCTGCTGGATGGGGGCAATACGGTGCCCTTCATAGCCCGCTACCGCAAGGAGCTGCACGGCAGCATGGACGACCAGCAGATACGAAGGCTGGCGGACAGGCTTACTTATCTTAGAAATCTGGACGCGAGGCGCGGCGAGATTAAGCAGAGCATCGCCTCTCAGGAAAAGCTGACCGGCGAGCTTTCATCAAGGCTGGACAGCGCCGCCACATTGGCGGAGCTGGAGGATCTGTACAGGCCCTACAAGCCAAAGCGCACCACGAGGGCTTCCATCGCAAAGGAAAAGGGGCTCATGCCCCTTGCCGCAAAGCTTCTCATGCAGGAGCCTGCCGCAGACCCCGTAAAGCTTGCGGAGAAATACGTAAACCCCGGCAAGGGCGTGAACACTCCCGACGAAGCCCTATTGGGCGCCCGGGACATAATCGCCGAGCGGCTGTCGGATTCCGCCGATATCCGCCGCTATATAAAAGAACTTGCACACAGGTCCGGCACGCTGACCGCGTTAAAGGCGGCGGACGCGCCGGAGGACAACGGGGTATACGATATGTACTTCGACTTTTCCGAGGGTCTCTCCACCATACCCGGCTACCGTGTGCTGGCGATAAACCGGGGCGAAAAGGAGGGTTTCCTTAAAGTTTCGGTAAGCATTCCCGAGGAAGGCGCAGAGCGCATAGTCGCTCTCAGCGTTGTACGGGGATGCTGCCCCTGCTCAAAGCAGGTGGAAGCCGCGGCAAAGGACGCGTGGAGCAGGCTTATATATCCCTCCGTTACCCGGGAGCTCCGCTCCATGCTCACCGATGAAGCCTGTGAGCAGGCCATAGCCACCTTTGCGGTGAACCTGAAGCCGCTGCTCATGCAGCCCCCGGTGAAGGGCATGGTTACCATGGGGCTGGACCCTGGCTACCGCACCGGCTGCAAGGTGGCGGTAGTGGACGAGACGGGCAAGGTGCTGGATACCGCCGTCATATACCCTGCGCCGCCCCACAATAAAATAGCCGAAGCGGAGCGCATCGTCACGGGGCTCATAAAGAAGCACAACGTGAAGGTCATATCCATAGGCAACGGCACCGCCGGCCGTGAAACGGAAAAGTTCGCTGCGGATACCGTAAAAGGCACGGATGTAAAGTACGTGATAGTCAGCGAAGCGGGGGCATCGGTGTACTCCGCCAGCAAGCTGGGCGCGGAGGAGTTCCCGGATTACGACGTATCGCTTCGGAGCGCAGTGTCCATCGCCAGAAGATTGCAGGACCCATTGGCGGAGCTCGTGAAGATAGACCCCAAGAGCATAGGCGTTGGCCAGTATCAGCACGACATGCCCCAAAAGCGGCTGGACGAAACGCTGGAGGGGGTGGTGGAGGACTGCGTGAACAGCGTAGGCGTTGACCTTAACACCGCATCGGTGTCCCTCCTTTCCCACGTTTCCGGCGTAAATTCCACCGTGGCAAAGAACATCGTAGCGTACCGCGAGGCCGAAGGGGCTTTCAGGAGCCGCAAGGAGCTTCTCAAGGTTCCTAAGCTGGGCGCAAAGGCATACGAGCAGTGCGCCGGCTTCCTCCGGGTGCCGGAAAGCGCCGAGATGCTGGACAATACCGCCGTACACCCCGAGAGCTACAGGGCGGCCAAGTCGTTGCTTCTGCTCTGCGGCAGCGACATATCAAAGCTGCCCGATGAGCTTAAAAGGATAGGCATGGACAAGGCCGCCGAGGAATGCGGCATAGGCGTGCCCACGCTGAAGGATATACTCAGGGAGCTGCAAAAGCCGGGCCGCGACCCCCGGGACGAGCTGCCCAAGCCCCTTCTGCGCAGCGACGTGATGGAGATGAGCGACCTTGTGCCCGGCATGGAGCTTACCGGCACCGTGCGCAACATAGTGGACTTCGGGGCGTTCGTGGACATAGGCGTGCATCAGGACGGCCTCGTACACATATCCAGGATATGCGACAGGTTCATACGCCACCCCAGCGAGGTATTAAAGCCCGGGGACATTGTCACCGTATGGGTGCTTGAGGTTGACCAGAAGAAAAAGCGTATAAGCCTGACGATGAAAAAGGAACGGTGAAGGCCGTTCCTTTTGGTTTTTGTTTTATTGCAGCTTCTCAAGGCCGATCTTCAGCCTTCTCAGCGTCTCCTCCCTGCCCAGCAGCACGCCTATCTCTATTGCGCCGCCGGGGGTGACGGCCTTGCCCGCCATGGCTATGCGCACAGGCCAGAGCAGGGTGCCGTTCTTCATGCCCTTTTCGGCAGCCATGCCGATGAGGGTGTCGTGGAGCAGCTCCTCGTTCCAGTTGGGCAGCGCTTCCAGCACGGGTATGACCATCTCGAGTACGTTTTTGGATACAAGGCTGTCCGTCTTGCTCTTTTTGTTGGTGAAAAGGGCGGCGTCGTAGCCATCGTCAAGCTTTGTGAGAAAGTCCACCATATCGGGTATCTCGTTGAATACCCGCACGCGCTGCTGAAGTATACGGCAAAGTATATCCGTATCCATATGGGCTATGCCCGCCTTCTCGTACCAGGGCATGGCGTGCCTTGTGAACTCCTCTTTGGAGAGGGCCATTATGTACTGGGCGTTCATCCATGTGAGCTTTTCCGGGTCGAATATTGCCGGGGACTTGCTCATGCCGGAAACGTCGAAGGCCTCGCACAGCTCGGAAAGCGAGAAGATCTCCCTGTCGTCGCCGGGGTTCCAGCCAAGGAGCGCCACATAGTTCACCAGTGCCTCTTTAAGATAGCCCTTGTCCACAAAATCCGCATAAGAGGCGTCGCCGTCCCGCTTGGAGAGTTTGTGCTGCGCGTCCCTCATTATGGGGGTCATGTGGATATAGTGAGGTATCTCCCAGCCGAAGGCCTCGTAAAGAAGGTTATATTTCGGCGTGGAGGAAAGGTACTCCATGCCCCGCATTACGTGGGATATCTTCATCAGGTGGTCGTCCACCACGTTTGCGAAGTTATAGGTGGGCATGCCGTCTGCCTTTATGAGTATGTTGTCGTCAAGGTCGGAGTTGTTTACCGTGATGGTGCCGAACACCATGTCGGTAAAGCTGGTGGTGCCTTCTGTGGGCACGTTCTGGCGGATTACGTAGGGAACCCCCGCGTCCAGCTTGGCCTGTATTTCGGCCTCTGAGAGGTGCAGGCAGTGCTTATCGTACTTGAAGGTCTCCCCCCTGGCGGCAGCCGCAGCGCGCCGCTCCTCCAGCTCTTCTTTAGTGCAGAAGCAGCGGTAGGCGTGGCCGCTCTTTATGAGCTGCTCCGCAAACGGCAGATACATGCTTTTTCTTTCGCTCTGTACATAGGGGCCATATTCGCCGCCAATGTCGGGGCCTTCGTCCCAGTTCATGCCCACGTCCTTGAGGGTGCGGTAGATAAGGTCGGTTGCGCCCTCTACAAATCTTTCCTGATCCGTATCCTCTATGCGCAGCAGGAACTTGCCGTGGTTGTGGCGGGCAAAGAGATAAGCGTAAAGGCCGCTGCGAAGATTTCCTATGTGCATATACCCCGTAGGCGATGGGGCAAAGCGTGTGCGTACTTCCATAAATGCTTCCTTTCTTATGCCTTAAAGCTGTCCTTGAGGCCGACTATCCTGTTGAACACGGGGCGCTCCCCGGTATAGTCAAGGTCGGCGCAAAAGTAGCCGGTGCGCATGAACTGGCAGCGGTAGCCTGGCTCCTTTTGGGCAAGCTCGGGCTCCACCAGAGCGTTGACGACTGTCAGCGAATTGGGATTGAGCCGCTCCGTAAATTCCTTTTCCTCGCCCTCCGCCTCGGGCAGCAGCAGATCTTCGTAAAGGCGTATCTCGGCGGGCTTCGCGTCCTTGGCGTTGAGCCAGTGTATGGTGCCCTTTATCTTTCTCTCGCACTCCCCGCCCCTTGTCGCGGGGTCGTAGGTGCAGTAGACCGTGGTGACGTTGCCGTTTTCGTCTGTGTCCCAGTGGGAACACCTGACCACATATGCGCCCTTGAGGCGCACCTCGCATTCGGGCTTGAGCCGGAAATACTTCTTGGGGGCGTTGCAGTTGAAATCCTCCCGCTCTATGTAAAGCTCCCGGCCGAAGCTTACCCTGCGCTTGCCTGTGGAGCAGTCGGGCAGGTACTCCACCTCCACCTCCTCGGTCTTGCCCTCCGGCCAGTTCTCCACGATGAGCTTCAGGGGGTCGAGTATGGCCATCATGCGGGGGGCGTGGGCGTTAAGGTCCTCCCTTACGCAGTGTTCGAGCATGGCTGTCTCAACCACGGAATCCGCCTTGGCCACGCCTACCCGATTCAGGAAGTCCAGTATGGACTCCGGGGTATATCCCCTGCGCCTGAGCGCGCACAGAGTTGGCATGCGGGGGTCGTCCCAGCCGGCGACGTACTTCTCCTCCACCAGCCGGCGGAGGTAGCGCTTGCTCATTATGGTATTGGTCATGTTCAGCCGGGCGAACTCTATCTGCCTCGGCTTATGCTCAAACTCACACTGCTCTATGACCCAGTTGTAAAGCGGCCTGTGGGCCTCGTACTCAAGGGAGCAGAGGGAGTGTGTAACGCCCTCTATGGCGTCCTGTATGGGATGGGCGAAGTCGTACATGGGGTAGATGCACCACTTGTCCCCCTGATGGTGATGGGTCATGTGTATTATCCTGTACATGGCGGGATCCCTCATGTTGAGATTGGGCGACGCCATGTCTATCTTGGCGCGCAGGGTCCTGCTGCCGTCAGGGAATTCGCCGTCCTTCATGCGCTGGAACAGGTCCAGGTTTTCTTCGACGCTCCTGTCCCGCCAGGGGGAGTTCCTGCCCGGCTCGGTAAGGGTTCCCCGGTATTCCCTCATCTCGTCCTTTGAAAGGTCGCACACGTAGGCCACGCCCTTTTTAATGAGCTTCACCGCCAGCTCATAGCACTCTTCGAAGTAGTCGCTCCCGTAAAATACGTTGTCCCAGTGGAAGCCCAGCCAGGCTATGTCCTCCTGTATGGCGTCCACGAATTCCTCGTCCTCCTTGGTGGGGTTGGTGTCGTCGTAGCGCAGGTTGCAGCTGCCGCCGAACTTTTCAGCCATGGTGAAGTCGATGGCCAGCGCCTTTGCGTGGCCTATGTGCAGGTAGCCGTTCGGCTCCGGTGGGAAGCGGGTCTGTATGTGGGTAAGTCCCTTTTCCTTTATGTCCTCTTCGATGAATTCCTCGATAAAGTTCTTTGGCGCGCGTATCTCTTCCATGGTTATACAAAGGCCCTTTCAGTAAGCATTAAATAATCGGCATTATTTACGTATTTTAATATTATCTTGCAAGATGGAGGTGATGTCAATAAAAAACGGCGGAAAAGCTTTATTTTCCGCCGCATTGAGATTTATTGCGCCTTACGCCTTTTTCTTCATGGCATCCTTTAAGAGCCGCGCCAGCTGATCCGAGCAGGAGGTGGCCTTGTAGCCGCAGGTTATGCCGGAAAGGCGGCGTATGACTTCCTCGGCGCTGGCGCCCTCGCACATTGCGCCCAGAGCCTTAAGGTTTCCGTTGCAGCCGCCGGTGTAGCTGAGATTGTGTATCTTGCCGTCGGTGACGTCAAGGTCTATCTGTGTTGAGCATACTCCCTTGGGGTAAAGCGTGTAATGCATGGCAAACGTCCTTTCTTACTACTAATTTATAATTTATTTTATATTTCCCTCAAATATCTCTTCTGCGGGGCCGGTCATATAAATATGCCCGTTTTCCGCCCATTCTATCAAAAGCTCTCCGAGAGCCAGATGTACCTTAACACTGCGCCCCGTAAAGCCCGCCATACTTGCACATACCGCGGCGGCGCAGCTGCCGGTGCCGCAGGCCAGCGTCCTGCCGCAGCCCCTTTCCCAGGTGCGGACGGAAATGCTGCCGTCGGGCTCCACATTTATGAAGTTCACGTTTACCTTGGCGGGAAAAAGCGGGTGCCTTTCCAGCGCCGGGCCGTATTTCAGTATGTCCTCCTCCGTCACTTCCCCAAACACCGCCATGTGCGGCACGCCTGTGTTTACCGCAGATATTGTGAAGCTCCTGCCCAGCGCCTCTATGGTTTCAAGGCGGCATATCCCCTCGCCCTTCATGGGTATATCCTTCTTTTCAAAGAGCGGCTCCCCCATGTCCACCCTTACGGCGGTGACGATGCCATTTTCTATGGTCATCTCCGCCAGCCTTATGCCCGCCGGCGTTTCTATCCTCATGGGGTTCGACCCCGCAAGCCCCCGCTCGTATGCAAACTTTGCGAAGCAGCGTATGCCGTTTCCGCACATCTCGGCGGTGCTGCCGTCGCTGTTGAGAAGGCGCATGCGCAGATCAGCCTTTTGAGAGGGCAGCGCGAGCATCAGCCCGTCTGCCCCTATGCCGGTGCGCCTGTTGCAGAGCCGGCGTGCATCATTCGGGGTGGGAAAATATTCTTTTTCCATGGCATCTATCACTATGAAATCGTTGCCCAGGCCATGCATCTTAGTGAACCTCACGATACGCCCTCCTTTGACGGAATGAATTGTATACCTTATCAATTATACCCGCAGTGCCGCCCCTTGGCAATGCCTGCCATGACGGACGCAAATGTGAATAAACCGGGACTTTAATGGATAATTCACAGGGTACGTATGTACAATTCCGGCATTTTGGATTATTATTTAATGTGGATCATTAATGTGGAGATGTATATGGATAAATTACATTTTATAGTAAACCCTGTTGCGGGCGGCACCAGAGCCATAGATAAGTTTGGAGCCGTCAAGGGTATGCTGGACGACATGAGGTTTCCTTATACCTATGAGTTTACCCAATGCAAGGGCCACGGCAGAGAGCTTGCCAGGGCTGCCGCGGAGCATGGGGAGAAGTACATAATAGCCGTGGGCGGCGACGGCACGGTGAACGAAGTGGCGTCCGGCCTTGTGGGTACCGATACGGTAATGGGCATACTGCCCTTCGGCACGGGGAATGACATGGTAAAGGTGCTGGGGATACCCACCGAACCCCGTGAGGCGTTAAACGTCATACTGGCGGACAGGCCAAGGGCCATGGATGTGGGCTATGTGAACGACAAATTTTTCGTGAATGTATCGGGCTTCGGATTTGACGTGGACGTGCTGCTGAAGCACGAGAAATATAAAAAGCGCTTCAAGGGCATGCTGCCATACCTTTTGGGCATAGTTGACGCGCTCACCCATCTGCGCACCCTGCACCTGACGCTGCACGATGGGGAGCGGGTATGGAAGAAGGACGCGCTGATAGTATCCGTAGGCAACGGCGCGTACATAGGCGGCGGCATGAAGGCAACGCCCTTCGCGGATCCCTTTGACGGGCTTTTTGAGGTGAGCGTGGTCAGCAGTATAAGCAGGGCAAAGTTCCTGAGGCTGCTCCCCTCATTCATCAAGGGCGAGCATACGGGGCTTCCGGAGGTGGAATACTTCCGCACAAAGGAGCTTTATGTGGAATGCCCCGAGGAGTGCTTAATAAACTACGATGGCGAACTGGGCTCCGGTATGCCGGTAAGGTATAAAATAATACCGGGCGCCGTAAAGATGCTGGTGCAGCAGGATATGACTGCGGCAAATGCAGAGGAGAAGTAAACACTTTACAATGTGCGATCGTTTTTTTATAGTGAACCCGGTGTCCGGCTCCGGCAAGTCCAGGAAGCTCTTTGAGGAGCTGCTTCCCCAGATAGAAAGGAGCGGCAGGAGCTTCGAGTGGCGGTATACCACCGGCAAGGGCCACGCAAGAGAGTTGGCGGAAGAAGCCTCCGGAAAAGGCTGCCAACGGGTGATATCCGTGGGCGGCGACGGCACCGCAAACGAGGTGGCCGCGGCGCTTATAGGTTCGGATACAGAGATGGGAATACTTCCCTTTGGCACAGGCAACGACTTTGCTAAGGCGGTGGGCCTGCCCACCGATCCCGATGCAGCGCTGGAGGCGGCGCTGTACGGCCAGGTCCGGCCGGTGGACGCCGCAATGGCAAACGACAAGCCCTTTATAAACGTCAGCGGAACAGGCTTCGACGTGGACGTGATAATCAACACCGAGAAGTTTAAAAAGAGGTTCAACGGAATGCTGCCCTACATGCTGGGCATATTCCAGAGCCTTATGCACCTCAAGCCCGTCACCTTCGAGATAACGGCGGACGGGGAAAGCTTTACCGAGCGGGCGCTGCTCTTCAACGCCTGCAACGGCACCCATTTCGCCGGAGGAATGCACGTTGCGCCCATGGCGAGCCCCTATGACGGGCTGCTCGACGTATGCATACTGCGGGCCATAAGCATACCGCAGTTTCTCCTGCTGCTGCCCCGCTATACCAGGGGCGCCCACACAGCTTCAAGGCACGTGCGCTACTTCAAGGCGAAGGAAATAGCGGTAAGGTGCGACAGCGAAAACATAATCAACCTTGACGGGGAGCTGGATTCCTCTACCCCCGTAACATTTAAGGTATTGCCCGGGGCGATAAAGCTTGCGCTTCCGGGAGAAAAAGGGAACAAATGAGAAAGAAACGCTATGTTGTAAAGCAGCGCAGCCGCATGATACTGCGCATAGGTATACTGGCACTTGGAGCGCTGCTGGCCATAGGGCTGGTGTTCGGCCTCATACACCTGCTCAAAAGCACAAAGAAGGGCGCCAAGGAGCTGACGGAGCTTCCCTTTACGGATACCGCCAACTATACCTATACCGGCTCCGGCTTCCTGTATTTTCAGGAGGGCAAGCTGTACTATATGGATATCGCGGACGGCCGCAAGGATACCTCATACAAGATAAACACCGACGAGCTGAAGCTCACCGCCTCGGACAGCATATCCGTGCTGTATCACGATACGGCAGTGCAGATAGTGGGCTCAGAGGCCCCCATAGTAGTTTCCGGCAAGGTGCTGGGGGTAAAGTGCTCTCAGGCTCACGTAGCGGTGCTGAGGGAGGACAGCGCAGGCAAGACCGCCATAGTAATATACGACGGGGCGGGGACCCAGACAGACCAGATGGACTTTGACGCTGCCGACCTTATAGATTTCGGCTTTTCCAACAGGCAGGACGAGACCCTTTGGACCCTTGAGATGGACCTTTCCGCCTCCACGCCGGTATGCACCATAACCACCTACAACCTGGCCACCAAGCGCACCACCGGCGTCATAAACGTACAGAACCAGCTAACCGGGGACGTCATATTCACGGATAAAAGCCTGTTCCTTTCCGGCACCAGCGACCTCATACGCTATACGCTGGCGGGCAGCAGCGAGGTCTACAGGATATCCGTATACGGCTGGAAGCTGGCGGACAGCTCAATAGGCGAATCCCCCATACTGCTGTATAAGCAGCGCGGGGGCAGCAACAGTATACTCAAGCTGTACACCGTACCTGAAGGGGACGTTGGCAGCGCCGCCATAAGCACCGTACACCCGCCCGAGGGGGCGCTGGCGGAGTTTCTCATAAAGGGCAAGCTCATGATCTATACCCCTACCGCCGCGTACACCTACACCGCCGGAGGAAAGCTGCTCGCCGTGGAGGAGCTGCCCATAAAGATAGACGGGGCGCAAAAGCTATCCGAAAGCCACATACTGCTGAGCAGCGGGGACAGCCTTTACGTCAGCGTTACAAGGTAGCCCTGCTCCATAGCGGCGGCAGGCCCAAGAAAAGGAGGGAAAGCATTGAACATCATAGACGCGGTATCAATATGTATACTGGTGTTATTCGTGCTCTTCGGCATATATAAGGGATTTATTTCCACGCTTCTTAACATAGGCGCGTACTTTGTTTCGGTGGTGCTGAGCTTTCTGCTCAAGCCCCTTGGGGCCAGCGCCATAAAGCACAGCGACAGGATATTCAACATGATGCTGTACTACACCGAGGGCAGCGAGTTTATCGCCAACCCGGAATACGTTCGAATGGAAATATCCTCCCTCTCCACGGCCGAGATAAACGACATAATCGCCTCCTCCAATCTGCCCTTTCCCATGGGCAGGGAGATAGCCAAAAACATCGCCCGGGAGGCCTTCTCGGATCAGGGCATAGTGACGCTGGGGGACTACTTCAACCAGACCATAGTGGGCGTATTCATAAACATACTGATGTTCCTCGTATGTTTTCTTATAATACGCACGATACTCTCGCTGGTGATAAACGGGGCGGACTATGCCGATCCCTTCCCCATGCTCAAGAGCCATGACGGCATATTCGGCGGCGCGCTGGGCCTGTTGCGGGGGATGCTGGCGCTGCTGCTGGTATTCATGCTGGTACCCATAGTGCTGACGATGCTGGGCCAGTTCGATCTTATAACCAACATGGTGGACGACTCAGCCATGGCCCGGGTGTTCTATAAGCTTAATCTGCTTATCAGCATCGCGGCGTAAACAGAGTTTCGAAAAAGTGGCTAAAGACCACTTTTTCGAGTTTTTTTCGGGTTTTGCCTCTCACGTTCGTTCCTGGGCGGCAAAACCCGCAGAGAAGAAAAACCTTCGGTTTTTATCCGTTTTGACGCACATGTCGTCAAAGCCGGAATTAACTTAAGGGGCTGCGGCCCCTTAACAACCCCAAGTTTTTTGACAGACAGATAATAATTCATTAAACGGAGGAAAACCATGTACCTTGCCTCAGACTGGAAGGATTACGAAATAATAGACGCTGGCGGCGGCAACAAGCACGAACGCTGGGCCGACGTCACGCTGCTTCGGCCGGATCCTCAGGCCGTGTGGCCAATGAAGGAGCCAAGAAGCGTACACGCCCGGTATATACGAAGCTCAGCGGGCGGCGGCCACTGGGAGTACGGCCGTGCGCTGCCGGAAAGCTGGAAAATACGCTATCGGGACCTTACCTTTATCGTCCGCCCCACCGGCTTCAAGCATACCGGCCTTTTCCCGGAACAGGCGGTGAATTGGGACTGGATGCGGGGCATCGTGGAAAAGAGCGGCAAGCCTTTTAGGGTTCTCAATCTCTTCGCCTACACCGGCGGCGCCACGGCGGCCCTTGCGGCCAGCGGCGCGGAGGTGGTTCACGTGGACGCGGCAAAGGGCATGGTGGCCTGGGCAAAGGACAACCTTGCAGCCAGCGGCCTTGCAGGCGCGCCAGTGCGCTTCATCGTGGACGACGTGATGAAGTTCGTATTGCGGGAGCAGCGCCGGGGCAGGACATATCACGGCATACTCATGGATCCCCCCAGCTACGGCCGCGGCCCAAACGGCGAAATGTGGAAGATCGAGGACAACCTTTACCCCCTGGTGGAGGAATGCGTGAAGCTGCTGGACGGCGAAGCCCGCTTCTTCCTTATAAATTCCTATACCACCGGCCTTGCCCCAAGCGTGCTCTCCAACGTGCTGAAGTGCTCCCTGGGCAAGCGTGGCGGAAAGATAGAATCCGACGAGGTGGGCCTGCCCATAACCCGCGGCGGCATGGTGCTGCCCTGCGGCGCTTCCGGCAGGTGGGAAATATGATACCCATATTATACGAAGACAACCACCTTCTGGCGGTAGAAAAGCCGGCCAATATGCCGGTGCAGGGGGACTCCTCCGGAGACGATGACCTTCTGACGCTGCTGAAGGGCTACATAAAGGACAAGTACAATAAGCCCGGCGATGTATATCTCGGGCTTGTTCACCGTTTAGACAGGCCTGTGGGCGGAGCCATGGTATTCGCCCGCACCTCCAAGGCAGCCGCCCGGCTATCCGGCCAGTTCAGCTCCCACGGTGCAATTAAGACCTACCTTGCCGTGGCCGAGGGCAACGCCCCCGGCGGCGAGCTGGAGGGATTCATATTAAAGGACGAGGCTACCGGTTCCAGCGCCCTTGTGCCGGAAAACACCTGCGGCGCAAAGTCCGCCCGGCTTACCTACGCCCCCATCGCGTACAGAAAGGGCAGGACTCTGGTGCGTGTCAGCCTCCATACCGGCCGGCATCATCAGATACGGGTGCAGCTTGCCGGCGCGGGATATCCCCTTTGGGGGGACCAGCGCTACAACAGGGACGCCCGCCCGGGGCAGCAGATAGCCCTCTGGGCCTGCTCCCTCGAGATAGAGCACCCCACGCTGCACACCCGCCTCAGGTTCACCTCTACGCCCTCCGGCGGCGTGTGGAAGGACTTTTCAGACATACTCCCCGCAGCGGTACAGGGCATAGGCATAGCGTATATCGACCATAACATAATAGCCGCCGTAAAACCCCAGGGACTGCAGACCGCCGCGGCCGATGGTGAAGGGGATTCCCTGGAGGCCCGGCTCGCCGCCGCCTATGGGGAGGCTTATCCCGCCCACCGCCTGGACGTAAACACCGAAGGGCTGGTGCTCTTCGCCCGTAACCGCAAGGCCCTGTATGGGCTGACAGAAGCCCTGGAGCAGCGCACCATAAGAAAGTTCTACCGCTGTACCGTAAAGGGCTGCCCCGAAAAGAAGGAGGATACGCTCACCGCCTACTGCGTAAAGGACGCGGATAATTCATACATGAGGGTATACGACAGGCCGGTTCAGGGCGGCAGGGACATGGTGACAAAGTACCGCGTCATAAGCCGCAGGGGAGACCGGAGCGTGCTGGAGGTGGAGCTGGTAACGGGCCGTACTCACCAGATACGCGCCCACCTTGCCCATATAGGCTGCCCCATACTTGGCGACGACAAGTACGGCGACCGTGAATTCAACAAGGCAAACAAAAAATACGCCCAGGCCCTCAGGTCGGTGCGCGTAGAGCTGCACTTCCCTGAGGAAAGCTCGCTGGGCTACCTCGAGGGAAAGGTCATAGAGAGCCTTACCTGAAAATTCCTTTGTAAATACAAAAATCCATAGTCTTTTATTTTATATTCGGCACTATCTCCTGCGCCCGCCTTATGAAGGCAGCGGCGGCGGGGGAAGCGTCGGAAAGCGAGGGTATGGCTATGCCCAGCCGCCGGTATTGGCAGGGGGCAAGCTCCCGCACCGCAAGGCCCTCGCTCTTGTCCCTCAGTATCATTTCCGGCACCACGGATACACCTATGCCATGCTGTACCATGGAAACTATGGCGTAGTCGTCCATGGAGGTGAATATGACGTTGGCCTTTATGCCGCTCCGCTGAAAAAGCCGTTCTATATCCGTATCGAAACCCGGCGCGGGCATTATGAAGGGCTCCTTGGCAAGTATCTGCAAGGGTATCCGCGCCTCCGGCGCGAAGCGGTGCTCCTTATGCATTACCGCCATCAGCCTGTCCTTGGCAAGGGGTATCCAGTCCACGCCCTTGGGCTGTACGCTTGTGAGTATGAAATCCGTCTCCCCCGTACTCAGCATCTCGGTGAGCTTATCTGTGCCCGCCTCCTGCACGTCTATCTGTATATCCGGGTTGTCCGCGCAGAAGCTGGCGATAACCGAGGGCAGCCACGCCACGGAAAGGCTGTTCAGCGCCCCTATTTTGAGCCTGCCTGTCTGGGCGTTCTTCAGCGCCTCCGCACGGCTCAAAAGCGCGTCCATGGCGGCGTCCGCATTGCGCACATGCTCCATAAGCGCCTCCCCCTTCTGGGTGAGCCGTACTCCCTTCTTGCCCCGAATGAGAAGCTGTATCCCCAGCTCGTCCTCAAGGGTCTTTATTATATAGCTTACCCCCGCCTGGGTGAAGCCAAGCTCTTCCCCGGCGGCGGAAAATGTGGCCGTTTCCACGGCTCTTATCAGCACCTTGAGCTTTGACGAATCCATAGATATGCCCATCCACAAGAGATCCTTATATTTACTATTATAACATCTCGTTTTACTTTTAACAATTCATATTATAAGATTTTCTTGTAGAAAAAATAATTTACGGAGGAACGCAAATGGCACAGGATATCAACCTGCGTCGCCTGGTCATAAAGTCCTTCCACATCGATACCGTGGAATGGGGCGACCACAACGACGTTACCGCTGACGGCAGGATGACCGTAAGCCGTGAGCTTCTGGATGAGCTCATGGAGGAAAACAAGGATATCATCGAAAAGATAGATATTCAGATCATCAAGCCCGGGGATCACGACCGCTGGACCAACACCATAATGGACATAATCCCCGTCTCCACCAAGGTGCTGGGCATACTGGGCGAGGGTATCACCCACACTCTCACCGGCGTATATTTCATGATGACCGGCGTGGATGTGGACGGCGTGCAGACCTACGAGTTCGGCTCCTCCGAGGGCAACCTTAAGGAAAAGCTGTTCCTTGACAAGGCCGGCACCCCCGGCACCAACGACGTGATAATCAGTTTCGACTTTCTCTTCAAGTCCCATCAGGGTCAGGAGCGCGGCGCCTGCACAAGAGCGCATCAGGCCTGCGATAAATTCATGCAGACCTATCGCGATAAGATGAAGAAGTTCAAGGGCGACCTCTGCACCCATCGCAGCACCTATTACGACACTGTTCGCCCCGGTGCAAAGCGGGTGGTCATAATCAAACAGGTAGCAGGCCAGGGCGCCATGTACGATACCCACCTCTTTGGCAAGGAGCCCAGCAGCAGCGAGGGGGGCAAGAGCATAATCGACATGGGCAACATGCCCGTGATAGTCACGCCCAATGAGTACAGGGACGGCATTATCCGTTCCATGCAGTAATACAAGGAGGTAGACAGCTATGGGTATTGGGCCTTCCACAAAAGAAACTTCCCTTCATCATTTCCGCGATCCTCTCCTTGAGGTGGTATCCGCTGACCCCGAGATAGACCTCATGGGCGTAATAATAGTCGGCACACCCGACGCGGACGAGGAAAAGCACCTTGTAGGCACCCGTGCCGCCGTATGGGCGGAGTGCATGCGGGCGGACGGCGCCATAGTCTCCAGCGACGGCTGGGGCAACAGCGACGTGGACTATACCAACACCGTATACCAGCTTGGCATTCGGGGCATACCCGTCACCGGGCTTAACTTCTCCGGCACCATGGCCCAGTTTGTGGTCACCAACGAGTATCTGGACGCAATAGTGGATATATCCAAGAACCCCGAGGGTATAGAGAGCGAAAATGTGGGCGAAAACGCCGTAGATGCGCTGGACGCCCGCAAGGCGCTCGCCATGCTCAAGATAAAAATGCGTAAAAAAGAGCATCAGGGATAAGCGGTATTTCAGGGAAGCGGCCTTGCGCCGCTTCTTTTTTTGCGCCCGCCCTTACTTTTTAAGGCGGCGCCGCATCCTGCCTTAACTTTCCTTGGTTAATTTATAACTTTAATAACTTTCGTTGACATGCATATACATATTTAATATAATCCCTACTTAGGTAAAGGCACACACATCTAAAATAATTTTATAACGATTTGGAGGAAAAAAATGGCTATCAGGGTTGGCATCAACGGCTTCGGAAGAATAGGACGCACTGTATTCAGGATCATTTCCCAGAACCCGGACAGGTTTGAGCTTTGCGGCATAAACCTCCGCAACCTCAATATGGAATATATGGCATACACAGCCCTGTACGACTCGGTGCATGGCCATTTTCCCGGCACGATTGAGGCCGGCAGCCAGCACCTTATAGTCAACGGCAAGCCGGTCAGGATATTCAGCGAGAGCGACCCTGCCAATATAGAATGGGCCTCCTGCGGCGCAGAATATATCATAGAATCCACCGGCGCGTTCAACACCACCGCCGCCTCCTCCGCCCACATGAAGGGCGGCGCTAAAAAAATCATAATCACCGCCCCCGCAAAGGACGAGGTGACGCCCACCTTCGTTTTCGGCGTGAACCACGAGGAATACGACCCCGAAAGCGCAGTCATCTCCGCCGCCTCCTGCACTACCAACTGCTTAGCGCCCCTTGCCAAGGTAGTGAACGACCGCTTCGGCATAGAACGTGGACTTATGTCCACCATACATTCCGCCACCGCCAAGCAGAAGGCGGTAGACTCCCGGGCAGGCAGCCGTGACCTCCGCACCGGCCGCTCCGTGTTCAACAACATAATCCCCTCCACCACAGGCGCGGCCAAGGCGGTGGGCAAGGCCATACCCGAGCTGAACGGCAAGCTCACCGGCATGTCCTTCCGGGTTCCGGTGAACGACGTATCCGTAGTAGACCTCACGGCAAAGCTGGTGACAAAGACCAACTATGCGGACATAATGGAAGCCCTCGAGGAGGCAGCACACGGCTATATGAAGGGCGTGCTCACCTGCCTTGACGCGGACGTGGTATCCTCCGACCTTCGGGGCGATCCCCACACCTGTATAGTCGACAAGCGGGCCGGCATAATGCTGGGGGACGACTTCGTTAAGCTCATCGCCTGGTACGACAACGAATGGGGCTACAGCTCCAAGGTGCTGGATATGGTAGAATATGTTGCGGATAAGTAAATGCGCATACAAAAAAGCGGCAGTGCGCCGCTTTTTTTAATACCACCGCCTAAAGCTCGGAGAGCGCCTGCCTGAGTCTCTTGCCCCCTGAGGGGCTATCCGCGGGCTTCCCGCCTTCCTCAAAGCGGCCCATGAATACCGCGAAGGTAACGGTAGCCGCTATGCAACAGATTATATCCGCTGCGGGGGTAGCCCAGACTATGCCGTATACCGGGAACACGCCCTTGAGTATGAACATAAGGGGTATATCCAGTATGCCCTTCCTGAGCAACGCCAGCACCAGCGAATGCATGCCGTGGCCGGTGGCCTGGAAGAAGGATATGAAGGCGTAGGCGCAGGCGGAGAAGGGCGCGCCTATGCAGAGTATGCGGAGGAATTTCATGCCGTAGGCCATGGACTCGCCTCCCCTGATGAATACGCTTATGAGCTCATGGGCAAAGCAGAGGTTGATTGCGGTGCAAAGCCCGGCCAGGCATGCGGATATGGCAGTGGAGGTGAGCACCGCGGAGCGCATACGCTTGTAGTCGCCTGCCGCGTAGTTGTAGGCTATCAGGGGAAGCACGCCCTGGGCCATGCCGCGCACCATGCAGTGAGCCAGCATGTTCACCTTTTTGGCCACGCCTATGCCGGCCTGAGCAGCGGTGCCGGAGAGCGCCATCAGGTTATCCAGCACGCCGTAGGAGATGTTCTCGCACAGCGTCATAAGGCAGGCAGGTATGCCGGTGCTCAAAACGTCCGAAGGTATGGCAGCCGCCAACATTGCCCTGCGGGGGGCGAAGTACAGCGCCGTATGGGGCCTGTTTTTGCCTATAACTATAATGAAGTATATTAGCGTCGCCACGTTGGAAAGGGCGGTGGCCAACGCTGCCCCTAAAGTCTCCCGTCCGGCGGGCAGTATCACGAACATGAACAACGGATCCAGGGCGATATTCAGCACGCCGCCTATGGCTATACCCGTGCTGGACTGGAGGGAACGGCCCTCAGAGCGGATAAGGTGGGCAAGCAGCGTGTTCATGGAGGTCACGACGCCTCCCGCCACCACCGTGCAGAGCAGGTACTCAACTGCGTGGCGGTGTACCTGAGAGTCGGAGCCCCCCAGAAGGTTTACGAAGGTATCCCTAAAAAGATACGCGCCGATGGAATATACTGCCGCAGCTATAAGGCAGCCCCAGAAAGCGAAGCTTGCGGTGTCCCTTGCCCGGTCCACGTTTTTGTTGCCCAATGCCCGGGCAATCACGCTTGCGCCGCCTACGCCGAAGAGATTGGCTATGGCGGAAAGGAACATAAAGGCGGGCATGCATACCGTCACGGCAGTAATCATGGCGTCGCTGCCGGTGAGGCCAACGAAAAAGGTATCCGCCATGTTGTATATCACAAGTATTATCTGGCCCATTACCGCAGGAATGGCAAGGGAAAGTATGGCCTCTGCCATTGGCGCCTCTTCAAAAAGATGCTTTTCTCTTTTAAGACCGTTCATGCTGCTCTCCTTCTATATCAGGGAAAAACCCTCAAAACCGAATTTGTTTTTACTTCAGGTCCATGACCGGCGCTTAATGCACCTCCTTGCCATGGAATGATATATATGATATGCTTTTATAAACTAAAATCAAATTATACTAATTTTGAGTACGATAAATTTAATTTATGCAGTAGAGAGGTAAAGCAATGCTAAGCGTAAAAATGGAGACGCTTTTATGCGTCGCAGAGCATAAAAATTTCACCAGAGCGGCGGAGGAGCTGTCCCTTACCCAGCCCGCCGTCAGCCATCATATAAAAGAGCTGGAGCAGGAGCTGGGCGTGCCCCTGTTTATACGCGGAAAGGGTGGGCTAAAGCTTACGGATCAGGGCGAAATAGCCGTCCGCTACGCCAGGCGCATTAAGGCGCTGGACGGCAAGCTGAGGTCTGAGCTTGCCAATTTCGAAAAAAACATAACCAACCTTAAAATCGGGCTTACGCACACCGCGGAAAGTAACCTTACCACCGAGGCGCTGGCAAAGTGTGCCGCCCAAAACCCCGGCCTGAGCATAACAATAGCTACTGATACGATAAAAAATCTTTATGATATGCTGGGGAACTACGAGTTGGACCTGGCCATAGTGGAGGGCATGCCGGTGGGGTCGGGCTTCTCCTCGCTCATGCTTGACACGGACTATCTGGTATGCGCCATGTCCGTGAATAACCCTCTGAGCAGGCGGGCGATGGTAACGCTGAACGAGCTTAAAGGAGAGCAGATGATACTGAGACTGCCCACCTCCGCCACGCGGCAGCTTTTTGAATCCACGCTGGAGAGCATAGGCGATTCCATCAGGAACTTCAACGTGACAATAGAGGTAGATAACATCGCTACCATAAAGGACCTTATACGAAAGGATCTGGGCGTATCCATACTGCCCAAGAGCGCCTGTATGGACGAACTGCGCAAGGGCAAGATAGCGGCGCTGCCCATAGAAAACCTGAGCATGGCACGGGAGACCCGCATAGTGTACAACCGGGACTTCGACCACCCGGAGATACTTCAGGAAATAACCAAGACCTATCAGGAAGTGGCAAGGATGTACAGATAAGCGGCAGGCAATCGCAAAAAGGCCCCGCAAAACGCGGGGCCTTTTTATATGCTGTTACCTGACTATGTTGACTACGCTGCTTTCCACGCCCGCGCGCTTTGCGGCGGCAAGGGCTAACGCATCGTCCCCCACCCGGGAGGGCCAATGGGCATCGCTGCCTATTATAAACTCTGCGCCTATATCGGCAGCCTGTCTTAGCTCCTCGTCGCTCATGGTCACACGGGCGGCGTTTATCTCAAGCTTTATTCCCAGCTCCTTCGCCCCCCTGGCGAGAGTGGGGATGTCGCATTTCACATACAGCCCCGGGTGGGCGAATATGTCTATTTTATACTTTTCACCCGCTGTAAGCAGCGCCTCGGCGGTTTTCACGGGATCCGATCCGCCCAGGTGCAGCGACTCAAGACTGCGGGCAAAGCCGAAGCCGTCGCTGGGCCTGCCCCCCTTGTGGAAGGCCAGAAGCCGCACGTCAAACACGTCGAGAAGATCCTTTGGTATGTCTGTAAGGCCGTATCCCACAAGGTTGCTCTCAATGCCGAAAAGCACCTCTATCTTATCGGAATACTTTTCCTTCAGCCTGTCCATTTCCCGGCGGAGGCCGTCAAGCCTTCTGCCCCGCACGCCGAAGAACATATGCCCCGGGCCGTGCTCGCTTACCGCCACGGTTTTCAGCCCCATAGAAACAGCGGCAAGGACATTCTCCTCGGGAGTTCCCTTGCCGTGACTGTATAAGGTGTGTGTATGCAGGTCTTTTGTCAGCATATACTGCTTGCTTAATCCTGCTGGGGCGCGGTCTTGCGGGCCATAAGCACTATCAGGGACCCGAAGAGGGTGAGTATGGTGAGATTGCTCTCCCTGCCGGTTATGCTCTTCATGTCATCAACGCCGCTGGTGCAGAAGAAGGCATCTGCGATATTGGCTGCGGGGGAGTTGATATAGTTGCTTACGAAGGCGGTATAGGTGCCGCAGGCCTTGGCGGCCTTGAGGGCATCAAGCAGCAGCTTTGTGCGGCCGCTCCGGGAAATGCCTATGAACACATCGTCCACAGTAAAGCGGGCGGACAGCACATCCATCACCATGGAATCGGACACCGCTGTGGCGTCGTAGCCCATGTAGTTTAACTGGTAGGCAATGTCCCTCGCAAGGAACTCGCTGCTGGCGGTGCCGAATACGAATATGCGCTTTGCCCTTACGGCCTTTTCGGCAAGGGTGGAAAGCTTGTTCTTGGGCAATGCCTTGAGTGTGTCTTCCATGGCGCGCATGGAGGCAAGAAACATTTTTTCGATAACAGCCTCATCGTTATCTGTTGGACGGATCGGATCGCTCTTGAGGGACTCGATGGAGGAGGAGCCGCTGGCAAGGGCAACTCGGAAATCCAAAAAACCATTGTAGCCCAGCTTGCGGGCAAGACGCGTAACTGACGGGACGGATACGCCGGCGGCCTCGGCTATTTCATTTATCACCATGAGCGAGGCGCGCGCCGGGTTTTCCAAAATGAAATCAGCAACTTTGCGTTCTGCCGTGGGCAGTGTAGAGTAGGCGGACCTGATTTTCATTTTCGCGGGCATAAATTTTTACTCTCCTTTATGCATTTCTGCATATATCTTTAATATTAAGATATTATTACCAAATTACAGAAAATGCAACACTTTATCGTGTTTTTTTATAAATATTATATTTTATTATGTCTGGCGGCTTCTGTATATTATGCGTTTAGTACGCGAAGACCTTTATTCTTTATAAAACAGTTAAATATTTAACATAATTGTTTTTCTTCAGTCATTTCACACCGTACAGCAGAGCATTTTTACCGCCTTCCTTGACACTCTCATGCCTCGCTTGTATAATCATAATGTATACATGTGGATACCATATTTTCGGGGTTCTCCCGGGCCGTCCACAGGGTATACGGCATTCCTTTTTATCTAACATAACAACTATATCAGGAGGTCACATCACAATGGCAAAAACCATGACTATCGATGGCAATACCGCTGCTGCGCACGTTGCTTATGCGTTTAGCGACGTAGCTGCGATATACCCCATCACCCCTTCCTCCCCCATGGCGGAAGTGGCAGACGATTGGGCAGCAAACGGCCGCGTTAACCTTTTTGGCCAGAAGGTTAAAATAGCCGAGATGCAGTCCGAGGCCGGTGCGGCCGGTGCAGTTCACGGCTCCCTCAAGGCAGGCGCCCTGACCACCACCTTCACCGCTTCCCAGGGCCTGCTGCTCATGATCCCCAACATGTACAAGATCGCCGGCGAGCAGCTTCCCGCTGTATTCCACGTATCCGCCCGTGCCCTCGCGTACCATGCCCTTTCCATCTTTGGCGACCACAGCGATGTTATGGGCTGCCGCCAGACCGGCTTCGCAATGCTTGCCTCCGCTTCCGTACAGGAGGTTATGGATCTGGCGCTTGTGACCCATCTGTCCGCCATCAAGTCCAGCATACCCTTCGTACACTTCTTCGACGGCTTCCGCACCTCCCACGAAGTCCAGAAGGTAGAGCTCATCGACTATGAGGATATGGATAAGCTGCTGGATAGGGACGCCGTAAAGCGCTTCCGCGACCGCGCCCTCAATCCCGAGCATCCCCATCTTGCCGGCTCCGCCCAGAACCCCGATATCTACTTCCAGGGCCGCGAGGCTGCCAACAAGCTGTATCTCGACCTGCCCGACATCGTACAGGATTATATGGACAAGGTTGGCGAGCTCACCGGCCGCAAGTATAACCTCTACGATTACGTTGGCGCACCTGACGCCGAGAACATCATCGTCATAATGGGCAGCGGCGCAGACGTAGTAGAAGAGACCATCAATCACCTGAACGCCAAGGGCGCCAAGCTGGGTCTGCTGAAGGTCCGCCTGTACCGTCCTTTCCCTGCCGACAGGTTCGTAAAGGCTATACCCGCCTCCGTAAAGAAGATCGCCGTTCTGGACCGCACCAAGGAATCCGGTTCTCTGGGCGAGCCTCTGTATCAGGACGTTGTAAACGCTCTGGTAGAGTGCGGCCGCGCAGATATAAAGGTAGTAGGCGGCCGTTACGGCTTGGGCTCCAAGGAGTTCACCCCCTCCATGGCCAAGGCTGTGTATGACAATCTGGACGGCGAGATGAAGAACCACTTCACCGTGGGCATCACCGACGACGTGACCTTCACCTCCCTGCCCGTCAAGGAGCAGGTCAACGCCGCTCCCGAAGGCACCATTGCCTGCATGTTTTACGGCCTTGGCTCCGACGGTACCGTCGGCGCCAACAAGAACTCCATAAAGATCATAGGCGATCACACCGACATGTACGCACAGGGCTACTTCGCATACGACTCCAAGAAGTCCGGCGGCCTTACCGTATCCCATCTGCGCTTCGGCAAGCAGCCCATTCAGAGCCCCTACCTCATCGATGCGGCTGACTTTATCGCCTGCCATAACTCCTCCTATGTGACCAAGTACGACATGCTTGAGCACATCAAGGATCACGGCATATTCCTCCTCAACTCCCCCTGGACTCTCGCCGAGATGGAGCATGAGCTCCCCGCTTCCATGAAGAACATCATCGCCCGGAAGCATGTCAAGTTCTACAACATGGACGGCGTGAAGATCGCCCGCAGCGTTGGCATGGGCAACCGCATCAACACCGTTATGCAGGCCGCCTTCTTCGTGCTTGCCAACGTAATCCCCGCGGATCAGGCCATCGACTACATGAAGGCCGCCGCCAAGAAGTCCTACGCCAAGAAGGGCGACGAAGTGGTTCAGAAGAACTATGCCGCCATCGATGCCGGCGCCACCGGCTTCGAAGAGGTCAAGTATCCCGAGTCCTGGGCTACCACCACCGAAGGCAAGGTAGTTGAGGACGTTACCGACGATCCTTACTTCAAGGAATTCATCAAACCCGTACTGGCTCAGAACGGCGACAAGCTGCCCGTTTCCAAGCTGGCTCCCGACGGCTGCGTACCCACCGCCACCACCAGGTATGAGAAGCGCGGTATCGCCGTTGAAGTGCCCGTATGGAACGCCGAGGCCTGCGCACAGTGCAACCAGTGCGCCATGGTTTGCCCCCATGCCTGCATACGTCCCTTCCTCATCAAGGACGGCACCGAGGTTCCCTTTGAGACCAAGGCAGCTACCGGCAAGGAATTCGCAGGCTATAAGTTCCGCATGCAGATAAGCCCCCTTGATTGCTCCGGCTGCGGCAACTGCGCGGATATATGCCCCGCAAAGGCAAAGGGCGCCCTCACCATGACCTCCCTCGCTTCCTGCGAAGAGGCTGAGAACGCCAACTGGAACTTCTGCCTCGAGCTTCCCGATCCCGATGTGGAGTTCAACCACAACACAGTAAAGAACAGCCAGTTCCTCCAGCCTCTGTTCGAGTTCTCCGGCGCCTGCGCAGGCTGCGGCGAGACCCCCTACATCAAGCTGGTGACCCAGCTCTACGGCGACAGGATGATGATCGCCAACGCCACCGGCTGCTCCTCCATCTACGGCGGCTCCGCACCTACCGTGCCTTACTCCGTAAACAAGAAGGGCTTTGGCCCTGCATGGGCAAACAGCCTGTTCGAGGACAACGCCGAGTTTGGCTTCGGTATGAACCTGGCCACCACTCAGCGCCGCGCAAAGCTTGCCGACACCGTTGAGAAGCTGATCGCCGTCGAGTACTGCGATGCCAACCTCAAGGCCGCAGGCAAAGAATGGCTGGACAACATGGACGACGCCGAGGGCTCCCGCAAGGCTGCAGATAAGCTCATCGCAGAGCTCAACGCAAGCGTAGATCCCGACCTCACCGGTACCCCCTATGAGAAGGAATGGCTTGCCAACGGCAAGAAGTGCGTATGCGAGGCCTGCACTCTGGGCCGCGAAGTTCTGGCCAATAAGGACCTGCTGGTAAAGAAGAGCCAGTGGATCTTCGGCGGCGACGGCTGGGCATACGACATCGGCTACGGCGGACTGGATCACGTGCTTGCACAGGATCAGGACGTCAACGTACTGGTTCTGGATACCGAGGTATACTCCAATACCGGCGGCCAGGCCTCCAAGGCTACTCCTACCGGCCCCATCGCCAAGTTCGCGGCTGCCGGCAAGCGTACCGGTAAGAAGGATCTGGGCATGATGGCCATGAGCTACGGCTATGTATACGTAGCAAAGGTCTGCATGGGCGCCGATAAGAACCAGCTTATGAAGGCTATCACCGAGGCTGAGGCTTATAAGGGCCCCTCCCTCATAATCGCCTACGCACCCTGCATCAACCACGGCATCAACATGGGCAAGAGCCAGGAAGAAGCCAAGAAGGCCGTCGAAGCCGGTTATTGGCCCCTGTACAGGTACAATCCCGATCTGGCAAAGGAAGGCAAGAACCCCTTCACTCTGGACAGCAAGCCCGCAAAGACCGATTACAAGGACTTCATCATGGGCGAGGTCCGCTACGCCTCCCTCAAGAAGCTCTTCCCCGCCGTCGCAGACCAGCTCTTCGACCGTGCCGAGAAGGAAGCCGAGAACAAGTATGAGTACTATAAGAAGCTGAGCGAGCTGGACTAATCTCCTGCTGAACAGCATAAAGCCCCCGGGAAACCGGGGGCTTTAGAGTGTCAAAAAAGTGGCTGAGCGCCACTTTTTCGAGTTCGAGAAGAGAATCTCTCTACGTTTTTTGCCCTTATTCCGACTTGACCCTTGTGAAGCACACCGTCCCCGCCTTCACTGGTATCTTTTACACCTGCCAGCCGCAGGACGGCAGCTCATCGTATTTTCCCGCTCCTTTCTCCTTATATGCCGTATATCTTCAGCAGCGTATCGGCGTGCTCCAGAGCTTTTCTGTTTTTTCCCTCATGCGTCCTCCCTCGCCATTATCTTATCCAGCATGCCGCCATCCAGCTGGTTCACCGTTTGGAACCTTCCACCGTAAAATACCGCCCAGTTGTTGAATACGCAGGGCAGCGCCTTTGCCTGCTCAAGCGTCGCCACCTGAACGAAGGAGGCGGGTATCGCCTTGTCTTCGCAATGCTCCTTCAGCGTTTCTACCCTCTGGAGGATATAGGGACACTGCATATCGTAATATACCATCAGTTGACAAGAGCACACAAGCCCTAAAG
>ULTB01020781.1_pt1 | contig 43328 bp, 38 predicted proteins | sample 1957251 | NCBI WGS metagenome assembly ULTB01 (sample SAMEA4835724, study PRJEB28245) | human gut metagenome | biome: gut microbiome; material: fecal sample | place: Denmark | collected 2008
GAAGCTGAAAGGAAACACATGAATTTCAATATAGCGTCCAGTAAACAGAGTTGCCAGATCCGCACTCAACAGGAAAGCGTTGGAGCCGGTTACATAGATGTCGTATTTTCCCTTAGAGTACAGGCTGTTGATTGCCAACTCAAACTTGGGACACATCTGAACCTCGTCTACAAACAGGTAGTTTGTTTTACCTTCCTGATAATGTTCTTCCACATAGGCGTGTAAGGCATGGTATTCCATGATTTCTTCATATGTCAAATCCATGAAGTCAATGAAGATGATATTGATATTTTCAAAATGGCTTTTCAGGTAATCAATATACGCCTGCATCAGCTTGGACTTACCGGATCGACGAATGCCCGTGATGATCTTGATGTCAGGTGTACCATTCAGTTCAATGATTCTGTCGAGATACTTTGCTCTCGTAATTGTTTTCATATCGTCACCCACTTTCAAAAGTCGAAGATTTTTCATTTCTTGAAACTGCTTCGATGTACTTATTATACTGTCTGCTAATAGTATATGCAAGAGGTCGCTTTCAGAAACATAAAATATTTTATTTTTTGAAAGCGGATACTATGTAAAGGCAACCCGTTCGTGGATTTCGACTTTTCCTCCGTGCCGGTTCTGTAATTTCAGGAACTATTTCAACCACTTCTGGCTTTGTTTCCTCAACCGGCTTGGTGAACTCTGCAATTTCCTCCTCGTCCATAAGCTTGAGCAAGTCGGCTTCATCTACCTGATTCAGAAAATGCACGGTTTCCTCGCCCTTATCATCACGGTCAATGATGATATAGAAGTAGTTTCCGTTTTTTGTAACGGCAGTAATGAATTGCTTTCCACTTTTCGAAGGATGGTCGTTTAGAAATAGATAATAACAGAGCTGAGCGTAGCATTAAGCCTTTTGTAATTGGACGAAAAAAACTTCTTGTTCGCCAATACACCACGAGGAGCGCAAGGCAGTGCAATTATCTACAGCTTGGTAGAAACCGCAAAGGAGAACCGCTTGTATCCATTTGAGTATTTAGTCTATGTTCTTTCTGCTGCCAAAAAAAATAGACCTGTCTCAAAAGGACAGCGTTGATTTGCTGCTACCAGAAAATGCACCAGCTGAATGCAGCGTAAATTTCAAGAAATAAAGATTTATACCAGGACCGCTATGCGGTCCTGATTTTTTTGATACACGGTGGATTTGACGCTTCCGCACGAACTTTTTACGGTTCGTGCCTTTTGGCTTAATCATTATTCTGTTTGTTTTGCTTGATGATTTCCTCGGCTTCGTCTCTTGTAAACTGATAGTAAGTCAACACATCTCGCACTTGCTCATCGTACTGGCTCATATCCAACTCTTTGAATTGGTTTAGTGCTACAATTTCCTGCACAGTTTTTAACTTGTCGGCAGGCAAGCTCCAGAATTTTTCCTCCCATTCTTTTGCCAGATTGTCCTTGAACATAAATCTGTAAATTATGAATGTTTCCGGCATCCAGAGGATAGTCCAGAAGCGATGCTCGTCTGCTCCAAACGCTTCTTCAAAGAATGTTTTTCCTTTACCAACCTTGCCTTTGGTCGAATTAAGCACAGCTTGAATGGCTCTAATAAATTTTCTGTTCCAATGCTTTCCGATGAAATTACGGTTCATGAAAAACTCTGGGTCGTTGATTGGATGGTATTTCATCGGGAATGAATAAATGTTGGCGGCAAGTTCATCACACATATCAACATTCATCTTCATTCTGTGGTAAAGATGTTCTGGCTTATCACGGAAATTATAAAGCATATAGTTGGAAAGATTCGTAATTCCATTTGATACAGCCGTTCTTATTGCCCTTTCATAAATATCTTTCTGTTCCCAATGGTCAAAAGCGACACGCAACGGATAGATATTTACTTCGGACAATTTTTTCATGTTAGCATCTGTAATAAGACGTGCATCAATACCTTGATTGAAATCGACGATACGTTTTAACCCTTTTTTGTGCTTGAAGTGCTTCGCATACAACGGAGCAACATACTCGTCTAATGACAATATATCTTCTTTCGTTGCCGTCTCATGATGCAAGCAGTCCACTTCTTCAAGTTTGAGATAGAACTCTGTTTTTTCTTCGGACGGCAATTTCTCCATCAATGCCTTGTACAGCACCACGCATTTACGAATATACGCTCGGTCATTGAATCCGTCTCTCAGATTACGAATGGCAATCTCGTATTGGTTTGGTGGAATGTAGGTTGCACCTCGTCCAAAACCACATTCTTTAATTTCATCAATGATTTTGTCATAACACTTTGATGCCAAAACATTGTTATCGAGAAGAAGCAAGTCTCTTTGCTCTCCAAAGCGTTCTCTTGCTGTATTTATCTGTTCTTTCAAACCGATATAATCACAGTAGGTTGGTTCAAGTGTAGGCACTGCACAAAAAGCACAGTGGTTGATGCAACCTCTGGTCATATATGCGAAGTAAGCATTGTTCGCAGGATATTTGTATTCAATCTCATCCAAAATTGAGTAATCCAGCGGCAATGCATCAATGATTGTTGTATTACCTTCATCAATGTCTCCGGGATGATTAAGCAATCCAATAAAAGGGTGGATGCCTGTCGCTTGATAAACTTCTTCCGGCAACAATGTAGACATGATACCGCCTACCATAACATCTTTTTCGTCCTTGCATAATTGCTTAACGAAGTTGATTGTGTCTATTGTTATGTTCCAATAGAATGTAAACAACGTAGTAATGCCAACCTTATCAAAGGGAGGATTCTTGAAATAATCTTTTCTCTTGTATGATAAACGAGCATCTTTTGCAAGTTGATACGCCATTGCATTTGAAGCAAACGCTTCGCATTCATCTAATGCAGATGTATTAGCCTTGCGGATATAATCAATGAGAACTAATTTGTATTTTTTCCACTTTGTATTCGGGTCGATTGAAGAAAGCTGTTCAAGCAAATCTTCAACAACCAAGTCAGCGGCAAGGTCTCTCAAGTCTCCTTTGAAAAAACGAACATCATCGCCAGATTGACGGTAATAAGTTGCCAACTTCATAAGTCCCATTGGCGGATACTTATTCTTGTAATAGGGTTCAACCAAAAGAACTTTTCTGTTCATGATTATCTAAACTCCTTTTCTATTGCTGCTTGAATTTCCTCAGCGATATTCTCAGGAGCTATTTGGCTAACAATCCCCATTATTTGTCCTACGAGTTTACGCTTGCTCTTATCGAGCTTTGAAAGGTTATCTGTGAAATATTTAGATTTCTTTTCTTCCTTCTGCTCAACAATCTCTGTTTCTTTCTTCTCTGCCTTCTGTGTGGCAGAAGAAACATTCTTATTCTCAAACTTATATTGAATCTCTTTCTGAACACGCTGTTCTGGGGTCAACGTGTTACTTGTCGTCAGAGTTTCAACAGTCTTTTCGAGTTTCTTTTTGGCAGCATCTTTTTTCTTCCTTGCATCTTCAACAGTAGCTTCCATGCGGCTCTGTTCTTTTTTGTCAACAAAACCTTTTGCGTGCTTTTCTTGAAGTTTTGCAACAGCATCATTATAGGCTTCCAACTTCCTATAATGGTTTTTGGTTTCGTTCGCCACATGATACAAACGATGAAGCTCATCATAGAAAAATACTCTAAGCTGTTCTTCCAGATTTATTCTTGCTGGAGTTTCGTTAAAGTAGTTTCTCTGAGAGTTAGGAATAAGATTTTTGTCAACAGCAAAAATCTCTCCTATATAATAGCTGTTTCCTCGGTCTTCCTTGAATAAGGACGCAACAGCCGTATTGTCTCCGATTTGAATATTTCCTTGTCTCAATCTAAATCCATACATAGGATTTAATGCCTTTGGAATAGCCTTTTCAAATCGGCACAAGCCATACCATGCCCATGCTATCAATGTTTTTCCATCGTAAAAGTCCTTAAACTCCACGCCAAAAACATTGTCATAGATTTTTCGTGCATTATCTGCACCTTCATATAAACGAGTTTTATATTCCTTAAAAAGCTGTGCTCCATTAACAGTAACCTTGTATTCGTCAATGGTAAAGCCGAGTTTTTTAGCATGACCATAAATATCACGCCTATAAAGAAACTTGTTTGTATAAGGAACAGGGGCAACAAAACTCAAATAATCACGCACTCCAGCGGTGTCAAGCAAATCGGTATTTTCATGGTTAATATCAATCAGCTCAACCTTGAAGTAATGTTTGTCCTTTTCTTCCGTGTCAGTTTCAGTTGTTACGATTGCATCAAGAATTTCATCAACGGTATACTTCTTGTCCGAAATCAACATCTCACGCATCAGCTTCGCATCAAAGCTCATTCGAGAAGCTACCGCTTCTCCTGCGTATGATGTTGTAAATACCAAAGTCCGGCAATATGCTAAACCGCAAAGTCGTCCAATACCACGAAAACCTTTGTCTACACCAATCTTTTTGTCGGAGTTTGCAATGTCTCCCAACTGTGCAACAAAATCTTTTTCTCGTACACCCGTAGCATTATCTTCAATCGAAACATATCGTTTCTTTTGGTCGATGAAGATTGTAACTTCTGCTAATTCGGGAGTTACGATTCCGCTATCTATTGCCTTGTCAATCTGGTCACAGGCATTCTGCACATATTCTCTGTAGGCTACCTTTGAGTCTGAATACATACCCGTTGTCAGATTTTCAAGAATATTCTTTCCTATCTTAGCCATGTCATTTCACTTCCATCATTTTATCTGTTTATAAATTGGCTTCGGGAATTTGATGTGCAGCATAGACCTAAAGATAGGATTTTGCACAATGTATTCGCCTTGCTTTAATCTTGTCATCATTGTCTTATATACGGATGGAACACTCTTGTAATCACTCTTTGTAACCTCAATAGAGTTTGTTCTTCCGTAGGCATGAGTAGAACAGTTGCCCGTTACTCTATCATGGATTGCACTTCGGAACTGTTCTGCGGCAAACAGAACAACACCTAACGAACGACCTCTTTCAGCAACATCGAGGATCTGCTGAAGAATCGGAGAGTGACGAGGTGCATCTTTAGAAGCATACTTGTTCAGCTCGTCGATGAAAATAACAATTCTGGACGGAGGTACTACGCCCTCATCTCCGTTGTATTCACCAAGCTGCAAGTTATACAGTGTTCTAACTGCATCACCAAATACATACGCTTGCTTATCTTCAGAAAGCTTTGCGATGTCAATGACATGGACTTCGTTCTTTTTGATGTACTTCAACGAATCGCCAAGTCTTGTTTCTGCCTTACCTTCATCAACAGCTCTTGCAAAAATGGCGGTCTTGTCGTTTATTGCCTTATTTACAATACGGTAGAACTTTCGCCAGCTTGAAATGGGAATTTCCTTGTCACTTGTTCCGCCAGCATTACATTTTTCCTTAATGGCTTCAAGAAATTCCTGCCAATCATTGACAGAACCGAATTTGCCTTGACCTGCCATAATATAATTGATGATTGCATCCATTGTCTGAGTGGTATCATCAATATTAGAAAACATCAAATCCAAGTTATTGCGGTCATACTTGTAGATATACTTGAATTTCTTTGCCTTTTTCTTCTTTACATTGTCAGCTACTTCTTCCGGCTTCAAATACGTATTCCAGTATTTTTCAGTGGAATAAGGATAGTAATATGTTACATTTTGGAACGGCTCTGCTGACAAGCCCAATTCCTCATACATAGCAAGATTTTCTTTTCGTGCCTGTTCTGGATTATCTTCGTCGCTATAATCATTCGGCTGGTCAATGGTTAAAAGGTCACTTCCCTTAACATTAAACATTACAAACGCAACAGAATCTTCCTCATCCTCGCTATTCAAATATCTATCCTGGATGGCTTTCATCAAGAACATTGCGTAGGATGTTTTTGCAGCAAGTCCAGAAATACCGGAGATGTTCAGATGTGCTCCCTCCGGTCCGATAATAAATTTAGAATTCAACCGCACAGGAAGCATTACCTTTTCACATCCAGCGGTTCCTTCGTACATTTCAAGATAGCCACATACCAACGGATTGCTAATGTCTTTTAAGCCTAATGCGTATTCAATTTCATTGGCTGTTGCGAGATACACCTTTGCATTGCTTTGACAAGGGATGTAGATGTTCTTGGTATTACATACAACTTTAGCTTGAACATAGTTCATGCCAACACGCAAGGTAGGACTCTCTACACCCACATCACCGAAATCACTTGAAATGTAGTTTGTTAAAAAGCTCGCTGCATCGGTAATATGAGATATATCCTCAATCATGCCATATGAAAAAGATCCATTAACGTGTTCAACTTTTACAATGTCAAACGGATTTAATATCAGTGTCGGATTAGTCCAAAACGCAAAATTATCAATAGTCGTAGGGGCTTTTTCTGTTGCCAACACCCGACCTATAATCTTAGAATCTGTCACAATATTTCCTCCTTAGAATAGGTGCAGAAACATTTCTGTACTCATGTATTTGCTTTTCACAAAGGATTCTGTCAAGAAAACGGGGTAAAGATGGTTTGCCCATCTCTTGTCCGTACCGTAACATGTTGGAGTTCGCTCATTTATCAGCGTAGCACTCAACAAATCAATCTCATCACTGTCTATGCCGATACCATGTTCCTCATCCATAAGTATCTTTTCGACCTTAATCACACCATCAAAAGGAGTTCTGGTGTGTTTCTTATCTCTGATTCTTATATACCAGACTGCAAACTGGACATCTCCTAAAAAGGCCTTGTTTTCATAAAGCGCAACTGGCGTTCTATGAAATAGAGGAAGATCAGCAATGTAGTTCGCATTCGGTTTACCCGTGTGGTCTAAGATGCTTTCGGGATTAAAGGATTTTGAAACGCCTATAACCCAGCGATAGTTGTGCTTTATCTTTTGAAGTTCTCGTAAATCGCCCCTGCCAGTTTTCATCGGTTTGTATTCAAGAGAACCATCTTTCAGCAAATAATTATTCTGATTGATTCTACCTGCTTTCACAAGCTCTGCAACCATTTCCTTTTCGGACTGTATCATGTAGTCTTGGATGCAAGCTATGCCGCTATCCTCGACTTTGCCTTTTCTTTTGTCTTTGGGCATTGTGTACGGAAGAATAGCTGAGAATTCAATACCTAATCGCTTCAACTCAGGACTCTTGTTCAGCTTTACTGTTTTTGCTGCGAAGAACTCCTCATCGCCCCACCCATCTGCATTGCATACATTGGGTAACGACAACACGAGCCTTCTATAAAATTTCTCAACGTGCATAACGCCGTCCACTCGTCTGCAACATCCAACACCAACTTGTCCAGCTACAACTGGATAAACTTGTTTGTTGTATGAAATATCGTCAACTTTATAGGCATGGCGTGAACCGTCCAAGAAATAGCTAATAACAGGGGGACTACCTGTTAACTGTCTTGCATAGTCTCCGAGGGGGACTGGTTTTTTGTGACGTGTGGTCTCGCCAGATACCTGCCATTTCATTATTTTACTGCCGTCATCGTCATAATCAAATGAAGGCATTCCTATCGTATCGAACGAATATTTTTCTGTATTATAGCTTTTGCCATTCGTTTCTTTGGCTATTATCTGCATTATCTTTGCCATAATGTTACCACCTCAATTAAGAATCATCTTCGTCAAAATCAACCTTAATCGAGTTAGCATTGCAAAAAGCATTGATTTTTTTCATAGCAGCATAGTTCGGTTTTGACTTCCCACGTTCCCAGCGATTCACCGTTGAGAATGACACGCCTATCTCTTTTGCAAAAGATTCTTGACTAAGATAAGCGACTTTTCGGATGTATTTAATTCCTTCAGAAAAATTCATATTCTCACCTCTATAATATGCGGTGTTTATACAATAACTCATTATACATTATAGCGAGTTTGCTATGGAAATGCAATAGCAAAGCTATGAAGTTCCAAAAGAATTCGTAAATTGCAAGAACAAGTTGATTATACAATATACCGAGTTATCTTTTTGCTGCTTCATCACCATTCCCTATTACGAGATTTTTCACCCAGTGCACTTTTCTCGTAATAGAATTGCCTGATTAACATACTTATACTCATCCTTAATTCTATTTTTTCAAAAATTCCACACCACCACCACCCGCAACAGTGTTAATTATTTTTAACACTACTGCAAATTTCGTCGATAGTATTAATTTATTTTAACACTATAAGCGTTTTTCGAGTTACTGTTAATTATTTTTAATACTTTCGCACGAGCTACTCCTCTTTATAACCCAATCCCAAGCACAAAAAAAGCCCGCCCTTACGGACGGACTTTTCAACATAAACCGGATTATTTACGGATACCCAGTTTAGCAATGATTGCACGATAGCGCTCGATGTCTTTGCCAGCCAGGTAGTTCAGCAGGCCACGACGTTTACCTACCAGTTTCAGCAGGCCGCGACGGGAATGATGATCTTTTTTGTGCTCTTTCAGATGCTCGGTCAAATATTTGATGCGTTCGGTCAGAACTGCGATTTGTACCTCAGAAGAACCGGTGTCACCTTCATGACGTGCGTTTGCCAGAATTACTGCTTGTTTAGCTTCGCTAGTTAACATTGTTTGTTTCCTCCTAAAATTTCAAATTGCCATAAGCGTAGCAGCCGTTGGAGAATCGAACTGCCAGGCCTTGGTTCAAATACTATGATAGTATACCATATCTTGCCACCAGATAGCAAGTATTTTGTAAAGATTTTTATAAAAACAGCTTTGATTTACCGCAATGCCGCTTCACAGTCATGCTTATCCTGCGCCAGCTGCTGCTTGAGCTGCTCAATGCCGGCAAATTTTACTTCGCCGCGGATGCGCTGCACAAACTGCACTGTGAGCTGCTGACCGTAAAGGTCCCCGGTAAAATCAAAGATGTTCGTTTCCAGACGCGGTTTGGCAACATCGCCAAAGGTCGGATTGTAACCTATATTGGCCATGCCGTGATAGCTTTTGCCGTTGACAATCACCCGCACAGCATACACTCCCCCCAGAGGAACCGCAACATGAGCATCCTCCAGCTCAATGTTAGCTGTAGGATATCCCAGTAAGCGACCGCGCTCGTTGCCATGCGCCACCGTGCCGCTGATGCTGTAGCTGCGCCCCAGCATGTCGGCAGCCTCTGCTACCTTGCCTGCGGCAATCAGCTGACGAATAGCGGTGCTGCTGATAACGGTTGCACCCTCGCTTACAAGCTCGCGCACAATCAGCTCAAAGCCCATGGCTTTGGCGGAAGCAGCCAGCGTATAGACAGTTCCCTGTCCACGGCAGCCGTAGGTGAAGTTGGCACCGACTACCAGACATCTGTAATCAAGCTGCTGCAGTCGCTGCAAAAACTCCTGCGGCGAAAGGTCCGCTACCTGCTGATTAAAGGGAATGTCCACCAGCACATCCACGCCAAGCTGCTGCAAAAGCTCCTGCTTTTGCGCGCCTGTTATCAGCGCTGGCGGCACCATGCCCGGACGAATCCATTCAAAGGGATGGTTGCTGAAGGTAAATACCGCCAGCTGCGAATTACATTCATGCGCCTTATCCCTTGCGGTTTCAATTACATCAAGATGACCGCGATGTAAACCGTCAAAGGTACCCAATGCTACCACACAGGGAGCGGAAAATTTATGCAGTTGTTCTAAAGAAGTAATAATCTCCATGCTTATTCCTCTGGCATCGGGTAATGCTCTAAGATTTTTTCTGCCTGCAGGCGCTCCTGCTCACAGCGGACGATGCCTAAGAATTCATCCCCCGGCCCCAGCAGAACGTATCTGCCGTCGGCAGTCTGCGCCACCGTGGTGCGCACACCGTTGGTGATGCGTGCCGCCTGACGCGCGTTTACCTTGAGCTTGGGCAGCTCGGCAACGGCAGTCAGCGGCTCTGCGGCACAGGCTTCGGGGTTCTCCGCGATTTCCTGCAGCGTGCAGGCCTTGTCAATCATGTAGGCTCCCACCTGTGTGCGCAGCAAAAAGCTCATCGTACCGCAGGTTCCCAGCGCCGTTGCCAAATCTTCGCCAAGAACGCGGATATAGGTTCCCTTGGAGCAGGCCACGCGCACGGTAAAGCTGTTTGCCGTATAATGCAGAAGCTCCAGCTTATAGACCTCGATGGGACGTGCGGTGCGTTCCACCTCTACGCCCTGACGAGCCAGCTGATAGAGCTTTTTGCCGTTGATTTTGATAGCCGAATACATCGGCGGCAGCTGCATTTGCTTGCCGGTAAATTGCGCCAGCACAGCTTCCAGCTCCTGTTTGCCGAATGCAGGCACAGGCATCGTTTTGACAATCTCGCCGCTGTCATCGCCGGTAACTGTCTGCGCTCCCAGCGTAAATTCGGCAATATATTCCTTGCGGCCTTCCACAGCGAACTCCAGCAAACGGGTCGCACTGCCCGCAAAAACAGGAAGAACTCCTGCCGCGTCAGGGTCAAGAGTTCCCCCATGTCCGATTTTCTTTGTGTTAAGCACGCGCCGCAAAAAGCCGATAACATCGTGCGATGTCATCTGTGGTGGTTTTAATACATTAAAAATTGCGTCCATATTAAACCAATTTGCCCAATGCCTCCAGCAGCTGAGTGCGAGCCTCCTCTACCGGTGCATAAATCGTACAGCCTGCTGCCCGCAGATGACCGCCGCCGCCAAAGGCTACAGCCACAGCGGATACGTCAACGCTCTTGGAGCGCATGCTCACGCGCGTTACCGCCGGCTCAACGGCCTTGAACATAATAGCTACGTCAACGCCCTCAATATAGCGCGGGTAGGACACAAAGCTGTCGGTCTGGACATCCTTGTCATATAAATCGTTGGTAATTGTGAGATAAGCAATTTTGCCTTCATAAGCGAAGGTCAGCGAAGGCAGTACCTTGGCCAGCATCTCTACCGTATCACGGGAGCGCACGTCCAGTGCATCGCTGATTTCGTTAGGCTGCACGCCGTATTCCAACAGCTTGGCAGCATTACGCATAGTTTTCGGCGTAGTGTTGGCATAGCGGAAGGAGCCGCAGTCTGTGCTGATTGCTGTATAAAAGCAGGTAGCAATTTCCTTATCAAATGGCCATTGCATAGCCATGAACAGATCGCACATTACCTCGCCTACGGCTGCTGCCTTGGCATCCAAGTAGAGATATTCGGCAAAGCGTTCGTTTGAAATGTGGTGGTCGATGTTCAGCAGTGTTTTTGCTTCCACAACCTCGGACACCAGACCAATACGGTCAAAGGAGCTGGCATCAATAACTACCAGCAAATCCGTCTGCAGCTTTCTGCCCTCTACCGGGCGTTCACACAATTCAATACCGGGAAAAAAGCTAAAGCTTTTGTTGATAACGTCATCACAGAAAACAGTAACCTGCTTGCCCTGTGCCAGCAAAAAGCGCGCCAGTCCCAAAGTGGAGCCCAGGGTGTCACCATCCGGGCTTACATGAGTACACAGCACGATTTTTTCTGCCGCCAGCAGCATAGCGCCTGTTTCCTGCAGGCTAAGCTCCTTACTCATGCTCTGCTTCCTCGGCTGCAGGCTTTTCTTCCTGCTTAATCTTATCTAAGATGCTCTGAATATGCGCACTGTATTCTGCGGAGGTATCCTTCTGCAGAATCAGGGTCGGTGCAAAGCGCAGGCGGATGCGTTTGGCAATTTCCGTACGCATAAAGCCTAATGCCTTGTTCAGAGCCTTCCAGGTTTCATCCTGTTTATCCTTGGGACCATACATGCTGATGAAAATCTTTGCATAGCTCATATCATCTGTCAGTTCCACGCCGGTTACGGTAACAAACTGAATGCGCGGATCCTTGACATCATGCAGCAGCATTTTGCTGATTTCGTGCTTGATGGCCTCCTGTACTTTTTCTACTCTAAGTCTTGCCATTTTCTTTTCCTCTATATATAGATACAGACTGACGTACAGGCAGCAGCTGCGGGGAATGCGGCGTATGCGGCCAACATTCCTGCGCAATGTGCCTTATGCGGCAGACTATTCTACTGCGATTTCTTCCATGTCGTATACTTCAAAGATATCGCCCTCTTTAAGGTCGCTGAATTTCTCTAAAGTGATACCACATTCAAAGCCTTGGGCAACTTCCTTCACATCGTCCTTGAAGCGGCGCAGAGATTCGATAACGCCCTCGTGAACTACGATGCCGTCACGGACAACACGAACCTTGGAGCTGTTGGTAACCTTGCCTTCAACTACATAGCAGCCGGCAATCTTCAGCTTGGAAATAGTAATCAGCTGACGGATTTCTACGCGGCCTTGGATAACCTCTTTGAATTTAGGAGCAAGCATACCCTTGATAGCAGCCTCAACGTCGTTGATTGCGTCGTAAATTACACGGTAGGTGCGTACGTCAACCTTCTCGGTTTCGGCAGCCTTACGCGCGTTAGCGTCAGGACGAACGTTAAAGCCGATAATCAGTGCGTTGGCAGCGGATGCCAGCATTACGTCGGACTCGGTGATAGCGCCTACGCCTGCATGGACAACGGCAACCTTAACCTCATCGTTTTTGATTTTTTCCAGGGATGCCTTCAATGCTTCGATGGTGCCCTGAACGTCAGCCTTAACTACTATGTTCAGTTCTTTGATTTCGCCTTCTTTAATGCGTTGGAACAGGTCATCCAGAGAAACCTTGGAGTTCAGCTTGATTTCCTCTTCCTTCTTCTTGGCAATACGTTTTTCGGCAACGCCACGGGCAGTCTTTTCATCGGTGCTGTCCAAAATATCGCCGGCAGCCGGTACATCGTTCAGGCCCAGTACCTCTACAGGGGTAGAAGGCAGAGCCTTCTTAACTTTTTCGCCACGGTCATTGATCATTGCACGAACCTTACCATAGGAGGTGCCGGCAATAATGGTATCACCGATATGCAGAGTACCGCGTTGTACCAGTACGGTAGCAACCGGGCCGCGGCCTTTATCCAGCTGTGCCTCGATGATAGTGCCGTGAGCAGGCAGATTCGGGTTAGCCTTCAGCTCCTGCATTTCAGCAACCAGCAGAATCATTTCCAGCAGGTCGCTGATACCGGTTTTCTGATGTGCGGAAACAGGAACCATAATGGTGTCGCCGCCCCAATCCTCAGGAATGAGCTCATGCTCTGCCAGCTGTTGTTTAACGTGATCCGGATTTGCGCCCGGACGGTCGATTTTGTTGATAGCTACAATGATAGGTACCTTTGCAGCCTTAGCATGGTTGATAGCCTCGATGGTCTGCGGCATTACACCGTCATCTGCTGCTACAACCAGAATTGCAACGTCGGTTACCTGTGCGCCGCGGGCACGCATAGCGGTGAAAGCCTCATGGCCCGGGGTATCCAGGAATACAATCTGCTTGCCCTGGTAGTTTACCTTATAAGCACCGATGTGCTGGGTAATACCGCCGGCCTCGCGGGAAGTAACGTTGGTTTTACGGATAGCGTCCAGCAGGGAGGTTTTACCATGGTCAACGTGGCCCATAACGGTAATAACCGGCGGACGCGGAACGCGTTTTTCAGGCGGATCGTCAACCTCGGGAATCTCGGTTGGATCCTCTTCCGGAGCCTTCTGGCCAACCTCTACGCCGAAGTTGTCGCCGATAAGCTGTGCGGTATCGAAATCGATATCCTGGTTGATGGTAACCATTACGCCCAGCATGAACAGAGCCTTGATTACTTCATTAACCTCACGCTTAATGAGCTTGGAAAATTCCTGTACATTAATGGATTCGCCGATTTCAACGTAGGTCGGACGAACGATTTCTACCGGAGCCTGTTGTTGCTTCGGTGCGGGCTTCTTGCCGCCGCGGTTTACCGGCATCTGATGGCCGGCGCTGCGGTTCGGACGGCTTTCGCGGGTAGCGTAGCTGCCCTTAATCTGCGGCTTGTTGTCCTTACGGCTCTTGCCTGCGTTGCGACCGCCCTGACGGTTATCGCGACCGCCTTCGCTGCGACCGCCGCTGCGGCCTTCGCTGCGGCCACCGCTAACCTGTGCACGGCTTTCACCGTGTACGCTCGGGCCCTGTTGGCTCTTAGGACCTACAAAGATACCGCCCTGGCGTTGTTGGCCGTTGCGGTTACCCTGACGGTTGCCCTGACCGCCCTGCTGGCCGTTGCGGTTTTGCGGACGGCCTTCGTTACGGCCACCTTGACGGTTGCCCTGCTGGCCACCGCGGTTCTGCTGCGGACGGCCTTCGTTGCGGCCACCCTGACGATTTTCATTACGCCCTTGTTGAGCGTTATTGTTGCGTTGATTTTGTTGCTGATTTTGTTGCATATTCCTCTGTCCGTTATTCCTATTCATATTGTTATCGTTTCTTTTAGCTGTATCCTGCGGACGCGCAGGAGCAGCCGGTTTGCTGACATCACGTTTTTCCGTCTTCGCCGGTTTGGGCGGTTCTGGTTTTTTATCGTATGCTTTACGGATAACAGACATAGCCTTGTCATCAGCTGCACTAAAATTAGTTTTTTCGATATTATTTTTCTTCAACAGGTCAATGACCTCATTTACCGGTTTGCCATAATCCTTGGCAACCTCATATATTCTTTTATTACCCATTCATCCACCTCCAGACCAGATAATAAGAAGCAGATTCATCTGCGAAGCTCGCGCAAGCTGCGCAGACAACTGTGATTTAAATCATTATTTTTTCAACAGCATGTTGGCAAAATTCGCATCGGTAACAGCCACAGCTATTCTAGGTCCTTTGCCGATTGCATAGCCCAGCTCATTGCGCGTCAACAGCTCAATGACCTGCACGCCTGCCATCTCTGCCAGGAAATAAATTTCCTTTTTTGAATTAGGGGCAGCATCTTGTGCCAAAACAAGTACCTTGACCTTGCCGCTTTTTAAGGCAGCACGCACAGCTACATCGCCGGAAGCGGTTTTGCCTGCCTTTTGCGCCAACCCTAAAGCAAAAACAACATTATTGCCTGCCATGTTCGAAATCCTCCAGCAGCTGCTTGAGTACATCCTCACCGATAGGCTTTTCCAAAGCGCGCTCCAGACGTTTCTCCTTTACGGCCTTGGTAATGCATTCCTTATCGGGGCAGACATATGCGCCGCGTCCGTTCTTCTTGCCGGTGAGGTCAAGGCTGACCTCGCCCTCAGGTGAACGTACAACGCGCAGCAGAGCCTTTTTATCCTTCATTTCATTGCAGCCTAAGCATTTACGCTGCGGAATTTTTTTTACCTTCATCATGCTTCTTCCACGGGAGCAGGCTCAGCAGCAGCCTCTTCGGCAGCCTGAGTTTCGCTCTTAATATCAATTTTCCAGCCGGTCAGCTTAGCAGCCAGGCGGGCATTTTGGCCTTCCTTGCCGATAGCCAGGGACAGCTGGTAATCCGGTACGACAACGCGGCAGATTTTGTCTGCTTCGTTAACGGTTGTCTTGACAACCTTTGCCGGGCTCAGAGCATTGGCAACGTATTGTGCCGGATCTTCACTGTATTTTACAATATCAATCTTTTCACCGCGCAGCTCGTTAACGATGGTCTGCACACGCATGCCCTTATGGCCTACACAGGCACCTACCGGATCAACATTGCTGTCAGCGGTATATACGGAAATCTTGGAGCGCATACCGGGCTCGCGGGCAACGGATTTGATTTCAACAACGCCGTCATGGATTTCCGGAACCTCCAGCTCAAACAGGCGCTTCAGCAGGCCGGGATGAGTGCGGGAAACCATAATCTGCGGTCCCTTGTTGGTGCGCTTAACCTCAACAATATAGGTTTTCATACGCTCATGGTATTGATAAATTTCACCGGGAATCTGCTCGTTCGGAGTCAGCACGGCTTCAACCTTGCCCAAATCGATATAAACGTTTTGGTTTTCCATGCGCTCGATAATACCGGTAACGATATCGTTGGCACGGCTTTGGAAGCGTTCATATACCTGTCCGCGCTCTGCCTCACGGATACGCTGTACAACAAACTGCTTAGCGTTTTGGGCAGCGATACGGCCGAAGTTTTTCGGAGTAACCTCAACCTCTACGATGTCGCCTGCAAGATACTGCGGGTTGATTGCCTGAGCATCCTCCAGAGTCATTTCGTTAATGCCGTCAGCCTCGTCTTCAACAACAGTGCGCTGAGCATATACATGAATTTCACCGGTTTCTTTATTCATTTCAACACGGACATTCTGGTTTGTGCCTGTGTTCTTCTTGTAAGCGGCAACCAAAGCGTCATCAACAGCCTGGAACAAAAGCTCGGGGTCAATACCCTTTTCCTTTCCTAATTCCTGGATTGCTGAGATAAAATCTGCGTTCACTTAATAAGCCTCCTATTTCTTAAATTAAAAGTCTATATGCGGTCTGATATTCGCAATCAGCCTACGTTCAATGCGGTCAGGATTTTTGAATTCCTTACCTTTAATAATCTTTTTAACCTGTACAGCTTCGTCATCATGTGCTACCAGAATGCCGGTCAGATTTTTCATTCCCTCCCACGGAGTATAGAACATAATGTCAACCTTGGTGCCGTAGGCAGCTTCAAAGTCCTTGTCCTTCTTCAGCGGACGGTCAATGCCCGGAGAAGAAACCTCCAAAAAGTATTTGTCGGGAATAGGATCCTCTGCATCAAGAATCTCCGTCAGCTTTTCGCTCACCATCTGGCAGTCATCAATTTCAACTCCACCAGGCTTATCGAGAAAAATCCGTAGGTACCAGTCCTTTTCACGCACATATTCTACATCAACCAGAGTAAGTCCGGTATCCTGCAGAAGGGGTTCTACCATTGCGGTAATCAGTGCTTCAACTTCTTTTGCCTGCATCATTTTCACCTCCATATTAAGTTTTTCTTTCTGTATTAACCTTGCGGCCAATACCTGCCTCTGCCGCAAATGCGTCAGAAACATCGTAATAAGCGGAAAGAGCGGGCTTTAAACCCACTCTTTCACAAGTCATACTTATTTTGGCTATCCTTATTATAGCATCTGTTGACAAGTCTTGCAAGTAGCTTACGCTATATCTAGTTATTATATGTTAAATTTTATACAGAAAAATGCTAAATCTGCCACGTAAAATGTATACACTGCGCTTTCCCTTGTCAGTCGCAAAAATATCTGCTACAGTAATACAGTAAACAGATAGAGATTGTGGAAAAAGTGTCAGTTTTGACAAGGGCGCTTTATCGACAAGCTTTTTATGAAAGGTGGTATTTTTATGTCCTATAATTTTGATGCAGCTGTTTCTCCCTTTATTAAAGCACTGCCTCCCTCCGGTCTGGCAAAGTTTCTTGATATTATGGCCGCTAACCCCAACATCGTGCCTCTCAGCGTAGGCGAACCCGATTTTGATATTCCGCAGGCTGTCAAGGATGCCGAAATCAACAGCATCTGCGAAGGCAAAAGCTGCTACACTCCTACCCTCGGCCTTTTGGAGCTGCGCGAAGCAATTGCGGATGATATCCATAAAAACTACGGCGTTAAATACGACCCGAAAACCGAAATCATGGTAACCGTAGGTGTCAGCGAAGCACTGTACACCACTATTACTACCATTATGCATCCCGGTGACGAAATTATTCTTCCCGAGCCCTGCTACGTTGCCAACAAGGCCTGCGTTATTCTGGCAGGCGGCAAGCCTGTTTCCGTGGAAACTTATCAGGAAAACGGCTTCGTGCCTACTATCGAAGATTTGGAAAAGGCTGTTACGCCCAAGACTAAGGCTATTATGCTTGGCTATCCCAACAACCCGACCGGCGCTATTATGAGCAAGGAACAGATTAAGGCTGTCGGCGACTGGGCTGTGAAGCATGACCTGATTATCATCAGTGACGAGCTTTATGCTCATCTTACCTACGGCGGCAAAACACACACCATGTTCACCCACTTCCCGGAATTCCGCGACCGCACCATTATTTTCAACGGCTTCTCCAAGGCCTACGCTATGACCGGCCTGCGTCTTGGCTATATCATGGCACCGGCAGCAATCATCAACGCTATGAACATCCTGCATCAGTATGTTGTGCTCTGCCCCAACGTTACAGCACAGTACGGCGCTATTGCGGCACTGAAATACTGCCGTCAGGACGTTGACAACATGGTTGCCGAATACAGCCGCCGCCGTCAGATTATGATTGACGGTTTCCACAAGATGGGGCTGCCGCTGTATGAGCCCGAAGGCGCTTTCTATGTTTTCCCCTGCATCAAGGAAACCGGCCTTTCCAGCATGGAATTTGTTGAAAAGCTCCTGGAGGAGCAGGAGGTTCTCGTAATCCCCGGCAACATCTTCGGTGCCGGTGGTGAAGGCTATATCCGCTGCTCCTATGCATACAGCGAAGAAATCCTGCATAAGGCACTAGAGCGCATAGCCCTCTTCGTAACGAAATACAGAAATCTGAACAAGGCGAAATAACTGTTATGCTGATTCCATATTAGACAAGTTCTTTTATCATATAGTATAATATACACAGCTGATAAAATATCAGCCGACGATTTTTGTATTTATCTAATCCCTTCCACTTCGTCTCACTCCTTCCGTGAGACACAAGACAGAAAAAACACGGTGCATAATGCCCGTGTTTTTTTCTTTTGCATCGATATAATCATCTTCTTAAACTCGATATTTCTCCCGAAATTAAAACTGCTGTCTCCGGCTTCATCCGAAGACAGCAGCTTCTTTGCGTCAAAGCATCTATGCATTTTTATCTTAAGTTAAAGCTTACTGCGCGCGTAACGCGACAGCGTGCGTTCTGCCCGTACTTGTCTTTGGCAGGACTGAAGCGCCATTTGTTGACTGCCGTCACAACGCTGTTATCCATAGCACCGTTGCCGGAGGAACCGACAACCGTTACATCCTCTACACTGCCGTCAGCACCTACCAGAATGCGTACCGTTACCACACCGGTAGCACCGCTGTTGCGTGCGGACGCAGGATATACAGGCGCAACCTCACGCAGCAGGCGTGGCGGCTTGACCGGTACACCGCGGCCTTCGCCGCTGCCACTGCCATTACCATTACCACTGCCGTTGCCACTGCCTGTTCCGCTGCCCGTACCTGTGCCAGTACCTGTACCGCTGCCGGCAGGATTACCAGCAGGAGCCTTCGGTCCGGGGGCTGCAGTCGCCTTTTTCCTGACAACCTTCTTTTGCGGTTTAGGCTTCAGCTTCTGGTCAATAATATCTTCCAAACTTTGGATGACAGGCTCTTCCTGCTGCTCCTCCTGTTCGATTTCTTCCTCCTGAGCTTCAGCGCCGCCACCGCCGGCTTCCAATGAAACCTCTAAAATTTCCGGAGGCGTATGCACAAAGCGGTAGCCGAAAATGCCAAGGCCGGCGGCAAGAACAAGATGAACTGCCAAGGCTACGGCAAAGCCCTTGCCGAATCGCTTTTGTTCGTCCTTCATTTGCTCTCACCTGTATCCGTAGCCAAACCGAAGCGTGTGACACCTGCTCCCTTCATTTTATCCATCAGCTGGATAATAGTTTTATATGGAGCTTCGTCCTCTGCTCTGATAATAACAGAGAAGGAGGAATCATGCTTGCTTTCAATCGCAGCATTCTGAACCAGCATATCCATCTCGATTTTATTTTCATCAAGATAAAGGCTGCCATCCTTTTTAATCGTTACATTAAAGTTACTCTTGCTGACATTCTCCGAATGCCGAGCAACAGGCAGGCGGATAGGAATCGTCTTGACCTCGCTCATATACATAGTGCTGACAATGAAAAATACCAGCAGCAGGAAAATCATATCAATCATAGGACTAAGCATGATTTCCGGTGACTTCATCACTCTTTTACGACGTCTGCGCATTTTCTGACACCGCCCCTCATTTGCTCTGCTCGTTAGCTTTGAAAATATCAACCAACGTATCCGCTACTTCGTTGATATTCAGAGTTTCGGTTTTGATTTTACTTGTAAGATAAGCATGGATACACATACCCATAATGGCAATGCACAGGCCGAAAACGGTAGTAATCAGCGCTTCACCAATACCTGCAGTAACGGCCATCGGGTTTTGGGTTCTTTCGTTCAAAGCGTTGAAAGAAGAAATCATACCGGTAATAGTACCGAGCAGGCCGAGCATCGGCGAAAGACCGATAACAACACTCAGATAGTTGATATTTTTTTCCAGACTGTCGATAATACGGTCAGCCTTGGTATAGACAATAGTTTCCAGACGCTGGCCGAGGTCACCCTTAATATCCAGAATTTCCTTAGCCATGGCAGCAGCCTCGCCCTTGCTCTGCTCTGCCAGTTCACTGGCGCCAACCAGATTAAAGTCATTCATCATGCGGCAGAAGCTGCTCGCGAACTTTTCTCCGGAAATAGCCTTCTTATAGAAAAGATATCGTTCCACACCAATAGCAATAGCGGCAAAGGAACACATCAGCAGCGGCCACATACAGGGACCACCCTTAACAAAATAATCAATAGCTCCGGCAAAAATACTCATACTTAAACCTTCTTTCAAAAAAATAACGCTGCAATTTTTTTGCGGCAAATCGCAAGCTCATCATCCGCCTATACACAGCGGAAGGAAGTCGGCATAGCTCCCACATCTGATACTTGTTGCTATTTACTAGATGTTTATATTATAGCCTCTTTACTAATCTGCGTCAAGAAAACACAAACTATATAAACAAAGGCAGTACAGTGAAAATTCCCCGTACTGCCCAAAGATTTATGTTATTTGAAATACTTGGCGAAGGCCTGCGCCGCCGCCGACTGCACCTCTGCATTAAAGGCTGTATACCGCTCGAGCAGCAGGCGTCCCTCCGGCGTCAGCACACTGCTGCCGCCGCTTTTGCCGCCTGCCGTACTGCTGACCAGCGCAAAGCCCAGGTCTGCCTCCGCACGCCGCAGAATCTTCCACGCCTTGCTAGCCGACATTCCCATAGCCTTGTAGGCAGCGCTCAGCGAGCCTGTAGCCTCGATACGCTGCAGAAGCTCCGCTACGCCCTTGCCGAAATCAATGCTTTCGTTATAAACGCGCACCTTCACATGATAATGTTGCGGCTCTGCGTAGGTCATTTTACCACCCCTTGCCAAAGCCGCAGGCAGGATAGGTGCACACTGCACAGTTCAGGCAAAGTCCACCCTCACCAAGAGCTGCCAGCTCGTCGGCAGTAACAAGGTCACAGGCCAGTACACGCGGCAGCACCAGATCAAAAATCGTACGCTTAGCGTACATTACGCATCCCGGCAAGCCCAGAACAGGCACCTGCTTTTCACCGTAGTAGGACAGCAAAAACATTGCCCCCGGAAGCACCGGTGCGCCATAGGAAACAATGCGTGCGCCGGTATTTTTGATTGCCAGCGGTGTGCGGTCATCCGGGTCAACGCTCATGCCGCCGGTGCAGAGCACCATTTCCGCGCCCTTTTCCTCAATCGCAGTTTTAATCGCAGCGGTAATCTGCTCCGGTTTGTCATCCAGCACCTGCTTATATACTACCTCCACGTTGAACTCTGCCAGCTTTTCCTCCAGCACAGGCGTAAAGGTATCCTTAATGCGTCCGCGGAAAACCTCGCTGCCGGTCGCCAGCACGGCAGCCTTTTTGATTTTATACGGCAAAAGCTGCAGCAGCGGTTCATCACCGCACAGCTCACGCACACGCTGCATCTTTTCCTTTTCGATAACCAGAGGAATGATGCGTGTACCGCAGAGCTTGTCACCTTTTTTCACCGGCGTATTGCCGTGACGCGTCGCAATCATCATCTGTCCGAAGCTGTTCACCAGGCGCAGACGCGCGCCGTCCACCTTGAACAGACCGTCGGCAGCGGCAGCCAGCTCAATTTTTCCCTCTTTCACAGGTGATTCATCCATCATGGTATTTTTGCAGATGTCGCACAAAATGCGTGCGGCATCATTTTCATGCAGCATGCTTTCGTCTGCCTCCCACACATATAAATGCTCCTTGCCGATGGAAAGCAGCACCGGAATATCCTCCGGCTGTACCACATGGCCCTTGCGGAAGACCGCATCCTTAGTAACGCCCTTGATAATCTGTGTCAGGTCATGGCAGAGAACACTGCCGACCGCATCCTCAGTACGAATTAATTTCATGTTTATCTACCTCTTATTTAGCCTGCGCAAAGCCGTAGGCGGCAAAAATCTTCATAGCCTCTTCTGTCTGCAGGAAGGCAGCAAAATCCTTGGCAGCCTCAGCCTGCGTAGCCTTCGCCAACACGCCGATAGGATAAATTACCGGCTTCTTTAAGGAGCCTGCCGGAGCTTCGGCAACAGCAGTTACCTTATCCTTCAAGAGTGCTGCATCGGTAGCGTAAACAAGGCCTGCATCGGCACTGCCTTCGGCAACCCAGTTCAAAACCTGTGTTACATTGGTGCCAAGGCTTACCTTGCCTTGAATACCGTCCCATTGACCAAGCTTGGTCAGCGCTTCCTTGGCATATTGGCCTGCAGGAACGCTTGCCGGGTCACCGATAGCAGGATGCTTAGCCTTGCTGAAATCCTCAAAGCCTTTGATTTCGCTGCCGCTTTTAGGCACAATCAGCACCAGCTTGTTTTCCAGCAGCGGCTTTACCGTGCTTTTATCCATATAGCCCTTCTCGCTCAGCGCGTTCATCTGCTTGTTGGCCGCAGAAATAAACACATCCGCTGCCAGGCCGCTTTCAATCTGTGCCTGCAGCTTGCCGCTGGCATCATATACGCCCTCAATTTTGATTTCTGGATGCTTTTGCTGATACAACGGCATGAGCTTTTGCGTAAATACCTTTTCCATGCTGGCAGCAGCAGCCAGACGCAGTGTTTTGCCTGCCTGCGGTGCAGCAGCCTGCTTATCATCGCCGCCGCAGCCTGCAGCCATAACAGCTAACATTAAAGAAAATACTAAGCATAAGAGTTTTTTCATTTTACTCCCCCTGTTGTTGTTTTGTTTTATATAAGTAAATATTAAGACCGATAACTACCAAAAGGCAGATGCCCACAATTACGGCCACATACCAGCCTGCAGCCTCCCAATCGCCTGCCGCTACGGCAGAATAAACTGCCAGCGGCAGTGTGCGTGTGCGTCCTGCAATATTGCCGGCAATCATCGCCGTGGCGCCGAACTCACCCAGACCGCGGGCAAAGGCCAGCAGACCGCCGGCAATAATGCCCGGCAGTGCATTCGGCAGATGAATACGCCAGAAAATGCGCCATTCCGTCATGCCCAGCGAACGCGCCGCCTCCAGCATGCCCTTATCAACCTGCGACAAGGCTCCGCGCGCACTGCGGTACATAAGCGGCAGCGAAATTACCGCTGCTGCCAGCACGGTTGCCAGCCAGCTGAAGGCTATTTTTATGCCCGTCAGCTGATAGATGAGCTGGCCTAAAAAACGGTTATTGCCGAAAAAATATAAGAGAAAGAAGCCTGCTACCGTAGGAGGTAGCACCATGGGCAGCGTTATTACAGCGTCGGCAAAAATCTTCAGGCTTTGGCTCTGCAGCCGTTCCACCCACCAGGCAATAATTACGCCGATAAAAAAAACTATTGCGATTGTTGCTGCCGCAGTATGCAACGAAATCCACAGCGGTGACCAGTCAATTGCGCTCATTTTCTCGCACAGTCATGGGCGCTGCCCTTCAGGATACGCAATCCATGCTCCAGCTGCGGCATAACGATTGCCAGCGCTTCCTCCACCGCCTTGGTACTGCCCGGCAGATTCACAATCAAAGTCTGCCCGCGCACAACACTAACGCCGCGGCTCAGCATTGCCCGCCGCGTAATCTTGAGTGATTCCGCACGGATGGCCTCCGCGATACCGGGCACATTGCGTGTAGCCACCGCCATTGTTGCCTCCGGTGTAACATCACGCAGTGACAGGCCTGTGCCGCCTGTAGTGATAATCAGATCAACCTGTCTGCTGTCCGCCAGACGCACCAGCTCGCGTTCGATTTTCTTTTGAGCGTCGGGAAGCAAAACCTGCTCCACAATTTCGTAACCTGCCTCCGCCAACAGCTCTGCTGCCCGCGGGCCGCTGGTATCGACACGCTCACCAGCTGCGCCCTTATCAGAAAGCGTCATTACCGCTGCGCGCAAGGGTGCGTCGGCTGCTGGCAGCGTCACTTCCAGCTCCATGCCGCTGCGCAGAACGCCGCCATGCTCTACCGTGGCAAAAACGCCCTCCCGCGGCATGATGCAGTCGCCCACACGCGCATAAATCGTGCAATGGCTGTGGCATTCCTTGCCAATCTGCGTCAGCTTCATCACTACGTCACCACTGCGCATGATGCTGCCTACCGGCAGCTTTTTGAAGTCGATACCGCTTACAAGAATATTTTCACCGAAGGCACCGATAGCGGCATCACCGCCGCGCGCATTGAACTCATCTACCTTTTCCGCACTCAGCAAACTCACCTGACGGTGCCATTTTCCGGCGTGAGCATCACCCTCGATGCCGAAATTTTCTTTGAGGACAATCTCATTAACCGGATGCTTTTCTGTACCCTTCTTTTCACTGATACATACAGCTTTGATTATACCCTTTATGCTTGCTTCCATACGAAATCACCACTCTTTCCGCCTGCTTTGCTCAGCAGATGCACATCTGTAATCACCATCGCCTTGTCAACAGCCTTACACATATCGTAAATTGTCAGCAAGGCAATCTGCACGCCTGTCAGCGCCTCCATCTCCACGCCTGTCTTGCCCGTAGTTTTTACCAGGCATTGCGCCTGTACGGCATAGCTGCCGTTTTCCGCCAGCAGCTCAAATTCTACCGTGCACTTCGTCAGCTGCAGCAGATGGCATAGCGGAATCAGCTCACTGGTGCGCTTGGCTGCCATAATTCCGGCAACACGTGCTACGCCCAGCACATCACCCTTGGCCATACTGCCGGCAGCAATTTTTTCATATATTTCTCTGCTTACGCAGATTTTTCCCTGCGCCACGGCAACCCTCGCAGTGTCAGCCTTATCGCTGACATCCACCATCAGAGCATTGCCCGCAGCGTCAAAATGTGTAAATTCACTCATTGTCTGCTCCTTCAAAGCCTGTATTTATCCGCCAATCTGGCTCATATTAAAGCGCGCTGCTTTTACATCAAAGCTGTGTCCCGCAGGCTTGGCGTAAATAATCTTCTGCATGGCCTGCAGCAAATCAGCATCACTTGCGCCGTCACGCAGCAAGCGCTTGAGGTTCATGCCCTCGTTACAGTAAAGACAGGGCTTCAGCATGCCCACGGAGGTAAGGCGTACCCTGTTGCAGACAGCGCAGAATTTATTATGCAGCGGTTCGATAAAGCCCACCGGCATTTTATAGCCGCCGATGCGCCAATAACTTGCGGGACCGTTGCCGTAACGCTGCGCGTCACGCTGCAGCTGTAAGCCTGCCTGCTCCAACAGACTGCGAATTTCACTGCCGCTTAGGCCTTGCAGATTAGTGTTGCAGTCCAACGGCATCAGCTCGATAAAGCGCAACGGCGCATTATAGCTGTGCGCCAACTTCAACAGCTGCATAATATCGGCCAGGCCATTTTCTGCTAAGGGCACACAGTTCAGCTTAAACGGAATCCCTGCAGACTGCAGCTCCTGCAATGATTTCAGAACGCTGTCAAGGCTGCCGCCGGTAAGCTCTGTATAATACGCTGCATCCAGCGTATCAAGGCTCACATTGATGCTGTCTACACCCGCTGCAATAAGCGCTGGCAGCTGCTGCGAAAGCAGTGTGCCGTTCGTCGTCAGCGTTACCTGCTCCACGCCTTCCGTTTGCTTCAGGCTGGCGATAAAATCACTGCAGCCCTTGCGCAGCAAAGGCTCGCCGCCGGTGATTTTGAATTTGCGGATGCCAAGCTGCAGCGCAGCGCGGCAAATACGCAAAAGCTCCTCATAACGCAAAATCTCATCATGTGGCACATGCTCGCTTATCTCCGGCTGACAGTAGCGGCAATGCAGATTGCAGCGGTCGGTAAGGGAGATGCGCAGATAATCTATTTTGCGATTGTATTGGTCATACATGATTGTAGTCCTTCCCTCGCGTCACTCTCACCTGAGAATAACGCCTGTCAAAACAAATGTGGTCTTGCAACCACATTTGTTTTCAGCTTATTAAAATCTTATTCTTCGTCAACGCCCATAGCAACTTTTTCCGGGGTAATCGGCAGCGTCATGAAGCGCTTGCCGGTTGCCTGATAAATTGCATCGGCAATCGCCGGAGCCGGAGTGTTGATTACCAGCTCGCCCACGGATTTGGCACCGAAGGGACCGCTTTCCTCATAGCTGCTGGCAAAATCAACATAGATATGACCGATATCCTCACGGCAGGGAACCTTGTACTGCATGAAGGAGTTTTCGTAAATACGACCTTTAGGACTGTAGGTTACGTTTTCCACCAGCGCCATGCCGATGCCCTGCAGAATGCCACCCTCGGTCTGCACCTTCGCCAGATGCGGGTTAACCGGAGTACCGCAGTCAACAGATGCGTAGAAGTTCACTACCTGTGCTTCACCTGTTAGCAAATCGGTTTCAACCTCAGCCACACCAGCCATAAACGGCGGCGGGGACAGTACACTGTTCTGCTCCACGGTTTCTTCCAAAGCGATATCGTTATTCACCATAGAAGCGGTGGCAATATCAAAGAGGCTTACAGCCTTGTCGCTGACGGTATCACGCACCTCGCGTCCGTCAAAGACAACCTGATCCGTGCCGCATTCCAGCAGGCGTGCGCCCAGCTGGCAAATCTTGCCGCGCAAACGCTGTGCACAGATTTCTACGGCCTTGCCGGTAATATATGTTGTACTGGATGCGTAGGAACCGGAGTCATAAGGAGAAGCGTCGGTATCCGCACCGAATACGGTAATGTTATCGTAATCACATTCCAAAACCTCTGCTGCCATCTGCGCCAGAACGGTATCGCAGCCGGTGCCCATATCGGCAGCACCGATCAGCAGTGTGTAATGTCCCTCGTCGTTAATTTTGAGGGTAGCACCGCCGACGTCGCAGTAAGGAATGGAGCTTCCCTGCATCGCAATAGCCACGCCCATTGTGCGTACCTTGCCGTCAGGCAGCTGCTGCAGCGGGAATTTCTGCTCCCAGCCGCTCATCTCGCGTACCTGCTCCAGGCAGCGGTCCAACGCACAGCTTGTGTTGGGCGCACCATAATAAGCAGGCATAATATCGCCCTCACGCGTAATATTCATCTCACGCAGCTTAATCGGGTCCATTTTCAGACGTGCTGCCAGCTCGTTCACAGCGGACTCTACGGCAAAAATGCCCTGAGGAGCGCCATAACCGCGGTAAGCGCCTGCAGCCTGCAGGTTGGTGTAAACTACGTCAAAGCCGAAGCGGAAGGCCTCGGTACGGTACAAAGGAATAGATTTGTGACCGGAAAGGCCGACGGTCGTGGGACCATGCTCGCCGTAAGCACCGGTATTGGAAAGAGTATATAAATCAATCGCGCGGATTTTGCCTTCTTTAGTAGCACCAAGACGCACTCGCACCTCCATCTCGTGGCGCGGGCTGGAAGCTATATGGCATTCGTAACGCGAGAAAATCATCTTACTCGACTTTTTTGTTTTCCAGGTAACAAAGGCCGGATACATTTCGCTTACACAGCTCTGCTTAGCGCCGAAGCCGCCACCTACACGCGGTTTAACCACGCGTACCATAGTTTTGGGGATATGCAGCGCATTTGCAATAATACGGCGGCAGTGGAAAACAATCTGCGTAGAGCTGAGGATGTTCAGACGGCCGTAGGTATCAATAGAACAGTAGGTTACAAACGGCTCCATCATATCCTGCTGCACAGCCTTGGTATGAGTTGTCTGGTCGATAACAACATCGCATTCCGCCAGAATCTTATCAACCTCGCCATCCTCGATAACCTCATGGGCACACAGGTTGCGCTTATTGTCGGCACCAACCGGGCAGTTGGCCTTCCAGGTATCCTCCGGATGCACGAGCACAGGGTTATCCAACGCAGTGCGGAAGTCAAGCACTGCATCCAGCAGCTGGTATTTTACTTTAATCAAAGACAGCGCCTTGTCGACAGCCTTTTCCGTTTTGCCGGCAACAATCGCTACAATGTCACCCACAAAACGTACATGACGGTCCAGCAGCAGGCGGTCATAGGGACTCGGTTCGGGATAGGTCTGGCCTGCGTAGGTGCAGCGCTCGCCGTCCTGGTCCACGTCCTCCCAAGTATAAATTGCTTCGATATCAGGCACCTTGGCTGCAATCGCGGTGTTGATGCTTTCAATAATTGCATTCGCATGCGGAGAACGCAGCACCTTGACAAGCAGGCAATCGTTAGGTACCAGGTCATCGGTGTAGACAGGCTGGCCTGTCACCAGCTGCATAGCATCCTTTTTGCGGTAGGATTGGTTAACTATTTTCATCTGCAGCTCCCCTCCTTATGCCTGCGCCTGAGCTTTTTTCCAGGCGATGAAATTCTGGATTCCGCGCAACTGTCCCTCATAGCCGGAGCAACGGCACAGGTTGCCTGCCAGAAATTCCTTGATTTCTTCTTCCGTAGGCTCGCTGTTTTCACGCAGCAGCGCGATAGCGTTCATAATCATGCCGGGGTTGCAGAAGCCGCACTGCTCCGCGCCCTGGTCTGCAATAAAGGCACCGAACTGCGCTGCCTCCTGCTGCAGTCCTTCCATCGTTACGATGCTGTGGCCTGCAGCACGCGCTGCCAAAACAGCACAGGAAAGCACCGGTTTATCATCCATAAATACAGTGCACAAACCGCAGTTGGTAGTGTCACAGCCGCGCTTTACGCTGTAACAGCCTTCCTTGCGCAGAAAATCGAGTAAAACTGTATCAGCCTCCACCATACGGGTCAACTTTTTGCCATTTAAGGTTAAGGTTATCTCCATCAGGCCTTACCTCCCAATTCCGTTAAACATCTTGCCGTCAGCACCTTAATCAGGTGTGTACGATACGCAGCACTGCCACGCGGATTGGTTTCCGTCGGCAGTAAGCCGGCAGCATATTCCGCAAAGGCCTGCGCCTTCTCGGCAGTCATAGGCAGAGTTGCGAGCTGCTCTGCATCCTTCACCAGCGCAGCCTTCGCCGGGCGTGCGCCCACTGCAACCTGCACGCCTTCCTGCGTCAGCGCCGCCGCGCAGGTCAGCACCGGAAAGTCGGTTTTGCTGATACGCACGGATTTATAGCTGTAATGTGCTGCCGTCTTTTTAACAATAACGCGCACCAGAATATCTCTGTCATACGGCATATTCACAAAATCTGCCAACGGCACAATACCGCCCTTGTATAATTCCACATAGCTGTCCATAACCAAAAGCAAGGTCAGCACATCCGAAAAGCCGAAGCGTCCGAACACACTGCCGCCTACGGTAGCAAGATTGCGGAACTGTACGCCGACAATATGGCGCAGTGCCTCCTTATTTGCTCCCTCACTATAAGCGGTAAAACCTTCATGCAGCTCCAGTTGGCGTAAGCTCACCATCGCACCGATGCGGAATTCTGTTTCTGTTTCCTCTATTGTATCCAGGCCTAAAGCCGACAAATCAATCGCCGTCTGCACATTGCCCTTGCTCAGGCGCATCCACAGCATACCGCCAAGCACGCGGTTAGGACGCTTCTGGTTCAGCTGCCAGGCCTCCTCCAGAGTTGCTGCCTGCTTATATTCACGAATTGTCAACATATACTGCCCTCCTGTTCTCTTTTTATTGCATACTTATTCCATTATATTTTACCATATTTTTTCTATACTTGAAAAGAGAAAAAATGCGCATAGGCTCATAAGTTACATTCTTCTACGGCATAAGAAAAAAAGGATGCCTCTCTGTAAAGCAAGAGAAGCATCCATAATTTTTTATTAATAATTCTAAGCAGGCTTATTTGCCTTTTTTAGCACCCTGACGGCGGTTACTGCCGGTTTTGGGAGCCTTGCGCTTATCAACAACGGAATTGCGTCCGCGCTTAGGTCCTGCGGGCTTTTTCTTTTTGGCAGCCACAGCAACGCGACGTGCCACAACACCGCCCTCCAGGTTTTGGCGTTCCATCAGAACACCCAGCTTGGTTTCGATATTACGCAGCCATTTAACCTCATCGGCGGTATAAAGCGTAATTGCTTCGCCCTCATTTCCTGCACGTCCTGTACGGCCGATACGGTGAACATACCAGTCAACATCATGCGGAATATCGTAGTTTACAACATGGGTTACGCCCTCAACGTCCAATCCGCGAGCAGCCAGATCGCTGGCAACAAGAATCTGAATCTTAGCATCACGGAAGGCCTTCATAACAGTTTTGCGCTTTGCGGGAGACATTTCGCCATGCAGTACATCAACGTTGTAGCCCTGCATGCCTAGCCAGTCGCCCAGCTCCTTGGTGCGCTCCTTGCTCATGCAGAAAACAATCATCAGATACGGGTTCAAGCGGTCAATGAGCGCTGCCACAGCCTTATTCTTGTATTCGTCGGTTGTTTTCAGGCAAATCTGCTTGATTTTCTCAACGGTAGCCTGGTCCGGATTGATATCAATCAGCGCGCAGTTTTTCGTCAGCTTGCGTCCCAGCTTGCGCACCTCTTCCGACAGAGTTGCGGAGCAAAGCATCGTCTGATGCTCCGGCGCTGTCATAGCAATCAGCTCCAGCGCTTCATCCATAAAGCCCTGCTGCAGCATTTCGTCAACCTCGTCCAGTACCAGGTAGCGCACGCCGCCAAGGTCGGTGTTGCCCTTGCGGATGTGGTCCAAAAGACGGCCGGGAGTACCGATCAGCACATGGCTGCGTCCCTCCAGCTTATATTTTTGCGTTTCGAAATCGCGTCCGCCGGTAACAGCCAGCACCTTGATATTGCTTTCGCCCAGGATTTTTTTCATTTCGGTAGCAATCTGCTGTGCCAGCTCACGCGTCGGCGTAATTACCAACGCCTGCACATAGCTTTTGGCAGTATCGATTTTTTCCGCCAGCGGCACTAAGAACGCCAGTGTCTTGCCTGTACCCGTCTGCGCACGGGCGATTACGTCACGTCCGGCAAACAGCGCCGGGATAGCCTGCTCCTGTACCGGCATCGGCTTTTTGATGCCCATTTTCTGAAGCTGCTCTACGGTGTGGGCACAAACCTTTAAGGCTGCAAATCCATTTGTCATTTCACATTCCTCTTTTCCTCTAAAATTTATCTTCTGACCGTATGGTCTTTTTTCTCTATAACTTTAGTATTATATCATAAATCAGGCAGTAACGGAAAGATGCAGGCAAATTTTTCTGCTGCATATGATTGCTATAGCCTGAAAACCATCTCTGATTTTATAATTAAGCATATAAAAATGCTTAGACAAGCAAATTGTACATGCGACAAAAGGCCCCTGCCGGCGATTGCCGACAGGAGCCTTGATGTATTCAATTTATTCAGCTTAGCAAGCTGATATTTACTATTACATTACGCCTCTGAAATAGTGACCTCTTGTAGTACCCGGCAGATTTTCCGGTGCCTCCACCGCACCGCCAAGAATCTTGCGGTACAGCGCCACGAGCTCGCCCAGACGCGCCGCATCGTAATCACGGCCGTCAATTCTCAGCGCAACCACGCCTGCTTCCGCCATATGCTGCACATTGGCAGTCATCGAAAGCTCATGCGCATTCAGAATATGCATGCGGCAGAACTGGTCCGTAACAATCGGGAAGCGTGCATCCTTGCGGTCACCAAGGAACAAAGGCTCTGCACAGTTAAACTTGCAGGCACCCTTATCCAGCGCACCCAGGAAGCTGCCGCCTACGCAGTATTCGGAAACCATCATTTCCAAACGTCCCTGAATCATGCACTCCAACGGCAGCGGGCTGACGCTCACAAGATGCTCAACCTGCGCCATGGTCAGCTCGGGGCTGAGCACTGCGCCTGCAGCGCCCTGCTCCTGCCAGAACTGTAGTGTCTGGCTGTTGAAAATATTCAAAGACATGTCTGCTACCAAATTGAGCGCAGCATGCTTCTTCGCCAAGGGCCACAAGCCGTTGTTGTTGATATAAACAAAATCAGGCTGCAGCTCCTCCCACAGAGTGAAGAGCTTGTCGAAATATGCCAGCTGTGCTTCTTTAATGATACGCGGAGTAGCAAAGGCCAGCTGACGGCCTGCCTTGCGCACCAGCTTGGCAGCCTTGGCATAATCAGCCTCGGACGGCAGCTGATGATTGAAGCAGTCACCGCCAAAGAGAATGCGTTCAGCACCTGCCTGCAGCGCAGCATTGACCTTCTCAACGCTGTCGCAATGCACTACCAGAACGGATTCATGCTGTTTAGCCTTATGTGCCTGCGGCACTAATTGCTCGCTGAAGCTGTGCACCGCTGTGCGCGCCGGTGCGAAGGCATTCAGACGCGCTGCATCCAGTGCCTCGCATGCCATACGGCGTGCTTCGTTCATTTCGCTCATCGGCACCATAACATTTTCATCATGCTCAAAGATCAGGCTGTTCAGGAAATATTCAGTCGTACCGAGGCGGTCCAGCTGCTTGCGCACACCGGCCTCATCCAGCGCACGCTTGCGTGCTGCCTCTACGATAAAATCGGTTTCGCCGTAGCCCACGTTACCCTCATCATCTATCAGCGTAACGGTCATGGGCTCGCCAAGACGTGCAGTAACAACGGCATCCACCGGAATGCGTTTTTTAGCGTCCGGTCCGAAGAACTGCTGCGCATAGCTCATCAGTCTGCTGTCGAGAGTACGGAAAACGCGGTCATTCAAACGTACACCGTTAGGCACGTCAATCGTTACCTGCTGTCCGGGGGCAGCGCTCTGTACGCTATTGCCGCCGCACAGCATATCCGTAACAGTGGTGCCCACACGTCCGCCGACGCTTACCCAGAATTCCAGTCCGTCGCCCAGATGCAGCTCCTTATCCAGCTTGATAACTGCCTTATTACGGTTTTTATCCAGCTTCGCTACACGGCCGATAAGCACGCCGCGGTTGTTGGGACGGCGGTCGCTCATCATCGTGCGTCCTGGACGACGCTCCAGATAAGCGGTGGTGAAGTCACGGTTGAAGATTTGCTCGATATTCGCCAAATCCTCCTCCGGCACGTTGTAGTCACCGGCAAGATAGCTGTCAATCGCACGGCGGTAAGCATCTACTACTACCGCAACATATTCGGGGCGCTTCATGCGTCCTTCGATTTTGTAGGACACAACGCCTGCGTCAATCAGCTGCGGCAAAATGCTCAAGGTATTCATATCCTTGGGGCTCAGCAGATACTGGCCTGCATCCTTGCCCTGCAGCATATCCTCATCCTTCGCGTTGAGCAGCTTATACGGCAAACGGCAAGGCTGGGCACAGCGTCCGCGGTTGCCGCTGCGGCCGCCGATAAGACTGCTCATCAGGCATTGACCGCTGTAGCATACGCACAAAGCGCCATGGATAAAGGTTTCGATTTCACTGCCTCGGCTGCAGGCGGCACCGATTTCCTTCAGGCTCAGTTCGCGTGCCAATACGCTGCGCTCCATGCCTGCACCCATAGCGAAATCTACACCGCTGCTGTTGGTAATGCTCATCTGCGTGCTGGCATGCAACGGAAGCTCCGGCACAATTTTCTGCGCCAGGCGGATAACGCCCAAATCCTGCACAATGAGTCCGTCTACGCCCACGTTATTCAAAAACAGCAGATAAGCGGATAAAGCCTCCAGCTCGCTGTCATCAACCAAAGTATTGACGGTAATATACAGGCGCACATGGTGCATATGCGCAAAATACACCGCCTTCGCCATTTCCTCTTCATCAAAATTGCTGGCATAGGCACGTGCGCCAAAGGCTTTACCGCCCATATATACAGCATCAGCGCCGGCGTTTACCGCTGCCTCCAATGCTTCCCAGCTGCCTGCGGGAGCAAGCAGTTCTATTGTTTTCTTTTCCATATGTTATCTACCTTTCACGCACTGCTGCCAGCAGTCTGTCATATCTGGCCTGCAGGCTTTGCAGCTCTTCTGCCAGCACAGCATTTCTTTGCTGCATTTCCTGCTCGAGCGCAGCATATTTTTCCTGCATTTTCTGCTCTGCTGCTGCGCACTTTTGCTGCAGCTCCTGCTCCATCGCAGCGCATTTTTCCTGCATTTTTTGCTCCGCTGCCACGGATTGCTGCTGCATTTCCTGTTTCAGAGCAACGCATTTTTCCTGCAACTCCAGTCTGTCTGCAGCCAGATCGAGCGCCGTCCAGATGGCGATTTTATCTGTCTGCAGCAGCTTTTTGCTTTCTGCCAGCTCCTGCATTCTTCTGTCTACCTCTGCTGCTATTTTCAGCACCTGTTCTTCGGAAGCAGAGGTCGTTAATGCATAGGTACTATTATATATTTTTACAGAAACTGATGCTTTTTCCATAAACACATCCTCTAGCTTATTCTGCGATAACGGTAAAGTTAAAGCTTTGTAGGCTCATTTTTTCCCAAGAGCGCTTGTAATCCATGCGGATATTATAGGTACCGGGCTTGGTAACTGCCAGCACCAAAATTTCAACGCCGGGCGCACCCATTCTTTCCTCGTCACCGCGCGGAATAGTAAACGAGCTGCCTACCTTGCTTACTGCCGGTGAGCTGCAGGCAAATTGCCAGCCGTAGCCGGTGGAAGGATTGCTGTCCAGCTTCAGCGCCATAAGTCCGCTTGCAGGCAGACGCAGTGTTTTTCCTGCAGCCTTATCGGTAATTTTCGCCAGCTGCAGCAAACGTCCTGCTTCGCCGATACGCAGGGAGGTAACTACATCCCTGTAGGGCACAAAGCTGCTGTAGGCAGCATTTTTCTTGCTGCGCACAAACAAGCCCTCTTCGCCGAAGAGCACATTATCATAATTGCCCAAAGCAGCCTTTACATTATCATTATCGACAAAGAAATCCGTAACCTCGAACTCCTTGCCGGTGGTCAAATCAAGATTCAGTCCGGCATATGCCTTGCGTCCTCCGTTGTCTGCCTCCAGCAGCAGGCTCACCAGACTCGGACGGTTCAGCATCACCTTATAGGTTACACTGCCCTGACCGCCGACTTCCTTAACCAGCTTAGCTGCAGCATCGCGCACCATAGCGTTGGCCTGTTTTTCCAGCTCTGTTGAATTACTGCCGTCAATGTAGGGCAGCGTTGCCGTTGCCTTGCCTACAGAGGTCTGTTCGGTAAGCACCGTTGTCTGCTGGTCTGCCAATACCGGCAGAGATAAGCATAAGCATAATAATGTTGTCAACAGGATTTTCATAGTCTGCAGCTCCTTTCCAAAAACAATGTTCCAAGCCTTGAACCTCTTGGTAAAAATTAAGCAGGAAGAAAGCCCTCCTGCTCAATTAAAGCAATCGCGCTAAAACAAGCCGCCAATCGCTATTTTACAATCATAAACTTTTAATGAACTCAACAGCCTTTTCCAGACGTGCCAGAGTTCTTTCCTTACCCAGCAGAACCATAACGTCAAACATACCGGGGCTTACGGTGCGTCCGGTCAGAGCCAGACGAGTCGGATGGATAACTTTGCCCAGAGCCAGACCGTTGTCGGCAGCAATCTTATTGTATGCTGCTTCGGTAGAAGCCAGGTCATATACATCATCAGCCTTAATTGCTGCAATGCACTGCTCCAGTACAGGAATATTTTCTGCCTTGAAGTGCTTAGCTACACCCTTTTCATCATATTCTTCAACATCCTTGAAGAAGTAGGTGGAAGCATCGGCAACCTCCTGCAAAGTTTTAACGCGTACACGTACAACGTCTACGAGCTTTTCAAAATATGCTTCGTTGGCAGCATCGTTGAACCATTCTTCGGTTACCAGGCCGTCTTTAACGAAGAAAGGCTTAGCATCCGGCAGAATTTTTTCCAGCGGCAGCTCGGACAGATATTGGCCGTTCATCCAGGTGAGCTTTTTGGTGTCATAAATAGCAGCCTTTTTGCTCATCTGCTCCAGCTCAAACAGCTTAACGGTTTCTTCCAGAGTGAAGATTTCGCGTTCATCGCCGGGGCCCCAGCCAAGCAGAGTCAGATAGTTGATGATAGCTTCCGGCAGATAGCCTTGGCTACGGAATTCTTCAACGGAGGTTGCACCGTGGCGTTTGCTCAGCTTGGAACGGTCCATAGCCAGAATCATCGGCATATGACCGAACTTAGGCGGCTCCCAGCCCAGTGCTTCGTAAACCAGCAGCTGCTTCGGAGTGTTGGAAAGATGCTCTTCGGCGCGCAGTACGTGAGTCATGCCCATCAGATGGTCATCGACACAAACAGCGAAGTTATAGGTAGGAATACCGTTGGATTTTACAATTACGAAATCGTCGAACTGGTCCATGTTAAAGGTAACTTCGCCATGAATCAGGTCATGAACGGTGATGCTGCCCTCGGCAGGAATTTTGATACGGATGGAATACGGTTCGCCTGCAGCGATACGTGCTTTAGCCTCTTCTGCCGGAATATCGCGGCAGGTACGTGCATAACGGAACGGTTGCTTAGCAGCGCGTTGTTTTTCGCGTTGTGCAGCCAGATCCTCGGTAGTGCAGAAGCAGTAGTATGCTTTGCCTTCGTCCAGCAGCTGCTGAGCATATTTTTTGTAAATATCAAAGCGCTCGGACTGATAGTAAGGACCGTATTCGCCGCCGGCCTCCGGGCCTTCATCCCAGTTGATGCCCAACCATTTAAGGCTGGTAAGGATTTGGCTTACGGAATCCTCTTTCAGGCGTTCAATATCGGTATCCTCAATACGCAGAATCAGCTTACCGCCCATTTTGCGGGCAAACAGCCAGTTAAACAGCGCAGTACGCGCACCACCAATATGTAAATACCCAGTAGGACTGGGAGCAAATCTTACTCTGACTTCAGACATTTCATCGTCTCCTTACATTTTAATTACAAATATAGATTGTCAATCAGATTAATTATACAGCTTTGAAGAAAAAAGTGCAAATATTAATCTGCGTTGCCGCCGTTTTTTATTTTTCTTCATGATTTAAAGAAAAAGCAAATCCGAAAGACTTCGTTCATAGAAAATCGCTTTTATTGCTATTATTTCGCATTTTTTTCGTTTGTCTAACCGCCGTTTTCGTATTATAATATTGTAATAAAGTAAATAAAAGGAGGATGCTTATGTGCCAAACCCCAGATTGGTCCGTCGGTGACCGCTATCTGCGTGAAAACGTTCCAGAGCTCGCCCCGTTAGTTGACCGTTATTCGCCTTGTCCGTTAAAGCCAAAATCTAAAGAAGCTTATTTTACTATATTACTGACCGGTATTATTGCCCAACAACTGCCTCCTGATGTCAGCCAGCAGCTGATGAAAAAGCTCGAAGGCCTCACCGGTAATCCCATTACGCCGCAGGCAGTGCTTGCCGCTTCCGTCGAAGACCTGCTTAGCATCGGTCTGGTAAAGCAAAAGGTGGATTACCTGCGCAGCTTTGCCGAAGCAGTCAGCAACGGCAGCGTAACTATGGATAAGTTCGACGATATGACCGACAGTCAGATTACCAAGCAGCTGATGCAAATCCGCGGCCTCGGCCAATGGACCATCGAAATGTTTTTGCTGCTGGCCCTGTGCCGCACGGACGTTGTTCCCAGTGCCGACTTCATCTTCAAAAAAGAGCTGCAGAAAATGCTTAATCTAAGCGAAATTCCCAAACGCGGCAAAATCAATACGCTTACGGAAACATGGCGTCCCTGGCGCTCGCTCGCAGTGTGGTATATCTGGCAAAAAGCCAACGATAGCGAAAAAAGATAACACAAAAAGCAAAATTAAACCGTCCTTCCCTGTCTGCATTTTTGCAGATAACGGGAAAGGACGGTTTTTCTTATTCTCCGAACACTATTTACTGTTCACTAATCACTGAATACTATTTCAGACTGGCAATAGCGGCAGCGGTATCCTCAGCGCCGTAAACATAGGAGCCTGCTACCAATACGTTGGCACCGGCAGCCTTCACTACCTTAGAGGTTTCGGCGTTAATGCCGCCGTCAACCTGAATATCTACGTTCAGTCCTCGCTCGGTAATCATTGCATGCAGGCGCTCAATCTTCGGCACTACGCCTTCAATAAAGCTTTGGCCGCCAAAGCCGGGGTTTACGGTCATCAGCAGTACCATATCAACGTAAGGCAGAATTTCTTCTACTGTACTCAAGCTGGTAGCGGGGTTCAGCGCAACGCCGGCCTTCATGCCCTCAGCCTTAATCTGCTGGATGCAGCGGTGCAGATGCTTGGTGGTTTCTATATGAACAACAATCTGGTCGGCACCGGCAGCCTTGAAGTCGGCAATGTATTTTTCCGGATTTTCTACCATCAGATGGCAGTCGAAAAACAGGTCGGTTACCTTACGGATTTTTTTCACTACAGGAGCACCGAAGGTCAGGTTAGGTACAAACTGGCCGTCCATAACATCGATGTGTACCCAGTCGGCACCGGCAGCTTCAATTTTTTTGATTTCATCAGCCAGATATGCAAAATCGGCAGATAAAATTGATGGAGCAACTTTAATCATCATTTTCTTCCCTCTTTCTCTTGCAGGAGTTTTACCTCTGCTAACATTGTCAAATATGATTCATAACGGCTGGCAGAAATCCTTCCTGCAGCCACAGCATCCTTTACACCGCATACAGGCTCGTGCGTATGCGTACAGGGACAGAACCTGCAGCCTGCCTCATAATCGGCAAACTCACGGAAGGAGGCCAGCACCATTTCGGCGGTCAGTCCCCCCAACAGCAGATTGCCGAAGCCCGGAGTGTCCGCAATATAGCCTTCGTCAAACGGCAGCAGCTGTGCATAGCGTGTAGTATGCTTGCCACGGCCGATTTTTTCGCTAACCTCGCCCGTGCGCAGGTCCACGCTGCTGTCGATAGCGTTGATGGTAGACGATTTGCCTACGCCCGAAGGTCCGCCAAAGGCGCAGATTTTACCACGCAGACGCTCACGCAGAGCCTCCACGCCGGTGCCGTTCTGTGCCGACAGAGTATAAACCTCATAGCCGATAGGCTCATAAACAGCCTTCACCTGCTCAATCAGGCCCGCAGGAGCGTTATCCTCCTTGTTAAGCACCAAAATCGCAGGAATTTTCGCCAGCTCTGCCAACGCCAGCAGCTTATCTGCCAACAGAAAGCTGAAGTCCGGCGCAGCACAGGCAAAGGCTGCCACAAACAAATCCAGATTAGCCAGCGTAGGGCGCGGCAGAAAATTTCTGTGCGGCAGCACGCCGGTAATCATCCCCTCGCGCTTTTCGCTGCTGCTTACCTCAAAGCAGGCGATATCGCCTGTTGCCAGCGAAAAACGGTTTTTCTTCATTTTCCCCTTTACCTTGCAGGTATAAGGCTCGCTTTCGCCTTCTACCTTAAGGTAATAATAGCCGTTATAATTTTTCAGGACTCTGCCCTGCAGCTCTGCCATGTTTACAGGTTCCTTTCGGAAATGAGCTTGCCGTCACAGATGAACTGGACCTTGGCATTGCCTGCATATTCCACCTTCTGACGCAGACGCACGCTGCCGTTTTGTGTACCGCTGTACAGCGTTGCCGCGCCGTTGTCATCCGTCAGCACAATGCGTACGTTGGCAGGCTTGCCGCTCGGTACGACAAAGTCAACGTAGGCGCTCTTCTTATCGCCGCCGGCAGCTACGGTAATTGCTACTGCCGCGCCGTCGTTAAGGTTACTGCCTACACCCGGGTTGCAGGCCAAAACTACATTCTTCTTAGCGTTGGCATCCTGAACCTTTTTGATTTCACCAAGCTTCAGGCCTGCCTGCTCCAGCATACCCTTAGCTTCGTCAACAGATTTGCCGATAATATCCGGTACCGGCTTATCGCCTTCGTTAATTACCAGGTCGATGCCAGTTCCCTTAGGAGCCTTGTCCAAGCCCTTCGGCGACTGGCTGAGAACAGCGCCGATTTTGCCGCCGTCCACATGCTTGCGCGTCACTTTGCCGACATTAAAGCCTGCGGCCTGCAGCTGCTGCTCCGCCTTCGAGAGCGACATGCCTGTAACATCAGGCACAGCCTTCAGCTCCGCGCCCTTACAGATGGTCAGGATAATAAGGCTGCCCTGCTTACGTTTTTCGCCGGCCTTTGGGGACTGCTCCATAACAGTACCGGGCTTAAACTTATCGGGGTCGCCGTATTTTTCCTCCAACTCTACCTTAAACTGCTTTTCCTCCAGCAGCTTCTGTGCTTCAACTACCGTCATATTGGTAACATTAGGCACTTCAATTTCCGCCAGGTTGCGGTTGAAGATAAAGTGCGCTACCAGCGAAATTGCTACTACCGCAGCAGTAATCATTACTATCAGTTTGGTATAATTCAGCTTTTTCTTAACCACCGGTTTTTCATCCCCTGTTTTTCCGGAAGGCATTGCTTCCTGCTTTTCCTGAATTTTTTCCGGCTCTTGTGTTACAGCCGGAGTTACCTGCTTCGGCGGCAGCTCGCTGCGCACCGGCTTCATAATCACCGTAGCACCATCATCAGGGCTATCGACAACATTGCCGTTGGACTTCACCGCGCCAAGCTCCTGATGATAATCCTCGCTGCTGAACGGGAAGAGCTTCATCTTCAGGTTCATCAGATCACGTCTGAGCTGACCGGCATTTGCATATCTGTCCTCACAGCGCTTTGCCAACGCCTTGTCCATAATCTCCTGCATGCCCTCGGGAACATTATCCATGTAGTCCTTCAACTGCGGCACAGGCTTTTCTACATGCATCATAGCAACCGAAACCGCCGTTGTGCCGACGTAGGGAACCTCACCCGTAAGCATTTCGAAGAGCACTATGCCCAAAGAATAGACATCGCTGCTGGCAGTAATTTTACCGCCGCAGGCCTGCTCCGGAGAAATATAATGCACAGAACCCATCACCGATTTGGAATAAACCATTGTCTGGTTTGTAACCATTTTGGCAATGCCGAAATCGGCAATTTTAGGATTCATATTTTTATCTATCAAAATATTCTGCGGCTTGATGTCACAGTGAATAATGTTATGGCTGTGAGCATGCTGCAGTGCATCTGCAAGACGCACTGCGATTTCCAGAACGGTATTCAGGCTCAGCTTATGCTCCTGCATATACTCCTTCAGAGTAACACCGTCAACATATTCCATAACTATATACTGGTTGCTGCCTTCCGACACAACATCATAAATGTTGATGATATACGGATGCACCAGACGCGCCGCGGATTTTGCCTCCCTGCGGAACTGCTCCAGCAGCTCGTTATCCTCGAGGAACTGGTCGCGCAGCATTTTCACGGCTACATTACGGTCCAAAAGCTGGTCGTGGGCCAAAAAGACTTCGGCCATACCGCCATAGCCAATCGGACGAATAATCTCATAGCGTCCGTTCAAGATGGTCTTGCCATTTTTATCCATTACAGCTTTCCTCCCCCTGCGTAGTTAAATCAATCAGAATCAGGGACACATTATCGCGTCCGCCGTTGTCCAGGCTCTGCTCCAGCAGTTTGTCAGCAGCCTGCTCCGGATCTGCACAGCCTATAATCCGGCTGATTTCAGCTGCACGCAGCATGTCGGACAGACCGTCGCTGCACAGCAGCAGCCTGTCACCCTCCTGCAGACGGAAGCTGAAGAAATCAGCATTGACTGTTTCCTCGACACCCAGGGCTTGCAGCAAAATATTGCGCTGCGGATGTACAAAGGCTTCCTCGTCCGTGATTTTTCCCTGTTCCTTTAAATCTGCTACCAGTGTATGGTCATGCGTCAGCTGCTCCAGCTTGTCGTTGCGGAACAGATACAGTCTGCTGTCGCCTACATGGCAGCAGTAGCCGTGGCCGTCCCCCGGCAGATAAAGCGCCGTCATCGTCGTTCCCATGCCGGAATAGCTTTCGTTGCTCACCGCCATTTTATAAACGTGCGTATTGGCCTTGTCAAAGGCCTCCAGCATAACCTTACGGATATTCTGTTCCTCCTGCTCATGGCGCAGGCTGTGCGTCGCAGCCTCAAAGGCTTTAATAGTAGACCTGCTGGCAATTTCACCTGCCGCATAGCCTCCCATGCCGTCGGCAACGGCAAAAAGAGAAGGCTCGCGTACCAGCAGCGCATCTTCATTATTCTCTCTGACCAGGCCCACATGGGTTCTGCTGATTACCTGCATTATTTTTGCTCCTGTTCCTTGGCAAATTTAGCCCGCAGCTGACCGCAGGCCGCATCAATATCCTTGCCCATCTCCTTACGAACGGTAGCGTTAATCCTGTTTTTCTGCAGGATACGCAAAAAGCGTTCTACTGCCGCCTTGGACGGACGCTCAAAGCCCTGCTCCGGTACCGGGTTGGCCGGTATCAGATTAACGGATGCCTGCTTATAGCGCAGGTAATTGCTCAAAAGCTCCGCGTCCTGCGGACTGTCATTTTTTCCCTTCAAAAGAATATATTCATATGTTATCTGCCTGCCGCTGGCCTTGCTGTAGCTTTCGGCAGCTGTCAGCACATCCACGAAAGGATAGCCCTTATTGACAGGCATCAGTGCTGTACGCAGCTCGTTTTTGACAGCATGCAGCGAAATTGCCAGATTAATCGGCTTGCCCTGCTCCTCCAGGCGTTTGATACCCGGAATAATGCCGCAGGTGGAAAGCGTCATGTTGCGGTAGCTCATGTTACAGGTGTCCTCGCGGTGCAGAAAATCCAGCGCCTGCAAAACGCTGTCAAAGTTCAGCATCGGCTCACCGCTGCCCATCACTACCACTCTGCTCACCATCGCCCCATGCTCACGCAGACGCTCGTTGAACAGGTAAACCTGAGCCACGATTTCTGCTGCCGTCAGGTTGCGTACAGCGCCCTTCAGGCCGCTGGCGCAGAAGGCACAGTGCATATCGCAGCCGACCTGGCTGGAAACGCACACGCTGTAGCCATAATCATGGTGCATCAGAACCGTTTCTACCGAATTGCCGTCCGGCAAGCCCAAAAGCAGCTTGCTCGTCATTCCGTCAGAGGAATTCTGCTCGCGCAGAATTTCCAGACTGCGCGGCAGCACGGTAAATTTTTCCTGCAGTACGGCAATATCGGCCTTGCTCAGGTTGTGCATAGCGGCAAAATCAAAGACCGACTTTTGGTACAGCCATTGAAATACCTGCTTGGCACGGAACTTTTTCAGTCCTGCCGCTACAAATAAATCCTGTAATTCTTCTATTGGTAAAGCAAAAATATCTTGCATTCTCTTACCTCTATGTTACTGCTTTTTCATCAGCTTACAGATATAAAAGCCGTCAATGCCGTCATTCTGCGGCAGAAGCTGCAGCTCCTGTACCTGCTCGCCCGTCAGCGGATGCGTAAATTCCACACGCTGCCATTCGGGATGCTGCGTTAAAAACTCTTCTACCAGATAATGGTTTTCGCTCTGCTCAATCGTGCAGGTACTGTAAACCATGGTACCGCCATCCTTCACGTACTGTGCGGCATTCTTTAAAATTGCCAGCTGCAGCGGCGGGAACAGCTTCAAGTCCTTGCGCTGCTTGCGCCAGCGTGCTTCCGCACGGCGGCGCAACACTCCCAGACCGGAGCAGGGTGCGTCCACCAGTACGCGGTCAAACGCTCCCAGCCATTCGCTGCGCAGCTGCAGAGCATCGTTCTGCAGTGCTTTGACGCTC